>Ga0164290_1000343_pt1 | contig 166781 bp, 162 predicted proteins | sample Micstemetagenome_FD_108782 | JGI IMG/M metagenome (GOLD analysis project Ga0164290, IMG submission 108782) | Contaminated culture microbial community from soil near Moab, Utah, USA - Microcoleus steenstrupii SON62 (Illumina Assembly) | ecosystem: Environmental > Terrestrial > Soil > Soil crust...
GATCGCGCTCGGCCTGCAGGGCTCATTGCGTGTCGGCCGCCTGATGGACGAGGGCAGGATGGCGCCGGAGATGATCTCGATCGTGAAGCGCAACAATTGCGGCAAGGCGCTCGACATTGCGCGCTCGGCCCGCGACATGCATGGCGGCAACGGCATCCAGATCGGCTACCACGTGATGCGCCACGCGCAGAATTTGGAGACGGTCAACACTTATGAGGGCACGCACGACGTGCATGCCTTGATCCTCGGCCGCGCCCAGACCGGCATCCAGGCGTTCTTCTAAGCGCTTCTCGCGCTCACGGGGATTTATGGCTTGCGCGGCAATCGGCGAGAATATAAGGCTGCGCGCGGTTCGGAGCGTAGCGCAGCCCGGTAGCGCACTTGACTGGGGGTCAAGGGGTCGTGGGTTCGAATCCCGCCGCTCCGACCATTTTTTCCCGGTCCGTTCCGGACACATAGGTAACAGCCTGTACCTGGGACGTAGGTGACAACCTCGTGCCGAACGGGGTTGCCGATGGTCTGCAAGGTTCTCTTCCAGGTCGAAGCATCAAAATCGTAGCGCCTGAAGCTGACCAGCCGAATGCAGCTTCAGCCCGTCCGCAGCCTCTGTGCGCGCAGCAGCCCGAGCTGATGCCGCGCTTCGAGCGCCATGGCGCCCCAGATCAACCCGATCAGGAGATAGAAGTGGCGCCAGTGGTCGGTGTCGATGAAGGTGCCGAGAAAGACGTGGCCGACGAAGACCACGTAGGCGCAGAGCAGATAAGGCTGCCACGGCCGGTCGCGGAAGAGGATGCGGAAACCGCCGGCGATCGTCCAGACCACCATGGTCAGCCAGCAGGCGAAACCCAGCCAGCCATAGTCGAGGAGCGCCTTCAGCCAGATGTTGTGCGTGTCCTCGCCGAGCAGCTGGCCGAACACCAGCGGACCGATGCCGAACGGGTTTTCCGCCGCCATGCCGAAGCCGATCGCGTAGCGCGCAAAGCGGCCGAGGCGGGCGGCGTCATATTCCTGCACCAGTTGCGCGCGCGCGGTGAAGAGCTCGGCGATGGCGGGGATCTGCAAGGCGATCAGCAGCGCGAAGACGAGGAATGCGAGAGCCGCGATGGTCATGATGGCGACCCGCAGGCGGAAGCGGCCGCTGTCGCTCTGCAGGAAAAGGCAGCCGACCATCAGCACGGCCGAGGCGACGAACAGGCCCCAGGCGCCGCGCGAGAAAGAGAGGAAGAGGCCGCCGAGGATGATGAGCAGCGGCAGCGAATAGAGCACCATCCGCGCCGGCTGGTTGATGATGCGATGCAGCAGATAGATGCCGGGCAGCGTCAGGAACGGACCGAAGACGTTGGGGTCCTCGAAGGCGCCCGCGGCGCGGTCATAACGGGTGAAGACGTCCGCTCCCGGGAAAGCATTGAAATAGCCGGCGATGCCGAGCAGCGAGGTGGCGCAGGCCGAAAGCACCCAGGCGCGGAAGATGAGGGGGTAGAGGTCGGGCCGCGCTTCGGTGGCGGCGGCGAAGAAGATCGCCGTGAAGGCGAGGAAGAGCGAGACGGCCAGGTATAGCGGCGGATAGACCGGCGCAACCGCCAGGTCGGTCATGCTCACCATCGAGATCATGCCGCCGATGTTGAAGACGACGAGCAGCACCAGCAGCGGCGCGTTGAAGCGCGAGATGCGCAATCCGAACAGCGCCCACACCACGATCAGCGCGACCATGTAGAGCTCGTACGGCGCCGGCTCGTTGATGACGAAGCCGGAGAGGAAGACGCCGAAGGCGACCGCGAAGCTGGTGATCAGCCCGACGAGCTTTGCATTGACTGCCGCACGCGGCAGGGAATGCGCGATCGTGCTCAATAGGCGTTTTCCGTGTTGAGCAGCTTGACCGGGGTCAAGAACAGGATCTTCAGGTCGAACCAGAGCGACCAGTTCTCGATGTAGAAGAGGTCGTATTCGGTGCGCATGCGGATCTTCTCGTCCGTGTCCATCTCGCCGCGCCAGCCATTGATCTGCGCCCAGCCGGTGACGCCGGGCTTCACCCGGTGGCGGGCGAAATAGCCGTCGACCACCTCGGTGTAGAGCTTGTTGTGGGTCTTGGCGGCGACAGCATGCGGGCGCGGGCCGACCAGCGAGAGCGAGCCGAACAGGGCGTTGAAGAATTGCGGCAGCTCGTCGATCGAGGTCTTGCGGATGATGCGGCCGACGCGGGTGACGCGCGGATCGCCCTTGGTGACGGCCTTCACGGCGCTCGGGTCGCTCAGATTGTGGTACATCGAGCGGAACTTGAAGACGTCGATCTCCTCATTGTTGAAGCCGTGCCGCTTCTGCTTGAAGAGGATAGGGCCTTTGGAGTCGAGCTTGATGGCGATCGCGGTCGCCAGCATGACCGGCGAGAGCAGCACGATGCCGATCAGCGAGAAGGCGATATCGAAAGCACGCTTGGCGACCGAGTCCCAGTCGTTGATCGGCCGGTCGAAGATGTCGAGCATCGGCACGGAGCCGATGTAGGAATAGGAGCGTGGGCGGAACCTGAGCTGGTTCGAATGCGCCGAGAGCCGGATGTCGACCGGCAGCACCCAGAGCTTTTTGAGCAGCGACAGCACGCGCGCTTCCGCCGTGATCGGGAGCGACACGATCAGCATGTCGATGCGGGCGATGCGGGCGAACTCGATCAGCTCGGCGACGTTGCCGAGCTTCGGATAGCCGGCCACGATCGGCGGCGAGCGTTTGTCGTCGCGGTCGTCGAAGATGCCGCAGATGCGGATGTCGTTGTCGGGCTGCAGCTCGATCGAACGGATCAGCGCTTCCGCCGTCTTGCCGCCGCCGACGATGACGGCGCGCCGCTCCATGCGGCCGTTGCGCGCCCAGCGCCGGATCATGCCGGCAACGATGAAGCGCTCGACCACCAGGAAAAGGAAGCCGGTGATGTACCAGCCGGCGAACCACACGCGCGAGAAGTCGGCCGAGACCTTCATGAAGAAGCCGGCGAGCGCGAGGATGGCGAACGCGCCGGTCCACAGCATCAGGATGCGGGTGAGCAGCTTCACCGGCCTGCGCAGGTTCGGGATCTGGTAGGCGTCGATCAGCTCGAGCAGGATGATGGCGGTCACCGAGCCGCCGACGATCACCGCCGGATATTCCCAATAGAGATGGGTGTCGAAGCCGACATAGACACCGTAGAGGATCACGCCGGCGGCAATCAGAAGCCCGAGCTCGACCAGCCTCAGCACCCCGCTCACCATCACCGGCGAGGTGTTTTCGCGGCGGTATTGCGAGGCGACCTGGCGCGCGACCGGCGACAGGCCGGACGGAGCAGGGCCGCCGGCGCTCGCCTCGAACTGGCGCACCTTTTCCGGCGAAAAGCGGGCGGAAGGGTCGATTTCGGTCATACGCAGGAACTCGTGACGTCGCCCGCATGCCTAGCAAAGGAAGGCTAAGAAACCATTTCGCGGGAGGGCGGGCCTCGCCCGCAATTTTGGCCACCAGGGCTCGGGCGGCGGCAAGCCGCCGCCGCTCCAGGCCTTACTTCTTGCCCCCGAGCGCCTGCCAGTAGGCCGTCTCGATCGCGCCGGCCATTGCCCATGCGCTGAAGCGGCTGGCGAGCTCGTCGCGCGACGGCATGGCCGTGGCGAAACCCACAGGGTCGGTGCAGGCGAGGATCATGGCCTCGCTGATCGCCTCGACCTGCGGCGCCACCACGGCGCGGGAGCCGGGCGCAAACACTTCCGGGATGCCGCCGACCGCCGTTGCGATCATCGGCCGGCCGGCTGCGAGCGTTTCCAATACGATATACGGCATCGCCTCGGCGCGCGACGGCACCACCACTGTGCGGCCGAGCGCGAAGGCCTCGCGCGCCGGCATCGGCATGAAGAATTTTACCCGGTCGGCCAGCCCCAGCCTTTCGACCTGCGCGATGTAGCGTTGCCGGTCCTCGCCGTCCCCGACCATGGTCGCCGACAGCTTCTGTCCGAGCCGGATTTCGGCGCGTGCCAGCGCATCGATGAAAAGGTCGGGGCCTTTCAGGTCGCGCATCATGCCGATGTAGAGGAAATCGGCGGCGTCTTCATTCGCAGCGACCGGCACGAATTCGCTCTCGCGCAGGCCGTTATAGACCAGGCTCCAGGGCCCGCGCGGCTTGCCGACCTTTCGCTCGAACGTGCGCCTCTCATAGTCGGAGACGAAGAGCAGGTGGTCGGTGAAGCGCTCCATCAGCCGTTCCAGGAAGAAGAACAGCCTGCCGGTGGCGGTCGCCTCGTCATAATGCAGGCTGCCGCCATGCGCTGAATAAAGGCGGGCTACGCGAGACCTTGAAACCCGCAACATCGAGCCGAACAGACGCGCATAGACGCCACCCTTGGCGCCATGCCCGTGCAACACGTCCGGCTGCAATTCCTTGATGATCCGATAGGTACGCCAGGCCGACATCATGTCGCCCGGTCCGATATGCCGCTGCATCGGCGTGCGCTTCACGCCAAGCGCGAGCAGCGGTTGCATGTCGGCGAAGAGTTTTTCCTCCAGCTCGCCGCCGGTGGTGGAGTCGCACACGATGCCGACGAGATGTCCGGCCGCGACCTGCGCTTCCGTCAGATCGCGCACATGCCGGAAGATGCCGCCCACCGGCGAGCGGAAGCAGTGGACGATGCGCAGTTGCTGCGTCACGGGCCGCCCGGCTCAAGGCCTAGAACAACCGCTCGCGCACGTAGATCGTGTCGCCGGGCAAGATCGGGTCGGAGGTCAGCACCCGGCCGGTCAGAACCTTGCCGTTGATCTCGCGGTTGATGTCGACATTGGCCTGGTTGGCGCGCGGCGTGAAGCCGCCCGACATGGCGATGGCGCGATAGACCGTCATGCCGGGCACGAAGGAATATTGCCCGGCCGCCCCGACTTCGCCCATCACGAAGACCGGCCGGTAGCGGTCGACCTCGACTGTCACGTCGGGATCGCGCAGATAACCCTCGCGCAGCCGCCCGGCGATCGTGCCTTCCACCTGCTGGGCGGTATGGCCGCGCGCGGCGATGGCGCCGACCAGCGGGAAGGCGATGTAGCCGGACTGGTCGACGCTGTAGGTGTTGGTCAGGCTTTCCTGCTCGAACACGGTAATGCGCACGCGGTCGCCCGCGCCGAGGCGGTAGGGCTGGTTGATCGCCTCGTGGAATGCGGCCGGCGCCGGCCGGTAGCCGGAGCAACCGGACATCACGGCCGTGGCAAGGAGCACGGCAAGAGCGGGTAGGGCGCGTTTCATGACCGACCTTGGACAGCCGCCGGAGGAGTCCCGGCTGGTTTACTCGGTGCCCGTTATCCTCCTGTTAGGGTTAATGCCCGGTAAAGCGGAGCCGGCCACGAAATTGCATCATTCGTGCAGGCAACAGGCGAGGCGGGTGCGACCTTTACTGTTCGTTCATGAAGGAAAACGGAAGGTTAGCGCGCCCTTAACCGGCGGGTTACCATAGTCGTTTACCGTCGCCGGAACTTGGGAAAGTTTCGGAGCGGCTCATGTCCGGGGTCCAGACCACCAGCGATGTCGATGTCGACCTGCGCGAGCTGTTTGCCAGCCTGGCGCGCAAATGGCCGCGCATTCTCGTCGTCTCCTTGATTGTGGCCGGCATCGCCTTTGCCCTGGCCTTCATGTCGACGCCGCTTTTCATGGGTGAGACCCGCATCCTGATCGAGACGCGCGAATCGCCCTTCACGCGCCCCGACAGCGCGCCCGATGCCGACCGCCCGATCCTCGACGAGGAGGGGGTGACCAGCCAGGTCGAGGTCATCGGCTCGACCGACATATTGAAGCAGGTGGCGCGCAAGCTCGAGCTGCACAAGCTGAAGGAGTTCGACCCGGCCGCGGACATGTCCCTGTTCACGCGGCTCATGGTGATCGCCGGCCTCGTCAGCGATCCCAACGACATTCCGCCGGACGAGCGTGTGCTGAAAGCCATGCGCGAGAAGCTCGAAGTGTACCGGGTGGAGAATTCGCGCGTGATCGTGATCGAGTTCTCCTCCGAAGACCCGAAGCTCGCGGCCGAGATCCCGAACGCCATTGCGGACGCCTACATCGCGGTGAGCCGTGACGCCAAGCTCGCCTCCAATGCCGATGCGACCGACTGGCTGGAGCCCGAGATCGCCGACCTGCGCACCCGCGTGAAGGAAGCGGAGCTGCGCGTTGCCAATTTCCGCGCCGAGCATGATCTGCTGATCGGCGACAACAGCACGGTGCTCGCCACGCAGCAGTTGGCCGAGCTTTCGACCGAGCTGTCGCGCGTTCGCGCCAACCGCGCGGCCGCCGAAGCCAACGCCGCCGGCGTCCGTGCCGCGATCGACAATGGCGCTTCGCTCGACGCGCTGCCCGACGTGCTCTCCTCTGCACTGATCCAGCGCCTGCGGGAGCGGCAGGTTGAGCTGCGGGCGCAGATCGCCGAGCTCTCCACGACGCTGCTCGACGGCCATCCGCGCATCCGCGCGCTCAACTCGCAGCTTGCCGACCTCGATTCCCAGATCCGTTCCGAGGCGCAAAAGGTGCTGCAAGGCTTGGAGAACGAGGCAAGGACCGCGCAATTGCGCGAGAAGCAGCTGATCGCCGACCTCAATACGCTGAAGGCGGAGTCCGCCCGTGCCGGCGACCGCACGGTGGAGTTGCGTGCGCTCGAGCGCGAGGCAGCCTCGCAGCGCGAGCTGCTCGAATCCTACCTGACGCGCTACCGCGAGGCTGCCTCGCGCCGCGACCGCAACTACCTGCCGGTCGATGCGCGCGTGTTCTCGCGTGCCATCGCCCCGGCCGAGCCCTACTTCCCGAAGATATTGCCGATCGTCGGCGCCGCCTTCGTTGCCTCGCTGCTCGTCATGGCGATCCTCACGCTGCTGCAGGAGCTGTTCTCGGGTCGCGCCATGCGCCCGGCCGGCCCGATGGTCGAGCCGATCGTCGAGGTGGAGATGCCGCAGGCGCGGCCGGCCGAGCCGCGCACCCTGGAGCCGGTCGCGGACCCGGTTGTTGCCGGGTCGCTGGCGGCGCGTCCGGGCCCGGTCGCGGAGCGCACGACGACCATCGGCGAGACGGTGGCCGTCGAACCCGTTCCCGCGCCGGCTGCGGTGACGGCGGCCGAGCCCACGCGGCGCGCATCGTCCATGCTCGACATCGAGCCGGCGCGGCCGGTGAGGAAGACCGTCTCCAGCCTCGGCGAGATCGGTGTCGATCGCGCCGCGGAGAAACTGATCGCCGGCGGCGCGGCGCGCGCCATCTTCGTCTCGCCCGAGGGCGACGAGGCGGCGGCGACGTCGGTGCTGGTCGCGCGCGAGGTGGCCGATGCCGGCCTGCGCGTCCTGCTGCTCGACCTCACCGCTTCGGGTGCCGCCTCGAAGCCGATGCTCGACGGCGCCGTCAAGCGCGGCATCACCGACCTGCTCGCCTCGGAAGCGCAGTTCTCCGACGTCATCCACGCGGACGCCTATTCCGACTGCCACGTCATCCCGCTCGGCACCGCCAACCCGGCGCGCGCCATGCGTGCGGCCGACCGGCTGCCGATGATCATGAACTCGCTCACCACGGCCTATGACGTTGTCGTGGTGGAATGCGGGCCGACCGACGCCGAGGGCATCCGCCGGCTCGTCGCCGACGGCACCGAGGTGATGGTGAGCGTGCTCGAGCCCTCCGACACCGCGATCGCCCGGACGGCCGCCGCGCTCGAAGCCGGCGGCTACGGCAAGCCGATCCTGGTCACCCCCGTCGGCTACGAGCCGCCCTACACGCCGGTGCCGGGAAGGAAAGCGGCGTAGGTGCTCCCTTTATCTCCCCCCTGGTGGGGGAGATAGCTATTCTTGGACTTGGCGAAGCCAAGTCTTAGAATAGCTTGAGAGGGGGTCCCTTGCGCCAGTATCTCCCCCCTGGTGGGGGAGATAGCTATTCTTGGACTTGGCGAAGCCAAGTCTTAGAATAGCTTGAGAGGGGGTCCTTTGCGCCAGCGCATCCTACCCAAGCACCGCACCTTCGCCCGCGAAATGCGTGGCGATTCCACGGAGGCGGAAAACCTTCTGTGGCAAGCTTTGCGCGGCAAGCGCATCGAGGGGCTGAAGTTTCGCCGGCAGTTGCCATTGGATGGCTACATCCTCGATTTCGTCTGCTTCGACGCGAAGCTGATCGTCGAACTGGACGGGCGGCCAGCATGGCGAGTCCCAACGCGACATCATTCGCGATCGACACTTCGAGGCGAAGGGGTTCAAGACGCTGCGATTCTGGAACGACGAAGTCGAGCGCAACCTCGATGGAGCTTGCCTGGCGATCTTGAGTGAGGCGCAGGGCAGGCTTGAGAAGCTGTGATGGCTGCCGTCAGGTTCACCCCCTCTCAAGCAATTCTAAGGCTTGGCAAGCCAAGCCAAAGAATTGCTATCTCCCCCACCAGGGGGGAGATAAGGGCGCTCAATCCTCTTCGCTCGCCTCGACCGCCGGCACAGCACTCCGCCGGCGCAACCTCTTCGTCAGCGTCCACATGAACGCGTTGCGCTTCACGAACCGCTTGAGCCTGGTCTTGCCGCGGCTGACGCCGGCGAGCGCGCGGCCTTTCACGGTGAGCGGCACCGTCACGTCGAAATGTTTCGCCTCGATGTCGCACCAGAGGCGCTTGTAGTGCTCGTCGCCGACGCTGAAATCGTAGACGTCCATTCCCGCATCGCAGGCCTTCTTGATCTCCTCGAAGAAGAGGAAATCGCCGGGGCTTGCATAAAAAAGCTCATCCTCGCTGATCGCTCCGAACTCGCAGATGAGGCGTTTGCCGACCACGCTCGAGCCGGTGACGGCGCGGATCGTGCCGCCCACCTCCAGCGCGCCGAGCACGAAGGCCGGCTTCTCCGCGCCGAGCGCCTCGCGGAACAGGCGGCGGAAGAAGGCCTGCACCTCGGCCGCGCCGAACACGTTCTCGACGCCGATCTTGGTCAGGCGGATACGCTTCATCTCGAAGAAGGCGGACAGCACGCGTGCGACCTCGTCCGGCGTGCCGGCCTGCAGCGTGCGCCAGGGGCCGACCAGCTCGAATTTCCTGATCTGGGAACGATGTTTCTTCTTCTTGCGCTTGCCGCTCGAGCGCTTGAGCAGCGCCTCGAAGCCGCCGTCGAGGTCGACCGCCAGCGAGACGTTCGGGCTCGGCAGCTTCGGCAGCGCCGTCAGCGGATTGCCCAAGCCCTCATGCTCCTCGACGATGCGCTCGAGCGAGAGCAGGTCGATGTCGGGCCGCGCCTTGCGGATCGCCGCGATCAGCGCATCGATGTCGGCGCGGCGGATGCGCGGCGCGTCGGCGACCAGCGGCATGAAATTGCCGTTGGCGTGGTGCCCGCCCATGAAGCGCGCGAGCCTGAACGGGCCCTTCTTCACCACCTCGAGCGCGAGCGCCAGCGCCGGCTGGCCGCCGATGGCAAGCGTTGCGATGACGAGGTCGGCTCCGGTCTCCTCGACCCAGGCGGCGATCCAGGCCGGGCTCTGCGGCGGCGTGAAAAGCGCCTGGCGGGCGACTTCGCCATAGGCCGCGAGCGCCGCCTGAGGCTCGGTGAAAACTGCGGTCTCGACCTGACCGCTGCTGCTGGCGTAGGAAGACGCTCCCGTCGCCCGGCCTTTCTGGCCGGCGCGAAAAGAAGCGGAGACGTCAACCATACTTCAATCCTTGCGCGACTATGCTGGCCACCGCTGCGCGGTATTTCGGACTTCCCGGCTGCCGAACGGTAGCGGCAAATGGTGAAGGAATGATCGATAGAGGGGAGCTCTTCCGGAAGCTGGCGCTGAACGTCGTCCGCTTCACCGGGCTGGCGCCCCTGGCGCGTCCGTGGACCGGCGGGCTCGGTGCTATCCTGATGCTGCACCGGGTAACCGCAGCGCCGCCCAAGCCGCTCGGGCTGAACCGGCATCTGAGCGTCAGCCCGTCCTTCCTCGATGCCCTCATCGTGGAGCTGAAGCGGCGCCGCTACCGCTTCGTCTCGCTCGACGAGGCGATCGACCGCATCAAGGCCGGCAAGGAAGACGAGCGCTTCGCCACCATCACCGCCGACGACGGCTATCGCGACAATCTCACCGAGGCGCTGCCGGTCTTCGAGAAGCATGAGACGCCGTTCACGATCTATGTGGCGCCGGCGCTGATCAACGGCACGGCGGCCCTCTGGTGGGAGATCGTGGAGGACATCGTCACGGCGCGCGAGAGCTTTTATCTCGCGACGCGTCAGGGCAGGGTGCTGATCGACTGCTCGACGCCGGCGAAGAAGCTCACCGCGGCCTCGGCGCTGCACGACTATCTGACGATCGATATCAGCGAGGAAGAGCAGACTGCCGCGGTGACCGCGATCGCGGCCTCCGTCGGCGTCGACCCGTCGGCCCCGCGCCGCCATCTGATGAACTGGGACGAGGTTCGCCAGGTCGCCGCGCACCCGCTCGCAACCATCGGCGCGCATACGGTGAACCATTACGCGCTGAAGCGCCTGTCGGTGGACCGGGCCTGGCGCGAAGTGTCGGACGCTGCCTCGATCCTGCGCATCGAGACCGGCGAGACGCCGCGCCACATGGCGTATCCTTATGGCTATGACAGCGCGGTCGGCGAGCGCGAGGTAGAGATCGCCAGGGAGGCCGGCTACGTCTCGGCCGTCACCACGCGCCACGGCGTGGTGAAGGCAGCGCATCGCGACCATCTGCATGCGCTGCCGCGCATCTCCCTCAACGGCCGTTACCAGCGCGTCGCGCATGTGCGCACGATGCTTTCGGGGCTCACGACCCCGCTCGCCAATTCCGGCAAGATGGTGGTGACGGTTTAGAGCAAATCCAGGAAAAGTGGAAACCGGTTTTCCGTCCGGATAGCGGCGGGCAAGCCCGCCGTTTTTGCGTAAAGACAAAGACTTAGAGCGTTTCGCGATTCTATGAATCGTGAAATGCTCTAGGTGTCGTTCTGCCGCGGTCCGGCCATCCATTTTATGATCAGCATGGCCGGCAGGATCCAGACCAGGCCGCCGACCAGGAAGAAGCCGAGGTGGACCCACGGCCCGGCTTCGGCGAGCTGCGTCGAAGCGATCGTCGTCGCGGCCAGCGCGTAGACGATCACCAGCACGATCAGCAACACGGTCCCGATCAGTCTTTTGAGGCGGATAGGCATGGTCTCGTCCTAGGCTTCCGTGCGAGGCGTGGCAACCGCCGGTGCTGGCCGCGACCGCGTGTCACGCAATCCCGCGTTGCTTCGCGGGCCCGGCTGGTCCACCAATCGGGGCGGAAGGTATCATGTCGATCGCAGTCACAGCCGCCGCGCCGAAGGTCGCGCAGAAGCGCGAATGGAAGAACCGCGCGCTCGTCCGCACCTGGCTCTACGGCGTGCTGCTGGTGCTGTTCGCCCTGGTGCTGGTCGGCGGCGCCACGCGGCTCACCGATTCCGGCCTTTCGATCACGGAATGGAAGCCGATCCATGGCGTGATCCCGCCGCTCAACGATCAGGAGTGGCAGGAGGAGTTCGAGAAATACCAGCAGATCCCGGAATACGAGCAGGTCAATCAGGGGATGACGCTGGAAGAATTCAAGACCATCTTCTGGTGGGAATGGGCGCATCGGCTGCTCGCGCGCGCGGTGGGTTTCGCCTTCGCGCTGCCGCTGGTCTTCCTGTTGTGGAGCGGTCGCATCGAGCGCGGGCTCGGGCTGAAGCTTGCCGGCCTGTTCGTGCTCGGCGGCCTGCAGGGCGCGATCGGCTGGTGGATGGTGTCGTCCGGGCTGGCCGAGCGTGTCGATGTCAGCCAGTACCGGCTCGCCGTGCACCTGACGCTCGCCTGCATCATCTTCGCCGCCGTCATGGTGGTGGCGCGCGGGCTGGCGCGGCATTCCGCGCCGGCGGCCGACCGCGGCACGCAGCGCTTCGCCGGGTGGCTGATGCTGGCCGTGCTGTTCCAGATCTATCTCGGCGGGCTCGTTGCCGGAATGGATGCCGGCCTTGCCTATAATACGTGGCCCTATATGGACGGCGACCTCCTGCCGGGCGACCTCTTCCTGCAGCAGCCCTGGTGGATCAACTTCTTCGAGAACGCCAAGACGGTGCAGTTCACCCACCGCATCGGCGCCTACGCCGTCTTCCTGCTGGCATTCTGGCACGTGATCGCGACCTGGCGCCGCGCGCCCGGCACGACCCATGCCCGCAGGGCGCTGCTTCTCTTCCTGCTGATCACCGGGCAGGCGGCGATCGGCATCATGACGCTGATCATGCAGGTGCCGCTCCACGCCGCGCTGCTGCACCAGGCCATGGCGCTGGTCGTGCTCGGCTTTGCCGCCGCCCATTGGCGCGGAGCCAAGGGCAGCTATCCGCTGCCGACGGCGATTTTGCGAAGGTCGTGGTGACAGCCAATCTCCCCCCTCGTGGGGGAGATGTCCGGCAGGACAGAGGGGGGCGCCTCGCGCCGACTGGCCCCGGAGCGCGCGTGAGCCTCAGCGTCCCAGCATCAGGTCCAGGTTCTGCACCGCGGCGCCCGAGGCGCCCTTGCCGAGATTGTCGTAGACGGCGATCAGCGCGGCCTGCGCCTTCTTGTCGTTGGCGAAGACGTGGAGCTTCATCGTGTTCGTGTCGTTGTAACGCTCCGGGTCGAGCTCGGGCAGCCGTTCGCTCTCGGCGTAGGGCGCCACCTCCACCGAACCGCCCCTGATGCCGGCATAGTGGTCGGCGATCGCGGCATGCAGCTCCTTGCCCGTCGGCACCCGCTCGAGCCCGGCAAGCTGCAGCGGCACGGAGGTCACCATGCCTTGCGCGAAATTGCCGACGACCGGCTGCATCAGCGGGTCGCGGGAGAGGCCGGAATATTTCTTCAGCTCCGGCACGTGCTTGTGCTGGAAGGTCAGCCCATAGGGCAGGTATTCCGGCGCGTCCTCGCCCTTCGCCACGTAATCCTCGATCATGCTGCGGCCGCCGCCGGTGTAGCCGGAAATGCCGCTCATCGTGACCGGATAATCGGCCGGCAGCAGGCCGGCGGCGATCAGCGGGCGCAGCGTCGCGATCGGGCCCTGCGGCCAGCAGCCCGGGTTGGCGACGCGTTTTGCCTGCGCGATCGCCTTGCCTTGCGCCCGGTCCATCTCGGCAAAACCGTAGGCCCAGCCTTCGGCGACGCGGTGCGCGGTGGAGGCGTCGATCACCTTGGTGCGGTCGTTGGTGATCAGCGACACGCTTTCCCTGGCCGCATCGTCGGGCAGACAGAGGATGGCGACGTCGGCGGCGTTCAGGAATTCCGCGCGGGCAGCCGGGTCCTTCCTGCGCTCGGTCGGGATCGAGATGATCTCGATGTCGTCGCGGCCGGCCAGCCGGGTCCTGATCTGCAGGCCGGTGGTGCCGTGTTCGCCATCGATGAAGATTTTCGGTTGCATCTCGTCGTCCGGGTAAAGTGGAATTGTTTCAGCGGTTTGGACGGCCCGCCGGACTCAATCCGGCAGGCGCTTGAATCGATCCGCGAAGTGCTTGAATCGATCTCTCAACTTCTCGCCCTTCGTTCCGAAAGAAGCCCAAGATAATACATCGCGACGGTTGCCCCCGCGATCGCCGTTATATCGGCATGGTCATAGGCCGGCGCAACCTCCACAACGTCGGCGCCGACAATGTCGAGCTTGTTCATCTGGCGCAGCACCGACAGCATTTTCGCCGAGCTCGGGCCGCCCGCGACCGGCGTGCCCGTTCCCGGCGCATAGGCCGGGTCGAGGCAGTCGATGTCGAAGGTGACGTAGGTCTTGCGGCCGCCGGTGCGTTCGGTGATCGCATAGGCGATATCGGAGGCGCGATACTCCTCCACCTCGTGGCCGTACATGATCTTGATGCCGCAATCGTCCGGCGCATGCGTGCGGATGCCGATCTGGATCGAGCGATCCGGATCGATGATGCCCGCGCGCGCGGCACGCGCCACGAAGGAGCCGTGGTCGATGCGCTTGTCGCTGTCGAACCAGGTGTCCTGGTGCGCGTCGAACTGCACCAGCGCCAGCGGCCCGTGCACCGCCGCGTGCGCCTTGAGCAGTGGCCAGGTGACGTAATGGTCGCCGCCGAGCGAGAGCAGGAACGCGCCCGACTTGAGCAGCTTCGCCGCCTCGCGCTCGATCGTCGCCGGCGTCGCCTGGTGGTTGCCGTAGTCGAGCCGGCAGTCGCCATAGTCGACCACGGCGAGTTCTTCGAACAGGTCGCGGTTGAACGGATATTGCGGATCGTTGTCGAAGATCGCCGAGGCGCGGCGGATCGCCTGCGGCCCGAAGCGCGAGCCCGGACGATTGGAGACGGCTGCGTCGAAGGGGATGCCCCAGACGATTGCGTCGGCGCCCTTCACGCTCTTGCTGAAGCGCCGGCGCATGAAGGAGAGCGCGCCTGCATAGGTCGGGTCGGTCGCCCGGCCGGTGTTTTTCGTCGCGGTGAAGGCGTGGTCGATCGACGCTGACGGCATCGCTTACCCCTCTGAGCTCGAGCGGGATCACCGACGCGCGTCGTCCGTCCCGCTCAGACTGATTGCTTTGCGCGTGATCATTGTCCGCAAAACTCTACTTTTGCGGGATCAGGCTGCGAACCCCGGTCCTTGCGCCCCCCTTATTGGACATTCCGACGCGAATTACGACCCCCACCCTTGGCGCTCCGCCCTGGCTCCCTGTCACTCACGCCCCTTATTTCACGTCGCCCGTTTCACCCGGTTATGTTCCGGAAGAAGATCAAGTCCGATGTGGCTTTGAAGTGCGCAACAAAAAAAGCGGGCCTCGCGGCCCGCTTTCCGTATTCGTCGTCTCCAGAAACGCTTAGCGCTTGGAGAACTGGAAGCTGCGGCGGGCCTTCGCCTTGCCGTACTTCTTGCGCTCGACCACGCGGCTGTCGCGGGTGAGGAAGCCGCCCTTCTTGAGCACCGAGCGCAGGCCCGGCTCGTAATGGGTCAGCGCGATCGAGATGCCGTGGCGCACCGCGCCGGCCTGGCCCGAGAGCCCGCCGCCGATGACCTTGCAGTCGATGTCGAACTGGCCGTCACGGTTGGCCGCGACGATCGGCTGCTTCAGCACCATCTGCAGCACCGGCCGCGCGAAATAGGCGCTGAATTCCTTGTCGTTGACGGTGATCTTGCCGGAGCCGGGCTTCACCCAGACGCGCGCGATGGCGTCCTTGCGCTTGCCCGTGGCGTAGGCGCGGCCCGATTTGTCGAGCTTCTGCACGCGCACCGGAGCCGCCGCGGCAGCCGGAGCGGCCGTGCCGAGTTCGGCGAGGGAGTTGAGATCGGCCATGTGGTTCAAGCCCTCTTGTTCTTGGAGTTCAGCGCCCCGACGTCGAGCGTCTCGGGCTGCTGGGCGACATGCGGGTGCTCGGCACCGGCATAGACGCGGAGATTTTTCATCTGGCGACGGCCGAGCGGCCCGCGCGGGATCATCCGCTCCACGGCCTTTTCGACGACGCGCTCGGGGAAGCGGCCTTCCAGCAGCTGGCGCGCGGTGCGCTCCTTGATGCCGCCGGCATGGCCGGTGTGCCAGTAATACACCTTGTCGGTGTATTTCTTGCCGGTGAGCACCACCTTGTCGGCATTGACGATGATGACGTTGTCGCCGTCATCGACATGCGGGGTGAAGGTGGGCTTGTGCTTGCCGCGCAGGCGGTTGGCGACGATTGATGCAAGACGGCCGACGACGAGACCCTCGGCGTCGATCAGCACCCACTTCTTCGTCACCTCCGCAGGCTTCTGCGAAAATGTCTTCATGGCTCTCACTCGTTTGACCTTCCGTCAGGAAGGCGTTTCTTGTTGCTTGGCTTGGACGCATTGCCTGCGCCCAAAACGAAAACCGCGGCCGGTGGGCCGCTGCTTCCGTGCGGGCTTATAGGGAAGGGGGGTCGCAGCGTCAAGGTCGAATAAATGCGCTTATCAAAGAGAAGTATAGCAAAAACAATATCTTAAGAAAGAGGTATTATTTTACCACACCGTTGACGAGCGCTCAGGCAGCTCTGGCGCCGGTGCGGGCATCATAGCTCGCCTGCGCGGCGAGCACGGCCTCGATGTTGCTTTCGGCCCATTCCGTCACCGCTGCGATCTTGGAAGACAGCGTCTGGCCAAGCGGCGTGATCGAATATTCGACCGTCACCGGGACGGTCGGGAACACCTCGCGGGTGACCAGCCCGTCGCGCTCCAATTGCTTCAGCGCCTGCGACAGCACCTTGGTCGAGATGCCGTCGATGGTGCGCCGCAACTGGTTGAACCGGATGGGGCCGTCCGAAAGCTTCCACAGGATCAGGCTCGCCCATTTGTCGGCGATATGGTCGAGCAGCAGGCGGGTCGGGCAGTTCTGGCTGTAGACGTCGTAATTGCGCATCGAAGCTCCTGATTTCCCGGCGGTAACTACGCAACCTCGGGGGCATCACATCACCGTAAAGTGCCTTCTTTTTAGCTGGGATCGAAATCGCTATCAAGCTTCCCGTTGAAACAAGCTTTCAAAAAGAAAGCTACAGGAGCTCGATATGTCTGGAAAGATTCTTGTTGTGGGCGCCAACGGCACGGTGGGCGCCAGCCTTGTGCCGGCGCTGCTGCGCAAAGGCGAAAAAGTGGTTGCGGCAAGCCGCGAGGGCAGGGCGGCTTCCGGCGCGGAAGCGGTTCGGCTGGATCTGAGCGATCCGTCCACCCTGCCGGTCGCGCTGAAAGATGTCGATCGCATTTACGCGCTTTCGCCGGCCGGCAATGTCGATCAGCCCGGGCTGCTGCTGCCGCTGATCGAAGCAGCCGCAAGGCAGGGTGCGAAAGTCGTGCTGCAGACGGCGATCGGCGTCGATGCCGACGACAACATTCCGTTCCGCCAGGTGGAGCTCAAGCTGGAGCGCAGCGGCGTGCCTTTCGTCATCCTGCGGCCGAACTGGTTCGCCGACAATTTCGCCACCTACTGGCGCGAGCAGGTGAAGCGCGGCGAAATCCGCGTGCCGGCAGGCGAGGGCAAGTCCAGTTTCATCGATACGCGCGACATTGCCGCAGCTGCCGCCGGTGCGCTGACCGGCAGCGCGCATGACGGCAAGGCCTTCAACCTGACCGGGCCGGCTGCCTATTCTTACGCCGAGGCAGCGGCAATGCTGTCGAAAGCACTCGGTCGCAGCATCGGCTATCGCTCGGTGGACGACGCAACCTTCAAGCGCGAAATGGTCGCGGGCGGCGTTTCGGTGGAATACGCCGACATGCTGGCGATGATCTTCTACCCCGTCACCCAAAACTGGACGGCCGGCGTGACCGACGCGGTCGAGACCCTGTCGGGCAAGCCGCCGCGTTCGCTGCAGGCATCGATCGACGATCTGGCTGGTTCGCTCCGCAGCGCGGCGTGAGCGAGGGGATAAGGGAGTAGGGGAAAAAGCGGCGCCAGGATCACCATGTGCGATCGTGGCGCCCCTTCACCTGCTCCCCTACTGCCCTACTGCCTTAACCTTCAATTCCACTTCGCGCCGACAACCTGGCGCACGGCGGCGTTCAGCCGATTCCAGATGTTGATCTGCCCGATCTGGAAGAGCAGCGCCGACAACGCCTCCTCGTCGAAATGTTTCGCCGCCTCGCTCCATATCTCGTCCGGCACCGGATCGGCGCGGTCGGCGACCCGCGTGACGGCTTCGGTGAGCGCCAGCGCGGCCCGCTCCGCGTCGGTGAAGAAGGGCGTGTCGCGCCACGCGGCCACCGCGAAGATGCGGCGATCGCTTTCGCCGGCCTTCTTCAGCTCCTCGCTGTGCATGTCCACGCACACCGAGCAGCCGTTGATCTGGCTTGCCCTGAGATGCACCATCTTGACCGTGGCATGCGGCAGTGCCTTCTCGGTCGCGCCGTTCAACGCGTGCATTGCCTTCATCGCTTCCGGCAGGACAAAGGCCGGGTGCTTCATTCTTGCTTGCATGATCGGTCTCCATTCTCTTTGTTGCGCTTTGACTGACCGTCCGATTGGCCGCTCCGTCACATCGGCGGCATTTCGTTCGTCATCGGCTTGACGAATGGCGTTGAAGGAATGTGACCGATGGACGAGAAAAAACTCCTGACCCGGAAATTCGAGGAAAAGCGCGGCCATTTACGCTCGGTCGCCTACCGCATGCTCGGCTCGATGACCGAGGCGGATGACGCGGTGCAGGAGGCGTGGCTGCGCCTCAACCGCACCGATGTCGGTGATGTCGGCAATCTCGGCGGCTGGCTGACGACGGTCGTGGCGCGCGTCTGCCTCGACATGCTTCGCTCGCGCAGGTCGCGGCGCGAGGATCCGATGCTCGAAGGGGAACCGCAGCCTGCGGTCGAGTTCGCCGCGAGCGGCGATGATCCGGAGCGCGAGATCGTGCTCGCCGATTCCGTCGGGCTGGCGCTGCTCGTCGTGCTCGAGACGCTCAATCCCGCCGAGCGCGTCGCCTTCGTGCTCCATGACATGTTCGATCTGCCGTTCGACGAGATCGCGCCGATCGTCGGGCGCTCGCCCGAGGCATCGCGCCAGCTGGCAAGCCGCGCCCGCCGCCGTGTCCAGGGCGCCGCAGTTTCGCGGCAAGCCGATAACGACCGCCGAAGGCAGGTTGTGGATGCGTTCCTGGCCGCCTCGCGCGGCGGTGACTTCGAGGGGCTGCTGAAACTGCTCGACCCGGACGTCGTCATCCGTGGCGATGCCACGGCGACCCGCATGGGCGGCTTGACGGGAATGCGCGGAGCGGAAACCGTGGCCAAGGCCTTCCAGGGCCGCGCCCGCAGTGCCCGGCCGGCGCTCGTCGACGGTCTCCCGGGTTACGCCGTCCTCGTTGGCGAGAAACTGATTCTCGTTGCACGGGTAAGCTTCAACGGCGACCGAATCGACGGCATCGAGGCATTGGGCGACCCGGATACCCTGGCGGGAATCAGGGTCGAACTGCTTGGGTAAGCGGCCGGCAGGGCCGCGACGCTGCGTGCGCATCACCACAACAATGCCACAGAGCGGCCGGGGGATTCCTCTTGCCTGGATGCTAAATATTTGAATTTGCTTGCTGTTATCGACTTCCACGATGCGGACAGAATTTTAGGGCCTTCTAAGGCTCCTTGCTGCTTTTGGAGACTACCGTGAACAAGATCGTATCCACTGTCGCTCTTTCAGCCATGCTCTCGACGTCGCTTTGGGTTGCGCCGACGATGGCTGCTGATTTCTCGGGCGGAAACCAGGGCTCGGGCGACACGCCGCGCGGCCTGCCGGCCGTGGAGTTTTCGCTCCGCAACGCCAAGCCCATGGACACGCCGGAGCTGCCGGCTGGCGAGGCGCCGCGCGCCGCGCCGATGGACGAGGGTTCTGCCATCGCCTCGCTCACCGCACGCGGCATGTCCTCGGACGGCAAAGAGGTGACCGTCGAGCCGAGCGAGGCTCTGCGCGAGATCATCAAGAAGGAATATTCGGCCGGCAACGAAGGCAAGAAGGGCTGAGGCCCGAAGCCCGTTGATGCGCTCGCACCGAATGAGTGAGCGCGCCCGGTAACTGCCGCCGCGCCAGCGGCGTCATGTGAGACACCCGAGAGCCCTTTCGCGATTCATTCGATCGCGAAAGGGCTTTTTGTTTTTGGCTTAACGCTTCGGCGGAATCGAATAGGTGCCGGTGGCATGCGCCACCGTCTCGCCCTTCGCCACCATGTCGACGTCGAAGACCATCAGGCTCTTGCCGAGCTTCAGGATGCGGCAGTGACCGTCGATCGGCCCGATGCCGGCCTTGCGCATGAAGTTGATGTTGAGATTGGTGGTGACCGAAAGCGCGTCCGGCCCGGCATGCGAGAGCACCGACACGTAGCCGCCGATGTCGGCCAGCGTGAACAGCGACGGGCCGGAGACCGTGCCGCCGGGCCTGAGGTGCCGTTCGTCGGCATCGAGCCGCACGACGCAGCCGCCCGGGAACACGTGGAGAGCATAGAAGAAGGCGAACTGCTCGTTGAGTTGCGGATAGACGGTCTTCAACAGCGCGTTGACCTCATCGGCATTCATTACGGGCTTGAGGCTTGTCTGCGCTGGCATTCCGTCCCTTTCCTCGCGGGCTCTCAAGCATGTCTCCCGAAAGTGTGCCGCGGTTTCGGGAGAAAGACATGCGAAAAATCAAACAAGCATGTCTCCCGAAGGTGCGCCGCGGTTTCGGGACAAAGACATGCGAAAAATCGAACAAGCATGTCTCCCGAAAGTGTGCCGCGGTTTCGGGACAAAGACATGCGAAAAATCAACAAACGAGATCGCGTCGCGTGAACCCTGTTTCAGGCGACGCGCTCTTGCGGTGCTTTTATCGGCGCACGCTTCCGTGCGCGTAAGCGTCAACGGCACTGGAACCATGTTTGCCGCTGGCCTTCAACCCGCTGCGTGCTAGTTTCCAGCCCGTAGCAGGGCATGGAGACGAGGCATGGCGGAAGTAGTGGCAATGCGGCGAGAGGCTCAGGCCGGGCCGGTGATCGCGGCTTTCGAGGCGGGCATCCTGCGCCTCACCCTTGCCAACCCGCCAGCCAATGCGTTGTCGAAGGCGACGCTGGCCGCCTTGCAGGAAGGCATCGACCGCGCGCGCGATGACGGGCAGGTGCGTGTGGTGGTGATCGATTCTGCCGGCGGAAAGGTTTTTTCCGGCGGTCACGACCTCAAGGAGATGACCGGCCATCGCGGCGATCCCGACAAGGGCCGCGCCTTCTTCGAGGAAACCTTTGGCGCATGCTCGCGCATGATGCAGTCGATCGTCGAATTGCCCAAGCCGGTGATTGCCGGCATCGACGGGATCGCCACGGCGGCCGGCTGCCAGCTGGTCGCGACCTGCGACCTTGCCATCGCCACCGACCGCTCCAGATTCGGCGTCAACGGCATCGATGTCGGACTGTTCTGCTCGACGCCCATGGTGGCGCTGACGCGCCGCATCGGCCAGCGCCCGGCGCTGGAGCTGCTGATGACGGGCGAGATGATCGATGCGGCGACGGCGCGCGCGCTCGGCCTGGTGAACCGCGTTGTGCCGGCCGAATATCTCGAGCAGACGGTGATCAAGATGGCGCGTCTGCTCGCCGAAAAATCGCCGACGGCGCTCCGCCTCGGCAAGGCTGCCTTTTATGCGCAGGTCGAGATGGGCCTGGCGGAGGCTTACGAGCACACCTCGCGTGTGATCGTCGAAAATATGCTGTCGGGCGACGCGCAGGAAGGCATCGGCGCCTTCATCGGCAAGCGCAAGCCCGAGTGGAAGGGAGATTGATGGAGCAGCGCATCTCGATCGTGACGGTCGGCGTCGATGATCTCGACCGCGCCGTCCGCTTTTACGCAGCGATGGGACTGAAGCGAAGCGAGAAGATCACCGACAACGTGGCTTTCTATCAGCTCGGCGGCATTCTGCTGGCGCTGTGGCCGCGCACGGAGCTTGCCCGCGATGCCGGCATCGAGCACCCGCTGCGCGGTTCGGGCATGGCGCTCGCCTACAACACGCGCTCGGAAGCCGAGGTCGCCGAAATCCTCGACGCTGCGAAGCAGGCAGGCGGCCGGGTGCTGAAGCCGGCGGCGCGTGCTTTCTTCGGCGGGGTGCAGGGCTATTTCGAAGACACCGAGGGAAATCTCTGGGAGGTCGCCTACAACGCCGCCTTCCCGATCGATGCCGACGGGAACATCGCGCTGCCGGCGTGAGCGATCAAGGAGGGCGGAAACCGGTTTCCCGTTCCCCAGCCTGTGGGAACCCTGCCGCTCTTGCGGTGAGGCAAGACCTGCACAAACATACCTTGCCCGCGCCCCGGGCCTGACGGTTTGCGGCCAACCCGCCGCCGCAATTGCGCTCTGAGTTTTCGCCCATGAAAATGGGTGGATCCATCTCTCGCATCGTGGCGGTGATTCTCGCCGCAGGCGGCCTCTCTGCTTCGGCGGAAGCGGACGCTTTCCCGGAGTATTTTCTGGCGCCCGCGCCCGAGCACGCGCTCAATCCATACCGCGACGAGCTGGTCGAAGCTCTGGTCGCGGCGGCGAAGGCGAAGAAGCACCATGAGGGCATCGGCGATCTCGACGATCCCGAGCCGCTCGCCGCATTGATGGCGCCGTCCGTGGAGATCTTCATCGCCAGCCGCGAGAACTCTGCCGGCGCGGAGTTCAAGCTGCTCGGCCGCTATCCTCCGCTCGACGCGCTTGCCGCCCTGGGGCGCCTTGCGGGTGAGGAGCATGAAGATGCGCTGGTCGAGCAGCGTTACGGCATGGATGTCGTCGGCAGCGCGCTTGTCGACCGCACCATCGGCACGTCGGACTGGCTGGGCGGGCGCCAATGCACGGCAGCCTACGGCAAGATCGACCAGATGGCGTTTGTCGACCTGGTGCGCGACACCGGCTTCGCGGCGAAGACCTGGTCCATCACCTTGCCGGGCGCGGCGGAGGCGCCCTGGGGCGAGGAGGTCGAGCCGTGGCTGCTCGTGTCGCTCGAGGATCTGGGCTCGCGCAACGCCAGCCTGTGGGCGCTCCACCTCCCGGACGGCAGAGTGCTCGAATTCCGCAGCCACGATCTGGGCTTCCAGCGCCTGGCGCCCTATCTCGCGTCGCATGCGTGCTTCGGCATGACCGCCGACGGCGTGCGGCTGACCGCGATTGCGATGCGGCTTGATTGAGGCGCGCGGCTCGGGCACACACGCCGGCATGAACCACGACGCCTACGACAACGACTACATCTCCGGCATTTTGAACGAGGTCCGTACCATCGCCATGGTCGGCGCCTCGGCCAACGACGTGCGGCCGAGCTTCTTCGTCCTCAAATATCTGCTGGCCAAGGGTTACGACGTCTATCCGATCAATCCCGGCCAGGCGGGCAAGGAGATCCTGGGCCGCATGACCTATGCGAAGCTCGCCGATCTGCCCGTTCCGATCGACATGGTCGACATCTTTCGCGGCTCGGACGCCGTGCCGGGCATCGTCGATGAGGTTCTGACGATGCAGCCGTTGCCGAAAGTGATCTGGATGCAGCTCACGGTGCGCCACGACGCTGCGGCGGCGAAGGCCGAGGCAGCCGGCATCAAGGTCGTGATGAATCGCTGCCCCAAGATCGAATATGGCAGGCTTTCCGTCGAGATCGGCTGGAACGGCGTCAACAGTCGCGTCCTGTCTTCGAAGAAGCCGCTCATGCGGCAAGGCTTTCAGAGCTTCGGCGTGCGCCAGAGATAGCCGGGAGCGGCTGCCTGACGCCGCCCTCCTGAGCCTTTCGCAGGGCGAGGCACGCACCAGGCTTCCGCCGAATTGCGATGTTGGTTTACCAAGGGCAGTGAGCCAGGAAGAATTTTCTGCTTTGCATGTCCACGGGCGCCACCCTCAGAATGGCGCCGCACAATTCATCAGGAGAGGGAAATGACCCAGCGCGCCCCAGGCTTCGACACGCTTGCCATCCATGCGGGCGCCAAGCCCGATCCCGCCACCGGCGCGCGCGCCACGCCGATCTACCAGACCACCTCGTTCGTTTTCGACGACGCCGATCACGCCGCCTCGCTGTTCGGGCTGAAGGCTTTCGGCAACATCTACACCCGCATCATGAACCCGACGCAGGCCGTGCTCGAAGAGCGCATCGCCGCACTGGAGGGAGGCACGGCGGCACTCGCAACGAGCTCCGGCCATGGTGCCCAACTGCTGATCTTCCACACGCTGCTCAAGCCCGGCGAGAATTTCGTCTCGGCGCGCAAGCTGTACGGCGGCTCGATCAATCAGTTCGGCCACGCCTTCAAGAATTTCGGCTGGGAGGTCCGCTGGGCCGACACCGACGAGCCGGCGAACTTCGAGAAACAGATCGATGACAAGACACGCGCCGTGTTCATCGAGAGCCTTGCCAATCCCGGCGGCACCTTCGTCGACATCGAGGCGATCGCGCAGATCGCGCACAAGTACGGCCTGCCGCTGATCGTCGACAACACGCTGGCGACGCCATACCTGCTGCGCCCGGTCGAGTTCGGCGCCGATGTCGTGGTGCACTCGCTGACCAAGTTCATCGGCGGCCACGGCAACTCCATGGGCGGCGTCATCGTCGACGGCGGCACCTTCGACTGGTCGAAATCGGGCAACTATCCGATGCTGTCTTCGCCACGCCCCGAATATGGTGGCATCGTCCTGCACGAGACGTTCGGCAACTTCGCCTTTGCGATCGCATGCCGCGTGCTCGGCCTGCGCGATTTCGGTCCTGCGATCTCGCCCTTCAACGCCTTCCTGATCCTGCAGGGCGTGGAAACGCTTGCGCTGCGCATGCAGCGCCATTGCGACAACGCGGCCCATGTCGCAGCCTGGCTGGCGAAGCATCCGAAGATTTCCTGGGTTTCCTATCCGGGCCTGCCGAAGGACAAGAACAACGCCCTGCAGAAGCGTTATTCCCCGAAAGGGGCAGGGGCGGTCTTCACCTTCGGGCTCAAGGGCGGCTACGAGGCCGGCATCAAGCTGGTGGAAGGGCTCGAGCTTTTCTCGCATCTCGCCAATATCGGCGACACGCGCTCGCTGGTGATCCATCCTGCCTCGACCACGCACCGGCAGCTCTCCGACGAGCAGAAGGTTGCCGCCGGCGCCGGGCCGGACGTGGTGCGTCTTTCGGTCGGCATCGAGGATGTCGAGGACATCATCGGCGACCTCGAGCAGGCGCTGGAAAAGGCATGACCACCCAGGACCGCTTTCTCGCGATCACGCCGGAGGGCGCCGCCGTGGAGCACGGCGCGCCGCCGGCGGAGCGCCTCGTCTCCGGCGACCCGAAGTTCCGCACCTGGAATGTCGAGGAGCAGCCGGGCGGCCTCTATGCCGGCCTCTGGGAGTCGACCCCCGGCAAATGGCGTATCCAGTATGACGAGTGGGAGTTCTGCCACATCCTCTTCGGCGTCTCGATCATCGCCGAAGAGGGCGGTGAGGCCCGCACGGTGAAGGCAGGCGACAGTTTCGTGCTGAGGCCCGGTTTCAAGGGCACCTGGGAAGTGCTCGAGACCACGCGCAAGGAATATGTGATCAGGCTCTGAGCGCCGCGCGGCAACGCACCGATACGTTTCGTTCACCCGCCTTGACTAACCTCGCCGCATTGGCGGCGGCAGCGGGACAGTCCGGCCGTGCGAAGGAGCAGGTGGGGCCGTGGCGGGACGGGCGGTAATCGGGATCATTGCCGAGGAAGGCTCGGCCGTCTTCGCCTGGGACCGGACGCGCGCCGTGATCGAAGCGTCCGGCGCAGACATCATCTATTTCGTCGAGCGTCCGCAGAATGCGTTCGGCCGGCGCAGGCGTGACCTGCCGGCGCGCGCGGCCATGCGGATATTGCTGCGGGCCGAGAGCAGGCTCGCCAGCTTCCAGCAATCCTGGTTCGACCCGCCGGCGGCAACCGCGCTCGCCTGCACCTTCAAGGGGCATTTCAAGGATTTTGCCGAGGCCGAGATCGGCAAGATCGGTGAAGCGGGCGTCGACCTGCTTGTCCGGCTCGGCGGCCGCGGCATCTACCGCGGCAGCATTCTCACCTCGGCGCGACAGGGGATGGTCTCGATCCATCATGGCGACAACCGCAATTTCCGCGGCGGCCCTCCGGGGTTCTGGGAAATCATGAAAGGCGCGCCGCGCTCCGGCTTCATCGTGCAGCGGCTGACGCCCAAGCTCGACGGCGGCGCGGTGCTCGCGCGCGGCGATCAGCCGACGGCGCGTTATTGGGCACTCAACCGCAAGAATCTTTTTGATGCCGCCGACCTTGCCTTGAGCGGCCTCGTCAGGCACTTCGTCGAGCAGGGCCGCTTGCCCGAGCCGGAGCCTCCCGTCGCCTCGTTCGGCCCGATCTACCGCATGCCGGGCCTTGGCGCGCTCATGCGCTACTTCACGAAAGTCTGGATCCTGCGCCGGCGGCCCTGACGCGGCGGCAGGTTGTTCCCGCTATCCCCGTTGTCCACAAGCCTCGGACGATTGCCGGCAAACGAGACCCGGCATAGGCTCAACCCAACTCAGGCGCTCAACGGTTCCCGCCCGGACAGCGGGGCAAAATCGGAGAGCACAACCTGGGGCCCGCGCGACAACGGACGGATGGCGGCGCAAGCCGCGGTGCGAAACCGGGTCGGGAACGTCCAGCGGGGTCTGTCGAGAGCGATCCTGGAACGCGAACGGCGGACCGATGCTGCCATGAAGGCCGGCAGTCTTCGATGGCAAACGCTTTCGGCCACCTTTCGGGGTACCGGAGCGGGATCCGGAAAGGGCGTCTAGCCGCGGCAACGCGACGAAGCGAAACCTGCCGAGATCGTCAGAGTTCCAGCCTCCACGGACGGCGCGCGCAAGCGCAGCAGACCGTGAAAGGCAGGACCTGAACAGGGAGGCACTGGGAGCGATCCCGGTGCTTTCTTGTTTTTGGCGCAGTGCTCGCCACAAGCGCACCGGCTCTGGATGACCGCCAGTCTGAGCGCGCTCGTCTCTCGGTCCGCTGCTGCCTCGATCAGAGCATGCTGCTCATCTGGTAAGCAAATCTGCCAGAAGCCTAGATTCTAGGCAGCACCTCTTTGCGGTGCGCAAAAAAATCTCAACAAATTCCTAACGCACGCAAGCTTCTTCCGTGGCCGGCCTGGTCGCCTCCCTCCAAGAGCCTGAAAACACGTGGCTTTCCGAAGGCGAGTGAGGCCTCCGGACAACTGGCACGGCCGTTGCTTTGCTTATTGCGGTGCAACAAACCCAAACGGAGGGTGACGGAATGAGGGGAAACTTGGCGTCAGTAACGGGACTTCTGGGAGCCGCAGCGATTGCCGCGGGCATGACCTTCTCGCCGGCCTACGCGCAGGACGACACCATCAAGGTCGGCGTCCTGCACTCGCTCTCCGGCACAATGGCGATCTCGGAGACCACGCTCAAGGACACGATGCTGTTCCTGGTCGACGAGCAGAACAAGAAGGGCGGCCTGCTCGGCAAGAAGCTTGAAGCCGTGGTCGTCGACCCGGCTTCCGACTGGCCGCTTTTCGCGGAAAAGGCGCGCGAGCTGATCTCGGTCAACAAGGTGTCGGCGGTGTTCGGCTGCTGGACCTCGGTGTCGCGCAAATCCGTGCTGCCGGTGTTCGAGGAGCTGAACAGCCTGCTCTTCTACCCGGTCCAGTATGAGGGCGAGGAGAGCCAGCGCAACGTCTTCTATACCGGTGCTGCGCCGAACCAGCAGGCCATTCCCGCCGTCGACTATCTGATGAACGAGGAAGGCGTGCAGCGCTGGGTGCTTGCCGGCACCGACTACGTCTACCCGCAGACCACCAACAAGATCCTGCAGGCCTACCTGGAATCGAAGGGCGTGGCCAAGGAAGACATCATGATCAACTACACGCCGTTCGGTCATTCCGACTGGCAGACGATCGTGACCGACATCAAGAATTTCGGCTCCGCCGGCAAGAAGACCGCCGTCGTCTCCACCATCAACGGCGACGCCAACGTGCCTTTCTACAAGGAGCTCGCCAACCAGGGCATCAAGGCCGAGGACATCCCCGTCGTAGCGTTCTCGGTCGGTGAGGAGGAGCTTGCCGGCCTCGACACCGCGCCCCTGGTTGGCCACCTGACCGCCTGGAACTACTTCCAGTCCGTCGACACGCCGGAAAACGCCGAGTTCATCGAGAAGTGGCGCGCCTTCATCGGCAATCCGAAGCGCGTCACCAACGACCCCATGGAAGCGCATGTGATCGGCTTCAACATGTGGGTGAAGGCGGTCGAGAAGGCCGGCACCACCGATCCGGACGCCGTCATCGACGCCATCATCGGCGTGTCGGTGCCGAACCTGTCGGGCGGCTATTCCTCGATGATGCCGAACCACCACATCACCAAGCCGGTGCTGATCGGCGAGATCCAGGCCGACGGCCAGATGGAGACCGTGTGGGAAACCTCCGGCCTCGTGGTGGGCGACGAGTGGTCCGACTACCTGCCGGACTCCAAGGACCTCATCGCCGACTGGCGCGCCCCGCTCACCTGCGGAAACTTCAACGTCGCCACCGGCAAGTGCGGCGGCAAGGGCGTGAACTAGGGCGTTTCGTGAAACGCCCCCAAGCGGTTTGACCGCGAGGTTTCCGGGCGGGCTTCCTCCTCCCGCCCGCCCGGAAGCCGATCTCCAGCAAAAAAGAGCGCCCAAGGGATGATCGTCTCCGCTCTACGTTGCCCCCCTCTGTCCTGCCGGACATCTCCCCCACAGGGGGGGAGATTGGCTGTCATCGACACTTTCGCCAATCGTCCAACGTCGCAGGTTGGCGAAACCAAAGCGGCCGTCCAATCTCCCCCCTTGTGGGGGAGATGTCCGGCAGGACAGAGGGGGGCGCGAAGGAACGTATTCCTCGCAATCCTGTCGGTTTTTCTGTTTCTCGTAAGCCTTTCGCCTACCCACGCCGACGAAGCGGCACTGCGCGCAACCATCGCCAAATTCGCCGAGTCAAAAAACTTCCAGACCACCGAAGCCATCGTGCGCGAGCTTGGCGCCACCGGCGACCCGGCGGTGGAGCGGCCGCTCACCGCGCTCGCCGACGGCAATCTTCTCTTCCGCAAGGCCGACAAGGCCGTCTTCATCGGCAATGAGAGCGGCCAGGCGATCGCGCTTGCCGACCCGCTGACCGGCGAAGACGCCGGCGAAGCGCAGAAATCGGAGATCACCAAGATCAAGGTGAACAATGGGCTGAGGCGCGTCATCCGCGACGTGCTCGGCTCGCTCACCCTCGGTGCGCCCGATCCCGCCGTTCGGCTGGCTGCGGCGCAGACGATGTTCCGCAATCCCGACCCGGCCAACATCGAGGCGCTCGACGCCGCGATTGCCAAGGAGACGGTGGCCGGCGTCAGGACTGCCATGCTGCAGGCGCGTGCGGCGGCGATTCTCAAATCCGACCGGCCGGAGGCCGAAAAGCTGGAGGCGATCGCGATCGTCGCCGAGCGCGGCGACCGCGACGCGCTCTCGCTCCTCGTCGGCTTCGCCGCCGCGGCGGAAGGCGCTGCCAGGGAAGCGGCGGAGCGCTCGATCGCCGGCATCGAAAGCTCGCTCGCCATCTGGGCCGCCGGCCAGAATGTCTGGTACGGCATCTCGCTCGGCTCGGTGCTGCTGCTCGCGGCAATCGGTCTCGCCATCACCTTCGGCGTCATGGGCGTGATCAACATGGCGCATGGCGAGATGGTCATGCTCGGCGCCTACACGACCTTCGTCGTGCAGAACGTCATCCGCGAAAGCTTTCCCGGCCTGTTCGACTGGTCGCTGGCAATCGCGCTGCCGCTCGCATTCCTGGTTGCCGGCGCGGTCGGGCTCGCCATCGAGCGCGGCGTCATCCGCTTCCTCTACGGCCGCCCGTTGGAGACATTGCTGGCGACCTGGGGCGTATCGCTGATCCTCCAGCAGGCGGTACGCACCATTTTCGGGCCGACCAACCGCGAGGTCGGCAACCCGTCCTGGATGTCGGGCGGCTTCGAGCTCGGCGAGCTCGCCTTCACATGGAACCGCTTCTGGATCGTCATCTTCGCGCTCGTCGTCTTCGGCGTGCTGCTCTACGTGATGAAGCGCACGCCCTGGGGCCTGCAGATGCGCGCCGTCACCGCCAACCGGCGCATGGCGGCTTCCATGGGCATCCGCACGCCATGGGTCGACGCGCTCACCTTCGCGCTCGGCTCCGGCATTGCCGGCATCGCCGGCGTGGCGCTGTCGCAGATCGACAACGTCTCGCCCAATCTCGGGCAGGGCTACATCATCGACAGCTTCATGGTCGTGGTGTTCGGCGGCGTCGGCAATCTCTGGGGCACGCTGGTCGGCGCGCTCTCGCTCGGCATCCTCAACAAGTTCCTCGAGCCTTACGCCGGCGCCGTGCTCGGAAAAATCCTGGTGCTGGTGCTGATCATCCTGTTCATCCAGAAACGCCCGCGCGGCCTGTTCGCGCTGAAGGGCAGGGCGGTCGAGGCATGATCACCGGCCGCTTCTTCGCCGCCGGCGCGGACCGCCGCATCCTCATCACCATCGCGATCCTGGTCGCGGTCGCTGCGGTCGTGCCGATCCTCAACATCGCGGTGCCGCCGGACAGCGCGCTGCACGTGCCGTCCTACCTGGTGGCGCTGGTCGGCAAATATCTCTGCTACGCGCTGCTGGCGCTGGCGCTCGACCTGGTCTGGGGTTTCTGCGGCATCCTCTCGCTCGGCCATGGCGCCTTCTTCGCGCTCGGCGGCTACGCCATGGGCATGTACCTGATGCGGCAGATCGGCAGCCGCGGCGTCTACGGCAACCCGACCCTCCCCGACTTCATGGTGTTCCTGAACTGGAAGGAACTGCCATGGTACTGGCACGGCTTCGACCAGTTCTGGTTCGCGGCCCTGATGGTCATGCTGGTGCCGGGCCTGCTCGCCTTCGTCTTCGGCTGGTTTGCTTTCAGGAGCCGCGTCACCGGCGTCTATCTGTCGATCATCACGCAGGCGATGACCTATGCGCTGCTGCTCGCCTTCTTCCGCAACGACATGGGTTTTGGCGGCAATAACGGCCTGACCGATTTCAAGGACATTCTCGGCTTCAACGTGCAGGCCAACACCACGCGCTCGGCGCTGTTTGCGGCGAGCGCCCTGATGCTGGCGCTCGCCGTCTTCGTCACCTGGCGCATGGTCGGCTCCAAATACGGGAAGCTGATGGTCGCCGTGCGCGATGCCGAGAGCCGCACCCGTTTCATCGGCTGGCGGCCGGAGAACGTAAAACTCTTCGCCTTCACGCTGTCGGCGATCATGGCCGGCATTGCGGGCGCTCTCTACGTGCCGCAGGTCGGCATCATCAATCCCGGCGAGTTCGATCCCGGCAACTCGATCGAGGTGGTGATCTGGACCGCCGTCGGCGGACGCGCGACCATCGTCGGCCCGATCGTCGGGGCACTGCTCGTCAACACCGGCAAATCCTACTTCACCGCGGCGCTGCCCGAGCTTTGGCTCTTTGCGCTTGGCGGCCTGTTCGTGCTGGTCACGCTGTTTCTGCCCAAAGGTGTCGTCGGCACCTGGGACGAGTTCCGCGCTCGCCGCAAGGCAAAGCGCTTGTCCCGCGATGACACCGCTCCGTCCGCGCCGGCAACTGTCGAGCCGGCGAAGATCGTGCGGCCGAGCGCACCGGCTGCGTCAGGCTGGGCGGAGTCCCCGGCGGCCAAACCGCAGCCGGCGGAGTGAGGAAAAATGTCGAAGGGCGGCACCATCCTCTATCTCGACGGCGTCTCGGTTGCCTTCGACGGCTTCAAGGCGATCAACAATCTGTCGCTGGTGCTCGACCGCGGCGAGATGCGCGCCATCATCGGCCCGAACGGCGCCGGCAAGACCACCATGATGGACATCGTCACCGGCAAGACGCGGCCGGATGAGGGCGAGGTCTTCTTCGACGGCGCGATCGATCTGACGCGCCATGACGAGGCCGAGATCGCCATGATGGGCATCGGCCGCAAATTCCAGAAGCCGACCGTGTTCGAGAGCCACACGGTCGAGGACAATCTGGTGCTGTCGCTCAAAGGCCCGCGCTCCATCTTTCCGGCGCTGTTCCACCGCCGCTCGGGCGGCGAGGCGCGCCGCATCGACGAGATTCTCGGCATCATCCGGCTCGGCGACAAGCGGCACGAGCGCGCCGCGAACCTGTCGCACGGCCAGAAGCAGTGGCTGGAGATCGGCATGCTGCTCGCGCAGGACCCGAAGCTGCTGCTCGTCGACGAGCCGGTCGCCGGCATGACCGACGCCGAGACCGAGGAGACCGCACGGCTCCTGAAGGACATTGCGCGCGAGCATTCGGTCGTCGTGGTCGAGCACGACATGCATTTCGTGCGCGAGCTCGGCGTCAAGGTCACCTGCCTGCACGAGGGCTCGGTCCTGTCGGAAGGCTCGCTCGATTTCGTCTCTGCCGACGAGCGTGTCGTCGAAGTCTATCTGGGACGCTGAATCATGATGTGGCGGATCTCGATCGACAGATTTGGGGCCGGAGTGCCTCCTTTGCCTCGCTTCGCGTGGCACTTCACCCGCTTGCGGGAAGAGCAATCGCATATGTCGGCGCCGTCGACCCCCACTCCGTCTCCCCCGGCGGGCCGGGGGAGCCACCTCTCCCCCGATCGACGGGGGAGAGGAAGTCCGGAAAGCTTGGCGCCCTTCCTCTCCCCCGGGCAGGGGGAGAGGTGGCTCCCCCGTACTTCACGGGGGAGACGGAGTGGGGGTGCTTTGCCATCTAAGATTGCCCTGCGTTTGCGAGGGAGCGGGACCACCGAAGGCGGTGGAGGGCGCGCGCACGTCAGCTGTCAGACCAATTTCACCAACCCCCTCTGGCGTGCCGGCAGGCTCGCCACCCCCGCCCGGCGGGCGGGGGCTGAGGGGGACCAGGAGGCCTCGCATGGCCATGCTTGAGGTCACCGGCGCCACGCTCCACTACGGCGCCGCGCAGGCGCTGCGCGGCGTCTCGCTGAAAGCTGACGCGGGCAAGATCACCTGCGTGCTCGGCCGCAACGGCGTCGGCAAGACCAGTTTGATGAGATCGATCGTCGGCCACCACCGGCTGACATCGGGAAGCGTAGCCTTCGAGGGGAAGGCGCTCGACCGGAGCGCGGCGTACGATCGCGCCCGGTCGGGCATTGCATTCGTGCCGCAGGGGCGCGAGATCTTTCCGCTGCTTTCCGTGCGCGAGAATCTGGAGTCGGGCTTCGCGCCGCTGAAGCGCTCGGAGCGCACTGTGCCGGCGCATGTCTTCGACCTGTTTCCGGTGCTGAAGCAGATGTTGTCGCGGCGCGGCGGCGATTTGTCGGGCGGCCAGCAGCAGCAGCTCGCGATCGGCCGTGCGCTGGTCATGCGGCCGAAGCTGCTCGTGCTCGACGAGCCGACCGAAGGCATCCAGCCCTCGATCATCAAGGATATCGGCCGCGCCATCCGTTTTCTGCGCGACACGGCGGGCATCGCCGTGCTGCTGGTGGAGCAATATCTCGATTTCTGCCGCGAGCTCGCCGACGAGGTGAACATCATGGAGCGCGGCCAGATCGTGCATTCCGGCCCGGTCGAGGATTTGGATCTGCCGGAAGTGCGCCGATACCTTACGGTTTGATTGCTTTACTTTACTGATTCTTTCGCATTGAGAGCGATGGTTCCGCCGGAATTCTCCCGGTGGAGGGGTTGTGCAAGCGGTCGCGAAAACCGGTCGTGCCTGGCTCTGGCTTGCGGCCATCGGCATTGCTGCGCTGGTGCTGGCGCAAATGCCGCTCACGCTCAACCACGACGCCGCCTGGCATCTATCCACTGCCTTTCGCGTCACCGAAGGCGCGGAGATCGGCCGCGAGGTCTTCGACATCAACCCGCCGATGACGGCGTGGCTGCTCAGCGTGCCGGCGCTCGTTTCCAATGCGACAGGCCTGTCGCCAACGCTGGCGATGCGGCTCTTCACCCTGCTGGTCTGCCTGGCGTCGATCGCTGCCTCCGCGGCCCTGCTCCTGCGGCTCGGCTTCGATGGCCGCAGGCTGTCGATCGCAACGCTTTTTGTTGCCTTCGCCCTGCTGGCCCTGCCGGGGTACGAGTTCACGCAGCGAGAGCACCTTCTGGCCGCGATGACGCTGCCCTACGTGCTGCTTGCCGCTTGCCGCGCCGAACGCCGCGAGGTCGGCTTTGGTTATGCCATGGTCGTCGGATTGGTCGCCGCGCTGGCGATCGGCATAAAGCCGCACTTCCTCGCCTTGCCGATTTGCGTCGAAGCTTGGCTGCTCTTTGCAACGCGGCGTCCGGCGCTGGCGCTGCGACCCGAAATGCTTGCCATGGCCGCGACCGCGGTCTCTTACGTCGGCGCCGTGGCGATTTTTGCGCCGGCCTACCTGACGCAGGTCGTCCCCGATGCGCTCAGCAATTACGACGGTTTCGAGGTCGGCCCGGGCACCTTCTTGCTCAGGATGGCGCAGGAGCTCGCCGTTTTCATCGCGGCGCCGGCCATCCTTCTCGCCGGCTCGCGCGCCTTGCCCGCCTCGCACGGCCTGCGGGCGATGCTTGCCGCGTTGGTCGGCTTCATGGTCGCCGCCATCCTGCAAGGCAAGGGATGGAGTTATCAGTTCCTGCCCGCGGCAGTGTGTGCCGTCGTCCTGCTCGGCCTGCTCGTCGCGCTGCAGGATTTCGCCAGAATTGCCTTGGCGGCCAGGGCAGCGCTCCTGGCGGCGCTGCTTTTTGCGCTGTTCCCGCCCGTCATCAACCTCGTGGACGGTTATACGTCCATCGGCACGGCGGCGCGTGTGGCGCGCCTCGAGCAGGTCTTTCGGGCCAATCCGGGTCCGACGGGAACGGTCTTTGCTTTCATCACCACACCCCGCGACATTCATCCGGCCGTGCTTCAGTCCGGCCTCCGCTGGGCCAACGAAGCCGGCGTGATGCTCTACCTGCCGGCGATGGTGCGTGAAGAGCTGCAGGAGGTGCCGAGCCCCGACCGCAGCGTCATCTACGCCACGGCCGAGCGCCACAATCACCAGGTGGTTGCCGATCTCGAGCGGCTTCGTCCGGGTGTTGTGGTCATAGACGCCGATCCGGCCAAGCTCGGCATGGAAGGGCTGGGCTTCGACTACATCGAATTCTTCAATCGCTACCCTGAGTTCCGCCGTCTCTGGCGCAACTATGCCGAGGCCGAACCCATAGGGAGCTTTCGCATCTTCCTGTATCGGGAAAGCATTGCGCGCGACGGGTAGATCGGGCCCGAGACCGCAGCCGGCTTAGGCCAGCCTGCGCAGTGGCTCCGGGGTCCAGTCGCGGGTGCCGTGCGTGCCCGCCGCCACACCCGCAGCAGCTTTGACTGGCCGGGCGGTTGCGGAAAGAGCCGCGGCATCGAAGCTGCCCGAGGCCGATATGCCGTATCCTTGCGCATAGTCGACGCCGATCTCGCGCAGCGCATCGGCAATGTCCGTCGTTTCGACGAACTCGGCGATCGTTTTCTTTCCGGTGACGTGCCCGATATGGTTGATCATCTCGACCATGGCACGGTCGATGCGGTCGTCGAGCATATCCTTCACGAAGCTGCCGTCGATCTTGAGATAGTCGACCGGCAGGTGCTTGAGGTAGGCGAAGGAAGACATGCCGGCGCCGAAATCGTCGAGCGAGAAGCGGCAGCCGAGCTGTTGCAGCGCGCCGATCAGGCGCGTCGCGCTCGGCAGGTCGGCGATCGCGCTGGTCTCCGTGATCTCGAAGCAGATCGTCGACGTCGCGATGCCATGCAGGCGGAATTGCTCCTCGACGAAGCCGACGAAGGACTCGTCGTTGAACGTGATGCCCGACAGGTTGATGGCGCAGGTGGTGATGCCGGCGGCCGATCCTCCGGCGCTCGCCAGCACCGCGAATGCGGTCTTGATCACCCAGCGGTCGATCAGTGGCATCATGCCGTAGCGCTCGGCGGCCGGGATGAAGCTGCCGGGAGGCACCATCCGCCCCTGCTCGTCCGTCAACCGCAAAAGCAGCTCGATATGGCGGCCGGCGCCGGCGTCCTTCAGCGGCACGATTTCCTGGTATTGCAGGCAGAAGCGGTCCTGTTCCAGCGCCTGGTGCAGCTTCTGCACCCAGGCCATCTCGGCGAAGCGCTGCAGCACCTCGGTGTCGCTGGAATGGTGGACCTGGACCCGATTGCGCCCCTTGTCCTTGGCCATGTAGCAGGCGACGTCGGCGGCCTGCAGCGCCTCCTGCACCGTCAGCCCTGCCTGCGAGATCGGAACGAGCCCGATGCTGACGCTGGTGTTGAACGGCCGCTCCTTCCAGGCGAAAAAGAGTTGCTGCACGGCCGCCCGCAGCCTTTCTGCCAGCTCCGCCGCCTCGCTCGCTGCGCAGCCCGGGGAGAGGATGCCGAACTCGTCGCCGCCGAAGCGGGCGAGCAGGTCGCCCGGTCGCAGCTCCTTCTGCAGCGCGGCCGCAACCCGCTTCAGCAGGCTGTCGCCCGCCGCATGGCCGCCGGTGTCGTTGATGATCTTGAACTGGTCGAGGTCGAGCAGCATCAGCGCGTGCTGCGTTCCCTCGCCGACGAGTGACAGCGCCGTTTCCAGCCGCTCCTCGAACGCGCGTCGGTTGGCAAGCCCGGTCAGCGCGTCATGACTTGCCTGCCATGCCAGCCGATCGGTGTATTCCCGCTCCGCCGTCAGGTCGTAGAACACCAGCACGACGCCGCATTTCCTGCCGCCGACGATCAGCGGCGTGCCGACGACGGACACCGGCACCGACGTGCCGTTCAAGCGGAAAAGGCGCTGCGAATGAAACATCTCGCCGGTCGCGGCGCCGGCAAGGGTCTGCCCGACGACGTTCGCGGTGCCGGCTTGCCCATGTTCGTCGGCAAGGCGGAACAAGTCCTCGATCGGTCGGCCTTTCGCATCCGCCAGTTGCACGGCGAGCAGCCGCTCGGCCGCCGAATTCATGTAGTCCACGCGCGCGGCCGTATCGGTGCTGACCACCGCCTGGCCGATGGAGCCCAGCGTGATCTCGGCACGCTCGCGCTCGGCCGTCAGCGCCGTCTCGAATGCCAGGCGCTGGTTGAGCAGGCGGCGCGTGCGCCAGGTCGCGAGCAGGATGAGCAGCGCGGCGGTGAACAGATTTACGCCAAGCAGAATGTTCTTGATCGCGCGAGAGCCTTCGCCCAGCGCATCGGAAAAGGCCTTTGCGAGCGGCGTGATGCGGTCGTTGAGCAGGAAAATCTGCTCCTTCCAGCCCTGCACCTGCCGCGGCCCGGGGAGGGTTTCGGCCCGTGACGCGCGGATGGTCCGGGCCAGCTGGTCGAGCTCCACGATCATCGGATCGGCTCTTTCCCAGACGATCACGGCCTTCTCGAAATAGCTGATGCTGCGGAAGTTGACGAACAGCCAGATCAGGCCGGGGATGTCGTCTATGTGGTTGCGCCCGCCGACAAAACCCTGGTGCGCCCTGGCGCGATCGGGCTCGGCACGGTCGAGCGCCAGGCGTGCCTGCCGGTCCGCCAGCGGAACGGCGATTGCCGCAGCGTATTTGCGGTAATACTGGTCGTGGCCGTTCTCGGCATAGAGGTGCAGATTGTAGATGGCGTCCTTCTGGCCCTTCGACCACAGGCTCTCGCCGCCGACATAGGCGCGCACGGACGACAGCGCGTGCAGGCTCATGATGGCAATCACGGCCTGCACGATCGCGACCATCACGAACGGCCAAACCACCCCGACCAGCTTGCTGCCGTTGCGCAACGCTGCTGTTTTCATCGGACGCCTGCTGGCGAGAAGCCGACTGCCAAGATCTCTTTCTGCCTGTTCTCTCTGACACCGATCCGCTGAGACGAGCATGCGGCTGGAGCAATTAAATATGGGTGAAGTACAGAAAGGATCAGTTGGTGCTTCCCAAAGGTCAGCATTGGACTTGCGGCGGTCGGTGCTGCGGCTGAGCGGCAGCGCGCGCCTGTGCAAGAAACATGTGAAAAATCATATGAAAGAATTTGCAGGTCGTCAGAAAAGCGAAGATGTTAAAGTCGGGGATGTGGGGTTTTGAGTCGACTTGCTCGGCGTATCCTTTCCATCGCAGCGCAATAACGCCGGCCCGTCATGGGCTTCGGCAGCGCATGCGGCGCGTCCCAGTAGCAGCGTTTCCGATGTGTATCGTCCAGAGGGCTGGGGGAAGCCGATGGATTACACGCTCGACGACTGCGCCAAGCGTCGTCTGACGGACCGGGATGAGATCATCACCGCCGTGCGCATCCTGCGATCGCGCGGCGTGCGCGACGACGAGCTGATCTTCGAGATGGCGAAGATCTTCTACATCGACCTCGACGAGTTCAACGACGTGATGAGCTTCGACCTGCTCGAGCAGGTCATGGAGCTCGGCGACGCTGAAGAGCTTGAATACGTGGACGAATACGAAGACGAAGTGTCCCAGGCTGCTTGAGCCTCGTGCTCGCAAAACTTTCGGCGCTGACCCCCTCTCAAGCAATTCTAAGGACTGGCTGAAGCCAGTCCAAGAATTGCTATCTCCCCCACCAGGGGGGAGATAGCGCGCTGCTTGACCTTTCGGCAATTCGCAGACGTCGGAGATTGGCAGACGCGATGGCGCCAGGCTCCATCTCCCCCTTGGTGGGGGAGATACAGCATGTCTCCCAAAAGTGGCCGCGGTTTTGGGACCAAGACATGCGCAAAATCAAAAACCTAAAGCAGGTCGCGTGAATCCCAATTCACGCGACATGCTTTAAAGCATGTCTCCCGAAAGTGTGCGCGGTTTCGGGATAAAGACATGCGCAAAATCAATAACCTAAAGCATGTCGCGTGAATCCCAATTCACGCGACATGCTTTAGCGGTTCCTGGGTTTGGCTCGCCAAACCCTTCGAACTGCTTGAGAGGGGGGTCCTTGGCGCATGAGTCACCAAGCGCAGGTCTCTTGTGGATGTATCGATCAACAGCAATCCTGACACCTTCACGGCAGGCGAGGGGACGGGCATGGCATTTCCGATCGATCATGTGCGCGGCGCATTTCCCTCGCTCGCCGCAGCCGACGCCGGACGCCGTCGCCTCTACCTCGACAACCCCGCCGGCACCCAGGTGCCGCGTGTCGTGGCGGACGCCGTGCATCGCTGCCTGATCGAGAGCAACGCCAATCTTGGCGGCTTCTTCGCCACCACGCTCGCGGCCGGCAAGGTCGTCGACGACGCCCATCATGCGATGGCCGATTTCCTCGGTGCAGCCTCGCCCGAGGAGATCGTGATCGGGCCGAACATGACGACGCTCACCTACCAGATGTCGCGCACGCTCGGTCGCGATTTTGCGCCCGGCGACGAGATCGTGGTGACGCGCATGGATCATGAGGGCAATGTCTCGCCCTGGCTCCAGCTGGCCGAGGATCGTGGGCTCGTCGTACGCAAGGTGCCGTTCGACACGCAAAGCTGGCAAATCGCCGAGGACGCGCTCGCCGCCGCGCTGTCGCCGCGCACCCGGCTCGTCGCGCTCACCCATGCCAGCAATCTGACCGGTTCGGTAAATCCGGTGAAGCGGCTGGTGGCGCTGGCCAGGGCGGCCGGCGCGCTCACCTATGTCGATGCCGTGCAGTTCGCACCGCACGGCCTGATCGACGTGGCCGAGCTCGGTTGCGATTTCCTCGCCTGCTCCGCCTACAAGTTCTTCGGGCCTCATCTCGGCATTCTCTATGGCCGGCGCGAGCTGCTCGCCGCGCTTGCGCCCTACAAGCTGCGCTGCGCCTCCGATGCGCTGCCCGACCGTTTCGAGACCGGCACGCCGCAGATCGAGCTGATGGCAGGCCTGTCGGCGGCCGTCGGCTATTTCGAAGGCGTCGGCGCCGCACTCGGCGCGGGCGGATCGCGGCGGCAGAAGATCGCCGCGGCCTTCGCCGCCTCGACCGCCTATGAAGCGCCGCTCGCGCTGCAATTGATCGCCGGGCTGCAGGAGATTTCCGGCATCACGATCCATGGCATCACCGATCCGGCGCGGATCGCGGACCGCGTGCCGACCGTCTCGTTCAGCCTCGAAGGCATCGCGCCCGAGACGCTGGTGCGCGAGCTGGCGGCCGAGAACATCTTCGTCTGGTCCGGGCACAACTACGCGTGGGAAGTCGTGCACCAGCTCGGCATACCGCCGGATGCAGGCGTGATCCGCATCGGAGCGGCGCATTACAACACCGCCGGCGAGATCGGCGAGACGGTGGAGGCGGTCAGGCGCCTGACCGGCATGCTGCGCCAGCGGCGCTGACCCCTCCTGACAGAAAGTTGTCAGGAGGGCGGTGATAGTCTCTCCCCCGTCGAGCGAGGAGAAAGACGATGCCGATCCTGGGAAGCTGCCATTGCAAGGCCACGCGTTTCGAAGTGTCCGAGGCGCCGGATTCGGTGACCTATTGCACCTGCTCCAACTGCTCCAAGCGCGGCGGGCTGTGGGCCTATTACCCGCGATCGGCGGTGAAGATCGTGGCGGAGGACGCCGGCGGCATCTACCAATGGGGCTGGAAGGTCGGAAAATTCCATTTCTGCCAGACCTGCGGCAACTCGACTTTCAACGAGACGCCCGATTTCTCGACCGGCGAGCCGAACTTCGAGAACCCGATGATCGTGATCAACGCCCGCCTGCTCGACGATTTCGATCTCGACGTGGTGCCGGTCAAGGTGATCGACGGCAAGAACCTCTGGTAAGCATGTCTCTCGCTTCACGCCGCGCGCCGTCTTGCCGAACGGTCATGATGCCTTCGCGCGCCGCCGCTGGCGCAAGCGCCTCGCCGGGAGCCTGTGGAAATGCGACGGGCGCGGGCGTTTCTCGCGCCCGCGCCCGGTTGATCCTCGCAAGGCGTCAGCCCTTCGCCAGTTCGTCGGCCAGCCGGCCGAGCAGCCAGCGACAGCCTTCCTCGCGTCCCTTGGCGGATTCGGGGCCGTCGAAATAGGCGCCCTGCTCGGTCTGGACGAGCAGCGTGCCGGAGCCCGACGGCAGCAGCTCGATTGTCGTGAGCGAAGCCGACAGCGGCGCGCCGCCCATGGTCATCCGGTAGGAGAAGACGATGCGCTTTCCGGGCACGATGTCCTGGTACTGCGTATCGTTGGTGATCTCCGGCCCGCCCTTGTAGCTGAAGCGGGAGGCATCGCCGCCGCCAACCTGGAAGTCGGCCTCGTAGGCGAAGATCTCCCAGCCATCGCCTTCGATCAGCCAGCGCCGCTTGATCTCCTTGTCGGCGAATGCGTTGAAGACGGTTTCGGGCGTTTGCGGATAGTTCCGCTCCAGCCGGAAGGTCGAATGCACGACGGCGGGTTCGTTCGTCTTTGCGGTGACCTGGTTCATTGTGCTCAGTCCTTTCCCTGTTCCATTTCGTTGAGGATTTCACCGAGGCGATCGAGCCTGCGCTCCATCTCCATGCGGCGCTCGGCCACCCAGCTTGCCAACCGGTCGAAGCCGCCCGGCTCGAGCCGGCATGTGCGTACGCGACCGATCTTCTCGCTTTTCACCAGCCCGGCTTCCTCCAGCACCTGCAGGTGCTGAACCACAGCGGCGAGCGACATGTCGAAAGGCTTCGCCACGTCGCTGACCGAAGCCGGTCCGCGCGAAAGCCGCTCGACGATGGCGCGCCGTGTCGGTTCGGCGAGGGCGCGCAGGCTGGTGTCGATGTCCGAATGCTTAAGCATGCACTTTAGTATTTACCCGCGACTCAATTGTCAAGTGGATACTTAAGTGTTTTTTGCGGATGGCTCGGAGATGGTATGGCGGGGCAAAAATTTGTCGTCGTCACAAGATTGCCGCCTCGCCATCATTGGCAGGCCATGATCGCGTTCCTATTTACGGACGGGCGGGCATTCAGGAGGCGAGAATGACCGAGGGAACGACCCTGGACGAACTCTTGGATGATCCGATCATCCAGCTTGTCATGGCGAGCGACCATGTCGAGGCCGGCGAGGTGCGCGAGCTTTTCGACCGCGCCCGCTACCGCATGGACTCCCGCGCCTTCATTCCCGCCGCTCATGTGATCGACCGTATCTGCAAAAATCGCGGTATCTGCGCGTAAGGGCGCTTGATTGCCCACCGGTGCGGCGGCTGCCAGCCGCACCGCTTCGCTCTTTTTTGTTTTCGACGCCCGTCGAGGTGTCGCCGCAAGCCAACCTGCAACGGTGATGATTGGCGAAAGTCGTAGTGACAGCCAATCTCCCCCCTCGTGGGCGAGATGGCCGGCAGGCCAGAGGGGGGCAACGTAGAGCGCTGACGCAATTCAACAGCGCGCAGTTCACTCCGTCACCAAACGCAGCCAAGCGACGATCTTCTCCGCCAGCGCATCCGTGGTGTTGGGTGACAGCGCGTCGCCGGCGATCACGTGGTCGGAGGGGTCGGTCGAATCGCTGACCGTGACGATTTCGTGCGGAGCGCCCCAACGGGCCGCGATCTCGCGCGTGCGTGCCGGACGCACGACCTTGTCGTCGTCGGAGAAGACGAAGAGGGCAGGGATCTTCGCCTGCTCGACCGGCGCTTCGTAGGCGAGGTTCGCGACCGCCGCCATCGGCAGCAGCGCGACGGTCGGATATTTGTGGGTCCAGTATTTCGCATGCGCCTCGTTGACCGGCTCGAAGCCGCGCTCCTTGCCGATCACGAGCTCCGCGATCAGCCCGCCGAACGGCATGGTCAGGATGCTCGCGCCGCTGCCTTGCACGCCGAAATTCGGCGAGATCAGCACCGCGGCAGCGACGCCTTGCGAAAGGTCGGGTTGCGTCGCCGCCCAGGCCGCCAGCGACCCGCCGCTCGACGTCGCGACGACCACGACGCGCTCTCCCAGCCGGCGGCCGATGGCGAGCGCCTCGGCATAATCGTTGACCCAGGCATTCACGCTGCCGGTCGCCATCGCCGCCCCGTTCTGCCCGTGGCCGGTGAGGCGTGTGTAGAAAAGATTGGCGCCGAGCTCCGTCGCGATCCTGTCCGGGAGCGGCCGGACTTCGACCTTCGAAGCGGAGAAGCCGTGGATGTAGACAAGCGCCAGCGGCGTTTGCGCTTTCGTCGCCGGGTCGGCCCAGACGATCTCCTTCTTCAGTTCGTCGCGCACATCCGGGACCGCAGCCTCGCGCGACGCGACCCATGCCTCGACATCGTCGCCGACCGTTGCCGGATCGAAGCTGACGGTCGTGTCGACCGGCACGCGCGGGCCGAAAAACCACGCAGCCGCCAGCGCGACCACCAGGATGACGATGATCCAGGCCAAGATTCGCATCCCTCTCCTCCAAGATGGCGCCTCATGGTTTAAAGCATGTCTCCCGAAAGTATGCGCGGTTTCGGGATCAAGACATGCGCAGAATCAACAGCAGAAGCGTGTCGCGTGATCCTTTTCACGCGACACGCTTCTGGCGCGAGGCGCGTGGCCGGCAAGCGGCGGCTTGCGGCAGCAACCCGGCCGGTCAGGCATGCTCGAACCCTCGGACTTGGCGCAAATTCCGCCCTTGAAAGCGCCAGCCGCGGTTTTTAGGGTCGGCGCCGACTCTTTTTGCCTCTCCGCATGATCTTGTCCGAAGTCTGCGGGATCATGCTCCAGGAAGGAATTGGAATGCACCGTTCGGTGATTGACGCCATCGGCAACACGCCGCTGATCCGCCTGCGGCGGGCCTCGGAGGAAACCGGCTGCGAAATCCTCGGCAAGGCCGAGTTCATGAATCCCGGCCAGTCGGTCAAGGACCGCGCTGGGCTTTTCATCATCCGCGACGCCGAGGCAAAGGGCCTGCTCAAGCCTGGCGGCGTGATCGTTGAAGGCACGGCCGGCAACACCGGCATCGGGCTCACCGTGGTCGCCAAGGCGCTGGGCTATCGCACCGTCATCGTCATTCCCGACACGCAGAGCCAGGAGAAGAAGGATACGCTGCGCCTGTTCGGGGCCGAACTGATCGAAGTCCCGGCCGTGCCCTACAAGAACCCGAACAACTACATCAAAGTGTCCGGCCGCCTGGCGGAGCAGCTCGCGCAAAGCTCGCCGAGCGGTGCCATCTGGGCCAACCAGTTCGACAACGTCGCCAACCGCGACGGGCATGTCAGGACGACGGCGCAGGAGATCTGGGCGCAGACCGGCGGCAAGATCGACGGTTTCGTCTCGGCCGTCGGCACCGGCGGCACGCTGGCAGGCGTTGCTGAAGGTCTGCGCGCTCACAGCAAGGATGTGAAGATCGCCATGGCCGACCCGCTGGGGGCGGCGCTGTACGCCTTCTACACCGAAGGCGTGCTGAAGGCTGAGGGCAGTTCGATCACCGAAGGCATCGGGCAGGGCCGCATCACCGCCAATCTCGAAGGTTTTGCGCCCGACTTCTCCTGGCAGATCAAGGATGAGGTGGCGCTGCCGATCGTCTTCGATCTGGTGCAGGAGGAAGGCATGTGTCTCGGCGGCTCGACCGGCATCAACATTGCGGGTGCGATCCGGCTGGCCAGGGAGCTCGGTCCCGGCCACACCATCGTGACCATCCTTGCCGATTTCGGCACGCGTTATCAGTCGAAGCTGTTCAATCCCGAATTCCTGCGCAGCAAGAATTTGCCGGTACCCGGCTGGCTGGACACCAGGCCGGACATTGCCGTGCCTTACGAAGCGGTCGCCTGATGGGCACGGCAGCGCTTTTCCGCGACGACGCCTATCTCGCCGAGACCGAGGCGAGGGTGCTTGGCGTCAACGAGCGCGGCGGCATCCTGCTCGACCGCACCGTCTTCTATGCGACTTCGGGCGGGCAGCCGGGCGACACCGGCGCTTTGATCCGGCCTGACGGGTCCCGCACGGCAATCGCGACCACGGTCACCGGCGAGACGAAGGAAGACATCATCCACGTGCCCGCGGCCGGACAGGCCGCGCCCGCGGCGGGCGAGACGGTCAAGCTCGCGATCGACTGGGTGCGGCGGCTGAAGCTGATGCGCATGCACACCGCCTGCCATCTGCTGACCGTCATCTGCCCCTTCCCGATCACCGGAGCGGCGGTCGGCGAAGAAGACAGCCGCGTCGATTTCGATATCCCCGAAGCCGGTTATTCGAAGGAAGACGTGACCGCCCGGCTGATGCAACTGGTCAACGCCAATCATCCGGTGTTCACGCGCTGGATCACCGACGAGGAACTGGCCGCCAATCCCGGCCTGGTGAAGTCGAAGAACGTGCGGCCGCCGTCGGGCACCGGCCGGATCAGGCTGGTCTGCATCGGCGACAGTGCGGCGATCGACAGCCAGCCCTGCGGCGGCACGCATGTGCGGGCAACTGGCGAGGTGGGTGAAATCCATATCGGCAAGATCGAGAAGAAGGGACGCGAGAACCGCCGCTTCCGCATCCGCTTCGGTCAATTGCCGGCGGAAGGAGCTGGCGCATGAGCGACAAGAGCCCGTTCGTCATCGACCCGGACTGGCTGCAGGACAATCTCGGCCGGCCCGGCCTCTCGATCGTCGATGCCTCCTGGTACCTGCCGGCCCACGGCCGCAACCCGCTTGCCGAATACAAGGCCGCGCATGTTCCCGGCGCCGTCTTCTTCGACCAGGACCTCGTCGTCGAGCCCGAATCGGCGCTGCCGCACACGCTGCCGCGGCCCCCGGTCTTCGCGCGCCATGCCGGCGCGATGGGCATCTCGGCCGACGACACGATCGTGGTCTATGACGGGCCGGGCGTGTTTTCGGCGCCGCGGGTCTGGTGGATGTTCCGCACCATGGGCGCCAACGACGTTTTCCTGCTCGACGGCGGCTTCGACCGCTGGAAGGCGGCCGGCCGGCCGGTGACGGCCGAGCCGACGAAGATCGCGCCTTGCGTTTTCCATACCGATTTCAACCCTGCGCGGGTCGTATCCTTCGAGCAGATGAAGACGATCGTCGAGGGCGGCACGGCGCAGATCGCCGATGCGCGGCCGGCCGGCCGTTTTGCCGGCACCGAGCCGGAGCCGCGCAAGGGCATTCGCAGCGGGCACATGCCGGGCGCCAGAAGCGTGCCGGCGACGACGCTGTCGGAGGACGGCAGGCTGCTGCCGCTTGGCCGCCTGCAGGAAAAACTCCAAGCCGCCGGACTCGACCTTTCGAAGCCGGTGGTCACCTCCTGCGGCTCCGGTGTCACGGCTGCGGTGATTTCCCTTGCCCTGGAATCGCTCGGCAAGCACGACACCAGGCTCTATGACGGCTCGTGGACGGAATGGGGCGGACGCAGCGACACGCCGGTTGTGACGGGGAAAGAATGACCGCGGATCCGAACGGCGTCGAAGGCATCGAGGTGACGGTCACCTTCCTCGAGATGACCGCGCCGCCCACACGTTATGTGCCGCTGCCGGTCAACCAGCCGATCGCGCTGTTGAAGACCCGCAACGTGCCGCGGCATTTCTATCGCTACCTGCTCGACCGGGTGGGGCGGAAATGGAATTGGGTGAATTCGCTCCGCCTTTCCGACGCCGAGCTCGATGGCGAGCTGAAATTGCCGGGGCGCGATATCCGCGTGCTTTATCTCGACGGCGCGCCCGCCGGGTTTTTCGACCTGAAGCAGCATTTGCCCGATACCGTCGAGCTTGCCTATTTCGGCATGATGGACGAGGCGATCGGCAAGGGCATCGGCCGCTGGTTCCTCGACGCGGCCGTCGAAGCGGCGTGGTCGACCGGTCCGAAGCTCGTCACCGTGCAGACCTGCACGCTGGATCATCCGGCCGCGCTGCCGCTTTACCAGAAGCTCGGCTTCTCTCCGGTCGGCCAGCAGAAGGAAACGGTTTTCCCGCTCACCTTCGCCGAGCGCTCCGCCAGCGTGATGCGCTGATTTTCGTTCTGCTGCCGCGTTAACCGCGATGAAGCCGGGATGAACGGACCGTTCTGACCCGCTTCAGCAGCGTTTGACGATGTTCCCTGTCACGACGGCCAATGGAGAGCCGCCAGAAAGGGAACGAAGATGATCACCCGCACCAAGACTTTCATCGCCGCCATTCTCGCCGCCGCCATAGCGCTCCCGGCCGCCGCTTCGGCCGAGCCGATGAAGCTGTTCCGGCTCAAGGTCCAGTCGGGCGGCAACCGCATCGAGATCGTGCAGGGCAACATGCCGTCGGCGGTCCAGATCCAGCGCAGCCTGGAGGCAAAGCCGCGCCTGAAGCTCCGCCGGTCGAAGCCCGTCACCATGCAGGAGTTCAAGCGTAACCACGAGCTGCGCCAGATGGCCCCTTCGATCGACATCCAGGCGATCAACTTCGCCTTCGGCTCGGCCGAAATTCCCTATTCGCAATACGGCAAGGTCGAGACCATAGCGATTGCGCTCAACCAGTTGCGGGCCCAGGGCGGCATGGTGCGCATCCTGATCGAGGGCCATACCGACGCGGTCGGTTCCGGCTACTCGAATCTCGCCCTCTCCGAGCGGCGCGCCGCCTCGCTGAAGCTGGCTCTGGTCGAGCACTTCGGCATCCCGGCCTCCATGCTCGACACGGTCGGTTACGGCGAGGACTTCCTGCTGGTGCCGACGCCCTACGAGAATTGGCAGAACCGTCGCGTGACTTTCCGCCGCGCCGACGTGGTCATGTATTGAAGCATGTCTCCCGAAAGTGTGCGCGGTTTCGGGATAAAGACATGCGCAAAATCAAGAGACTGGAGCGGGTCGTGTGAATTCCGTTTCACGCGACATGCTCCAAACCATCCCCGGTCCGCGGTTTTCCTCCCGTTCCCGCGTGACCAAATTGCGCCCGCCGGTCCAGAGCCCGGCGGGCGCATTTTTCTTGGTCAGGTTTCGGGTGGGCGGCGCCCGTTGGAGCGGCTACCTCCGGAGCAGGAAATCACGGAGGAATTGCCATGCTTATCCGCTTTGTCGCCATGCCGAGTGAGCGCGCCCGCGAGTTGCGCAACGGCCATCCCGATGATTACGGCATGCAGCCCGAGCGCCGCACCTCGGACGGTCCGGGCCATCCTTGCCGGCACTGCCTGAAGAACATCGACGCCGGCCGCGACTATCTTGTGCTGGCCTATCGTCCGTTCCCCGCCCTGCAGCCCTACGCCGAGACCGGCCCGGTCTTTCTCCATGCCGAGGAATGCGAGCGTGCCGCCGAGACCGACGTCATCCCCGAGCTCTTCCGCGTCACGCCGGACTACATTTTGCGCGGCTACGGCCATGACGACCGCATTGTCTACGGCACCGGCGCGGTGACCTCGACCCACCAGATCTGCAATCGCTCGCACGAGCTGCTGCAGCGCGACGACATCGCCTACCTGCACATGCGCTCGGCCAGGAACAACTGCTTCCAGGTCAGGATCGAACGCGTCGGCTGACGTTCGCTTCTGTTCCGACGCGATTCCGACACGATCCGGCTTTTAACTCGCCCGCAGGGAATTCTCCTGGCCTCCACGCCCGCCACCGTTCCCGGCGCGCAAGGTGGCCGGGCGCGCGGGTTGGGTGGGTCCATGCGGATAGTTTTTGCTGCCGTGGTTTTGGCAGCATCGTTTCTCGCTGCCGTGGCAGCGCAGGCGGCCGAGCGCAAGGTCGCGCTGGTCATCGGCAATGGCGCATATACGGGCGCCGGAATTCTCGCCAACACGGTCAACGATGCCGCCGCGGTAGCCGACAAGCTCGAGGCCCTCGGCTTCGAAGTCTCGCTCGTCACCGATGCCGATCGCCGCGGCGCCATCGCGGCAATCGACGATTTCAGCCGGAGCCTGCAGGGCTCCGACGTCGCCTTCCTGTTTTATGCCGGCCACGGCATGCAGATCGAAGGCGACAATTTCCTGCTCCCCGTCGATGTTGATGTGAGCAGCGAGCGGGCGCTGCGTTACAGCGCCATCGACATCGGCGAGGTGGTCGCCGACATGGAGCGGCGGGCACGGGTCGCGCTGGTGGTGCTCGATGCCTGTCGCGACAATCCTTACCTGAAGAGCCTGGCGCGGACTGCGGCCGAGGACCGGGGCGCGATACCGCTCGCCGGCCTGTCGCTGATGCAGCTCTCCGGCCGCGGGGCGATCATTGCCTATGCGGCTGCGGCCGGCGAAGTGGCGAGCGACGGCGCCGGAAGCCACAGTCCCTATACGGCCGCGCTGCTCGAGGAGATCGACAAGCGCGGCGTCGAGGTCGGCCTGATGTTCCGCCGCGTCGCCGGGCGCGTGTTCGACGGCTCGAACGGCAGCCAGCGGCCCGAGCTTCTCGTGCGGCTGGTCGACGAGGTCTATCTCAACCCGGCGCCCGAGGCCGCGGTTGCCACGCTGGAAACCGCGACGCCTGCCGCGAAGGAGGCGGTCGTTGTCGCGCAGGCCGAGATTGCAGCGCCGGCGGTGCGCTCGGCGAAGTCGGACGGGTTCTTCGGCAACAAGGCGATTCACCGCCCGGCATGGGCGGATGTGGTGACCGTGCCGGCGCCGGGCGCCTGGGCCCCGCAACCGGCTGCTGCGCTGGCCGAGGCCGATGGCAATGACGGTTTCGCTTCGGCGCAGGACCTGCCGCTCGACGCCAGCGTGACGACGCGGATTGCGCCGCTCGGCGATGTCGACTGGTTCCGCGTTTCCGTTCCCGTGGCCGGGGAGCTGCGCGTTTCGGTCGCCGCGTCGCCGGACAATCTCGATCTTTACGCCAGGCTGTGGAGCGCCGACCGCGCCGTGGTCGGCGACTGGCAGGGGGCGGGGCGGGTTGGCGGCGGGCTCGACGCCGCATTCGCGGTGGCGGCTCCCGGCGACTACTGGCTCGAGCTCACCGACGGCAGCAACGACGCCGAAAACGCCGCGGCCTTCGAGGCGGCGGTGAGTTTCGTTCCGGCCAACGACCCGCTGGAGCCGAACAACGGACTGGGTGCGGCCCAGCCGATCCCGCTGCCCGCCGGTTTCGCTCCGGCGATCTATCCGCGCGGCGACGCGGACTGGTACCGTATATGGGTGCCGCAACCGGGGCTGCTCACGCTGCGCGCCGAAAAGGTGCCGGACAATCTCGACATCGCCATGCGCCTCTGGTCGCTCGACGGCACGGTCATCCGGGACTGGCAGGTGCCGCCCCGGCCGGGTGGCGACACCGTGCTCGAAGCCGAGCTCGCCGAGCCGGGCATCTACGCGATCGAGCTGGTCGATTCCAACAATGACGGTGAGAGCACGACCACCTTCGCCTTCTCGACGCTGTTCCGGCCGGTCGAGGACGAGGCAGAGCCCAACGGCAGTTTTGGCGCGGCGACGCTGCAGGAACCGGCCTCCCTCTCCGGCAGCAAATCGCGTCGCGTCGCGATCTTCCCGCTCGGCGACGCCGACTGGACGGCGGTCGATGTGCATCATCCCGGCGAGCTGAAGCTGCTCGCCACCGGCATACCGCAGAATCTCGACGTCTACATGCGCGTGTGGAACGCCAACAAGGACGTGGTGCGTGATTGGGTCGGACCGCTGCGGCTCGGCGGCGACATCGACACCTTTGCCGATCTTGCCGTGCCCGGCCGCTATTTCATCGAGATGGTGGATGGCAACGACGATGCATCGAGCCCCGAGCTGTTCAGCTTTGCCTATGCCTTCACGCCCGAGCCGGACCAGTACGAGCCCAACAACGGCATGGCTGCCGCCTCGCCGCTGACGCCGGGCGGAGAGGTGGCGTTCAACATCTTGCCGCAGGGCGACGCCGACTGGTTTCGCATCGAAGCGCCAAGCCAGGGCGAGCTCGTGGTCGAGCTCGACGAGGGGCCGGAAAACCTCGATCTCTATTTCCGCGTCTGGGACGCCGACCGTCAGGTCGTTCGCGACTGGGTCGCCCCCTATCGCAAGGGCGGGCTGACCGAAGGTTTTGCCGACCTGCCGCGCGCCGGCGTCTATTTCATCGAGATCGTCGACGGCAACGATGATGCGCGTGCGATCGAGCATGCCACCTTGCGCACGATGTTCACCGCGACCGCCGACCCGCTCGAGCCGAACGATACGTTCGGAGCCGCGAAGCCCGTCGAAACGGGCGGATCGCACGCCGCGTTCATCCTGCCGCAGAGCGACGTCGACTGGTACGCCCTCGACGCAAAGCAGCCGGGCGAGCTGATCGTCACGGTCGATGAGGTCGATCCCGCACTCGACATCTGGGTCAGGCTCTGGGACGAGAACGGCGTTGCCGGCAACTGGTTCGGCCCGCCGCGGCCCGGTGGCGTCACCGATGCCGCAATCCCCGTGCCGGCTGCCGGCCGCTACTGGCTGGAGCTGGCCGACGGCAACAACGATGCCCGCTCCGCCAAGCCTTTTCGCGTCAGCTTCGGCTTCCGCTAGGGCGCATTGCAGCGATCGGGAACCGATTGCGCGAGGCGCCCCCCTCTGTCCTGCCGGACATCTCCCCCACAAGGGGGGAGATTGCTCTCAGCGCGACTTTCGCAAATCGCAGACGTTGCAAGGTGGCGAAAGCAAAGCGGCAGTCCGATCTCCCCCCTTGTGGGGGAGATGGCCGGCAGGCCAGAGGGGGGCGCGAAGGATCGCTCCGCAGCAGAACTGGCCCCAAAAGAAAACGCCGGCCTTGCGACCGGCGATCTGAGCGGGAGGTCGAGGCTTTTTGCCGATCAGGCGGCGGCAAGTGCCGCCTTCGGCTCGGCCATTTCGTAACCCAGCGCCTCGGCGACGGCGCGGTTGGTCACGCGGCCCTTGTGCACGTTGAGACCGTTGCGCAGATGGACGTCGTCCATGATCGCCTTCAGGCCCTTGTCGGCGAGCTGCAGGCCGTAATGCAGGGTGGCATTGTTGAGCGCGTGTGCCGAGGTGACGGGCACGGCGCCCGGCATGTTGGCAACACAATAGTGGATGATGCCGTCGATCTCGTAGGTCGGCTCGGCATGCGTGGTCGCCCGCGAGGTCTCGAAGCAGCCGCCCTGGTCGATGGCGACGTCGACGAGCACCGCGCCCTTCTTCATGCCCGAAAGCATCTCGCGCGACACGAGCTTTGGCGCGGCGGCGCCCGGGATCAGCACGGCGCCGATGACCAGATCGGCGGCGAAGCATTCCTCTTCCAGCGCCTCGACGGTCGAGAAACGCGTGCGCACGCGGCCGTGAAAAATGTCGTCGAGCTGGCGCAGGCGCGGGATCGAGCGGTCGATGATGGTGACCTCGGCGCCAAGGCCGGCAGCCATCTTGGCCGCATGCAGGCCGACGACGCCGCCGCCGATCACCGCCACCTTGGCCGGCAGCACGCCCGGCACGCCGCCGAGCAGCACGCCGCGGCCGCCATTCGGCTTCTGCAGCGCCGTGGCGCCGGCCTGGATCGACAGGCGGCCGGCGACTTCCGACATCGGCGCCAGCAGCGGCAGGCCGCCGCGCTCGTCGGTGACGGTCTCGTAGGCGACGGCCGTGACGCCCGAGGCGATCAGGCCCTTGGTCTGCTCCGGATCCGGGGCGAGGTGGAGATAGGTGTAGAGGATCTGGCCTTCGCGCAGTTGCACCCACTCATTGGGCTGCGGCTCCTTGACCTTCACGATCATGTCCGACTTCTCGAACACTTCGGCCGCACTCTTGGCGATCTTGGCGCCGGCCGCGCGGTAGGTGTTGTCGTCGGCGCCGATGCCGGCTCCGGCGCCGGTCTCGATCAGCACCTCATGGCCGTGGGCGGCGTATTCGCGGGCCGAGCCGGGGGTGAGGCCGACGCGGTATTCGTGGTTCTTGATTTCCTTCGGGCAGCCGACGCGCATCTTGATCTCCTCGAGAGGGCCCGTTCGGGCCTCTTTTCCCTGTCTGAACGGATCAAAGCACAAACCGGTTCGAATGGGTTTGCGAAGAAGGTTGCGGCCCCATCGTCAGGTCGCTATTTCTTGCGTGCAACAGGGTAATTTTCGAAGGAATTGCTGCAAATGGCGCTGGACAGGATCGATATCGCCATTCTGGACATATTGCAGAAGGACGGGCGAATCTCCAATGCGGCGCTCGCCGAGAAGGTCGGGCTGTCGCAGTCGGCCTGTTCGCGCCGGCTCGACAATCTGGAGAAATCCGGCGTCGTGCGCGGTTATCACGCCAAGCTGTCGAACGCCGCGCTCGGTCACCAGATGACGGTGATCGTGCATATCTCTCTGTCCGGCCAGTTCGAGAAATCCCTGTCGGAGTTCGAGGCGGCGGTGAAGCGCTGCCCCAACATCCTGTCCTGCCACCTGATGTCGGGCGAATATGACTACATCCTGCGCATCGCCGCGAAAGATCTGGCCGACTACGAGCGCATCCACAAGGAATGGCTGTCGGCGATGCCGCACGTGACCAAGATCAACTCCTCCTTCGCGCTGCGCGAGATCGTGGATCGCACGGCGCTCGGGCTGAAGCCGGAGATGGCGTGAGGGTCAGGCGAAAGGGTTGATGGTCGGGACGCCGAAGGGCCGAAAGTCCTTGATGTTCCGTGTTACCACGGTGGCGCCATGCTGCAACGCTGTCGCGGCGATCATCGCGTCTTCCGAAAGATGTTCCTGCTTGGTGGTCATCAGTCGGGCCCAAATTCGGAAGGTGGCGCCGTCCATGTCCACTATGCGATGTGCCTTGACGATCGCGTCTAGCCAGGCTTCGAGTTCGGTAGCCTTCTTTGGGTCATGCAGACGCACGCGCTCGACGCCAGTTTGCAGTTCCCCGACCACAACCGCGGGCAGATGAAGGCCGCCTTGCGCCGCCGCAAGCCAACTCATGACCGCGCCATGTGGACGCGGTTTGCGAGTCTCGGAAACGACGTTGGCGTCGAGCAGGAACATCAATCGTCAAAGGAGAACGGTGGACGATGCTTCCATTTCCCACGCTTCGGTATGTCGAGATCGAAGCGGGGTTCGTCGGCCAGTAGAAGTTCCTTCAGCGTCCGCGGCGCCGTCTTCTGCAGGCGCTCCCATTCCTCGAAAGGAACCAGCACGGCGGTCGCGACGCCGCGCTTCGTGACGACCTGCGGGCCGTCTTTTACGCTCGCCTCAAGCAACTCACTGAAGCGGGCCTTGGCGTCCTGCACAGCCCAATGTTTCACGGGGGTGCTCCTGACTAGTCAGGAGACTAGTTATATGATCGGCGCCGGACTGGCAAGGTTCGTCTCCGCGAGCACTCTTGCTGCAGCGCACAAAGATCGCCATCTATAGGGCTGGGTGGAGACCCAGCGAGGGTCAGGAATCATGGCAACCGGGAAGCATCGCGTCGTCATCGTCGGCGCCGGTTTTGGCGGGCTGGAACTGGTCCGGGGATTGAAGAACGCTCCGGTCGATATCACCCTGATCGACCGCCGCAACCACCATCTCTTCCAGCCTCTGCTCTACCAGGTCGCCACCACGTCGCTGGCGACCTCGGAGATCGCCTGGCCGATCCGGCATCTTTTGCGCAGGCGGCGCGACGTGACGACGCTGCTCGCCACCGTTGCCGGCGTCGACCGGGCGGGCAAGCGCGTGCTGCTCGCGGACGGCGATGCCGTGCCTTACGACACGCTGGTGCTCGCGACCGGCGCGCGCCACGCCTATTTCGGCCGCGACGAATGGGAGCCTTTCGCGCCCGGCCTGAAGACGCTGGAAGACGCCACCACCATCCGCCGCAAGATATTGCTCGCTTTCGAGCACGCCGAGCGGGAGACGGACCCCGCGAAGCGTGCGGCCTGGCTGACCTTCGTCATCATCGGCGCCGGCCCGACCGGCGTCGAGCTGGCGGGCACCATCGCCGACCTGGCGCGCGATACCTTGAAGGGCGAGTTCCGCCGCATCGACCCGGCCGAGGCGCGTGTCATGCTGATCGAGGGCGGCGACCGTGTGCTCGGCGCCTTCCTGCCCGAGCTGTCGGCCTACGCGAAGCGGGCGCTGGAGCGGCTCGGCGTCACCGTTGCGATCGGCGAGCGCGTCACCGAGGTCGATGCGGAAGGCGTCGTCTACGGCGGCAGGCGGCTCGACACCAAAACCATCATCTGGGCGGCAGGCGTCGCATCCTCGCCGGCGGCGGAGTGGCTCGGCGCGCCGGCCGACAAGGTCGGCCGCGCACTGGTTGCGCCCGACCTGACCATCCCCGGCGACGCCAACGTCTTCGTCATCGGCGACGCCGCCCATGTCGAATGGCCGGAAGGCGGCGGGCTGGTGCCGGGCGTCGCTCCCGCCGCCAAGCAGCAGGGCTGGCACGTGGCAAAGTCGATCAAGGCGCGGCTCGCCGGCGACCGCGCCGAGCGGCCTTTCCGCTACAAGAATGACGGCAACCTCGCCACCATCGGCAAGCGTGCTGCCGTGGTCGATTTCGGCTGGATCAGGCTCAAGGGCTGGCCCGCCTGGTGGCTGTGGGGCATCGCCCACATCTATTATCTGATCGGCCTGCGCTACCGCCTTGCCGTGGCGCTCTCCTGGCTCTGGATCTACGCCACCGGCCAGCGCAGCGCGCGGCTCATCACCCAGGGCGAGGCCGACGGGCAGTAGGGCGTCTACCGTGGCTTGCGGCCCGCTTCCTTGAAAACGGCGCTTTTGCCCATATAGTGCGGCCGCTCAGGGGCAGGGCGGTCCGGACTCTGCCGGGGTTGCTGGCGGATGTCGGACGTTTTCATCAGCTATGCGCGCACTGACCGCGAATTTGCGCAGCGCCTCTGCGAGGCGCTGCGCTCGCGCGGCATAGCTGTCTGGTGGGATTTCGACCTGGTTGGCGGCGACGATTTCCGCAGCCGCATCGGCGGCGTGATCGAGGGCGCGCGCCGTGTCGTGGTTCTCTGGTCGGAGCAGTCGGTGCAATCGCACTTCGTCGTCGACGAAGCGAGCGAGGCGAAGCGCCTTGGCAAGCTTGTGCCGCTCTCGCTCGACGGCGCCGTGCCGCCGCTCGGATTTCGCGGCCTCCACACGATCCGGGTGCGCGACATCGACGCCGATCTCGATCGGATCGTCGCCTCGATCGAAGGCGGCCGGCCGCTGTCGCGAGCGGGCACTGCGCAGCCGAAGCCGGGCTGGCTCAACCGCCGGTCCGCGCTCGGACTGGGCGGTGCAGCGGCTGCTGTCGTAGCCGGCGCTGCCTGGCGCTTCTGGCCGGAACCGCCGCCGACGGAGGCGGAGCGCACGATCGGGCCGTTGGCGGCGCCCTTCACCGGCGCGCCGGATTTCAGCAATGCGCGCCGCACGGCCCTCGTCCTCGGCAATGCCGACTACCGCCAGATTCACAAGCTCATCAATCCGCCCGGCGATGCGACGGTCGCGGCCGAAGCGCTGGAGAAGCGCGGCTTTCGCGTGGTGCTGAAGCGCAATCTCGATCACGCGCAGATGCTCGACGCGTTCGAGACCTTCGAAAAGACGCTTTCGATCGTCGGCGGCGTCGGCCTGTTCTATTATGCCGGCAATGCCGTCCATATCGACGGCATCGACTTGCTGATGCCGGTCGACGTCTCTTACGACAAGGACAGCCGCCGGATCGAAGGCGCGATCAACCTCACGGATCTGCTGCACAAGATCCAGGCGGAGACGACGAAATCATTCGAGGATCACGGTCACGCCATCCTCTATTCGGCCTCGCGCGGGCAGCGCGCGGCGGACGGCCCGCCCGGCGGTCACTCGCCCTTTGCCACCGCCTTCCTGGAAACGCTGGAGCATGAGGAGGGCGACCTTTCCGGCATGTACCGCGCCATTACCTCCACCATGGATGCCAATGCGAAGGCGCTGCAGGAGGAACGCAAGCTGACGCGCGGCGTGACGCCGTTGCGCGCCACCTACCGCGCGCCGGAGAACTGGCAGCAGGAGCCCTACCTCGAGGACAAGTGCCGCAAGCCGTTTCATTTCAACGATCCGGTGCGCGACGCCGAGATCGGCGCCATGAAGATCCTCATTCTCGATGCCTGTCGCGACAATCCTTTCAACGCCGAGGTATCGGCCGGCTGAGCGCGTCGCCGCCGCCGCAACGCCAACTTCTTTGCCGGCAAAAATTCATCGCCATGTCACCTGGCAGTGCTGGACTTCCGCCGTGTTCGGCGCGAGATTTTGTCTTTCGCCTATACCTGCCGACAACAACAGACCAGGAGGCCCTCAATGACGAAGCTCATCCAACCTCTGTCGCGCCGTTCTTTCCTTGCCGGCTCTGCGGCTGCGGGCGCGCTGGTGATGCTGCACCCCTTCGCCGCGCGCGCGCAGGCCAACCAGGCGCATCTGCGCATCATGGAGACGACGGACCTGCACGTGCACGTCTATCCGTATGACTATTACGGCGACCGTCCGAACGACACGATGGGCCTTGCCCGCACCGCCAGCCTGATCGACGCGGTCCGCGCCGAGGCCGGCAACGCGATCCTGGTCGACAATGGCGACATCCTGCAGGGCAACCCGATGGGCGACTACATCGCCTATGAGCGCGGCTTCAAGGAGGGCGACGTCCACCCGATCATCAAGGGCATGAACCTGCTCGGCTACGAGGTTTCCACGCTTGGCAACCACGAGTTCAATTACGGCCTCGACTTCCTGTTCAAGGCGCTGGCCGGCGCCAACTTCCCGTTCGTTTCGGCCAATCTCACCAAGGGCGCGCTCGCTGCCGATCCGCGCAAGGACGAACTCTTCGTCAAGCCCTACATCATCGTCGAGAAGAAGATCAAAGACGGCTCCGGTGCCGAGCACCCGATCAAGCTCGGCTTCATCGGTTTCGTGCCGCCGCAGATCATGACCTGGGACGCGCGCCATCTCGAAGGCAAGGCGATGACGCGCGATATCGTGAAGACGGCAGAGGCCTGGGTCCCGCAGATGCGCGAGGAAGGGGTGGACCTCGTCATCGCGCTCTCGCACTCCGGCATGGGTTCGCCCAAATACGAGGAGAATCTCGAGAACGCCTCGATCCTGGTTGCCGGCGTGCCGGGCGTGGATGTCGTGCTCACCGGCCACAGCCACCTCGATTTCCCCGGAAAGAAGTTCGAAGGGATGGAAGGCCTCGATCTCGCCGCAGGCACGATCGCCGGCAAGCCGGGCGTTATGGGCGGCTTCTGGGGCTCGCACATGGGCCTGATCGACCTGCTGCTCGAGCGCGACGGCAATGCCTGGAAGATCGTTTCCTCGACCAGCGAGGCGCGGCCGATCTTCAAGCGCGTCGACAACAAGAACCAGCCGACGGTCGAGAGCAAGGCCGAGGTCGAGGCCGCGGTGAAGGAAGAGCACGAGGCGACGCTGGCTTATGTGCGCACGCCGGTCGGCAAGACCTCTGCGCCGCTCTATTCCTATTTCGCGCTGGTCGCCGACGACCCGTCGGTGCAGATCGTGAGCCAGGCGCAGATCTGGTACATCAAGGACATGCTGAAGGCGACCGAGCACAAGGACCTGCCGGTGCTTTCGGCGGCAGCGCCCTTCAAGGCCGGCGGCCGCGGCGGTCCGGAGTATTACACGGATGTGCCCGCCGGCGACGTGGCGATCAAGAACGTCGCCGACCTCTACCTCTACCCGAACACGGTGCAGGCGGTGGTGATCACCGGCGCGCAGGTGAAGGAGTGGCTGGAGATGTCGGCCGGCATCTTCAACACGATAGAGCCCGGCAAGGCCGACCAGCCGCTCATCAACGCCGAGTTCCCGTCCTTCAATTTCGACATCATCGACGGCGTGACCTACAAGATCGATGTCAGCCAGCCGGCCAAGTACGATCCGAAGGGCGCGGTGCTGAATGCGAATTCGAGCCGCATCGTCGACCTGATGTTCGACGGCAAGCCGATCGACCCGGCGGCGAAGTTCGTGGTGGCCTCGAACAACTACCGCGCCGGCGGCGGCGGCAACTTCCCGGAGATCAATTCCTCGAAGGTGGTCTTCCAGGCGCCGGATACCAACCGCGACGTGATCGTGCGCTACATCATCGACCAGGGCACCATCAACCCGTCGGCCGACGCCAACTGGACCTTCGCCCCGCTCGACGGCACCACGGTGATCTTCGAGTCCGGCCCCAAGGCCAAGGACCTTGTCGCCGACGTCAAGGGCGTGAAGATCGAGCCGGCCGGCGCCGGCGCCGAAGGGTTTGAGAAGTTCCGCATCACGCTGTGAGCGTGAGGCGCACTATCGGAATCTGGACGGGCGGCTTTGGCCGCCCGTTCTTTATGACCACACCTGTCGTTGCTGTTGACCTGCCGCGGCTCGAACGCGCACCACAACATTATGATGACCGACGAGGAGGAAACAGGGATGGATATCCGCTCGACGCTTGCGCAGCTTTGCGACGCTTTCAACGCACACGACCTCGATCGCATCATGTCGTTCTTTGCCGACGATTGCGTCCTCGAAATGCCGCGTGGTCCGCACCCTTGGGGTTCCCGTTTCGAAGGCAGGCAGAATGTCCGCGCCGGGCTGGCCGCTCGCTTCGAAGGCCTTCCCGACGTTCACTACGGCAATGGCGAGCACTTCGCAGACGAGGTCGCCGGGACCGGCATGTCGAAATGGCGGCTCACCGGCACGGCGCGCGATGGGACGAAAAGGGACGTCCACGGCTGCGACTTCTATACCTTTCGCGACGGCAAGGTGACGCGAAAGGACTCGTACTGGAAGATCGTGGAGTAGCTCCGCCTCGTTGGCGCCCAGCGCTACCCGGCCGGCACGCCCATCGCAAGCTGGATCGTCACCGGCACATGATCCGACGGCTTCTCCCACGCCCGCGTGTGCTTTTCCACCGATGCCGACACCAGCCGGTTCGCCGCCTCGGGCGACAGCAGCAGATGATCGATCCGGATGCCGTTGTTCTTCTGCCAGGCGCCGGCCTGGTAGTCCCAGAAGGTGAAGATGTCGGGTGAATCCGACACTGCACGCACAGCTTCCGTGAAGCCGAGATTGGCGAGTTTCTGGAAGGCGTGGCGGGTTTCAGGCTGCGCCAGCGCGTCGGTCACCCAGTTCTCCGGGAAGCGGGCGTCGCGCGACGTCGGGATGACGTTGTAGTCGCCGGCCATCACCAGCGGCTCCTCTAAGTCGAGTCGCTCTTCGGCCCAGCGCTGCAGCCGTTCCATCCAGGCGAGCTTGTAGGTGAATTTGTCAGTGCCGATCGGGTTGCCGTTCGGCAGATAGAGCGAGGCGACGCGCAAGGCGCCACGGTCGGTCGAGAACACGCCTTCGATGAAACGTGCGTGGTCGTCGGCATCGTCGCCGGGCAGGCCGCGGCTCACCTCGTCGAAGCGCAGTTTGGAGAGCAGCGCCACCCCGTTGAAACCCTTCTGGCCATTGGTCTCGACATGGTACCCCAGCGCCTCGACCTCGAACCGCGGAAACTGGTCGTCGGGCGACTTCAGCTCCTGCAGGCAGACGATGTCGGGCGCGCTGTCGCGCAGCCAGTGCAACAGATTGTCGATGCGGGCGCGCACGCCGTTGATGTTCCAGGTGGCGATCTTCATGGCAGCTCTATCCGAGAGGATGCGCAATCTGCCCCATGCGGCGGGCAATGGAAACCCGGCAAGTCGACAAAGCTGTCAGGAGCGTCGCGTGACCAGCCCGACCGTGTTGCCGGCCGGATCTTTCACGAACGCCATCCACTCGCTTTCGCCGGCGGGGCCGAACTGGCCTGCCGTGTCGACGTGCAGCACGGTCGGCGGTGCGTCGAACACGACGCCGCGCTCGACGAGGTCGGCGTGCAGCGCATCGACATCGGGCACGTCGAGATAGATCGCGGCGGGCGCGCTGCCGGGCGAGAAGAACAACCTGACCGGGCCGGCACGGATGAAGGCGATACCGGGCGGGTCGAAGCGCGCATGCGTCGGCAGCCCGAGCATGGTGTCCCAGAAGGCGAGGGTGGCGTCGAGGTTGGAGCCGGCTGCGAGCGCGACCTGGCGGAGCGTCGTTGGGCCGGACGCGCCAGCCATGCGGTCAGATGGAAAACGATGTGCCGCAGCCGCAGGAGGCGACAGCGTTCGGGTTCTCGATCTTGAACGACTGGCCCATCAGATCGTCGACGAAATCGATGACCGAGCCACCCATATAGACCAGCGACAGATCGTCGATCAGCACGGTTGCGCCGTCACGCTCGATGGCGACGTCTTCCGGGTTGCGCTGGTCGGTCAGGTCGAACTTGTAGGAGAAGCCGGAGCAGCCGCCGCCCTCGACGGAGACGCGCAAGGCCGTCTTGCCCGGCTCGCCCGCGACGATCTTGGCGATCCGCCTGGCAGCGGATTCGGTCATTTCGACCTTCATGCCGGTTTTTGCGTCAGCGCCCATGCTCGGTTCCCAGGAAGGCGTCACCTTGCCTTCGCCTTTCAAGCATAGGTATGAAGCCGTTTACGGCAAGTCAACTTATGGCGACAGGCAATGGCGGGATCGCTCGGCGACATAGGCTTCGGCTACCGCCCGCGCGCGCCCTATGCCAGCGATCCGGCGCGCTCGCGCGGTCGTTTCTACGACGAGGCCGAAAGCCCGACGCGCACGCCGTTCCAGCGCGATCGCGACCGCATCATCCACTCGACCGCATTTCGGCGGCTGAAACACAAGACGCAGGTCTTCATCGCGCATGAGGGCGATCATTACCGCACCCGGCTCACCCATTCGATCGAGGTGGCGCAGATCGCGCGTGCCTTGACCCGCTCGCTGCGCGGCGACGAGGACCTCGCCGAGGCGGTCGCGCTGGTGCATGATTTCGGCCACACCCCGTTCGGCCATACCGGCGAGGATGCGCTCGACGAGCGCATGAAAAACTGGGGCGGCTTCGACCACAATGCGCAGTCGCTGCGGGTGGTGACAAGGCTCGAGCGGCGCTACGCCGAGTTCGACGGCCTCAATCTGACCTGGGAAACGCTCGAGGGGCTGGTCAAGCACAACGGGCCGCTGACCGACGCGCAGGGCAGGGCGCTCGCCCGGCCGGTGCCGCAATCGGTGCTCGACTACAATGAGCTGCACGACCTGGAGCTCGACCGCTTCGCCTCGATCGAGGCGCAATGCGCGGCGATCGCCGACGACATCGCCTACAACACGCATGACATCGACGACGGGCTGCGGTCAGGCCTGCTGACGCTGGACATGCTCGATGAGGTGGCGCTGCCGGCCGGCATCCTGGCGCGCGTGCGCGAGCGTTACCCCGATCTCGATCCGGTGCGCACCGGGCACGAGCTGATGCGGCGGCAGATCACCGCCATGGTCGAGGACGTGATCGCCACCGCCACCGCCAATCTGGATGCGCTGAAACCGCAGGCCTCGGGTGACATCCACGCCGCCGGCCGAGCGGTCGTGGCTTTTTCTCCCGAGATGGCGGCAGCGGAGAAGGCGCTGAAGACCTTCCTCTACGCCCGGCTTTACCGGCATCCCGAGGTGATCGCGGTGCGTGAGAGCGCCGAGACCATCGTGCGCGACCTGTTCGACGCCTATTTCGCCGACCCGGCGGTCATGCCGGAGGGCTGGCGCGAGATCCTGGCTGAGGCCGAAGACCGCGTGAAGGCCCGCCACGTTGCCGATTTTCTCGCCGGCATGACCGACACCTACGCAATCAAGGAGCACAGGCGGCTGTTTGACCGCACTCCCGATTTGGGATAGGGCCGGGCCGCATTTTTTCGGCGGCCTGCGTATTGGCCGCATGGATCTTCCAAGGCATCGTTATGAACATCTTCGCCGACTTCACGGATCGGATCAAAAAAGCCGTACAAAAGCTTGATCTGAAAGATCAATCGGGTGGAAATCTTGAGCTGACCCGTATCACGGTCGAGCCTCCGCGCGATGCCGCGCACGGCGATCTCGCAACCAATGCCGCGATGGTCATCTCGAAGGCCGTGGGCGAGAACCCGCGCAGCCTGGCCGAGAAGATCGCCGGTGCGCTCAAGGCCGACGGCGATGTTGCCGCGGCGGAAGTCGCCGGGCCCGGTTTCGTCAATCTGCGCCTGAGCGCGGCCTTCTGGCAGCGCAATCTCGCCGGCATGCTCGATGCCGCGCAGGATTATGGCCGCTCCGATGTCGGCGGCGGGCGCAAGGTCAATGTCGAATACGTCTCCGCCAACCCGACCGGGCCGATGCATGTCGGCCATTGCCGCGGCGCGGTGGTGGGCGACACGCTTGCCAACATCCTCGCTTTCGCCGGCCATGCGGTGACGAAGGAATATTACATCAACGATGCCGGCGTGCAGGTGGACGTGCTCGCCCGCTCCGTCATGCTGCGTTACCGCGAGGCGCTCGGCGACGACATCGGCGAGATCCCGGCCGGTCTCTATCCGGGCGACTACCTGGTCCCGGTCGGGCAGGCGCTGGCGAAGGAATTCGGCCGCGACCTGCTGCAGAAGCCGGATGACGAGGCGCTGGGCATCATCAAGGATCGCACCATCGACGCCATGATGGTGATGATCCGCGAGGATCTGGCGCTGCTCAACGTACATCACGAGGTGTTCTTCTCCGAGCGCACGCTGCACGCCGACAATGCGCGCAAGATCCGCTCGGCGATCAACGACCTGACGCTGAAGGGGCACATCTACAAGGGCAAGCTGCCGCCGCCGAAGGGCGAAAAGCCGGACGACTGGGAAGACCGCGAGCAGACGCTGTTCCGCTCGACCGAGGTCGGCGACGACATCGACCGGCCGCTGGTCAAGTCGGATGGGTCGTTCACCTATTTCGCCGCCGACGTCGCCTATTTGAAGGACAAGCTGTCGCGCGGTTTCGACGAGGCGATCTTCATCCTCGGCGCCGACCATGGCGGCTACGTCAAGCGCATGGAAGCGCTGGCGCGGGCGCTGTCGGACGGCAAGCTCAAGCTCACCGTGCTGCTGTGCCAGCTGGTGAAGCTGTTCCGCGACGGCGAGCCGGTGAGGATGTCGAAACGCTCGGGCGACTTCGTCACGCTGCGCGACGTCGTGGAGGAGGTGGGGCGCGACCCGATCCGCTTCATGATGATCTACCGCAAGAGCGACGCACCACTCGACTTCGATTTTGCCAAGGTGACCGAGCAGTCGAAGGACAATCCGGTGTTTTATGTGCAGTATGCCTCGGCGCGCACGCATTCGGTGTTCCGCCAGGCGGCCGAGCAGATGGGCGCGTCCGATTTTCCGCGGGCGAAGCTCAAGGCTGCCCTTGCAAGGCTGGAAGACGAGGGCGAGATCGCGCTGGTCAAGAAGCTGTCGGAGTATCCGCGGCTGATCGAGCAGGCGGCACTTGCGCACGAGCCGCATCGGCTGGCTTTTTACCTCTATGATCTGGCAAGTTCTTTCCACGCGCACTGGAATCGCGGCACTGAAAATCCCGACTTACGCTTTGTTAAGGTTAACGACCCAGAATTGACCCATGCCAGACTGGGGCTGGTGCAGGCTGTTTCGGACGTCCTGACGTCCGGACTGACGCTGATCGGGGCGCAAGCGCCCACCGAGATGCGCTAGTCGGGGAAAGATAGCCAGCCACCTTTTGCCCACATTGGACTGGTATGGGCCGGGCCAAACAGCAGTGCCGTAACCGGCCGCGTAGAGTAAGTGTGGGACGACAAGTAATGGCAGAAAACCAGCTTAGGCGCATCGACGTTGATTTCGGTGACGATGACCCGTTCGCCGAACTGAAGCAGATCATGGGCCTTGAGCAGCCCAATTCTACTGCAAAGTCCGTTGAAGCGCCGAAAGTGGCTGAGCCGACCCGTTCCGCGGCTCCTGCGGCCGAGGCGCCGAGGGTGGCTGTCCCACAACCTGCTGCCGAAAGTGACGATTTTGCGATCGACCTCGAAGAGGAGCTGCTGGCCGGCTTCCGCAGCGAGATCGATGCGCCCGCCGCGACGCCGGTTGCCACGCCGGCCGCGACCATCGATCTCGACGCCTGGGTTGCCGAGGCGTTCACGCCGGCGCTCAAGCCCGCGACACCCATGCCGCCTGCGGCGCAGCCGGCCGCGCTCGAGCCGAGTGTGGTCGAGCCGGTGCACGCCGAGCCCGTCGAGCCTGCGTTCGACGAGCTCGCTGCCGGCGACTTCGACGAGGCTTTCGCCGTCGCGCTTGATAGCGCGGCCACGCCGGACGCTTTCGCGTCCGCGCCAACGCAGCCGGTCGCCTACCAGGCGGAAGCTCCGGTCGGTCGGGCTGCTGCCGCCGAGCCTGTCGCTTACCGGATGCCGGCCCGCCCGGCCGATCCGTCCTTCGACGTCGCCCCGGAACCCTTCGCCGGGGACGATGATGGCCTGGACGCGGCGCTGGCAGCGGAGTTCGAGCGCGACCTGACGGCCGCGGCACCTTTGGCGGCCCGTCCCGATTCCGCCGAGCCTGTCGCTTACCGGATGCCGGCCCCGCCAGCCGATCCGTCGTTGGATTTCGCGCCGGAGTCCGCGCCCGACGACAATAACGGCCTCGACGCGGCGCTGGCAGCGGAGTTCGAGCGGGACCTTGGCGAACCACCCTTGGCGGCGTTTCCCGATTTCGTCGAGCCTGTCGCTTACCGGGCGCCGGTCCGGCCGGTCGATCCGTCCTTCGATTTCGCGCCAAAACCCGTCTCCGACCATGCCGACGGCCTCGATGCTGCCCTGGCGGCAGAGTTCGAGCTCGACCTGGCCGCCGATGCGCCTGGCGCAGCGCTTCCCGCGTCGGCCCAGCCTGCAGCGTACGGCTTCCCCGTCCAGCCGGCGCCGGTCGAGCCGATCGAAGCGTCGTTCGATTTCGCGCCGGAACCCGTCGACGATGACGCCGGCGGTCTGGACGCGGCGCTTGCCGCCGAGTTCGAGCGTGACCTGGTGGCCGATGCGCCGTCGGCAACGAGTCCTGCTGCGGCCGCGCCGACGAACGACCTCGCCGTCAGGGCCGAAGATGTCGACGCTTTCGACGCGTCGCTGAGTGCGGCATTCGAGCAGGATCTGGCGAACGACCCGGCGTCGGTCGCCGCGCAGCCGGCGCGCGCGCCTGAGCTCGCCTTCGAGCCAGCCGGGCAGGAATTCGGCGAGGTCGATGCGGCAATGGACCCGGTCGAACCCGGATTCGACCCGGTCGAACTGAGCTTCGACCACGACGAGCTGATGCGTGATCTCGACGACGTGCTTGCCGCGTTGCCGCCGTCGGAGCCGACCCAGGCCGTGACGCATGCCCAGGCGGCTGCCGATCCGGTGCAGCAGGAGATTGATCTCGACTTCGACGTGGCCATGGCCGAGGTCGACATGGAGTTCGGCTCCGATGAGCCGGAGCCGGTTGCGAGCAGCCAGCCGGACCCGTTCGCTGCCCAGCCGGCCGAGGTGACGGAGCTCGACGATTTTGCCGCTGAGGCCATCGCGCCGCGCGTGTCTTACGTGCCGGAAATCGCCGCCGACGATCAGCGTTACGCGGCCTACGACCAGGACATGGCGGAGCCGGTCGCGGCGATTGCCGAGGACGCTCCGGCCGCGGAGCCGGAGCTCAGCTTCGAGGACGAGCTGAAGGCATTGCTCGGCCGGCCGATCGAGCCCGCCGTGCTCGCTTCGGATTACGATGCGCCCCCGCTCGACGCTTCCCGGCAGGATGAAACCGCCAGTGACGCCCCGGATTGGGGCGTCGAGCCCGCTGCCGAAGGGCACGGCCGGCTTTACGCGCGGGCGGACGACGGCGCTGACGCGACCAAGCGCCAGATCGACGCGGAGTTCGACAGCATTCTGAACTCGATGACGAATCCGTCGACCTACCGGGCGGCGGAACCGGAGCCGCGTTCCGACGCGGACGAAGCGCCGGAGTTCGACGACCATGCCTTCGACGCGGCCTTCGAGACCGCGCTTGCCGGGCACGAAAATGATGCCGACGCGCCCGCAATAGCCGCGCCGGCCGATGATCTCGATCGCGAAATCGAGACTTATTACAAGCAGGGACAGGGCATTTCCAACAAGCACGGGCAGGGCGTTCAGCCGGCCCACGGCCGCTCCAACGGCGCCTATGCGGAGGCAGCTCCGCAAGTGGAGACGATCGACGTACCGGAAGCGGGCGTGGCCGTCACCGACGAACTGGACATCCCCGAGCTTGTATACGAGGACGACGTGCGCCCAGCTCCCGCCTTTGACGACTTCGAACCGGATTTTTCCGAGATATTCAACGAGCCGGCCGAGCCGGCGCGCGGCGCCGCGGCCGCCCAGAAGGGTGCCGGCCAACGCCTCAGGGACGACATTTCCGAATATGAACGGGCGCTCGCCACGACGGCGGCGGCAACGGCTGCGATCAATGCCGCCCGGCAGCCTGCCGAGTGGGAGCCGGATTATGCCCCCGAAACGCCCGACGCCTACCGCGGCAGAGCTGCCGCACAGGCGCCGGAATTCGACGATTTCGACGTGCTGGAAGACGGTTTCGCCGATCCGGCCTACGAAGACTCGATTGCCTATGCCGACCCGGACGCATATGCCGACCATGAGCCTGCCCAGCCGGCGCCATCGCGGCGCGGCTACATGATTGCAGCCGTCGTCGGCGGCATCGCGCTGCTCGGCGCCGCCGGCGCGTTCGCCTTGTCCTTCAACGGCGATTCCGCGACCGACGGTCCGGCCGTCGTGCGCGCCGACCCGGATCCGATCAAGGTTCGGCCGGAGAACCCGGGCGGCTCCACCGTGCCGAATGCCGACAACAAGGTGTTCGAGAGCATGGCTGGCACCGCCGACACGACCTCGCCGTCGCAGGAAAAGCTGATCCCGAGCAGCGAGGAGCCCGTCGATCTCGCGGCGCGTAATGTCGAGCTGGCGCCGGTCGAGGATGAGCTGCTCGATGTCGACGAGCCCGTTGCCACCGGGACGGCCGAGCCTGCCGCCGCGGCGTCGGCCGAGCCGACCGGCACGGCCGTGCCGACCGGCAAGGTGGAAGACCGTGTCGCGCCGACCGAGGAGCGTTCGGCCGATGCGATGGAAGTGGCCGCCGTGCAGCCGCGCAAGGTGAAGACTTTGATCGTCCGCTCGGACGGCACGCTGGTGCCGCGCGAAGAGCCGACGGAACCGGCGCCTGCCGCAACCGAGACGGTGCAGCCGACCGCGCTGGAGCCGGCCAAGCCGGTGGCCGAGGCGCCGGCTGCTGCTGAAACGGAGGTCGCGGCACTCGCGCCGGCAAGGACGGCCGAGCCGGTCGAAGCCGTCAAGCCGGCTGAGCCGCCTGCCCGCAAGCCGGCGGCGACCGCGACGCCCGACGTCGGCCCCGTGGCGGACGCGCGTCCGTCCGACCAGCCGGTGGATATCGTCGGCGAGGTCGCGCCCGAGCGGGTTGCGACCGTAGCGCCGGCCGGCGGCTGGTCCGTCCAGATCGCCTCGCAGCCGAGCGAGGAAGCCGCGCGCTCGACCTATGCCGACCTGTCGCGGCGGTATGCCAGCGTGCTCGGTGGCAAGCCGGCCAGCATCGTCAAGGCGGATATCCCGAACAAGGGCACGTTCTGGCGCGTGCGCATTGCCGCCAACTCGCGCGCCGACGCAATCGGGCTCTGCGAGAACTACAAGTCAGCAGGCGGAAACTGCTTCGTCTCGAAATAGCGGCCAGCGAAAGAACGGTTCGACGGCGGCGCGGCATCGGCCGCGCCGCTTGCGTTTTTCGAAGATGCCGTCAGACGCATTTTCAGCGTCGCGGCAATCGTATCGCCCCCGATTCCCCCGGCACGTTTTGCGCGCTAGATTCCTGCCCATGAGCGAATCAAAGGCAATGATCCTCGGCTGCTCCGGAACGCGGATGACGCCGGAGGAGCGCGATTTCTACCGGGGCGAGCGGCCCTGGGGTTTCATCCTGTTCGCCCGCAACGTGGCGGAGCGGCAGCAGGTGCGGGACCTTTGCGCCGAGCTGCGTGATGCGATCGGCCGTCCGGATGCCCCCGTCTTCATCGACCAGGAGGGCGGCCGTGTGCAGCGGCTGCGCCCGCCGCTGGCGCCCAACTACCCGGCCGGGGCGTCGGTCGGAGCGCTTTACGCCCAGGATCGCGAGGCCGGCCTGCGCGCCGCCTGGCTGCTGTCGCGGCTGCATGCCTTCGACATCAAGGATTGCGGCGTGACGGCGGATTGCCTGCCGGTGCTCGATGTTCCCGTGGAGGGCGCCAACGACGTGATCGGCACGCGCGCCTATGCCAAGAACCCGGCTGCCGTTACGGCACTCGGCGGCGCCGCTGCCGAGGGGCTGCTCGCCGGCGGTGTCCTGCCGGTGATGAAGCATGTTCCGGGCCACGGCCGCGCTTTTGCCGACACCCATCTGTCGCTGCCGGTTGTGGAAACCCCGCTTCCCGAGCTGCGTTCGCATGATTTCGCCCCGTTCAGGGCCTTGAACCACCTGCCGGCGGCGATGACGGCGCATGTGGTCTTCGCGGCGATAGACCCTGGCGGGCCGGCAACGACCTCGGCAAAGGTGATCAGCGAGATCGTGCGCGGCGAGATCGGCTTCGACGGGCTGTTGATCAGCGACGACACATCGATGAAAGCACTTTCTGGGGATTTCCCTTCCAAAGCCGCCGCGATCCTTGCGGCCGGCTGCGATCTCGTCCTTCACTGCAATGGCGTGATGGAGGAGATGGCGGGCATCGCTTCGCGGACCCGCCCGCTCGGCGGCAGGTCCCTCGAACGCGCAAACAATGCACTCGCCGTGATCGGCGCAGGCGACGGTCTGGAGGAACGGACCGTGCGTGCGGAGTTCGGCGGCTTTTTCGACGCGGTGGCGTAGGTGACGATTGTAGCGAACGACGACACCCAGCCGGGCAAGCCGGTGCCGATGGACCGTCTCTGGACGGAAGCCGACGAGCGCGCCACGAGCGACCCGTCGCTGGTCGTCGACGTCGACGGCTTTGAGGGCCCGCTCGACCTGCTCTTGCATCTGGCGCGCAACCAGAAGGTCGATCTCGCGCGCATTTCCGTGCTGGCGCTGGCCGAGCAATATCTGAAATTCATCGAGAGCGCGAAGGCGATGCGGCTCGAGCTCGCCGCCGACTATCTGGTGATGGCAGCCTGGCTCGCCTATCTCAAATCCAAGCTTTTGATCCCCAAGCAGGCCGGCGAGGATGGCGAGACGGGCGAGGAGCTGGCGGCCGTCCTGCAATTCCGCCTGAAGCGCCTCGAAGCCATGCGCGAGGCGGCCTCGCGCCTCGTCAACCGCAACCGGCTCGGCCGCGACGTGTTCCAGCGCGGCTTGCCGGAAATGGTCGTGGTGGAGAAGCGAAACCAGTTTTCGGCCACGCTCTATGACCTGTTGACGGCCTACGCCTCGCAGCGCCAGCGCCTGGCGATCACCAATGTCCGCATTGCCAGGCGCAGCGTCTGGTCGCTTGCCGAGGCGCGCGAGATCCTGGCAAGGCTGGTCGGTTCTTTCCGCGACTGGACGGCGCTCGACCGCTATCTGATCGAGTACATGACCAGCCCCGAAGAACGCTCGACCGCCATCGCCAGCTCGTTCGCCGCCAGTCTCGAGCTGGTGCGCGAAGGCAAGATCGAGGTCCGGCAGGAGAGGGCGTTCGCACCGCTCTATCTGCGTGGGCGGCAGGCGGCAAAAACGATCGAGGTAGTATCATGAGCGAAGGTTCCCCGGCGGAAATCCTGCCTTTCGTGCTCGACCGCGAGGATGAATCTCCGATGGAAAATCCGGCCGAGCGCCTGTTCATGGCGGAAGCCATGCGCATGGCCGAGGCGATCGTTTTCGCCAGCGCCGAGCCGGTGACGGAGAAGGCGCTGACGACGCGGCTTCCCGCCAACATCAACGTGCCCGCCGTGATGGTCGAGCTGCAGGCGCTTTACCAGAAGCGCGGCGTGAACCTGGTCCGCGTCGGCGAAGCCTGGGCTTTCCGCACGGCCGGCGACCTGTCCTTCCTGATGAGCCGCGATTCCGTGCAGCAGAAGAAGCTGTCGCGCGCAGCACTCGAGGTGCTGGCGATCATCGCCTATCACCAGCCGGTCACGCGCGCCGAAATCGAGGAGATTCGCGGCGTCGAGACGTCGAAAGGCACCATCGACACGCTGATGGAGACGGAATGGATCAGGATGCGCGGCCGGCGCCGCACGCCGGGCCGCCCCGTCACCTACGGCACCACCGACAAATTCCTCGACCAGTTCCAGCTCGAGGAGATCCGCGACCTGCCGGGCATCGAGGAGTTGAAGGGTGCTGGCCTGCTCTCCGCCCGGATGCCGTCGAACTTCTCCGTGCCGCAGCCGCCGGCCGACCCCGACGAGCTGACGGCCGACGAGGATGCGTTGACCGATATCGATCTCGAAGAGCTCGGCCTGTTGACACCCCGCGCCACCGACGATTGAGCGGGGCGCCAGGAGCCGCCGGTTCCGAACCCCTCTCCCCGTTCCCACGGGGAGAGGGTAAGGGTGAGGGGCAGCGCTGACGTCGAAAGCTGACGCGCCTGCGCTCAACGAACCACTTGGGCCGGCAAACCTTGGCAGCATCACGACAAGCGGCAGTTCCATCGCGGGCGGGCGTCACCTTTGCCGCGCGCCTCGGCTTCGAGAACATCACGCATGCCTTTGGACCGGATGCCGAGACCTTGCGCGGCGTCAGCCTGTCGGCCGAGCCGGGCGAGGTGCTCTGCCTGCTCGGACCGTCCGGTTCCGGCAAGACGACGCTGCTCAGGATCGCTGCCGGCATCGAGGTGCAGAGTGCGGGCAGGGTGCTGCTCAACGACCGCGAGATCGCCGGACCGAATGTCTTCCTGCCCCCTGAGCAGCGCTCGATCGGCCTGGTCTTCCAGGATTTCGCGCTGTTTCCGCACCTGACCATCCTCGACAACGTACGCTTCGGGCTGACCGCGCTGTCGCGCGCCGAAGCGCGCAAGGAGGCGCGCATCGCGCTCTCCCGTGTCGGGCTTGAGCATCTGGCGGGCAGCTATCCGCACGTGCTCTCGGGCGGCGAGCAGCAACGGGTTGCGCTCGCCCGCGCTTTGGCGCCCCGGCCGGCCGTGCTGTTGATGGACGAGCCGTTTTCCGGGCTGGACTCACGGCTGAAGGACAGCGTGCGCGCCGAGACGTTGGCTATCCTGCGCGAAAGCCGCGCCACCGCGATCGTCGTCACCCACGACGCCGAGGAGGCGATGCGGCTCGGCGACCGCATAGCGCTGCTCAAGGACGGGCGCCTGGTGCAGGCCGGCCGCGCCGAGCAGCTTTATCAGCACCCGGCCGACCTTTTCGTCGCCGGCTTCTTTTCCGAGCTGAACCTGTTCGAGGCCCGCGTTTCCGGCGGCCTGGCCGACACACCGGTCGGCAGGGTCGAGGCGCCCGGCTTGGGCGAGGGGACACCCGTCACCGTTGCCGCCCGGGTCGCCGCATTCGACCTCTCGGAATCCTCCGGCGAGATCCAGGCGCGCATCCTGTCGCGACGTTATCTCGGCCTCGAAGAAATGCTCGAACTCGCGGTTTCGGGCGCAGAAATGCCGCTAAGGGCGCGTATAAGGGGCGGAATCCTGGCTGCCGGAGCCCGCGACATATGGCTCACCCTGCGTCGACCTGACGTACTTGTGTTTGAATCGCGGGCCGAAAACGCATAGATGACAGGATAACGACTTTTCCGGGAGTGAGTGAGAATGGGTTCGTTTTCGATCTGGCACTGGCTGATCGTGCTCGTGGTGGTGCTGCTGCTGTTCGGCCGCGGCAGGATCCCCGACCTGATGGGCGACATGGCCAAGGGCATCAAGAGCTTCAGGAAGGGCATGTCGGACGACACGGCCGAGGCTCCCGCCGACACCGCCAAGACGGTCGAGCATCGCGCCGACGAGACTGTCAGCCCCGCCAAGGAAAAGGCGAGCAAGAGCTGAGCCCTGAAACGCCTTACGGCGGGGTGTAGCGGTCATGTTCGATATCGGCTGGACCGAGATGCTGGTGATCGCGATCGTGATGATCGTGGTCGTCGGGCCGAAGGATTTGCCGAAGATGCTGCGCACCTTCGGCCGCACGACGGCGAAGATGCGCTCGATGGCCGGCGATTTTCAGCGCCAGTTCAATGACGCGTTGAAGGAGGCGGAGCTCGACGACGTCAAGAAGTCGGTGGACTCGCTGCGCGGCCTGAACCCGACCAACGAGATCAAGAAGCACCTCAACCCGTTCGAGAAGGCGGCTGCCGACGTGCGTGCCGGTCTCGATGCTGCGCTGAAGCCGCCGACGGTGGCCAAGCCTGCATCGACCGCTGTTCATCCGGCCGAGCCGCTGAAGAACGGCGCGACCAACATGCCCGACATCCCCGGGCCGACCGCGATGCCGGCCCCGCCGGCAATGCCGCCGACGCCGGCTGTCGAGGCCGCGGCTGCCGCGGCGGTGGCTGCCGTTCCGGCCGGCGTCGCTTCCGGCAGCGCCGCCAACGGCATTGCGGAGGGCGCCGTCAATGGCGCAGCCGCAGGCGCCTTGAATGGCGAGGCCAAGCCCAAGGCCCCGCGCGCCCGCAAGAAGGCTGCTTCCGACGAGCCGGCCGGCGAGAAGCCGGCAAGAACCACAAGGCGGAAGGCTCCGAAGGCTGCGCCCAAGGAGGGTGAGGCCTGATGCCGACCGCAGCCGAGCAGGAAGAGATCGAGAAGTCGTCGGCCCCGCTGATCACGCATCTGGTCGAGCTGCGCAAGCGGCTGATGTGGTCGATCGCTGGTTTCTTCGCGGCCTTCCTGGTCTGCTTCTACTTCGCCAAGGATCTGTTCAACCTGCTGGTCATCCCGTTCAAATGGGCGGTCGAATGGGCCGGGCTCGCCACTCACAAGGTGGAGCTCATCTACACGGCGCCGCAGGAGTTCTTCTTCACGCAGATCAAGCTTGCGATGTTCGGCGGCCTGGTGATCGCCTTTCCGGTGATCGCCGGCCAGATCTACGCATTCGTCGCGCCGGGCCTCTACAAGAACGAGCGCGGGGCGTTCCTGCCGTTCCTGATCGCCGCGCCGCTGCTTTTTCTGCTGGGCGCCGCGCTGGTCTATTTCTTCTTCACGCCCATGGTGATGTGGTTCTTCCTCGCCATGCAGCAGACCGGCCCGGACAGCGAGGTCCAGATATCGCTGCTGCCGAAGGTTTCCGAATATCTCAGCCTGATCATGACGCTGATCTTCTCCTTCGGCCTGGTGTTCCAGTTGCCGGTGGTGACGACGCTGATGGCGCGTGTCGGCCTGCTCTCTTCGAAAGGCCTGGCCGACAAGCGCAAATGGGCAATCGTCATTGCGTTCGTCGTCGCGGCGGTGTTGACGCCTCCCGATCCGATCAGCCAGATCGGCCTGGCGATCCCGACCATCCTGCTCTACGAGATTTCGATCTGGACCGCGCGCATGATCGAGCGCAAGCGCGACCAGGAGCGGGAAGCGGCCGACAAGCAAGAAGCCGCCGCTTCGACCGAGCAGCCGGCGGAGTAACGAGCCGCGAGGCTGGCGTCTTTCTTGTCGACGCAGCGATCCTCGCGCGAACGATCCCAGTCATCGACCAGTGGATCCAACCAAAACGGTTGCACCTTCGCGCGTCCCGGTTTAGGCCCTCGCTCCATTGCAATTGAACGGAATCCCCGATGCTCGACATCCGCTGGATACGCGAGAACCCTCAAGGTTTGATCGACGCGCTTGAAAAGCGCGGCGCGTCGGCTGCGAGCTCGCGTTCCACCGTCGACACCATCATTGCCCGGGACGAGGCGCGCCGTACGCATGTGGCGAAGCTGCAGGAAGCGCTGGCCCGCCGCAACGCCGCCTCCAAGGAAATCGGCAAGGCGATGGGCGCGAAGGACGCCGTCACCGCCGAGACGCTGAAGGCCGAGGTCGCGGAGCTCAAGAGCCTGATCCAGTCGGGCGAGGCCACGGAACGCGAGCTGGACAAGGGGCTGAGCGATGCGCTGGCGGTCATTCCCAACGTGCCGCTCGACGACGTGCCGGTCGGCAAGGACGAGCACGACAATGTCGAGCTGCGCCGCGTCGGCACCGAGCTTATCTCGGCCCGGCAGAAGAACATGCCGAACAAGCCGCGCGAGCATTTCGAGATCGGCGAGGCCATGGGCCTGATGGATTTCGAGCGTGCCGCAAAGCTCTCCGGCTCCCGCTTCACGGTGCTGAAAGGCCGCCTTGCGCGGCTCGAACGCGCGCTCGGCCAGTTCATGCTCGATCTGCACACGAGCGAGCATGGCTACACCGAGGTGATCCCGCCGCTGATGGTCAGGGACGAAGTGCTTTTCGGCACCAACCAGCTGCCGAAATTCGAGGAAGACCTGTTCTTCACCCCGCACGGCGAAGGGCGCCTGGGGCTGATCCCGACCTCCGAGGTCCCGCTCACCAACCTGGTGCGCGAGGAAATCACCGCGCACGACAAGCTGCCGCTCCGCTTCACTGCGCTGACCCCTTGCTTCCGCTCCGAAGCCGGTTCGGCCGGCAAGGACACGCGCGGCATGCTGCGCCAGCACCAGTTCTACAAGGTCGAGCTGGTGTCGGTCACCGACCAGGAGAGTTCGCTCGCCGAGCACGAGCGCATGACGCAATGCGCCGAGGAAGTGCTGAAGCGCCTCGGCCTGCCGTTCCGCACTGTCGTGCTGTGCACCGGCGACATGGGTTTTGGCGCGCGCAAGACCTACGACATCGAGGTCTGGCTGCCGGGCCAGAACGCCTATCGCGAAATCTCGTCCTGCTCGGTCTGCGGCGACTTCCAGGCGCGCCGCATGAATGCGCGCTATAAGGACAGAGACGGCAAGGGCAATCTGTTCGTCCACACCCTCAACGGCTCCGGCGTAGCGGTCGGCCGCGCGCTGATCGCCGTGCTGGAGAACTATCAGAACGAGGACGGTTCCGTGACCGTCCCCGACGCGCTCCGTCCCTATATGGGCGGCCTGGAAAAGATCGAGGCGAGGTAGTTTTGCGTATCCTTTTGACCAATGATGACGGCATCAATGCCGAGGGCCTGAAATCGCTGGAGCGCATCGCGCGCACCATTTCCGATGATGTCTGGGTGGTGGCGCCGGAATATGACCAGTCGGGCTTCGCGCACTCGCTGTCGCTGTCCGACCCGCTGAGACTGCGCAAGATCTCGGATCGCCATTTCGCCGTGCGCGGCACCCCGACCGACTGCGTGATCATGGGCTGCCGCCATATCCTGCCCGAGCTGCCCGACCTCGTGCTTTCCGGCGTCAATTCCGGCTCCAACATCGCCGACGACGTGACCTATTCGGGCACGGTCGCCGGCGCCATGGAAGGCTGCATGCTCGGCATCCGCTCGATCGCGCTCAGCCAGGCCTACAATTTCTACAACGAGGCGCGCGTGGTGCCTTACGAGACCTGCGAGGCGCTTGCGCCGGAGCTGCTCGCCAGGCTGATCAAGGTCGACCTGCCGCGCGGCGTGTTCCTCAACCTCAACTTCCCCAACTGCCCGGTTGCCGAGGTGAAGGGCACGGTCGTCACCAACCAGGGCAAGCTCACGCACGGCCTTTGGGTCGAGCAGCGCGCCGACGGCCGCAACTTTCCGTATTACTGGCTGCGCTTCGGCCGCGAGTCGACCAACATGGTCGAAGGCACCGACATGGCCGCATTGCGCGACAGGCAGGTTTCCATCACCCCGCTCAAGCTCGATCTCACCGCCTATGAGGTGAGGGAGAGCGTGGAAAAGGCGCTGGCTTGAACGCAGTTCCCGACGATCGCGAAGCCTTCGCCGCCTTCCTGCTCAGGCTGCGCTCGCGCGGCATCGCCTCGCGCGATCTCGTCGCAGCCTTCGAGTCCACCCCGCGCCGCGCTTTCCTGCCGGGCGACTGGCAGGCGCACGCCTGGTCCGACCGCATGCTGCCGATCGAATGCGGCGAGGCGATCGAAGGGGTCGATGTCCAGGCCGGCGTGATCTCGGCGCTGGAGCTGCAGCCGGGGCTGCGCGTGCTCGAGGTCGGCACCGGATCGGGCTTCACGGCGGCGGTCATGGCGAAGCTCGCCGGCCGCATCATCACGCTCGACCGTTACAAGACGCTGGTTGCCCGGGCGCGCGAACGTTTCGAGCCGCTGGGCATAACCAATGCGTTCGTGCGCCAGGCCGACGGGTCGAACGGGCTCGCCGCCGAGGGGCCTTTCGACCGCATCGTGGTGTGGGCGGCATTCGAGGGACTGCCGCGCCTGTTCGTCGACCAGCTGTCGAGCGGCGGCATCATGGTTGCGGCGATCGGCGCCGCCGAGGAAGCCCAGACGCTCGCCAAGCTGACCAAGACCGGCAGCCGCTTCGAGCGGCAGGACATAGGCACGGTGCGCCTGCAGCCGCTAACGCCCGGCGTCGCCACGGTGATTTGATCCCGGCAATGCGAAGCATTTCCGTGGCGTGACCAATTTCATCGATCCGTTTCGCTCACTCGATCGACTCGCGGACTCCGATCGGTAAAGAAATTCGCTCCTGAATCCTGCGCTTAACCAGCCGGTAAGATTAACGCGCTTTAATCATGCTTGGTGTCAGTACCGGGTGTGTGCGGGTTTTTGCGATGCGGTTCAGATTCCTTGCCGATTTAGAGCGCAATCTGGCGCGTGGCGCGGCAGTGGCCATGCTTGGCGGGCTTGCCGCGGGCTGTAGCGCCAGCGCCGTCCGCTTCGACAGCGTCGACGCGGTCTTCACCGGGTCGATCACCAAAAACCAGCAAGAGGTCATACGCCCGGTCGGCCAGCCTTTTCCGGCCGGCAAGGCGCCGGGCCTCGATCCGGCGCCCACCGGCTCCGTCAACCGCGCCGGGCTCGATCCCGTGAACGGTGCGGCGCGCAATGTCGAGACGGCGGCGCTTGATCCGGTCGGGCGCAAGCCGCTCGGCGCGGCAACGGGCCTCGACCCTGCGCCCACCGGCACGGTCGCACCGACGGCTGCCCTGCCTGCGGACCAGCCGATGCCGGAGATCGGCGAAGCCGCCGGCTGGTCGCGCGCCGGCGGCACGCAGGTGACGGTCAAGCAGGGCGAGACCATCTACAATCTTTCGCGGCGCTTCGGCGTGCCTGCGAACGTGATCGCCAAGGTCAACGGCATTTCCGAAGGCGGCACGCTGCAGGCCGGGCAGAAGCTTGTCATCCCGACCTACGTCTATTCCGCCAAGGCGCCGATTTCGGCGCCGGACAGCAACCCCAAGGTCGCCGATGCGAAATCGTCGCGCGGCACGAAGCACGATCTGCCGACCGATGTGCCGCTGCCGTCGAGCCCGGGCGAGCGCGTCGCGGTGCTGCCGGCCGCGCCGAAGGTGCGCGATGGCGACGCCGCAGCCGCGGCCGAGACGCCGAAGGCCGACGCAAGCACCGGCAAGAAAGCTGCCGGCGCCGGCAGCTACACGGTCGCCTCCGGCGATACGCTGTCGAAGATTGCCAGGAAGACCGGCGTTTCGGCGACGAAGATCAAGGACGCCAACGGCCTGCAGGACGGCATCCTGCGCATCGGCCAGACGCTGAAGATACCCGGCGGCGCAGTCGTCGCCAGGGCCGACACTCCGGCCGGCGTCGATCCGACCATCACCGGCGCCGCCGGCCCGTCCAAGCCGGCCAAGGCCACCGAGATTGCCGGCTACACGCCGCCAAAGCCGGACAAGGTGATCGCCGAAGCCGAGAGCGACCCGGCCGAGGCGCCGGACTCCACCGGCATCGGCCGCATGCGCTGGCCGGTCAAGGGCCGCGTGGTGAGCGCCTACGGCAAAGGCAGCGGCAAGCCGAATGACGGCATCGACATCGCCGTGCCGGAAGGCACGCCGGTCAAGGCGGCCGAGAACGGCGTCGTCATCTATGCCGGCGACGGGCTCAAGGAGTTCGGCAATACGGTGCTGGTGCGCCACGAGGACGGGCTGGTCACGGTCTACGGCCACAATGGCGACCTGAAGGTCACGCGCGGCCAGAAGGTGAAGCGCGGCGAGCAGATCGCCACCTCGGGCATGAGCGGCTCGGCCAAATCGCCGATGCTGCATTTCGAGGTGCGCAAGGATTCCGCCCCCGTCGATCCGTCCACCTATCTGAACTAAAAACGAAAAACCTCGCGGCCTGCCTGACCTCGGCCGCCCCCTTCCGCCCGCGCCTCTGCCCAGAGGAGCGGGCATTTTCGTCACAGCAATTCCTTCTCCCCGTTTACGGGGAGAAGGTGGGCGAGCCGCACCACAGGTCTGAATTCGTCGAAGCGTCCAAGGCGAGGTCGGATGAGGGGCGGCGCTGAGGTTTGACAGCTCGGCGCTGCCCCTCATCTGCCTCCCCGTTTACGGCAGGGCAATCGCATATGGCGATCGACCCCCACTCCGTCGCCGCTTCGCGGCGCCACCTCTCCCCCCCTGAGCTTGTCGATGGGGCGACGGGGGAGAGGAAGGACGGCCGCACTCTTGGCGCCTTTCCTCTCCCCCGGGCAGGGGGAGAGTGGCACGCGAAGCGTGACGGAGTGGGGGTGCTTCGCCCCTCGACGTCATATGCGATTGCCCTGCCGTAAACGGGGAGAAGAGCTTTAAAGCATGTCTCCCGAAAGTGTCCGCGGTTTCGGGACAAAGACATGCGTAAAATCAACAGCCTAAAGCGTGTCGCGTGAATCCTTTTTCACGCGACACGCTTTAGTCGCGGAGCTGCTGCCCGAGTCGTCCGGCCAGGTCCTGGATGAATTGCCAGGCCACGCGCCCGGAACGGCCGCCGCGGGTGGTTGCCCATTCGAGCGCATCGGCCCTCAGTTGCTCCGCCTCGGCCTGCAAGCCGTAGTGGCGGACATAACCGTCGATCATCTCCAGATATTCGTCCTGCGAGCATTTGTGGAAGCCGAGCCAGAGGCCGAAGCGGTCCGACAGCGAAACCTTCTCCTCGACTGCCTCCGACGGGTTGATGGCGGTCGAGCGCTCGTTCTCGATCATGTCGCGCGGCAGGAGATGCCGTCGGTTCGACGTGGCGTAGAAGATCACATTGTCCGGCCGGCCCTCGACGCCGCCTTCGAGCGCGGCCTTCAGCGATTTGTACGAGGTGTCGTCATGGTCGAACGACAGGTCGTCGCAGAAGAGGATGAAGCGGTGCGCAGCACCTTTCAGCAGCGCCATCAGCTTCGGCAGCGTGTCGATGTCCTCGCGGTGGATCTCGATCAGCTTCAGCGGCGCCTTGCCGTCGCGGCGGGCATTGATCGCGGCATGTGTCGATTTGACCAGCGAGGATTTGCCCATGCCGCGCGCGCCCCACAGGAGCACGTTGTTGGCCGGCAGGCCGGCGGCGAAGCGCTCGGTGTTCTCGACCAGGATGTCGCGCACCCGGTCGACGCCCTTGATCAGCGAGATATCGATGCGGTTGACCCTCGGCACCGGGACGAGCTCGCCCGGCTCGTCCGACCAGACGAAGCAGTCGGCAGCATCGAAATCGGGCACGGCGGGTGCGCGCGGCGCCAATCTTTCGAGCGCTGCGACGAGGCGGTCGAGCTTCTGTTCCAGCGTTTCCTTGGCGGTCTCGGGCATGTTTCCTGAAGCTCGGGCAAATCGACGCGGACGGTGGTTGCTGCAGCGTGAACCCGAAAAGCGGCCGGCCCCTCGGATCAGATCACACATCAAAACAAAGGCTTAGAGCAGGATCTGCGTCTCCGCCTCGATTGTCGTGCTCCAGCGCATGTCTCTCAAAAGTGGGCAGCGGTTTTGGGATAAAGACATGCACAAAATCAAATACCTGCAGCACGTCGCGTGAATCCCGGTTCACGCGGCGTGCTGTATGTCGGAAGAAGCCTGAAAAGCAAGGCTATTCGGTTGCAAAGGCACCCTGACTGACTATATTCCGCGCAACTTTCGGGGCGTGTGAGAACAGGGGCCAATCCGGCCGACCCCGGTTTGTGCGGGAGATTTTTCTATGTTCGTAACGCCGGCCTATGCGCAGACCACCGGGGGCGGAGCGCCCGACATGCTGGTGACGCTGCTGCCCTTCGTCCTGATCTTCGTGATCATGTATTTCCTCATCATCCGGCCGCAGCGCAACCAGATGAAGAAGCGGCAGGAGATGCTGGCGGCGGTCCGCCGCGGCGATACCGTCGTTACCGGCGGTGGCCTGATCGGCAAGGTGACCAAGGTCAGCGACACCGAAGTCGAGGTCGATCTCGGCGGCGGCCTGAAGGTGACGGCGGTGCGCGGCACCATCTCGGACGTGCGCGTGAAGGGCGAGCCGGTCGCCAACGAGAACGCCAAGAAATAGCCTCATTCGGGGTCGAGCCGGAGAGGTCAACGGACACCACGAGATGGCTTTTTTCCCGAGCCGGAAGACGTTCAGCATCTGGGCGATCGTTCTTCTCGGCTCCGGCCTCGCGATGTCGCAGGTTTTGGCCGAAGGGCAGCCCGGCACGCAGCTTGTGCTGCAGCTCGATCGCGAGGACGTGATCGCGCGCCGGCTCGCTTCCTTGCGCGACGAGATCGAAGCCCGGCTCGATGAAATGGGCATCGATTACACCAGCCTGTCGGCCGGTGGCGAAGCGGTCGAGCTGCGTGTCCCCACGGCCGAAGCCGAGGCGGCGAACGCTGTGCTGGAGCCGCTGCGCAACGAGGCCCCGGGAGGGCTTGCGCTGGACCAGCCGGAGCCCGGCCTGTTCAGGCTGTCGATGACGTCCGCCGGCATCGAGAGCGGCATCGACCGGGCTGCGGTGCGGTCGGTCGAGGTGATCGGCCGGCGGATCAAGGAGCTCAACGTTCTGCCCCCTGTTGTCGAACGCCAGGGCGCCGACCGGATTGTGGTCACGGTGCCGGGCCTGAGAGATGCCGCACGCCTCAAGCAGTTACTGCTTCGCACCGGCAGGCTGACGCTGCAGTTCGTCGATGAGAGCATGCCTGCACACGAGGCGGTTTCCGGTACGCCGCCCGCGGGGTCGGTGGTCGTCTACGGCATCGACGCGCAGCCATTGCTCCTCGAGCGGCGCGTGGTGGTTTCCGGCGAGAACATCGTCGATGCGCAGGCGAGCGTCGACAAATACATCCAGCAGCCGGTCGTCACCTTCGTCTTCGACGAGGAGGGCAAGGCGAAGTTCGGCAAGGCGACGGCTGAAAATGTCGGGCGGCAGCTCGCCATCGTGCTCGATGAAAAGGCCTTGTCGGTGCCGGTGATCCGCGAGCCGATCCTTGGGGGCAGCGGCCAGATTTCCGGCGATTTCACCGCCGACAGTGCCGAGGACCTGGCCCTGCTGTTGCGCGCCGGCTCGCTGCCTGCGGCATTGACGATCGTCGAAGAACGCGTCAACGAGCCTGTCGAAGAGCAGGACGCCAGGAACTGACCCAACTTTTCCGGTACGCCGGAACGCGAACGGACCGAACACATGCTTTATTTCTCGCGCTGGAAGACCTTCTCCATCTGGGCCGTCGTCGTTCTCGGCTTCATCTTCGCCTCGCCCAACCTCTTCCCGCAATCCGTTCTCGACCGGCTGCCGTCCTGGCTGCCGGACAAGCCGATGACGCTCGGCCTCGACCTGCAGGGCGGCTCGCACATCCTGCTCCAGGTCGACCGCAACGACCTGGTCACCGAGCGCATGGAAGCGACACGCGACGACATCCGCACCATGCTGCGCGACGCCAAGATCGGCTATACCGGCCTTTCGGCGAGCGGCCACACGGTGCAGGTGCGCATCAGCGAGGCGAACGAGGTCGAGGCGGCAAGAACCGCGCTTCAGCCGCTGCTGGCGCCGATCACTTCCGGCCTGTTCGGTGGCGGCACGATTTCGGAGTTCGCGCTGGAAGAGCCCGAGCCGGGCCTGCTGCGCTTCACCTTGACCGAGGATGGCATCAACTATCGCCTCTCTTCGGCAGCCACCCAGTCGATCGAGGTGGTAAGCCGCCGCATCAACGAGCTTGGCACCAACGAGCCTATCGTGCAGCGCCAGGGTGCCGATCGTATCCTCGTGCAGGTGCCCGGCCTGCAGGATCCGGCGCGGCTCAAGGAGATACTCGGCCAGACCGCCAAGCTGACGTTCCAGATGGTCGACAGCTCGATGCCGGTCGAGGAGGCAATCCAGGGCCGGCCGCCGGCCGGCTCGACCGTGATCTACTCGAACGACGATCCGCCGGTGCCGTACCTGATCGAGAACCGCGTCATCGTTTCAGGCGAGAACCTCGTCGATGCGCAGGCCACCTTCGACCAGCGCACCAGCGAGCCGGTCGTGTCCTTCCGCTTCGACGCCAAAGGTGCTGCCCGTTTCGGCCAGGCGACGCAGCAGAATGTCGGGCGACTGTTCGCCATCATCCTCGACGACCATGTGATCTCGGCGCCGCAGATCCGCGAGCCGATCCTTGGCGGCACCGGTCAGATCTCCGGCAATTTCAGCGTCGAGAGCGCCAACGACCTCGCGGTCCTGCTGCGCGCCGGCGCGCTGCCTGCCGACCTGACGATCATCGAGGAGCGCACCGTCGGCCCGAGCCTCGGTCACGATTCGATCCAGGCCGGCGCGATCGCCTCCGGCATCGCCGGCGTGCTGGTGCTGGCCTTCATGGTCTTCGCCTACGGCAGCCTCGGCCTCATCGCCAATCTGGCGCTGATCGCCAACATCGCGATGATCGTGGCGATCCTGTCGGTGCTCGGCGCGACGCTCACCATGCCCGGCATTGCCGGCATCATCCTGACCATGGGCATGGCGGTCGATTCCAACGTCATCATCTACGAGCGCGTGAAGGAGGAGCGACGACAAGGCCGTTCGCTCGTGCAGTCGTTGGACTCCGGCTTCCAGCGGGCGCTGGCGACGGTCGTGGATGCCAACGTCACGACCTTCATAGCCGCGGTCCTCCTGTTCGCGGTCGGAACCGGGCCGATCAAGGGTTTCGCCGTGACGCTCGGCATCGGCATCGTTACCACGGTGTTCACTGCCTATACCTTCACACGCTGGATGGTTGCCATCTGGTTGCGCCGTGCGCGCCCGACCGAGATCCCGCGGGGGGTGGTCAAGCTCGTCCCCGACGAGACGAAGATCGGCTTCATGCGGCTGCGCAGATATGCCTTCACCTTCTCGGCGATCATGTCGATCGCAACCGTGGTCCTGTTCACGACCGTGGAGATGAACTACGGCATCGACTTCCGCGGCGGCTCGATCATCGAGGTGCAATCCAGGGGGCCTGAAGCCGATGCCGGCGACGTCCGTGCGCGCTTGTCCGATCTCAACCTCGGCGACGTGCAGGTTCAGCAATTCGGGTCCCCCCGCGATCTCCTGATACGCATCGAGGGCCAGGAGGGCGGCGACAATGCCGAGCAGTCGGCGGTCGCCAAGGCGCGGCTGGCCCTCGAGGCCGACTACGATTTCCGGCGCGTCGAGGTCGTCGGCCCGACCGTGTCGGGCGAGCTTGCGTTCTGGGGAACCATCGGCGTGCTCGCCTCGCTGGCCGCGATGCTGGTCTACATCTGGATCCGCTTCGAATGGCAATTCGCCCTCGGCGCGATCATCGCCACCGTGCACGACGTCATTGCCATGGTCTTCATCTATGTGGTGGCAGGACTGGAGTTCAACCTGACGTCGATCGCGGCGATCCTCACGATCGTCGGCTATTCGATCAACGACACCGTCGTCGTCTACGATCGCGTCCGCGAAAACTTGCGAAAATACAAGAAGATGCCGCTCACCGAGCTGCTCGACCTGTCGATGAACCAGACATTGTCGCGAACCTTGCTCACCGGCGTCACCACGCTGCTCGCGCTGTTCGCGCTCTACCTGTTCGGCGGCGAGGTGATCAGCTCGTTCACCTTCGCGATGATCTTCGGCATCCTGTTCGGCACCTATTCGTCGGTATTCGTGGCGGGCCCGCTGCTCATCCTGTTCAAGCTGCGGCCGGAAATGTTCGAATCGGACAAGGACGAGAAGGCGGGCAGGCCCGGCAACAAGGGGCAATTGCCGCCGCCGGCGGCGCAGCCGACTTAAGGCCTGTCCATGACCAGGGGCATCGAAATCCGCGCGGCGCATTTTCCGGGCCGCGCGCCGGTCGATGCCTACGGCAACAATGGCTTCCGCTTTGCCGACATGTCGCACCGCGGTTCGATCCTCTGCCTGCCGTCGGGCATCCACGGCTGGCAGCCTGCCGATCCCGACAGGCTTGCGCTTGGCGATTTCGCCAAGGTGATCGCCGAGCAGGATGCGATCGAAATCCTGCTGGTCGGTACCGGGCGCGAGCTGAAGCCGCTCGGCAAGGATTTGCGTGCCGCCCTGCGCGAGGCCGGGATCTCTGCCGACCCGATGGCGACCGGTGCTGCAGTGCGCACCTTCAACGTGCTGCTTGCCGAGGACCGCGCCGTCGCTGCCGCGCTTGTCGCGGTGGATTGAGGTGGCGCCCGGCACCGACGCGCTGATGACGGCGCTGCGCGCCGCCGATCCCGACCGCTATCTCTCGGTGCTTTATGCGCCGGCCGGGCATCGCGGCGCACTCTGCGCGCTCTACGGCTTCAACGCCGAGATAGCCGCCATACGCGATCGTGTTCGCGACGCCCTGCCGGGGGAGGTGAGGCTGCAATGGTGGCGCGATGCGATCGCAGCCGGCGCCGGGACCGGCCATCCGCTGGCCGATGCGCTCATCGGGACGATCCGGGCTCACGACCTGCCGCCTCGAACCTTCGAGAGTTACCTCGAGGCTCGCATCTTCGACCTTTATGACGACCCGATGCCTGCAACGGCCGACCTCGAGGGCTATTGCGGCGAGACCGCCTCGGCGTTGATCCAGCTTGCGGCGCTGGTGCTCGATCCGAAGGCGGCTCCCGGGGCGGCCGAGGCCGCCGGCCATGCCGGCTGCGCCCAGGCGATCACCGGCCTCATCCGGCTGCTGCCGCTGCATCGCGCGCGCGGCCAATGCTTCTTCCCGCGCGACCTGCTGGCGGCAGCCGGCACGACGCCGGAAGAGTTCTTGACGCAAGCGGGCGAGGCTGCCGGCATGCGTGCCGTCGAGGGCATGGCCGCGCTGGCGCGGCATCACCTCTCGGCCTTTTCACGACACGCCAAGAGCCTGCCTGAAAGCCTGCGTCCGGCCTTCCTGCCGCTCGCGCCGGTTCCGGCCTACCTCGCCGGCATCGAAAAATCGCCGGCGCAAGCGCTGAGGCGCCCGGTCGAGATCGGCAACCTCCGCCGCCAGTGGCTGACGCTGCGTCGCGCCATGCGCGGCTGGCAGGACCGTTGACGCATAAGCCCACGCTGCTGCAGCATGTCTCCCGAACGTGTGCGCGGTTCGGGATAAAGACATGCGCAAAATCAAAGACCTGAAGCGTGCCGCGTGAATCCTTTTTCACGCGACACGCTTTAGCCTCCGCTGGACAAGGACTGGGAGGAAGCGAAAGACGATGGGCCTGCCGCTGCTTGTGGCAATCGTGGTTGTCGGCATCGCCGCAACCGTGCTCGCCGTGCATTTCACCGGCGGCAGCAGGCGTGCCGCGATTGCCGGCGAGGATCATGCCCGCGACGTCTTCAAGGCCGAGCATCCTGACCTCCTCACCGGCACGGTCGCCGTGACGAAGGACGGCCAGTCGGCGTTCCTGGCGCTCTCCGGCGACAATGTCGGCGTCGTGCACGTGCTGGGCGACGGCTTCTTGACCCGCATCTTCAGCCGCAAGGATGTCGGGCGCGCCGATTTCACCGAGCCGGCGACCGTCTCGATCCGCTTCCGCGATTTCACCTGGACGGGTGGCAACTTCACCTTCGCCGACGCTGTCGCCGCACGCTGGGTGGTCGACGCGCTCGCTCCTCACGCAAAGGCCTGACGATGGAAAGCTACGATTTTCCGAAGGTCACCGAATATGCAATCCCGCTCTTCATTCTGGCGATGCTGATCGAGATCTGGGTGATCCGCACCGGCCGTGCCGAGGGCCGGATGGAGACACGCGACACGCTGACCAGCCTGCTGATGGGGACCGGCAACGTGGCTGCCGGCATCCTGCTCGGCATTGTCTCTTATTCGGCGCTGCTCTGGCTTTGGCAGTATCGTTTCTTCGACCTCGGCCTGTCGATCTGGGTTTTCGTCGTCGCCTTCCTGCTCGATGACCTGCGCTATTATCTCTACCACCGGGTCGCGCATCGCGTGCGCTGGGTCTGGGCCGAGCACGTCAACCACCATTCGAGCCAGCACTACAATCTCTCGACCGCCTTGCGGCAAAGCTGGACCGGGCTCTTCACCGGCATGGTCGTGCTGCAGGCGCCGCTCGTCCTGCTCGGCTTCCATCCGGCGGTGATTGCCTTCGTCTTCGGCTTCAATCTTGTCTGGCAGTTCTGGATTCACACCGAGACGGTTCGAAAGCTGCCGCGCTGGTTCGAGTTCATCTTCAACACGCCCTCGCACCACCGCGTCCACCACGCCACGAACCCGCGTTATCTCGACGCCAACTATGCCGGCACGCTGATCATCTGGGATCGCATGTTCGGCACCTTCGTCGAAGAGCTGGAGACGGACCGGCCGCGCTACGGCATCGTCAAGAATCTCGGCACCTTCAACCCGCTCAAGGTGGCCTTCCATGAATGGATCGGCATGTTCCGCGACGTCTTCCGGTCCGGCCTGACCGTGCGCCAGCGGCTCGGCTATCTCTTCATGCCGCCGGGCTGGAGCCATGACGGCTCGCGCGAAACCTCCGAAAGCCTGAAGGCGGCCTATGTGCGCAGGAACCCTGCCGAGGCAGGCAAGCCGGGGCTGCCGAAGGCGAGCGTCGAAGCGGCCGAGTAGTCACGTTGAACGCGCTGCTTGAGCCTTGCCTTGACGCTTGCGAAAGCCTCGTCCATCGGAACCGGAGGTCGATCATCCTCAATCGAGGCCTTTATCCTCGTCGAGCCGTGCGCGCAGCTTATCGCGCCACGGTCTCGATCAGCCTTCCGTGATCGTGGCTGCGATCGGCCAGCGTTTCGATCACCCGACAGTCGCCGACGCGGCCGCAGGCGCATTCCTCGATCATCTTCTGCAGCTCGCCCCTCAATGCCAACAGGCTCGCAATGCGTGTCTCGACCTCTGCGAGCCGCGCCTTTGCGATCTCGTCCGCGCGCTCGCATGGCTGGTTCGGATCGTCCTGCAGCGACAGCAAAGTGCGGATCGAATCGATCTCGAAGCCGAGCTCGCGCGCGTGCCGGATGAATTCGAGCCGGAAGGCATCGCTCCGCCCGTAGCGCCGCTGGTGGCCCTCGGTGCGCGGCGGTGAGGCCAGAAGTCCGATCTGCTCGTAGTAGCGGATGGTCGGCACCTTCACGCCGGCGCGCCGCGCCAGCTCACCGATCGAGAAATTCATCGAAAAAAGCCCTTGAACCTATAGCGACTAGAGAGTGTAGATGATTTGGCAGCAAGGAGTCACCCATGTCCGATCACTGCTGTTCACATCAAACCGAAGCGTGTTCCCCAGCACCTCTGGTGCTGCCGCCGGCGCAGCACCGCCACACGCAAGCGCCCGTCGCCGATGCCTGCTGTTCCGGCGGCGTGCCCGTCTTCGACGGCATGGACCGGCGATACAAGCTCATCCTCTGGGTCGTGATCGCCATCAATGTGGTGATGTTCGTGACCGAGATGGTCGCCGGCCAGTTGGCCGGGTCGCAGGCGTTGCAGGCGGATGCCCTCGATTTTCTGGCCGATTCCGTGACGTACGGACTGAGCCTGGCGGTGATCGGTGCAAGCCTCAGAACGCGTGCGACGGCCGCTCTTTTCAAAGGCGTGTCGCTCAGCCTGATGGCGGTTTGGGTGCTGGGCTCGACCATCTATCAGACGCTCGTGCTCGGCGTTCCGAGCGCGGAGGTGATGGGGATCATCGGCTTCCTGGCGCTGTCGGCCAATGTCGCCTCGGTCGTGCTGCTCATGCCTTACAAGGATGGCGATGCAAACGTCCGCTCGGTCTGGTTGTGCTCACGCAACGACGCCATCGGCAATGTCGTCGTCATGGCCGCGGCCCTTGGCGTCTGGGGCACGTCGACAGCCTGGCCGGACCTGGCGGTTGCGGCCCTGATGGCCGGCATCTTCCTCAGCTCGTCGGTGCAGATCCTGAGGCTGGCCATGCGCGAATACCGCGCCGGATCTGCGGCCGTGCCGGCCGAGTGACGGCGCGAGGCCGTGTCAGGCCTTGAGCAGGTCGGCGAAGACCGCCTTGGTCTTCGCCATCCTGGCTTGCACGGCGGTCATCAGCTCCGCCCCGCGCAGCATGCCGGCATTCCAGGTGGCGACGTAGTCGAGCCCGTCGGCCACCGAGTGGTCGCGGGCATAGGCGAGGTTGCGCTTGATGCCGGCAATGGCGAGCGGCGACTTGGCTGCGATGTCGCGCGCCAGCTCGAGCGCCGCGGCGTCGAGCGCCGCGTGATCGGGCAGGACGCGCGAGACCAGGCCGATGGCGCGGGCTTCTTCGGCGGTGAAGCGCCGCCCGCTATAGGCGAGCTCGGCGGCAACGGCCGGGGCGATCAGTTTCGGCAGCCGCTGCAGCGTGCCGACATCGGCCGCCATGCCGATATGGATTTCCTCGATCGAGAAGTACGCATCCTGCGCGGCGAGCCTCAGGTCGCAGGCCGTGATCATGTCGATGCCGGCGCCGATGCAGGCGCCGTGGATCGCGGCGATCACCGGAAAGCGGGCGCGCTCGATCGCGTTGAAGGCCTCCTGCAGCTTCAGGATCATGTCGCGCAGCGCGTAAGCCGCGCGGCCGGGTTCGCTTTCGAAAAGCTTCGCGATGTCGGCGAAGGCGGCAAGGTCCATGCCGCCGGAAAAATGTTTGCCTTCGCCGCGGATGATCGCCACCCGCACCGTCTCGTCGCGGCCGAGCGCATCGATCAGGCGCGGCAGGTCGGCCCAGAAGTCGGGCGTCATCCCGTTCGCCTTCTCAGGCCGGTTCATCGACAGGATGGCCACCGGTCCTTCACGTTCGACGCGAAAGAAGGTGCTGGACGGTTCCGACATTCGGCCTCCTACAGCATGTCTCCCGAAAGTGTCCGCGGTTTCGGGATAAAGACATGCGCAAAATCAACAGCCTAAAGCGTGTCGCGTGAATCCTTTTTCACGCGACACGCTTTAGGGCAAATCCAGGAAAAGTGGACGCCGGTTTTCCGTCCGGATTTGCGCAAACAAAGAAATTGAGCGCTTTCGCGATCCTGTCGCGAAAGCGGACCAGGTTCTGGGGAGGACTATTCGGCGGCTTGCGCCGAATTCGCAAGCCCGAGCCAGGCGCGGCAGTCGGCGAGCGCGCGCGCCGTGGTGGCGCGCTTCTTCGCCAGCGCCTTGTCCTTGCCGCGGAAGCGGCCCTCGAAACCGTCCGGCTTGAGCCTGGTGCCGGCGTCGAGCGGCGGGAACAGGCCGAAATTGACGTTCATCGGCTGGAAGGAGCGTTTGCCCGGCTCGTCGTCGGAGACGATGTGGCCGCCGGTGATGTGGTTGATGAGCGCGCCGAACGCCGTCGTTGCCGGCGGCAGCGAGGCCGTCCGGCCGAGCCGCTCGGCGGCGGCGAAACGGCCGGCGAGCAAGCCTACTGCAGCACTCTCGACATAACCTTCGCAGCCGGTGATCTGGCCGGCGAAGCGCAGGCCCGGCCGCCCCTTGAGCTGCAGCGAGCCGTCGAGCAGCATGGGCGAGTTGATGTAGGTGTTGCGGTGGAGCCCGCCGAGCCGCGCGAACTCGGCGTTTTCGAGCCCCGGGATCATGCGCAGGATGCGCGTCTGCTCGCCATGCTTCAGCTTCGTCTGGAAGCCGACCATGTTGTAGAGCGTGCCGAGCGCGTTGTCCTGGCGCAGTTGCACGACCGCGTAAGCCTTGACCGTGGGATTGTGCTCGTTGGTGAGCCCGATCGGTTTCATCGGCCCGTGCCGCAGCGTCTCCACCCCGCGTTCGGCCATGATCTCGATCGGCAGGCAGCCGTCGAAATAGGGCGTGCCTTCCCATTGCTTGAATTCGGTCTTTTGGCCGTCGAGCAGCGCGGCGACGAAGGCCTCGTACTCAGCCTTGTCCATCGGGCAGTTGATGTAATCCTTGCCGGTGCCGCCGGGTCCCACCTTGTCGTAGCGCGACTGGAACCAGCAGACGCTCATGTCGATCGTGTCGAAATGCACGATCGGCGCGATCGCGTCGAAGAAGGCGAGCGAATCGGCGCCGGTGGCCGCGCGGATTGCTTCGGCAAGCGAAGGCGCGGTCAGCGGGCCGGTGGCGATGATCGCCTGGTCCCAGTCGGCCGGCGGCAGGCCGCTCACCTCTTCGCGCACGATCGAGATGAGGGGATGGCTTTCGAGCCTTGCCGTCACGGCTGCCGAAAAACCGTCGCGGTCGACGGCAAGCGCGCTTCCGGCCGGCACCTGGTGCGCATCGCCGGATGCCATGATCAGCGACCCGGCAAGCCGCATTTCGGCATGCAGCAGGCCGACCGCGTTGGTTTCGGCGTCGTCGGAGCGGAAGGAGTTGGAGCAGACGAGCTCGGCCAGCCCCTCGGTCTTGTGCGCATCGGTGCCGCGCACCGGCCGCATCTCGTGCAGGATCACCGGCACGCCGGCCTGTGCCGCCTGCCAGGCAGCTTCCGATCCGGCGAGCCCGCCGCCGATGACGTGTATGGGTTTCAACGACATGGCTGCGAAATAGTCCCCGTACGCCGCTTATGCAAGAAAAGCTGGCGGTGTTGCGCGGTTGCAGCGCTCCCCACCTTTCCATGGACGGGCGAGGGTGGCCGATTGCCCTGTGCTGGCGCTGCGGCTAGAAAATCGGTGATGCGCAAACGTCTGACGACGATTCTCACCATGCTGGCGCTGGGCGGCGTCGCTTCGGGCTGCACCTCGACCTCCAGCAATTACACCGGCGCCATGACGGTGCCGCAGAAATCCCGCATCGTCGTCTGTCACGGTCACAACTGCACGTTCAAGACGAATGTCGAGCTCGACGCCGCGGCGCAGAAACGTTTCGCCGACATGCTGGCGGGCGGCGCCAAATCGGCGGCAGCCGAGCGTGCGGCGATCGCCACGGCCGACCAGTATTACGAGGAACTCGCCTTTGCGGCGATCGGCGTGCGCGACGAGCCGCAATCCGGCTTCAGCACTGCCGGCAAGCGCGGCCAGATGGATTGCATCGACGAATCGACCAACACGCGACAGCTATTGAAATACCTCGACGCACGCGGGCTTCTGAAACACCACTCGGTGCGGCCCAACGTTTCGCGCGGCGTTCTGTTCGATGGCCGCTATCCGCACTCGACCGCCGTTATCCGCGACAAGGCGACCGGCGTCGATTGGGTGGTTGATTCCTGGTATTCGAAGATGGGCGGGGCGCCGGACGTTTTCCTGCTCAAGGATTGGCTGCCGCGCGGCTTCATGCAAAGCGGTGCGCTGAATTCCTGAGCTGGCCCGTCTCGCGCAGCAAGGGCGGCGCGAAACCTCCTTACCCCCAAAAAGACAACACCCGCCGGGGGAGGAGGATCCGGCGGGTGTCGTTTTGTCCGGTCGGCAATCGGGAGGAGGAGAGTGCCGACCGTGTCCGCCGAAGCCTGGGAGGAGGATAGGCTTCGACGAAATTCTTGTGCGTCAGATCGACTTGCGCGCGACGAAGGGAATGTCGCTGCGGCTGAGGCCGAGGTCTGAGAGTTCGCGGTTGGACAGGCGGCTCAGCTCGGAAACGGTTTCCCGGTAGCGGCGCCAGTTGCGGTAGTTGCGGATCAGGTTCATCTTACGTCTCGATTTCGTCTTTGGTTCGTTTCGTGCAGCTCTTGTGTACGACCGAAAGATAGGCGCACCGCCCGCCGTTTTGAAGCGCTTTTGGTGCATGGCAGCATTGCAAATTGTGCAATGCAATATCAAGCTTCCGTCAAGGCCGTTTCATACAACCGCAAAATGGCGCAACTTCATTCCTGCCAATGGCTTATGACGGGAAATTCAAGGCCTCCCATCTGATATATGTGCAAGCATCGGGCTTAGCCCTTGGTCGAATGCGCATGGCGGGCGTGCGTCGCCCCCGGGGAGCCCGCGGGCGCCGATCGATCGTCGTTCAATGCCTTCGAAAAAGAGCCGATTCAAAGGGATTTTCTCCTTTGACCGGCAATTGCCCGGTGATATAGAACGCCACGCTTTGCGGGGCCTCGAGGCTCCCGAAGCGGGTGTGGTGGAATTGGTAGACACGCAGGATTTAGGTTCATGCGTGTCGGCCTCGCCAAAATGCATTAGCGAAATCAGCAGCTTAAGCTGGCGGCTGCCCTGCGTCGCATCACTTGGCGGGAATAGGGTTCCTGCGTATCCTGTTTGGGCCTGCTCTGTATAAGCTTCTGTTTTTAAAGCATTAATATGTGATTGGATAAATCCGACCAACTCCTCTGGCGGATAGGTTTTGTACGAATTGTCCCAAAATGGCCTTTTGTGACAAATAGATGTGACAAAGGGAGCGGCTACCGAACTTCCCACCCGCGCTACCCGGTGGCGTGAGCCTCCGGACCGGTACCTTTCTCTGTCTCGACCGGCACCTCTCCCTTGTTCTCGCTCTTGCCGTCGGCAATCCGAGTTACTCTGTTCAGCCTGTCCAGACGTTGCTGTCGGGCGACATACCAATCGGTGAACAGCATCTCAATCAATTCGATCAGCGCTTGAGCTTCGTTTGCGTCGACATCGACGATCTCGTTGATGTTCGCCTTCATATGCGCGCCGATGTTGCCAACCTTCCGGACTGCGTCGATGGCGTCCATCGTCTCAGCGTCAACGCCTTTCGGAGTCTCACCGGCATCGACACGTTTCCGGAGCTCTGAGATTTCTTCGAAGAGCGTGCCTTTGTTGATTTGGCAAAAGTTGCGGATCATGCCCTGTAGGCACCGTCTCGAAAGAGTGGCGGATGCCTTTGGGCTGAGGTCTCTGATGAGGCACGCCTCTTTGTAGTCGGCACGCAGTGGCTCAGGTATGAACTCTGGCTGAGATTTAGCCTTGGAGGCGGGCCGAAGCTGCCAACTTTCGAGGATGCCGGACCATTCATTCGGCCGCTGCTTCAGCACCTTCACTTTTCCAACGGATACATTCAGCGTTAGCTGGGAGCATTTCGGATTGACGCACCGTATTGCGACGTATCTCAGTCCGAGTTCTCCCTCGGCTGTAGTTCCAACATCAAGATGGAACCACTGATTTTCCAGGGCGCGAGACGAGAGCTGCTGAAATTGCTGGCAGTGAGGACACTGCCATCCATCATTTGACATGCTCGCTAAGGCTCCAACACACAACTTCGGTTAGCATACTCCGCCGCCTACTCGCGACAAAGGCTTCGGCGATGAACATGGGTTGGAACCAGTCGGGGCGCAAACCTTTGGGTGCCAACGCTTTCATTGACTTGTGACAATGCCTGTGACAAACGCACGCGACGGTGACGAAAGTCGCGGCTGTGGTGGAACTGGTAGACACGCTTGATTTAGGTTCAAGTGCCTGAAAAGCTTGGGGGTTCGAGTCCCTCCAGCCGCACCAGCCGAGATGGGAGATTGGATTTAGGTTCCTGTGGCGCAGGCCGTGGGGGTTCAAGTCCCTTCACCCGCACCAAAGCATCCCGGCACGACAGATCGGCAGGATAAAGCCGCGGGCAGGGCGGAAGACGCGAACGCAAGGGTATTTTAGATGCAGGTAACCGAAACGCTGAACACCGGCTTGAAGCGCGAGATCAAGGTGACCGTGCCCGCCAAGGACATGGAAGAGCGCCTGATGAAGCGGCTTTCGGATGCCAAGGACAGGGTCCGCATCAACGGCTTCCGGCCGGGCAAGGTGCCGATCCAGCATCTGCGCAAGATGTACGGCAAGTCTTTCATGTCCGAGGTCGTCAACGACATCCTCAACTCCTCGACGCGCGAGATCCTGTCGGACCGCGGCGAAAAGGCTGCCATGCAGCCCGAGGTCAACATGACCGAGGACGAGAAGGAAGCCGACAAGATCCTGTCCGGCAATGCCGATTTCGAGTTCAGCCTCTCCTATGAGGTGGTGCCCGCGATCGAGCTCAAGGACTGGTCGGGCATCAAGGTGAACCGTCAGGTCTACGACGTGCCCGAATCCGAGATCGACGAGCAGGTGAAGAAGGTCGCCGAATCGGCGCGCAGCTACGAGCCGAAGGACGGCGCGGCCGAAACGGGCGATCGTGTAACCATCGATTTCGTCGGCAAGGTCGACGGCGTCGCCTTCGACGGCGGCACCGCGAGCGACCAGCAACTGGTCCTGGGCTCCGGCCAGTTCATCCCGGGCTTCGAGGATCAGCTCGTCGGCGCCAGTGCGGGCGAGGAGAGGGCGGTCAACGTTACCTTCCCGGAGAACTACAACGCCTCCAGCCTGGCGGGAAAAGCCGCGACCTTCGACGTCAAGGTCAAGGAAGTGGGCAAGCCGGGCGATGTCGAGCTGAATGACGAGACGGCCAAGGCGCTTGGTCTCGACTCGCTCGAGCGGCTGCGCGAGATCGTGCGTGGCCAGATCGAGACCCAGTTCGGCGCGCTGACGCGCCAGAAGGTCAAGCGCGAGCTGCTCGATGCGCTCGACGAGGGTTACAAGTTCGAAGCGCCCTCGAAGCTGGTCGACGCCGAGTTCAACAACATCTGGACGCAGGTGACCAACGAGCTGGAGTCGGCCGGCCGCACCTTTGCGGACGAGGAGACGACCGAGGACGAGGCGCGCGAGGAGTACAAGAAGCTCGCCGAACGCCGCGTGCGGCTCGGCCTGGTGCTGGCCGAGATCGGCGAGAAGTCGAACATCCAGATTACCGACGACGAGATGCAGCGCGCGCTGATCGAGTTCGTCCGCCGCTACCCCTCGAACCAGCAGCAGCAGGTGTACGAGTTCTACCGCAACAACCCGAACGCGCTCGCCAATTTGCGCGCGCCGCTGTTCGAGGAGAAGGTGGTCGATCTCCTGCTCGGCCAGGTCGACGTCACGGACAGGAAGGTGACGCGCGAGGAACTGCTCGCCGACAACGAGGACGAGGCGGCTGAGAAGCCGGCCAAGAAGGCCAAGGGCAAGGCCAAGAAGGCCGAAGCCGAGAAGAGCGCCGAATAGCCTTCTCAATCCGATCCGAACCGAATGAAAAAGGCCGCCGCGTGCGGCCTTTTTCATTTTCGCTCGCCCGCACGTGCTTTTTTGCGAAGGCTGGTGTCGAATTGGATGAGCAGGGAACGACTACGCGCGTCCGCTCAAATCTGTCCATGGAGGCTAAAGCATGGAATTCGCTCTGCTGTTCTATCTCGACGAAGCCAATTTTGCCGGAATGAGCCCTGCGGAAAACCAGCGCCTGCAGGACGATTGCCGCCGGGAGGATGAGGAACTGGAGGCTGCGGGCAAGCTTGTCATTGCCCGTGCGCTGGAAGCGCCGGCCAAGGCCGTGACGGTCTCCGTCCGCTCCTCGAAGGCGCCGCGAACCGACGGCCCCTATGCCGAGACCAAGGAGCATCTCGGCGGTCTGGTGATCGTGCGTGCCAAGGATATGGAGGAGGCTTTGCAACTCGCCGAGTCGTCTTCCCTGGCGAGGTTCGGCAAGGTCGAGGTCCGGCCCCTCTACGACATCCGCGCGGTTGGTTGACTGCGGCCGGATGCAAAGCCGGCGCGTGCTCTCGCGCCAAAGCATTCTCCCAAATGTGTGGAGCGGTTTTGGGATAAAGACATGCGCAAAAGCAGATACCTACAGCACGTCGCGTGAAGCATGATTCACGCGACGTGCTGCAGGACGCCACACGGCGAGAACGATGCTGATGATGAGCATCTTGCCCAGCCAGTCGCCGGCGTGGACTGCGCCGAGCGACAGGGACATGCCGTCGAAGATCACCGCGCCGGCGAGCTGCACGACGTAAAAAGCGAGCCACAGGACCAGCCCTAGCAATGCCGCCCCTCTCCAGTTCTCGATGCCGAGGCGGCCGATGAGCCAGGCGAGCAGCCAGGCGGTGATCAGCTCGCGCAGCGGCGCGACGAAGAACTTCCAGGCCGGCATCGCCGTCGCATCGGCACCCTTGGCCCCGACCCAGACATCGGCAAACAGGATCGGACTATACCAGACGAGGCTGAAGGCAAAGGCGGCGGCCGCTCCTGCCAGGACTGCAGCGTAGTTCATCGGTTCCGAGCGCATTTGGTTCTTCCTGCCTGGTGGTTCAGGACGCGTAGAGCAGTGAGCCCGGCGTGGTGAGGTTTTCGCCCGTTTCGAGCAGCGTCTTCAGGCCGGACAACACCATCGGCCAGCCGCCGTAGAGTTCCGGATTGGCGTTGGCCGGCAGGCGGTCGTGCACGACCACGAGGCGGCACGAATCGCCCACGGGCGTGATCTCCCAGGTGACGCGGGAGAAGCCGGCAGCCTTGGCCGCGTCGCTCCACAGCGCGCGATGGCTTTGAACCAGCCGGCGAGGCCGGTCGACCTCGAGATTCTCGCCTTCGACGATCTCGATGCTGCCGCCGCCCGCGGCGCCGAGGTAACGCGAACCGGGCGACCAGTCCGACCGGACCTCGACGCCGAAATTATACCTGGCCCGCAGTTTCGGGTCCGTGATTGCCTGCCAGAGACGCTCGGGCGTTGTCTTGATGTAGATCTCGAACACCGCCATCGCGCCTTCGCCCTCGGGCGAGGGCACGAGCGGTACCTGGTGCCTGACATCGATGGTGTTCATCGTTTCCTCCTCGAGCTCGCGTTTCAGGCCCGTGAGCGCTGCGGCCCACCGCTCGGCGTATTTGTCCACCCAGCGGTCGTGGATGAGCCGGATCGGAACGGGGTTGAGGAAGTGGAGCTTTTCCCGCCCCGCTTTCCGCGTCACCACCAGCCCGGCCTTCTCCAGCAGCTTCAAATGTTTCATCACGCCGAAGCGCGTCATCGGAAGCCGCGCCTGGAGCGCGCTCAGCGTCTGGCCGTCCTGTTCGAAAAGCGCATCCAGAAGGCCACGACGAGTCGGGTCTGCGAGCGCTTTGAAGACTTCGTCATCCACGTTCGGTACGATAGGTGACCAAATGGTCACATGTCAAGGCCGATATCGCCGCACGCGGTCAGCGGTCAGCCGCGCGCCGAGGTTGACCAATGGAGAGCGAAGCAGGCGAGCCCGGCCGAAGCTACGCTCCGCTCACGGCGCCGCGAACAACTCCCAAAGGGCCGCCCGGTGCTCCCCCGGCGCCTCCTCCTGCTCCGCGCAGTTCAAACGCAGGTGGCGGTCGCCGAAGGGTGCGTCCACATAGGCGCAGTGGTGCGGGTTGGCGGCATCGTCATGCACATGCGGCCGAAAGTAGCGGCACGTAACGCACATGCGCTGCACCGGGATGTCCCCGTTCTCCTGCAGCGCGCGGACGATCTTCACCAGCGATCGCAGGAAGCCTGCCTGCTCGCCTGGTTCGAGCGTCTCGACGGCGCGCGCCAGGAAGTCCGGCCACTCCGCTGTTCGATCCGCCAGCGCCTCGCCCGCGGGCGTCAGCTTCAGCGCAATCGATCTTTTGTCCGGGCCGGGCGCCTTCGTGGCCAGGCCCTTGGAAACGAGCGAGTTGACGGCGTCGCTCGCGGTCGGCGCCGATACGCCGAGCAGTTGCGCCAGGGCCGCCAGCCGCAAGCCTGTGGGCGTCTCGCGCAGGAGCCCGAGCGCCTGACCTTGCGTCGGCGTCACCCCAGCCGGACTGGCGCCTTTCCAGGCGCGGCTCTTGAGCGCAAGCCCGATCTTGGCAAGCCCGGCGGTCACGCGTTTGGCGATCGGCTCGCTGAGCGCGTCAAAGATCGCCGTCATATAATTCGGACTCCTAACATTCCGCTTGACCCGTCTTCGATGGAATATTATTAGCACTCCTAACGGTTCTTGTCGATGCAAGGGCGAGACCGTGACTGAAGGAGGATCCCAATGACCGTGCTCCAGACGGCGCGGCGAGCCCTGCTCGCCGGCGCAACGGCAGTGCTCGCCCTTACGATGGCAGCAGCCGCTCACCCGATCGACTCGACGCAGGGCAACGCCGAGCCCGCCAGCTTCGACATCGTCCGCACCGAAATCGCGCGTGCCGGCGACGACCTGATTTTCAGCATGGCGGTCAGCGGCGTGGCGGGCGCGACGAAACCGGCGCCGTCCGGCAAGCTGGCCGGGTCGACGGTCTATTCTTATGTCTGGCCGACCAGTCTCGACTCCGTTGTCGTGGGGTTCGAAAACGACCAGGGCATCCTTGCCTTCGCGGTGACCTCGCACCCGGACTTCGACGACACGCCGCTCTATGACGAGAATGGCGACGGCGACAAGGCCAACGACGGAGACCTGTGGCACAGCCATTGGGTCGTGCTCGTGGCGGACGATGCCTGCGGCCAGGGCGCGCTCAAGGTGCGCGACATCCCGGCGGGGGCCAAGCCGAAGCTTCCGAAATCCTGGCCGGGCCTGCCGATCCTGATCGACAGCCCCGGTCACGAGCCGCACATCGCCGGGCCCGAGGTGACGGTGCGTGTCCCCGCCGCATCGCTGGGCGCGACTGAGGGCGTGAGGTTCGACGGTGTGACGGCAGGATTGCGGGTCAACGCGTCCGTGCACTCGCCGCTGCTTTGCGTCGCCAATGTCTTCGATGTGTCGAGCGGCGATCTCAGCCAGCCGGGCCGGGTGACGGAGTAGCGAGAAGCATGGTGTCGGGTCGAGCGCTGCCAGCTCAGCGGCGCCGCCCCGACCTCAAAGAGATCATGCCAGCGGCGGCGATCGAATGGCCAAGGGGTCAGATCAGCCGAAGCCCCTTCATGCTGACATGGCCTGCCTTGCCGATGATGACGTGATCGTGCACTGCGATCCCGAGCGGCTTTGCCGTCTCGATGACGGTCTTTGTCATGTCGATGTCGGCGCGCGACGGCGTTGGGTCGCCGGACGGGTGATTGTGCACTAGGATGATGGCGCTGGCGGAAAGCTCCAGCGCCCGCTTCACCACCTCGCGCGGATAGACTGGCGTGTGATCGACCGTGCCTTCCTGCAGCACCTCGTCCGCGATCAGCGCATTCTTCTTGTCGAGGAAGAGGATGCGGAACTGCTCGCGCGCCTCGAAAGCCATGGCGGCGCGGCAATAGTCGAGCACCCTGTCCCAGGACGACAGAACCTCGCGGCCCTTGATCTCGGCCCGCGTCATGCGGTGCGCCAGGGCTGCCGCAAGCTTCAGGTCGGCCGCGGCTTGCGGTCCGATGCCCTTGATCTCGCGCAGCAGCGCCTCCGGTGCACCAAACACCTCGGCGATGGAGCCGAAACGTTTCAGCAGAGCCTTGGCGAGCGGCTTGGTGTCTTTTTGCGCCATCGACCGAAAAAGGAACATTTCCAGCAGCTCGTAGTCGGCGAGCGCATCCGGCCCCGCTTCGGCAAAACGCTCGCGCAGCCTGTCGCGGTGGCCGGCATAATGCGGTTTGTCGGCCTTGCTCCCGCGCCGCGCGATGACCGCAGGCGCTTCGGCAAGATCGCGCTGGCTTTCCTGGTCGTTCGACATGCTTCTGCGTGCATTCCGGGGATTTGCGCGAAACACTAAAGCACGTCTCCCGAAACTGCGCAGCGGTTTTGGAAGACATGCGCCGGCGCGTTGCGCAGGACATGAGCCGGCAGGCGCTCAGCGCTCTCCGATCAAGCCGCGAGCGGCAGGCCGGGCCGGTCGAGCCCCTTCGCCGAAAGCGTGAAGATCTCGCAGCCTGTGGCCGTCACGCCGACCGTGTGCTCGTACTGGGCGGACAGCGAGCGGTCGCGCGTGACAGCGGTCCAGCCGTCCGACAGCACCTTCACATGCGGCCGGCCGAGATTGATCATCGGCTCGATCGTGAAGATCATGCCTTCGCGCATCTCCACGCCTTCGCTCGGCGAGCCGTAGTGCAGCACGTTCGGCGCGTCATGGAAGAGTCGCCCGACGCCATGGCCGCAGAAATCGCGCACGACCGAGCAGCGTTCGCTCTCGGCATAAGCCTGGATGGCCGCGCCGATCGCGCCGGTGCGCACGCCGGGCCGCACCGCGGCGACGCCGCGCATCAGGCATTCATGCGTGACTTCGAGCAGCCGTTCGGCGGCGCGCTTGACCTGGCCGACCGGATACATGCGCGAGGAATCGCCGTGCCAGCCGTCGAGAATGTAGGTCACGTCGATGTTGACGATGTCGCCCTCGCGCAGCGGCTTGTTGTCGGGGATGCCGTGGCAGACGACATGGTTGATCGAGGTGCAGGACGATTTCGTATAACCGCGATAGTTGAGCGTGGCGGGCAGCGCGTCGTTGTCCATGCCGTATTCGAACACGAAGCGATCGATCGCTTCCGTGGTGACGCCCGGCTTCACCATGGCCACCAGCTCGTCGAGGCAGTCGGCCGTCAGCCGGCAGGCCTTGCGCATGCCCTCGAAACCGTCCGGCCCGTAGAGGCGGATCTGGCCGGTGTTGCGCAGGGGGGCCGTGGCGGCGTCGAGATAGGTGACCATCGTGTCTGAATGCCGTGCGTTTGCGGCGCGGCCAAGACCGCGCCGCCATCATGTGACATTCTGTGACGGCGGGTTCAAGGGCAGGCCCCGGCTGGCCGGCCGCGGGTTTCAGGAAACCTGTTTCTCTTTCTTCTCATGCTCGCAATCATGGCCGCCGCCGTCCTGGCCGGTCGGAGGCGGCGTGCTCTGGCTCCCGGCGGCAGACGCGCCGTCCGCGAGGGCGGCGGCGGAAAGCGTGAAGAGCAGGCTGAAAAGAAGCGGGCTGAGACGCATGGCTGGCTCCCGGAGCGTGCGGACTCACGCCCCTCCACGCTATTCACGACATGCCGCAGCGGCAACGGCCCCGCCGATCAAATCGCCGGGAAGAGGCTGCCCCTACTGTGTCTTTCGTTTCGGATTGACGGTCGGCGTCGGCGGGTCGGGCAGTTCGGCCGAAGGTTCTTCGGCGAGCGCCGAGGGCGCCGTATCCGGCGCCTGCGGCCCGCCTTCGGTGATCGTGACCGAAAGGCCGAAGATGCGCCACTCGCGGTTCACCGGTGCGAAGAGCAGCTCGAAATTGACCTGGGCGGGGGCGGAGGGAAAGAAACCGGCCATATGCAGCATGCCGTTCGGCTCGATCTGCGGCAGCAGCGTGAGCTGCGGCTCCAGCACCAGGATGCCGCCGAGGTTGATCTCGTCGGCGCGCTGCGGTGCGAAGATTTCCGCCAGCTTCGCCGCCGTGTTGACCTGGAAGCCCGGCGCGCCGAGGTCGCGCAGCACCGTGTAGTTCCCGGTCTTGTTGCCCTGGTCGAGGGCGAGCAGCGTCGAGCGAACCAGGATGAGAACCCCGTTGCGATCGATGTTGGCGGGGGCCGGACCGGTCTGCGCTGCGGCCTTCGGCTTCGTCTTGTCCTGCGCGTGGGCGGTGTCGGCGGCTGACCCTGCCGCGACGCCCAGCCCCGCCGCAACGATGACCGTCCATGCAAGATGCCGGGCATTCATGAACCGACGAGCGATTGGCGGCATGCGGCGTCCCAGTCGTTGAACCAAGCGGCTTCGTCACCTTTCTTTGCGGCAAAATCGTGCGCCGCGGCGTTTGCGCTGCCGTCTTGGGTCGGGCAGGCGGCTGCTCACCAGGTGAAGGTGAGGCCGGCTCGCCCGCCGACAGTGCCTTCCGAGGCGCCGACGCCGACGCCGCCATGGATGAGCAGATTGTCGTTGATGCGCGCGGCTGCCGTGCCGGCGAAGCCGTGCTGGCCTTCGAACACGCCCCAGTTGATCGAGACGGCGAAATCCTTGTCGGCGGGCAGCACGGCGCCGGCCATCGCAAGCGCGATCGCCGTCCCTTCGAAGGCCTTGGCGCCGAGCGCGGTGACGCGGCTGTCGAGCGCGGCGATGCTGTCGGGCCCGACGCTCGTCGTGGCAAGGTTGCCGGCGGCATCGGTCGTGACGAACCAGGTTGGCCCGGTCTGTGCGGCAAGGCTTGCTGCCGAGCGCACGCCCGGCATCGTATAGGTCGCTCCGGCAGTGCCGAACATCATCTGGTCGGCGCGGCTTGTCGTGGCGCCCCGGCCGATCGCGACAGCTCCGTCCTGTCCGGCGCTGGCCGCGGTGCCGATCGAGATCGCATCGCTGGCGGTGACGTTCATGCCGGCATTCTGGCCGAGCGATACGTTGCGCGAGCCGGTGATGCCGTTTCCGGCGCTTTCGCCGATGGCAACGTTCGAAGATCCCGTCACGCCTCCACCGGCGAAGGATCCGGCAGCCACGTTGAACGATCCCGTCACTAGGAGGCCGGCGCCGGCGCCGAAGGCAGCATTGCTGCTGCCCGTCACCGACTGGCCGGCAGCCAGTCCGCTCGCCGTATTGAACGAGCCGGTGACGCTGCTGCCGGCGCCGAGGCCGAAGGCGGCGTTGGAGGAGCCGGTCACGTTGCGGCCCGCATTCAGGCCGAAGGCGGAGTTGACGTCACCGCGCACGGTCTGGCCGGCATTGCGCCCCACGGCCGTGTTGTCGTCGCCGGCCACGCCCTGACCGGCAAAGGCGCCGACGGCGGTGTTGCCGGAATTGCCGACAAAGGGGCCGGAACCCGCGCCGCGGCCAAGCGACGTGGAGCCGTCGCCGAAGGCAACGGCGCCCATGCCAAGGGCGGCCGTGTCCGCGCCGAGCGCGGAAGCGTTGGTGCCGACAGCCGTGCCGCTCGCCTGGGAGTTCGCATCCTGGCCGACCGCGGTTGCGCCGAAGCCCGCAGCCGTTGCGTTACGGCCGCAGGCAAATGATCCGGGCACGGCCGTCGAGCCGTTCGGTCCTTGCGGCTCGTTGCCGTCGGCGCTGACGCCGCAGACGGTCTGCGCGCTTGCCGGATCGACGGCGGGCGGGCTCAGCCATAGCGCAAGGCCGAGCACGGCGCAGGCAGGCAGAAGACGCCTCGGAATTCTGAAGATCGGAGCGCTTGCGACGGTCATCACCACCCCCGGTCCCTCTACAAGGAACATCGCAGTCCAGGCGCTCGCCTTGGCTTTGCGAAGCACTCGCGAGACGGGGGCGTCCCGGCTTTCCGCAACGGCAAGCCACGCAGATAATGCACAAAAGCCCAGGGCATTAAAGCGTCTCGCCGCGGCCGACCCTGTCTGCCGTCGTATGGAGCCGCCGGCGTTGCGTTTGTGCAACTTGCAGGTTGCAGGGCTTGCTTTTGTGCCTGTTTTGTTCTTAGCTTGACGGCGTTTGGGGTGGTGGCCATGCGTGGCTGGGCGTTGTTCGCAGGCGTTTGCCTTTGGGCCCTTGTCGGTGCGTCGTCTGCGGACGCCCTGACTTACGATCGCCAGACCTCGGCAGAAGGTGTGCGTTTCCTTGTCGTCAGCGGTGAGTTTGGCCCTGACGACCGGCTCGACGAATTCGTCAAGGCGATCACCGAGCACGACGCCATCGCGGTGACGTTCGATTCCCCTGGCGGGAATCTGTATTCGGCCATGGAACACGGGCGCGTGCTTCGCGCGCTGCGCGTTGACACGCTTCAGGTTCGCAACCTGCTTTGCGCGTCGGCATGCTCGCTGGCCTTCCTCGGGGGTGTTCGCCGCTATGCCCAGCCGGGTTCGATCGCCGTGCATCGAAGCTTCTTCACCGAGGAGTATGAGGGAGGGCGCGATCAGGCGGTCGCCGACACGCAGGCGATAACCGGCGACGTCCTCGCCTATCTCAAGGAAATGGATGTCGACACGGAGCTGCTGCAACTCGCATTTCAGTATGACAGCAGCGACATGCGTTTCCTCTCGGGCAGCGAGATGGCCCGCATGCGCGTGACCACCGAGGCCGATGGCAGTTCGTCTACGCCGCCGCGGACCAGCCGCTCCGCGCCGCCGCGCGAAGATCCTTTCGGGGCGCCGCTCGACACAGGCCGCTTCCATCCGCCACCCGCGCAGGTTGCGCCCGACGTCGAGGCCGAAGCGCTGGCGCTGGTCGAGGCGGTGGTTGCCGCGCACGGCCTGGCCGACCCGACGGCAATTTCACGCGTGCTTCTCTCCTATGCCGGCACGGTGGATTATTATGGCAAGGCGCTGCACCTCGATGACGTCGTGCGCGACAAGCGGGCCTATTTCGAGCGCTGGCCGGAACGCGTCTACCGCATCCGGCCCGACACGGTGCTGGTCTCGTGCAACAAATGGGTCTGCGTGGTCAGCGGCCTCTATGACTGGGCCGTTCGCAGCTATCAGCGCAACAAGCAGTCGGCCGGCGTGGCCACCTTCAGGTACTCGGTCGACGTCAGGGACATGCAGATCGTCGCCGAGACGAGCGAAGTCATCGCGCGCTGAAGCAACGGCCCCGCCTTGTCCGATGGCTGCGGCGCCGACAACCGCAAAATCATGCGAATTTCAGAATTGGGACACAACTCGGCCTTGCTTGTGTGCTTGGTTTGTTCTCTGATACGGGGCTGCGTTTTTGCGGGTGGGTGGCTATGCGCCTGCGGCTGTTGTTTCTGGGCATTTGTGCTGCCGTCACGATAGGCGCGTCGGCGGCAGCGGCGGTGACCTACGATCGCCGCACGACGCCGGACGGCGGCCGTTTTCTGGTCGTGAAGGGCGATTTCAGCCCGGACGACCGCCTTGAGGATTTCGTGCTGGCGGTCGGGGAACACGGGGCATCGTTCATCGCCTTCGATTCTCCTGGCGGCGACCTGGATTCGGCGATGCGGCTCGGCCGTATGCTCCGCATCCTGGGGAAAGACACGATCCAGACGCGGGCGATGCACTGCGAGTCGGCCTGCTCGCTGGCCTTTCTCGGCGGCGTCAGGCGGATGGCCGAGCCGGGTTCGATCGGCGTCCATCGGATCTATCTCGCCGAAACCTATGCAGGGTCGCGCGACGAAGCCGTCGTCGACATGCAAAAGAGCACCGCGGCCATCCTCGGCTATCTGCGTGAGCTCGGCGTGGACGCCGAGCTGCTCGAGATTTCCTACGGCTATGACCGCAACGACATGCGCTTTCTCTCCGGCACGGAGATGGCGCGGATGCGGGTCACGACGGAAGAGTTTTCCTACGACGTCGCAGCGCTCGATCCGCCGCCTGCCGAAGCGCCCGCCATCGAAGCGGCGGCCGTTGCGCCGCCGCCGCCCCAGATCGCACCGGAAGCGGAGGCAGCCGCGCGAAAGCTGGTGGAGGAGATCGTGGCCGCGCACGGCCTGATTGCCGCCACCGCGATCTCGCGCGTCACCGGCGCATATGCCGGCAACATCGAATATTACGGCAGGCGTTCCGCGCTGGCCGACGTGCTGCGCGAGAAGCAGTCCTATTTCGAGCGCTGGCCCCAGCGCGAATACCGCATCCGGCAGGATTCGCTCTCGGTCATGTGCGGCGGCGCGGTCTGCAAGGTGATGGGGCTCTATGACTGGTCGGTGCGCAACTCCGACGGGGGCACCGGCTTTGCCGGCCTCTCCAACTTCACCTACACCGTCGACGTCACCAGCATGCGGATCGTCGCCGAACGGAGCGACATCGTCGCACGATGAGGGAGCTTTGCGCGCTTCGGCCGGCGGCCCGGCTGCCGATCCTGCGTAGCTCGAAGAGCGAAGGATGCTGGCACGCCCAACGGGACTGACAGAAGATAACGATGACAAGGGGTTAGGCTAGGAATTGCCTAACCCTCGCACCATTGAGTCACATAGAGAAATTCGGAAATCGCCTAACCCGAAAAATGGTGGCTAGGCGTTCGCGCGACTACTTACGAAGTCGCACTCCACCCCGAATACGGCGGGTGACCAGCTGCCTTCATTCATCGGCAGCTCGTTTATATACCTGCTCCACTATCCAAGGATTACAAATGCACGTCTTGAATATCATGCCGGCGCCCCCTGGCGACGGGCGCGCCATAGCGCATTTCAATCTCCAGCTTCCAGGCGGCGTTCGCCTCTTCAACCTGCGGCTGGCCCGCAATCGGGCTGGCGAGGTGCGGGTCTACGCCCCGACCGCCATGGGCGCGGCTGTGGCGGCTTTCACGCCTGAGGCAGCCGGCTCCATCATCAAGCTGGCGACGGATGCGCTGGAGGCCGCCTATGCCCACCACGCAGCCTAGCGCGACCATCACCGCTACGCCGTTCCGGTGGATTAATCCGAAACAGCTGCCGCCGATCGGAATGAAGTTCGACCCGAAGGATTCGTTCGACGACGCGATTTCGGACGAGGTCGTCGAACGAATTTTCGATAGCTGGTCCGTCGGTGAGGAGATGCGCGACGCCGAGGAAGTCGCAGTTGCTCAGGCTCGTGCGCTTGACCATGCTCGCTCTGCCCGGCGTCCGATGCCGATCAACGATAACAAGCCAACGCTGGCCACACAGCCAAGCGGGTATCCGGGCATCGCATCCAGCGCGACTTTCGTCGGCGGCTTCGTTCCGCCCGACTACCACGTCGATGGCATCGCACAGGCGGGCTACCTGTACTCGATGACGGCAATGACCGGGGCCGGGAAGACCGCCGTGCTGCTGCTGGTCACCGCGCTGACGGCGCTCGGCGATCCGCTGGGTGATCGAGAAGTTCGGAAAGGCAGGGTCTTATACTTCGCCGGCGAGAATCCGGACGATGTTCGTGCGCGCTGGATCGCCATCGCGCATCACATGGATTTTGACCCAACCGACATCGACGTGCACTTCATCGCCGGCACGTTCGGCGTCGACAAAATGTTTGAGCGCATCCGGTCGGACGTGCTCGCGCTAGGCGGTGCCGACATGATCGTGATCGACACTTCGGCTGCATACTTCCAAGGGCAGGACGAGAACTCCAATGTCGAAGCGGGTCGCCACGCCCGGAGTCTACGCACGCTGACCACGCTCCCAGGCAAGCCGGTCGTCTTCGTGGCATGTCATCCCGTCAAGAATCCGGACCCGAGCAACCTGCTACCACGCGGTGGCGGAGCCTTCATCGCCGAAGTCGACGGGAACCTCGTCCTGTCCAAGAGCGCCGATGGATCGGTGCGCATGCATTGGCACGGCAAACATCGCGGTCCGAACTTCGAGCCGGTCGTCTTCGAGCTGAAGGAGGTGACGGCGCCCGCGCTGGTCGACAGCAAGGGAAGGGGCGTGCCGACCGTGATGGCCGAAGTGTTGTCCGACAGGCAGACGTTCGCACGCGCGGACTCGGCTCGCGCCGACGAGGACGTGATGCTCGTGCAGATCGAGCGGGACGGCAAGAACTCCTACAAGGAGTTGGCGGAGCGCTTGGGCTGGGCGTCAAAGAAGGGCGAGCCGGACAAGGAGCGAGCCCGCCGCGTCTGCGGCCGGCTGAAGGGCAAGAAGCTCATCGTGGAGGTTACACGCGGGGTCGGATGGAAGCTGACAAAGGTCGGCGAAACCACCGCCGTCGAAGTCAGGCAGGAGATGCACGAAAGGCAGGCGCTGGCCAGCGCTGCGGCACGCCTCACCGGATCGTGACCCGTGGTGCTGGCCGTGGTCAACACAGTGGTGCGCAACACACCAACACGACGCGCCGAATCTGCTAAAGCTAACAATGGCTTAGCAGTTAATACCAGTACCACGGCTTGTGATTACAAACCATCAACCGGTGGGTGGTGGGTGGTTTACCACCCCCACTCGCCGGCGGGCGTGTCGTGTTGGTCCTATTCTAGGGAGGCGACACACCAACACGGCACGCCAATTTTGGTAATGACATCCGCTACTTAGTAGCGTGTGGTGCTTGCAAAGATGGGGCACCATGCGGGCTACAGCGGTTCGCCTGCCGCCGGCTCGGTTTGGCACCGTTCTCAAAGCAGAACAATGCTGATAGGACTCGGGCACCGACGGGAGGGACACCCATGTCAGGCACAATACTTTCCGGTATTCACAAAGCCTTCATGGGATTTGATAAACGTGCCGAGCGGGCGTCTGACGATATTCTCGAAGCCACGTTTGTAGACTCGGGTCCGCTGTTTGATCTGATCTCTACGACGAACAATCAGATTATGTATGGTCGCCGTGGGACGGGGAAGACGCACGTTCTCAAATACCTCCAAGGGAGAATTCGCGAGCCGTCAGGCGAAGTTCCTATTTATATCGATTTGCGCAATATCGGGTCCAACGGTTCTATCTACGGAGATGACAGCAAGCCACTTTCGGAGCGCGCGAACCGCCTCATCGTGGACGTGCTATCCACCGTCTCTGTTGAACTGTTGCAATTGGCGGTCAACGCACTCGATTCGGCACCAGACCCTAATCAAATTACGCTTAGGGTTGATGACCTCGATGCCGCTATCAGTTCGGTTCAAATCGCAGGTGAGGTAGAGTTTACAGAAGAAGACTCTGCGAAAGTAGCAAGTGGCAAGTCAGTTGGGGTCAAGGTCGCCGATAGCCCATCTTTGGAGGGCGGCTACAATTCACAAGCCGAATCGACTGGATCACGAAGATCTGTCCGCACAGGGAAGGAACGCATTCACCTCAATTTCGGGTCAATAGCCACTGCGCTTGCAGGACTGATCTCCGTCCTCGGAGTTAAACGTTTATGGCTGTTGATCGACGAGTGGAGTGAAATTCCCGTTGACCTGCAGCCCTACCTCGCTGACCTCCTTCGGCGGACGGTTTTGCCAATTCGTGAGATTACCCTGAAGATCGCGGCAATCGACCACCGTTCAAATTTCGCCTTGCTTAAGGGGCGAGGCGAATACATTGGCCTGGAGCTTGGCGCGGATATAACCGCCGATCTAAACCTAGATGATTTCCTGGTGTTCGAAAACAGCCAAGAAAAGGCGACAGAATTCTTTAAAACGTTGCTATTTAAGCACTATCAAGCGTCTGAGCATTCGGCAGTCGAGGTGGACTCGTCTGATCGGCTGATCCAAAATGCGTTTACGCAGCTTCCTGCTTTTGATGAGTTCGCCAAGGCTGTGGAGGGCGTCCCTCGCGATGCCCTGAACCTTGCGACCAAAGTTGCCACCAAAGCGTTCGGGCAACAAATCTCAGCGGCACATGTTCGAGGTGCAGCCCGCGATTGGTACCAACAGGACAAGCACGCCGTCATCCGAAACAATGTCTCCCTGGACTCGCTGCTGAATAACATCATTGGAGAAGTCATAGCGAATCGAAGAGCTAGGGCTTTTCTCTTCCCAAGCAATGCTAGGCACGAACTTATAGACCAGCTGTTCGATGCTCGGATACTCCATGTGCGCAAGAGGAACGTTTCTTCAAATGATGAGCCCGGAGCGCGCTACGACGTTTATAAAATCGACTACGGATGTTATGTCGATCTAATCAACACCAATAAGGCGCCGACTTCGCTGTTCGATGTCGAAGAGGGTGATACGGTAGAGCATGTCGAGGTCCCGCGGGACGACTATCGCTCCATCAGACGCGCAATCCTCAGACCTGAGATGATCGAAAAGTGGACGGCCGGTATTGGGAAACGTGCGATAAGCTAAAGACGCGCTGGTGATCACCATTTCGTCCGCAGGGTTGGGAAGGGTACGGAAGATGCCTTCCAACTGGGTGACCTTGGTGATCACCAGTTCGGGCTCCCGTGCGGTATATATGAGGGTACCGGATATTCCGGGCTAACCTGCCCAGCCAGCTCACCCCTTTCATGCGACATTGACGACCGCTTACTTCTTGGGCGGTCGCATTGCGCCGCCGTTCCCCGGCGCCGCCGTCGATCGCGCGCTCGCCAATGCCGCTGCTATCGGCGGTAAAAAAATTTGCCCGCTTCCAAATTTTATCTCCGCAAAGGTATCCAACGATGACTGGACCGCCCACTGCGGCGACCGCATCGGCGTTCGCGCCGTGGTGGTTCGACCGCGTTTGGACGATGCAGGAGATCTGCATCATCACCTCGACTCGCTACGACACTGTTTTCAGATGGTTCCAGCTTGTCCGCACGACCGGCGTGCGCTTCGGCCAGAAGCGCGGTCGCGACTGGAACTTCTCAGCCCACGAGCTTTACATCTTTCGGCTGCTCGCCGCGTTCAACCGGGCCAGCATCCCGATCGGGCCAACGCAAATCCGAGCGATCGTTGCCTTCGCGTTCGACGTCAATGGCGCGTCAAAGATTCCCGAAGGTCGCCTGATCCAGGCCGCGCCCAATGCCGAGTTCGCCGTTGACGCTGTCCGCATCTTCAACGCGGTCATTGACGCCACCAATCCAGCCAACGAGGATGTTCGTGCTAAATACTCTTAGACGGTGGTGGCGCGGCTCCACCCGCTCGTACGACGGCGCGCAAGGCGGTCGGCGTTGGAAGGGCCAGCCGGACATGCCAGCTACGCTGTCGGCGATGCATGCCGCACGGGGCACGCTCGCGCGCCGGGCGCGCTATCTTGCCGCCAACAATGCGCTCGCCGCCAGCGGTGTCGAGGCATGGGTTTCTGCCCTTGTCGGAACCGGCATCAAGCCCTCGTCGCTGCATGCCGACTCCAACCTCCGCGCGATACTCAACGCCCGCTTCGAAGCGTGGACCGACGAAGCGGACGCGGACGGTCTGACAGACGCGTACGGCCTGCAGGCTTTGATGGTCCGCCGCATGGTGGTCGACGGCGAAGCTTTCGGTTTGCTGGTCAACCGCGATGCCGGATTCCAGGTTCGTCTGATCGACGCCGAGCAAGTGGACGCGACGCTGAACCGCGACATGACTGCGGGCCGGATCGTGCAGGGTATCGAGTTTGATGCATCCGGCAGGCGCGTGGCGTATTGGATTTTGCCGGAGCCGCCCGGCCTGCCCTTCGCGACCGCGTCACAAGCCCGCCGTGTGCCCGCGGAAGATGTCGTCCACATGTTCCGGCCGGAGGTGCCCGGCCAGGTGCGCGGCGTTTCCTGGTTCGCGCCGGTGATGCTGCGGCTCGCCGATCTAGACCAGTGGCGCGACGCTCAGCTGGTCCGGCAGAAAGTCGCGGCGATGCTCGCCGGTTTCGTCACGTCGACGGACGGCAGCGGCGAGCCTCTCACCGGCGAGCAGCAGGGGAGCAACCTCCTCGGCGGGCTCGAGCCCGGCGTCCTGAAATTCTTGGACCCCGGTCAGGACATTAAATTCTCGGACCCGGCCAAAGTTGGCGCCGAGGTGATCGACTTCGCGAAGCTAACTGAGCGCGAAGTAGCGGTCGGCCTCGGTTTGCCGGTTGCCGTGCTCACGGGCGACCTTTCGGACGTCAACTTCAGCAGCATCCGAGCCGGCCTCGTCGAATGGCGACGTCGTATCGAAGCCCTGCAGCACGGCGTCCTGGCCTTCCAGGCACTACGGCCAATCTGGAAGCGTTGGGCATCGACCGAGGTGCTATCCGGCCGCGTCGGAACGACTGTCGCCGCTGCGATGCCGGTCAAATTCATTGCGCCGAAACAGCAATGGGTCGATCCCAAAAAGGACGTTGAAGCGGAGTTGGCGGCAATCGCCGGCGGCCTGATGAGCCGAAGAGAAGCAGTCACCGCGCGCGGTGTCGACATCGAGGCCCTCGACGCCGAAATCGCCGCGGACAACGAGCGTACAAGGTCGCTTGGCTTGACCTTCAATCCGCCTGCCCCTGCGAACGACAACGAGTCGGCGTCAGCCGCCGCAGCCTAACAATCAGGAGCAATCATGTCTGACCAGACCGGCGCGTTCACGCGCGCCGCACCCCTCCGCGCGTCATCGTGGAATCCGGACGACTGGAGTTTCGACGTTGTGCTGAGCACCGGCGCCTCGGTCGTACGATACGACGAGCGCGGCGCCTTCAGCGAGGTGCTCGACCTTGCCGGCGCCACATGGCCCGATCGGATTCCGCTGCTCGACAGCCACAACCGTTCCAGCCTGAACGACAAGCTCGGCGAGGTTTCCGGCATCCGCCATGAAGGCGGTCAGATCGTCGGCACGGCTCGCCTCAGCAGGCACTCACCGATGGCCGCCCGCTTGGCGGCCGAGCTTACCGATGGCGCCAGCTTTGGCGTTTCGATCGGCTACGGCGTCTCAGCTTGGGCAGAGACGAAACCCGGCGGCAAGCGAACGAAAACCGCGACCGCCTTCTCCATCCACGAGGCGTCACTCGTGGCAATCCCCGCCGACCCTTCGGCAACCATCAGGACTTCCCCTTTGACCACCGAAAACATGACCCGCGCGGAGATCAATTCCGAGATCCGCTCCATCGCGAAAACGGCCGGGCTCGACCAGGCGTTCATCGACGCGCAGATCGACGCTGACGCCAATCTCGACCAGGTCCGCAGCGCTGCGCTTGAGGCCATGCAGGCGCGTAACGCCGCCGGCACGGTTCGCAATGCCCACATTGCCACCGATCATACCGACCCGACCGCCATCCGCTCGGCGATGGCCGATGCCCTGGCGCACCGGCTCGCGCCCGGCGCGGTGAAGCTTGAAGGCCGGGCCACCGAGTTCCGTGGCCATCGCGTGCTCGACATGGTCGGCGACCTAGCCGTCGCGCGGGGCGAACGCGTGAACCTCCGCGACCAGAACGGCCTGCTCGAACGCGCGGTCGGTGCGCACTCGACCAGTGACTTTCCGCTGCTGCTGGCAGACGCCGCGAACAAGGCCCTGCTCGGCCAGTATGCGGTTGCACAGCCGACGTACCGAAAGTGGGCGGCCCGCAAACCGTTCGCCGACTTCCGTGCGCACAGCTTCCTCCGTGTCGGCGACTTTCCGGCCTTCAAGGAAATCGGGGAGGGCGGCGAGCCCAAGTACGGCACGATCTCGGAAAATGCCGAGAAGGTGTCGGCGAAGGAGTACGGAACCGGCATCGCCATCGGGCGCCGCGCACTTATCAACGACGACCTTTCCGCCCTGTCGGACTTCTCGGCAATGATTTCGCTGCGCGCCGCGGCCGATGAGAACAGGCTCGCCTACGGCATCCTGTCGGCCAACGCCCCGCTGAGCGACACGGTCGCGATCTTCCATGCGGACCATGGCAACCTGGCTACCACGCCATCGACGATCGACGCCACGAACGTCGGTCTGGCTGTCGCCAAGCTCCGCGCACAGACGTCGCTCGACAGGCTGAAGCTCAATCTGCAGCCGGTCTACATCGTCTGCGGCCCGGCCAAGGAAGTCGCAGCGCGCCAGCTTCTCGCAGCAATCACGGCGACGAAGTCCGCCGATGTCAACGTGTGGTCAGGCTTCGCCGAACTGATCGTTGATGCCGAGATCGCGGACAACGCTTGGTACATCTTCGCGGCTCCGGGCGCCGCGCCTGTCGTGGTCTACGGCTACGTCGCCGGCAGCGAAGGCCCGCAGGTTCGGACCGAGCGGGACTTCGATACGCAGGCCGTCAAGGTTGCCGCGTCGCTCGACTTCGCGGCGGGCGCCATCGACTACCGCGGCGCCGTGAAGAATGCGGGTGCCTAACATGAACGCGGGCGAATTTTTCTGGTCCGGCCTCGCGCTGCTGTTTATCGGCCTTCAACTGGTCGGCGCGATCTCTTGGCCCTGGGTCTACGTGCTTGCGCCTGTATGGTCGCCGATCGCGTCGGCAGCACTCGTTGCGGCCGGTGCGTGGGCTTACGCGCGCTGGCTGCGATGACCCACGAAGAACTGATGCAGAAGCGGGCGGCTCTCGTGGCCGCCCGCAGCAGCGGCGAATTGCGCGTCATTTTCCAGAGCGGCGGAACGCGGCGCGAAGTCGAATATCGCAGCATCTCCGAAATCGAGCGCGCCATATCCGCAATCGATCGTGACATCGCGTCCAATTCGGGCAGGCGCGTCACCACCTTTCTCCCTTCCTTCTCAAAAGGATTCTAAGCTTGAAAAATTTCATTCAGACCGGTGACATCGTCACCGTCACCGCTCCTGCCGACGTTCTTGCCGGTGGTGGCGTCCTAGTAGGCGACCTCTTCGGCATCGCGTGCACCGACGCGCTGTCGGGCGCGCCCGTCGAGATCAAAACCGGCGGCGTGTTCGAGCACGGGAAAACCTCGGCTCAGGCGTGGGCGTCCGTTGGCCTTGCCATCTACTGGGATAACAGCGGCAAGGTCTTCACGACGACCGCGTCGACCAACAAGCTCGTTGGCGTCAACCTCGCTACTGCTGCCAATCCCAGCGCCACTGGCATAGTGCGACTGAATGGCATCTTCGCTGTTCCGAGCGCCGCGCAGATGGCGGCCGGCGACGCCTAAAATGAACTGGCGCGCTTTGGAGGCGAGGGTCGACAAGACCCTCGCCGACGCGTTCGGGGAGGATGTGCGGCTGTCCTTCCTGAAGAACGGCGCGGTCGATCCCGACCGCCCCGCGATCGAGGTGCGTGCGATCCTGTGCGTCGGTCCAAACGAGGCGCCGGCGATTGCCGGCATGAACATGCGTGTTGCGGCGGGGCAGGGTGCCTTGTTCCTCGATCGCGCGACCTATGCCGGGCCTTCGCCCAAATCCGGCGACAAGGTCCGGGCGACCGATCGCGCCGGCACACCGTGGTTCGAGGTTGCCAACATCAATGATCGCGAAACGAACCTGCTCGTCCTGGCGCTGACCGCTGCCTGACTACCATTCCTGAAAGATCACACAATGACCGACACCATAACCGTTACGTTGTCCCGCCCACTGACCGTCGACAAGGATCAGCGGACGTCTTTGACTTTCCGCGAAGCCGAGCTTGGCGACATGATCGCCGCCGACGCCGTGTCGGGCGAAATGGGCAAGACCGCGGCCGTTCTGGCCAGCATGTGCGGCGTCCCGTATCCGGCGTTCAAGCGCCTGAGCATGGCCGACATGAACGCCGTTATGGCAAAGGTGGGGCACCTTTTGGGAAACGTCCTAGCGCCAGCCCCGACTGGCGCCTCGTAGCAGTCCTGATTGCCAACACGTGCTCGACGTCGCTGACCGACGTTGAGCGTTGGCCCGTGTCGAAAGCCTTAGCTTACTACGACACCTCCATCACCTTTCTGAAACAAACGCGCGGCTGACCCGGCCGCGCGCGCGGCTGCCCTTGGAGTTTCCCCCCATGCGCTATCGCTTACGCCGGCCGATCACTGTCGCCGGTAAGAAGGTCGTGCGCCTGCACATCACCGCGCCCGACGACGCGACCTGTGCGGCGCTCCTTGCTGAGCCGGACGACGCGCGTCGCATCACGAAGGCGCTGACGGCGCTGACGGGCCTCGACGATGTAGCTGTCCGCCAAATCGACCTTGAAGACGGCATCGAGATGCTAGACCGTTTCCGGGAGGTGATCGTTGGCGACGCTTAAGAGTCAGCTCCACCTTTCGCTCTTCGACGGTGTCAGCGGCCCCATCCGCCGCATCGGCGCAGAGCTTGGCACCTTCCAGGCCCGCACTCGCGCGATGATGGCGCCACTGATGGGGCTTGGCCGCATGGCGCTGTTCGGCGGCGCGGTCGGAGCTGGCGCAGGCATCTCTGCTGCGGTTGGCCGCGCGCGCGACATGCAGGCTGCGTTCACCGAAGTCGGGATCAAGGCCGGGCTCGCCGACAACCAGATCTCCGCGCTCAGTAAGCAGATTACCGCGCTCGCTCCGAAGACGAACCAAACGACCGAGCAATTGCTCGCCGGCATCGATACCATGGTGGGGCTCGGCTTGAGCGCAAGCGCCGCTGCTAACGCCATCCCCGCGATCGGCAAGGCTGCTACAGCCACCGGCGCGCAGATGGCCGACCTTGCTGCGGCATCTGCATCGGCGATGCAGAATCTTTCGGTCGCTCCGAGCGAGATCGCGCGGATGCTTGATGCCATGGCGTTCGCCGGCAACCAGGGCGCGTTCGAGCTGCGCGACATGGCGAGCTATCTCCCCGCCCTCGGCGCGTCCTATCAGGCCCTTGGACAGCGCGGCGTGCCGGCCGTCACCGACCTTGCCGCCGCACTGCAGATCGTCCGCACCGGCGCTGGCGATTCCGCTGAAGCTGCCAACAATTTGCGGAACGTTCTCCAGAAGGCGACCGCACCTCAAACGCGTGCCGCGTTCAAAAAAATGGGCATCAACCTGGCCAAGGAAATGACCGCGGCCAGCAAGAAGGGCATGACGCCGATCGAGGCGTTGGCCGAGATTACGAACAAGACGCTCAAAGGCGACTTGTCGAAGCTAGGTGACCTGTTCTCCGATGCTCAGGTGCAGGCTGGTCTTCGCCCGCTGATTCAGCAGCTCGACGAATACCGCCGCATCCGCGACGAAGCGGCGCGAGCTGAAGGAACCGTCTCGTCGGCGTTCGCGCGCCGGATGGACAACGCCACCGAAAAGCTGAAGGCGTTCTCGATCCGGATCGAGAACCTCGGCGCGTCGGTCGGCACGCGCCTGCTTGGACCGATAGGCGATGCCGCGGCCTACTTTACAGATGTCTTCGACACTCTCGACCAGCGCGTCACGGTGTTTGATCGCATCGGCGCGGCGGCGAACAGCTTCCTTGTTGGCCTGGGCATCGACGGCGGCACCGGCGGTGCATTGAAGCAGCTCGGCGATTTCCTGTTCGGCGTGGCTGGGCCGGATGGCGTCAAGGCTGGCGAAGAGCTCGGTGCCATTGCCAAGCAGTTCCGCGAGTTCGGCGAGAGCATTCGGTCGGTCTTCGACACGATCACCGAGAGCCCGCTGGGCAAGTTCCTTCTCGAAATGTCCGGTTACGGTCTGAAGTTGATGCTCGCCGCGGCCGGCATCAGCCTGATCGCGGGCGCCGTCATGAAGCTGGCTCGCGCCACCGCGATGTTGTCCGGCATCACGACGGCGTTGGGCATCATCAAGATGTTCGGTCGCGTCGGAGGCATGCTTGGCGGGTGGGGCGCAACCGTGCCGACTGGCAAGACGCCACCGGCGTCAAAGGCCCCTGGCGCCGGTGGGCTTTTGGCGCTTGCCGGAAAGATATCCACGTGGCTTGCCCTCCTTTCTCTTAGCGGGGACACACCGAAAGGTAGTCAGTCCGAGAACTGGAAAGACGATCCGCGCGCCGATCGGTGGCGTCGGGAGTGGGAGGCTCTGCATCCGAACACAGGCGGGGCTGATGCAGACAGGCGGCGCGAAGGCGATCTCGACATACTGGATCGACGACGCACTCTGGACGGGTTTTTCAGTCGGCCACGTGCAGGGTTTGAGCTGCCGACGAACGGCAAACTGCCATCGGTGATCAGGACGGAGCCGACCGGCGTGCAGGCGGTTCGTGTGACGAACCCGGATCGGCCGAACGTCATCAATATCTCGGTGACTGGCGTGTCTGGCGACCTGAACGCACTTGCGAATGCTGTGGCGGGTCGGGTGCAGGACGCAATTGGCCGATCGATACGGAGTGGGCTCGACAGTGCCTTCACGGACGGCACGGTCTGAGCGGGTTGTAGCCAGAGCGCGATCGAAAGAAAACGGCGGAGCCCTCGCCCCGCCGCCGTCGTCCTTCAGGGATTACTTCTTGTCGTTTTTGGTATCGCCGTAGCCCGGTTTCGGGACACGCTCGACCACGGTGGTGTTGGGCCGACGCTCGGCCTCTTCCACGGTGATGAACTGACCCGACTTCGAGTCGCGGCCGATATCAATCGTCTTCCTAGTCATGGGAGGATTGCTCCGGTGGCCCTTGCTTCGGTCGCCTCCGGGCACTAGTTACCGACCTGCTAGGGAACGGACTTGCGGTCTTTGTTCGTCCACTCGGCGCCACAAGACCGCGAGTACGCTTCAGACAGAGGCAGACGGCTCATCGCCGTCTGCCTTTTTCTTTGGCATATCGTTACGGAATTGTAAATAAGGCTGCGGGCGTGCGTGCACTAAAAATAGCACGTATTTGTGGATAGTCAACCAGAATAGTAGACATTGGTGCCGACATATTTGTCGAGCCCGCTGTGCAGCGTTTCGCGCGATGTGGGTTTGCCTCGCTGCGGTGTCAAGAGCCTACGGGTCCTTCTGCCGTCTTGCCGCTCGCGGGTCGGCGGACCCCGGAAACCGGCGCGGTGCAATTTTTCCATAGGGGGTTCCGATTCCGATCGACCATGTCTCCGGCCGCGGTCTGGCCGGTTGGCTCGGCGTGTCCGAGCGCAGCATTACGGAGTTCGCCCGCGCTGGCACCGTCGTGAAGGTCGGCCGCGGTCGATACGACCTAGTGGCGTCCGTCCAGCGATACACCGCTCACCTGCGCGAAGTCGCTGCGGCTCGCGGCGGTGAGACCGCTATCCTTGACCTGACACAGGAGCGCGCACGGCTTGCGCGCGTGCAGGGCGACGGCCAGGAACTAAAGAACCAAGTCGTCCGCGGTGAGCTTGTCGCCGCCGCGGACGTCGAACGCGAATGGTCCGGCATCCTGCGCGAAGTCCGCGCCGGCATGCTCACCGTGCCTGGCCGCGTCCACCAGAAAATCCCGCATCTCGACGCGTCTGAAGTCGCGTTGATCGACCGCGAAGTTCGCGACGTCCTGGAAGCCCTTGGCAATGATTCAGCATATCCGCCGGGCGGCGCTTCGGGCGCTGATCCCGCCGCCGCGTCTGCGGCTTTCGACGTGGATTGAGAGAGAGATTCGCTTGCCGGAAGGCGTCTCGGCTCTTCCTGGGCCGATCAAGCTCTATCCGTACCAAACCGAAATGGCCGACGCGATCGGCGACCCGACGATCGAGCGCGTGACGCTGGTCAAGGCGGTCCGCGTCGGTTTCACCACGCTGCTGACTGGCGCGCTTGCCAGCTTCGTCGCGAACGAGCCGGCGCCGATCATGTCGCTGTTGCCGACCGAGGACGACGCCCGCGACTACCTCGTGTCCGACATCGAACCGATCTTCGCCGCCAGCCCGGCGTTGACCGGGCTGCTGTCCGGCGCGACGAAGGAGGGCGCCCGCGACACGCTCCTGTCGCGGCGGTTCCCCGGCGGCTCGTTGAAGATCGTTGCGTCGAAGTCGCCGCGCAACCTGCGCCGGCACAATGTGCGTGTGCTGTTCATCGACGAGGCGGACGCGATGCCGGTCGGCCCTGAAGGCCCGCCGATCCTGATCGCCGAGAAGCGCACGCTGTCGTTCGGCAACCGCAAGATTGTGCTCGGCTCGACACCTGTCGATTCCGCGACGTCGAATGTGCTGCGTTCTTACGAGGCCAGCGATAAACGCGTCTTCGAGGTTCCGTGCCCCGAATGCGGCGAGTTCAACGAGATACGTTGGAAGGACATTCAGTGGCCGGAAGGCGAACCGCATAAGGCGGCCTACGCGTGCCCACACTGCGGCTCGGTGATCGAGGAGCGGTACAAGTCCAGCATGGTCGCCAAGGGCCGCTGGCGGGCTACAGCGCCGGCCGTGCGCGGTCACGCTGGCTTCCGCATCAACGCGCTGGTTTCGCCGCTGGCGAATGCGTCGTGGGGCAAGCTGGCCGCCGAGTTCCTGCGCGACAAGGATGACCCCGACGCTCTTCGCGTTTTCGTCAACACGATCTTGGCCGAGGGCACCGGCGAGCAGGATACCGGCGTTGACGAGCTGGAGCTGTTCAGCCGAGTCGAGCCGTTCAGCATCGGCGAGATACCGGTAGACGTGTTGTTCATGACGGCGGGCGTCGACGTCCAAGACGATAGGCTCGAGGTCGCGCTCGTAGGCTGGGACCGCGCCGGTACGGCCTACGTGCTGGACCACCAGATCGTGTGGGGCAGTCCGGACGAGGAAGAAACCTGGCGCGAGTTGGACTCGCTGATCACCAGCCGGTGGCGGCATCCCTCAGGCGGTATGCTCGGCGTCGACGCGGTTGCGATCGACTCCGGCGACGGCGACTGGACGGAGGCGGTCTACCGGTTCTGCTATCCGCGTGCGCGACGTCGAGTCATGGCTATCAAAGGCATGAGCGGTAGCCGGCCGGTCATCGAGCAATCCAAGGCAAAGACGGTCGGCGGCAAGCCGTGGATCGTTGGCGTTGACGTCGTGAAGACCACGATCGTCAGCCGCCTCCAGCGCGGCGCCAGCATCCGGTTCTCGAACACGCTGCCCTTGGTCTGGTTCGAGCAGTTGGCGTCGGAGCACAAGGTCACTCGATACAGCCGCGGTCGACCGACGCACCGCTGGGAGCGGAAACCAGGGCGGCGGGCCGAGGCGTTGGATTGCTGCGTGTACGCCTTCGCGGCGCGCCAGGTGATCCCCAACAACTACGACGCTCGCGCTGCAGAATTGCGGCTCGAGCCAACCGCCCCGGCACGGCCGCGGGTTATCGAAAGCGCCTGGCTGGCGCGATAGGAGAAAGCAAAATGACAGTTCAAATTACGCGGTGGCAGCCTGTTCGGCACCAGGGCAACGTGATCGCTGCGTTCAACTTTCAACTCGGGGACTTCACGGTTCGGGCCGCGCTTTTTCAGCGGTCAGGAAGTCGCTATTCGATCACCATGCCCTTTACCCAGCACGTGGGGCCAGACGGACGCCAGGTTACGGCCGTGGGCCTTCCGTACGCACGGGTGCAGGAAGTGCTGTCGGCGGCCACCGCATACTACGTGGCGGCAGGCGATGACATGGCGGGCGTGCGCCGCGTGGTGCGCGCCGACGTCGCCGAGGCGATGGAAAGGGCTGGGCTTTAAGGAGGTCCATCGGGTTTGCGCACGTGGATGTGCGGTGAGAGAATGCAGACATGAATCAGCTGCTAAGTCTAACCCTAGACCTTCAAGTCATCCTGGTCGCCGGATACTTGGCGTACAAAACTACGACGGTCGGAAGGACCAACCCGGATAGAACAGAAGATTTCCTGTTCAAAGTTCTCGCTTACGGCCTAATCGGCAGGGTAGCAGCCCAAGTCTTGCAGTGGATTGCTCAACAGGCGGGCATCGGAACTGCGCTGTCTGCGGAAGTGGTTTTCGTTATGAACAGCGCCGCCGTTGTGATCGTCGCGGCAATGATAGCGGCCCTTTGGCGCGCGAAGGGGTCTTCATGGTTCAGCACGGCGATGAAGGCTTTGCGGGTTTACGACGACGATCACCATGCATCCACATGGGACTCCATCGTCGAGACACGCGCCCTCTGGGACTTTGTTCAGGTGCATCTGCCAAATGGAGACGTCTTGGAGAGCAGCTTCACGAAGGTGCCTTTGGACGTGCCGATGGGGAAGATTACACTAAACGCAGACGGTCTTGCGGTGTATGTGACCCGGATACTTAGGGACGACGGAACCGAGGCCGATTTCCCATGCGAGAACGGTCAGGGTTTCTCGCAGATCACTTACGTTCCGCGGGATCAGATACGCCAGCTAGAGGTATGCTGGAGAAGGCGCTGACTACTTGCGCGGCGATCCAGTTGTCCCGCCCGTCTGATTGCCGCTACCGCCGGAGCTGGCGGTCGTGGCCGGCTGGGCGGAATTCTGTCCATGGCCCTGCGTGCCGGTCGTTGTTGGGCGCGCGCTGTCGCCAATTATTCCACCCGGTTTCCTGCTCATCGGAAGTGTACTCCTTCGTTTTGCGGGTTGATCTCTTTAGGCCCCTTCGGCCGGCTCTGCCACCGGCTCCGAACTGGGTTTTGGTGGAAACTTGTCCACCAACCCAATGTTGACCTGTGGTGGCGGCAGCTGCTGCTGCTGGTGCCCACGACCGTAAGATCGCATCTGCATCAGCGCGTGCTGGCGTTGTAACATCTGAAGTTCGTGCTCTTGGGCAAGGGCGTTGGGATGGTAGATGCGCCCGATGTCATCAACTTTCAGCGTATCTGAAAGCCCGATATCCGCCGCCATCTCCTTTAGCAGAAGGCGAAGCTTTTCCTCTCGAAGCTGTGGGTGGGGATTTTCCGACGTGCTGAATATTTCAAAGAGGTCAGCCCACGCTTCGCGGACCTTTGGCGCATCGGAAAATACAAAGTCGATCGAGTTGAGCATGCGCACGGCATCGGCAGACGCGATCGTGACGCGCTCCTGCATCAGGACCGAAAAGACGTGAAGCTTCATGCGCCTTCGTTCGTTCTCCCGCTCAGTGTCTTTGCGCATCCGCTCGGCCAGAGCTGCCGCTGAGCGCGGACCATGGATTGCTGCAACGACCGCAGCGATTGCGGCAACCGCACTCAGCAGCGCGGCAAGCGTGGCTGGGTTCGCAATGAAGTAGTCGATCACGCCAGCGCCCCGAGATCTCGAACCTTTTCAAGCTTGATGTTCACCGGCCCAAAAGGCGTCGCGACGCGAATGAAAGGGGCTTCGAGAAAGTTCGGCGGCAGGTAAAAGGGAACTTCATATTGAAGCCCCTGTGGCCCGCTGTTGAGCCCTTGCACCAGATCGATATTTGGCGGGGCGTTCACCTTGACGGTGCCCTCGAAAGCCTTGGTGTCGGGTTCCTGCTTGTAGGTGCCATCGAATTTGACGCCACCAGCGTCCACGCCGACAATGACGCCACCGCTAAAGACAAACAGTACGACGCCGTAGCCTGTGGCGCTCATGTACCCGACGTAAAAACCGTCAATCATCATCACCTTTTCGACCTTCCCGGCCTCGCTGCCGGGAGGCACATAGTGATTGCTGGCGCAGAAGAACAAGACAGGAACACTGACCTACATAAGAATTTTCTCAAATGCTGTATGCGTGCGCGAATAAAATGAACACGATAAAAGGCGCGCGCGCATAATAAAGCACTGATATTGCTCAGAAATTTGACTTGTGATTACATGCGAGTCGCCGCCGGGGTGGCGGCATTTGACACCCGTAAGGAGGGGCAAAAAATGACACCGGTTCTAGGCCAGACGATCGACGTCGACATCGAGGGCGAGAAGTTCACCGGCAAGGTTGTCGTCGTGTCTGAGTTCAGCGACGCCTTCGTGGTGATGGATGGCGCCGGCAGGGCGGAGCCCTGCACGCGCAGCCAGGTCATCGGGGCGTACACAGGACAGCACTAGAAGTCTCAGCGGAGCGCCCGCTGGATGGCCCGTCGATCCGGAAGGTTCGGCGGGTCGTTTGCCTTGAGGAAGAAACAATGAAAGCGGACAACGACAATCGTAGGTCGGCCTTGCCGCCCGGCTGCATGCCGCGGGGGTTACGGCGGGCTGGGGCAGCCGCCTACCTGGGCATATCCCCCTCGCACTTCGACAAGGAAAGGGCGGCCGGCAACATACCGGCACCCCGGTCGCTCTTTGGAGTGGCTGTCTATGACCGATACGAGTTAGACCGACTCTTTGACGGCGAAGCAGTTGATGCCGCCAACGACAACGTCGCACCAAGCGAATGGGATCGACATTGGCAAACCAAGGAAGATACCGACGCCCGAAGTTCGTAAACGTCTACACGGACCGTCACGGCAGGCCGCGCATCTACCTGCGGCGCCCAGGCCAGCCCCAGGTCGCGTTGCCGGGACCGCTCGGCAGCGAAGCCTTCCTGAAGGCTTATCATGCGGCCATAGACGGTCAGCCAGCCAAGGTCCCGGCACAAGGGCGGGCAGGTTCTATATCCGCTGCCGTGGCTCGGTACTACGCTTCGGTCGACTTCCGTGGGCTCGCGCCCATCACGCAATCGACGTACCGCAATACGCTTGAGCGATTCCAGAAGGACTACGGCCACCTGCCTATCGCCGGTATGCGATCGCAAGACGTGAACCGTATCCTCGACAGCCTGTCGCCGGGCGCGGCCGTGCATATGCGCAAGCGACTGCATCAGCTTTTCGAGTTCGCGATCGGGGCCGGACTTGCGCAGCAAAATCCAGTCAAGGAAGCCAAGCGCGTGCGCAAGAAGACGGTCGGATTCCGCACGTGGAGTGAGGCCGACATCGCAGCGTTCCGTGCACATTGGGGGACGAACGCGCCGCAGCGTGTTGCGATGGAGGTTTTGCTCTATACCGGCCTACGGCGTTCCGACGCAGTGCGGGTTGGGTGGCGGCACGTCGTGCACGACCGAATCGAGATCACCGCTCAGAAGACCAGCGCCGAGTTGTCGGTTCCAATTCATGAAGAACTCCGAAGATTCTTGGCAGACCGTCCGCAGGCCGACGAGACGTTCATCATCACCGCCTACGGCAAGTCGCGCTCGGAGAAGGCGTTCACGACGTTCATAACCGAGGCCGCACGCGATGCCGGCATCGTCGGTCAGGCATCACCGCATGGCCTGCGCAAGGCCGCGTGCAGGCGGCTGGCGGAGGCGGGTGCAAGCGCCCATGAAATCATGTCGATCACCGGCCACACGAAGATGGAAGAAATCCTGACCTACACGCGAGCCGCGGAGCAGCGCCGGCTGTCGCGAGCCGCGATGGACAAAATGGCCGGCGCGTTCGACCTGAAATTGCCTAACCTCGATACCGGGTTAGGCAATGTGCCGGACAACTCTTTGAATCTATTAGGCTTTGGAAGGATGCTGGCACGCCCAACGGGAATCGAACCCGTGTTTCCGCCGTGAAAGGGCGGCGTCCTAGACCGCTAGACGATGGGCGCGCGAACGGGGCGCTTATAGTGGGGCAGGGGGCCGGCGGCAACCCTGCCAAACGGCCGCAGGCACATCTTTTTCCAAGCTGCTGTCTTGTCGGTCGAGACGATCAGGCGCGCTTCTTGCGCTTGCCACGGCAGCGCCAGTTCCAGTCGCGCTCAGGGCCGACGTCGATATGCACGGATTCGGTGTGGCAGTATGTGCCGACGCCGCCGCGGCCCGGCATCGAGCGGACGAAAGCCGCCAGCTCCCATTTGCTCACGCCCGGCACCTGCACGTCGGCGGCCGCGCAATACATGTGCATGGAATTCTTTGCGCCGCGCACGCGTCGATTGTGCGTCGGGCTGCGATAGCCCGAGGTCACCAGCATCTTGCGGCCGTAATGGGCTTCGACCGCCTTGAGGACGCGCACCAGCGTCGGTTTCAGGCAGGCGACATCGACCTTTTCCGTCTGCTTGAGCAGGCCGTTCGGCGCCAGGCGTGCGAGGCCCGCTGCCGACGCGACCTGGTAGCTGCCGCCGCCCAGTTCGTCTTCCTCGTGCAGGTCGACGTCGCTGTCGTCGTCAAGGCCCGATTTGCGCTTGATCTCGAAAAGGGCGGTCTGGCGCACGCCGGGCAGGGCGTTGTCGTTACCGGTGGCGGCGCGAACCGGCTTTGCTTCATCCGGATCGACCGATGCCAGTTCCACCAGCGGCTTCGCCGGCTTTTCGGCTTGCGGCCGCGGCGCATAGGCCTGCGCGACGCCGGCCTTCATCGGCGCGGCTTCCGCCGTGCTGAACAGATTGGACAGGAAGCCGCGCTTCTTCGGCGGAGCCGCCTGCGGCGCCGGGTCGCCGGCGGTGAGGAAGAATTGCGGGGCCGGCGCGGTCGCCGCGGACGCAACTTGCTGCTCGGCGGGCTTGGCCGTGCCGTCTGCAGCCGCGTCGTCGGCCGGGATCTCGGCGACGGCCGCAGCCGATGCCGCATTGGCGTCGGCCATGACCGGCACCGGCGGGAACACCGAGGCGGCGACGGGATTGGTCGTGGGCACATAGGCAACGGTGGCCGGAAGGGCGGTGTCGCCTGCATCCATGACGGTGGCGATCGGGGCCGCAGCGCCTGCGGACGTCGCCGCGTCGGCGCTCGCAACTGCATCGCTGCCTGCCTTGGATTCCGGAATCTCGCCGTTGACGGCCGGCGGCGCCGCATTGTCGCCGGCAACGACGCCGGCGCTTGCCGCGGTGAAAGAAGGATTGGTCAGGCCAAAGGCGTTTTCGCCGGAGGTGGTGCAACCCGCGAGCAGAGCCGAGAAAAGTGCAATCGGAACGACGATGCGCCATTCCCCGGTCGCTGTGCGCGATCGCCGTGCTGACAAACCGGTTCCCCTTCTCCGCTTCCGGATCGCGCCGCCCGACGCAGGTTTCCGGAAGTACAGGCTGGTTTCCGCAACCGGGAAACGAGCCAAGCAATCGATTTCAATTACCCCGATAGTCCGGCTAGGGAGGAAATGGGGCGGGATCGTGTTCTACCGCCCCATTTCACCCGCTTTTCGGGGACGGTCAATTCACGCCAGATTACACGCTGTTACACGCGTACCTTGACGTAGCTGCCGGGAGCGTCGCCGAACGTCTTCGTGTTTTCGCCGGGTTTGCGCGCGGGAACGCGCTTTTTGTCCCGCGCCTCGATCCATTTCTGCCAATGCGGCCACCAGGAGCCTGGATTTTCGGTTGCTTTGGCCACCCATTGGTCGAAATCGCCGACCGGCGGCCCGTCCGTCCAGTGCTGGTATTTCTTCAGCGCCGGCGGGTTGACCACGCCGGCGATATGGCCCGAGCCGGCCATGACATACTCGACCTCGCCGCCGAAATGCCTGCAGCCGAGAAAGACCGAGCGCGCCGGTGCGATATGGTCCTCGCGCGAGGCAAGGTTGTAGACCGGGATCTTGATGTCGGAGAGCGCCACGGTGCGGCCGCCGAGCCGCATGCGTCCCTGCGTGAGATTGTTCTCGAGGTAGCAGTTGCGCAGATAATAGGAGTGATTGGCTGCGCTCATGCGCGTTGAATCGGCATTCCAGTAGAGCAGGTCGAAGGGCAGGGGCTCCTTGCCGCGCATGTAGTTGTTGATGACATAGGGCCAGATCAGGTCGCCCGAGCGCAGCATGTTGAATGCCGTCGCCATGCGTGTGCCTTCCAGATATCCCTTCTCGCTCATCGCCTGCTCGACCGCCGCGACCTGCTCCTCGTCGACGAAGACTTTCAGGTCGCCGGCATAGGTGAAATCGACCTGCGTGGTGAAGAAGGTGACCGACTTGATGCGGTCGTCGCCCTCCTGCGCCATCAGCGCCAGCGCGGCGGCAAGCAGCGTGCCGCCGACGCAATAGCCGATGGCGTTGACGCCGCGCTCGCCGGTCGCCGCTTCGACCGTGTCCAGCCCGTACTCGATGCCTTCGCGGATGTAGGCTTCCCAGTCCTTCCGGCCATGGCGTTCGTCGGGGTTGACCCAGGAGATGACGAAGACCGTGTGCCCCTGCTCGATCGCCCAGCGGATGAAGGATTTTTCGGGGTTGAGGTCGAGGATATAGAACTTGTTGATCCAGGGCGGGCAGATGAGCAGCGGCCGCTTCAGCACCTTGGCGGTCGACGGCTCGTACTGGATGATCTCGGCCACGTCGCTGCGCCCGACCACCTTGCCTGGCGTCGTCGCGATGTTGCGGCCGACCTCGAACTTCGAATAGTCCGACTGGCGCAGCTTCAGCTCGCCGCGGCCGGCATCGATGTCCTCGGCCAGCATCTTCATGCCGCGCACGAGGTTTTCGCCGTCGCTCGCCATCGTCTCCCTGAACAGCTCGGGATTGGTGAGGATGAAGTTGGATGGCGAGATCGCGTTGGCCACCTGCTTCACGTAGAAGCCGGCCTTGTGCTTGGTGTGCCGATCGAGCCCCTCGGCCTGCTCGACGAGGTCCGCGGCCCAGCGCGAGGTCACCAGGTAGACCTGCTTGAGAAAGTCGAAGAAGGCGTTCTTGCCCCATTCCGGATCCTGGAACCGCTTGTCGCCGCGGTCGGGCTTCACCGCGTCCTCCGCCTCGTCGCCTGACGACAGGCGCTGGATCGAGTTTGCCCACACGCTCATATAGCCGGCGAACAGCCGGGTTTGCGCTTCGAGCGCGCGGCGGGGGTCGGACAGCCAATATTCGGTGAGCTTGGAGAAGGTCTTCACCATGTCGGCAACCGGCTCGGCCACGCTGTCGCGCAGCTCGCCCTTCTCGCGCGGCGCGGCCCAGGCGGCTGCGGCCTTGCCTGCTTCCTCGATGGCGCGCGCCATGTTGAGCGCGAAACGCTGCGGGTCTTTCGGCGTATATTGCTCGGCGGCGGAGGTGGGTTCCTCTTTGCCCGTTTCGGGCTTGTTAGCCATGGCTTGGCTCAGTCCTCCAAAAGGCCACTTGTTGACACATTATCATGCGACGTCAGATAGGGTCCAATTGCGACGATAGCTCGGCTGCCTGGAGCTCGTATGAAATATCGCCTCGGCGGAGATGGTTTTATTGCCGCAGGCCGACGCCTGGCCCCGGCGCTGCTGATCAGCGCGGCTCTCCCTCTCGCCGCCTGCACGACGGCTTCGATCGATGATGTCGCGCCGGCTGCGGCGACGGCGGCATCGACGGCGCCGCAGGCGGCTGCGCAGCCGGAAGAGCCCGGCACGGCGGAGCAGGCACTGGCTCCGGTCGCGGCCGAGCCCGCGACCGGTCCGCGCAACAGCGGAGCCTATCCCAACCTCAACGTCACGCCGGGCACGGCCGCCGCGCAGCTCACGCCTGAGGAAAAGGCGGCGTTGCTCGCCGAATTGAGGGCAAGGCAGGAGGGCGCCGCCGCCGCCGTCGCCAAGGCCCGCCCCGCCGACCAGCTCGAGGCGTTGCGCCAGCTCGGCGAGCGCCACGGCGAGGACGTGCTGAAAGAGATCGAGAAGGATTGACGCCGGAGCGGCGGCGTCCCGCCGCCTCCCCCTGGGCTCTGAGCTTGTCGAAGGGGCGAAGGAGGCGCGAAACGCGCATCCTCCGAACCGTCTCGCAGCCTTTTCCCCGGTTTACCCTTTCCTCGACATCCGCCTGTCGCAATCTTGCGGTGCCATAATGCATTGCTAGTATGGTGGTGGGTGCGGACCTGTTTGCGTAAGTTGGGGGCGTGGGGCCATGGGGCTGCACCGGCTCGGCCTGTGTGCATCGTTCGCATTGCTTCTCCTGGCAGGCGTTGCGTCGGCGGCTGACAGCCCGCGCGCGGCTGCCTGCCGTGAGGCTGTCGACGCGGCCGCGATCATCGCAGCGTGCACGCAAGCCATCGATCCCTACGGCAAGCCGCTCTGGGCGCTCATCCGCCGCGGCCATGCCTTCCTGGATGACGGGCAGATCGAGCCGGCCCAGGAAGACGCAGCGCTTGCCGTGCGGGGAGCCGCCAGGAACAGCGATGCGCACGCCTTGCTCGGCCGCGCGCTGCGCGATGCCGGCGACTACGACGCGGCGCTGAAGTCGCTCGACCGGGCGATCCTGCTCGATGAGGACAATGCCGCAGCCTTTTTCTACCGCGCCCAGCTCCATTATTGGCGTGACGACAAGCAGAAGGCGCTTGCCGATATCGTCCAGTCGGTCGCCGTAGACGGCGGCAATCTCGACTTCCGCTACTGGCGCGGCGTGATCTCCGACGAGCTGGGCGACCATGAGACCGCGCTCTCGGATTTTTCCTGGGTGATATCGGTCGATGCCGAGAACCCAGAATATCTCGATTCGCGTGCCTGGACCTATTTCACGCTCGGGCGCTTCGCCGAGGCGCTGGGCGATGTCGACCACGCACTGCGGCTCGATCCGCAACTCGCGACCCCGCACGAGACGCGTGGCCACGTCTACTATTCCTCCAACCGTCGCGTGGAGGCTGCGGCCGAGCTGCGTAAGGCGCTCGAGCTCGATCCCGAGCGCAGCCTCTCGCGCCAGCTGCTGGCGTGGATTGCGGTAACCGCGCCGGTGACGCCGCGTGATGCCGATTGCGGCGGGCTTTCGTCGATCCGCAAGAAGCTTGCGGGAGCCAAGCTCACCCTCAACGCTGACAGCGTTCGTGCCGGCGAGCCGGTGACGCTCGCTTGGAGCGTGCCGCCGATCGCGATCCGGCCGGACCAGCCGACCTACCTCGTCACGGCGCTGCCGGAAGCCGTCCGGCTCGAAGGCCGCGGCTTCTTCGCGCTGAGCCCCGGCGCGCGCGGGCCGTACGGCATGGCCTTCGGCGCCGCCGCGCTGCGCACCATCACGCCCTTGCATGTGGAGAGCGCGCCGCGTTCCGGCGAGATCACCATCCTTCCATATGCGGTCGGCCCGCTCGCGATCGAATGGCAGATCGTGCAAATCAGCAGCTGCGGCGAGAAGACGGTGCTTGAGGACAACCGGGCGACCGTTGAGGTCACGCCCGGCATACCGGAGCTCGTGCCGCTGGATGACGCCGCATCTGGCGCGCCCGTCGCCGAATTGCAGCCGCTCGCCGGCCGGTTCCGCGCCCAGGTGTTGAAGAACGCCGTCGAAGTGGCTGACGCGGCAAGCGGCGATACGGTGCTCAAGGCAGCCGGCAAGAATCCGGCCTTCTCGCCTTCAGGCCGCTTCCTGGCCGTTGAGGCCGACGGTGCGGACGTCAATGACGTCTACGACCTGGTCGCCGTGCGCAAGCTTGGCCGTTTCGGCCCCGGCAGGCTGTTCTGGGGCCACAATGACAGCTTCCTTTTCGTCGATTCCTTCGACGGTCGCCTGACGATCGTGCGCACGCTGCTCGGCGCCCGCTTCTCGCCGGCCGAGCCGGTGGTGGCGGGAGGCTCGCCCGATGACATCGGCACCCCGATCGGGGCCGAAGGCAAGGTGCCGGGGAACGAGGCCTGGGATCTGGAGCTGTCGGTCGAAGCCGGAATCCTGGCCTTCGCCAACAAATGGTTCGACAACACCGCCGTGCCCGCGGCCGGGGAGACCGCGCCGGTAGGGGAATTGTCCGGGGAAGGCGACATAAGCGACGGCGAGATCGATACCGGCGCCGCGGCCTTCGATCCCGAGCCCGCCGGCCTGGACATCGCCGACCTCGGCTTGATCGTGCCGCTCGGCGATCCCGGAGCGCCGCGCCAGCCGATGCCGAAGCACGACCTGCCGGAGGAGCTGGCAGCGGGCTACGGCCTGCCGCGGCCGGCGCCTTTGGGCTGGAACAATCACGACGCGATCTGGCAGGCAAGGCTCGGCAAGGGTCCCGAGACGGTCGGCGGCGCGATGGCGACGGCGCTCGCCACCCAACGCGAGCTGCCGCCGGCGCGGCCGCTTGCCGCCGGCGAGAATGGCGGCGCGATCGAGCTGCGGCCGACCAGGCCGATGCCGCGTCCGGCCGACAACAGCGAGGCGGCGGAAAGCGTTGCCGGCGTCCTGTTCGGCCATCTCGGCGGAGAGCCGCTCCCGGCCTTGCGCGCCGGACGCGACACGCGCGGCATCGACCACATCCAGCGCGAGCTGGAAGACATCTTCCCGACCTATGTCGCCTATTTCGAGAAGGACGAAACAGGCGAGCGGCCGGCCCAGGCCATTCCCGATCCGTATCCCTATGGCCTGCCGGAGGAGCCGGCCTCGATCGACCTCAACAAGCCGCAGCACGATCTGTGGACCGGGCGTTTCGGCGGCGAGCGCTTCTGGCTGTCGCAGAACGCGGTCGCCGGGGAGGGGGAGGTCGTCCATGCATTGACGCTGCTTGGGACGTCGAAGGACGGAACCTTGCGCTACGCCAATCTGCTGCCGGACGCCAACGCGTTGACGGCCACGCTCGAAAAGCGGCCGATCGCGCGCGATTTCGACATCCGTGTCGCCGGCGATGTCGCCGCGTCATGGGGCGAGCCTGCAACCGTCACGCTCGCCGCCGAGCGTTACCTGACCATCGTGACGCGGCCGGTGCCGCATTTGCTGGTCTTCGACCTGCAGGACTGGAAGCTCGTCTGCGCCATTGCGCGCCCGCGCAACCCGGCCAATGTCGCCGACGTCGCCTTCCACGCCGATCTCGGCCACGTCACGCAGGTCAATCGCAGCGGGCAGGTCGAGGTCTATGACTGCGCCGACAATGCCCACGTGCTGACGGCCATGTACACGGATGGCGAGATCGTCGTCGTCGACAAGAGCGGTCATTTCGAAGGCTCCTGGGAAGCGGCCGGCGCGGTCACCGTGCGAATTCCCGGCGTCTCGGGCCGCCACCTCCTGTCGCAGTTCGTGAGCCGGCTGTGGATCTCCGGGCTGGCGCACCGCGTGCTGGCGGGCGAGCAGCTCGAGCCGGCGACGGTGTTCGATCCGCCGAGCCTTGCCGTCTCGGCCCCGGCGGAAGGCGCGGATGCGAGCTTGGTCGTGCATGCCGCGAGCGCGGTCGGCATCGAGACGGTCGACGTGATTGCCGACGGGCGCGTGCTGAAGCATGTCGCGACGGCGGCGAAGGAGAAAGGCAAGAAAAAAAGCAAGGAGGCCGAAACGGCGGTCTCGTTCGCGCTGGAGGCGGCCGAGCTTGCCGGGCGCGGCATCGTCACCGTGATCGCGACCGACAGGAACGGCATTGCCAGCGCGCCGATCGAGCTTCTGCCCGCCAGGGTCAAGAACCAGCGCGCGCCAAAAACCTTCCTGCTCGCGGTGGGCGTCGGCGACTATCGCGAGATCGACGACGCGGAGCTGCGTTACTCGGCAGGCGATGCCACCCGGCTCGCCAAGTCGGTGGCCCGCTCGCTTTATTCGAACACCGCGACCGTGACGCTCACCGACGCCGAGGCGACCGTGCCCGCGGTCATGGAAAATCTCGAGCGGATGGTGGCCGAGGCCGGCCCCGACGATACGATCATGCTGTCCTTCGCCGGCCATGGGCTGCGCGGCAAGGACGGCAGCCTGCGCTTGGCGCTGACCGACACCAACCTCTACGAGGTCGATGCGACGAGCCTCGATTTCGCGGCCGTGCAAGGCGTGCTGGCAAAGGCCCGGGCGCGCGTCCTGCTGCTGCTCGACGTCACCCATGCCAGCCTCGCCAAGCGCACCGAGATCGCCACCAATGACGACGTCGCCGGCATGATGACGGCAGCCGCCGGAACGCAGATGGTCGTGCTCTCCGCGACGCGCGGCAAGCAATACAGCGAGCTCACGACGACGCTGAGCGGCGGCCGCCTCTCGGTTGCGATACGCGACATACTGGTCAAGGACCGCTCCGTCGCCGACACGGACGGCAACGGCAACATCAGCGTGCACGAGCTGTTCCGCGCTGCACGCGCTACGGTCGCGCACGGCTCCGGCGGGCTGCAGACTCCGTGGATCGCCCGCGGCGGGCTGGCGGGTGATTTCGATATTTTTTGAGGGCCGCGCCGGCTCTATCTCCCCCCTGGTGGGGTAGACTGCAATTCTTTGGCTTGGCAAGCCAAGCCTTAGAATTGCTTGAAAGGGGGTTTGGCGCGGCTGTCCTGCTGCCGCTCGCACCTATCGACCCTCGTCGCGAACACGTGTATACGGCGCGCCACCCGAAACCCCGACAGCGCTGGTTAGGCCATGGAAGAATTTCACAAGGTCCGCAGGCTCCCGCCCTACGTCTTCGAGCAGGTCAACCGGCTGAAGGCCAGCGCGCGCTCGCGCGGCGCCGACATCATCGACCTCGGCATGGGCAATCCCGACCTGCCGACGCCGAAGGGCATCGTCGACAAGCTCTGCGAGGTCGTGCGCGACCCGCGCACGCACCGCTATTCATCCTCGCGCGGCATTCCCGGCCTGCGCCGGGCCCAGGCCAGCTATTACGCCCGCCGCTTTGGCGTGAAGCTCGATCCCGACAGCCAGGTCGTCGCGACTCTCGGCTCGAAGGAAGGTTTTGCCAATATGGCGCAGGCGATCACCGCGCCCGGCGACGTGATCCTGTGCCCGGATCCGACCTATCCGATCCACGCTTTCGGTTTCATCATGTCGGGCGGCGTCATCCGCTCCATCCAGGCCGAGCCGGACGCGGGCTTCATTCCGGCGCTCGAGCGCGCCGTGCGCCATTCGATCCCAAAACCGCTGGCGCTGATCCTCAACTATCCGTCGAACCCGACGGCGCATGCCGCTTCGCTCGACTTCTACAAGGACGTGGTGGCGTTCGCGCGCAAGAACGACCTGATCATCCTCTCCGACCTTGCCTATGCCGAGATCTATTTCGACGGCGTGCCGCCGCCTTCGGTGCTGCAGGTGCCGGGCGCGATCGACCTCGCGGTCGAGTTCACTTCCATGTCGAAGACCTTTTCCATGCCGGGCTGGCGCATGGGTTTTGCGGTCGGCAATGAGCGCCTGATCGCGGCGTTGACGCGGGTGAAGTCTTATCTCGACTACGGCGCCTTCACGCCGATCCAGGTGGCGGCGACGGCCGCGCTCAACGGCGACGGTTCCGACATTGCTGAGGTGCGCGACGTCTACCGCCGCCGCCGCGACGTGATGGTCGAGGCTTTCGACCGCGCCGGCTGGGCCGTGCCCGCGCCGTCCTCGACCATGTTCGCCTGGGCTCCGATCCCGGAGGCCCACCGCAAGCTCGGCTCGCTCGAGTTCTCGAAACTGCTGATCGAGAAGGCGGATGTGGCCGTTTCGCCTGGCATCGGTTTCGGCGAGCACGGCGATGGTCATGTGCGCATCGCGCTGGTCGAGAACGAGCATCGCATCCGCCAGGCCGCGCGCAGCATCAAGCGCTTCCTCTCGGAGTCTGCCAAGACGCACGACAACGTGGTCTCGCTCGCGGCGCGGCGCTGATCAAGAGCATGTCTCCCGAAAGTGTGCGCGGTTTCGGGATAAAGACATGCGCAAATCAAAGACCTACAGCATGTCGCGTGAATCCGAATTCACGCGACGTGCTGTAGGCTCTTTGCACCTTGCATCGGTGACAAGTCTATGGATTGCCGCGCTGCGGCAATCCATGCTTGCTCGCGCCATCCCATCGATGGTGCGCGACGATGAACCTTCCGCCTTTCCTGCTTGACCACTGGCTGGCGGCCCATGAATTCGCCTCGCCGCCGATCCGCTACAACCTCGCTGCCAGCACCGGCCCGAAATGGACGCTCGGCGAGTTGCAGGCTTTGGGTGGCGGCCTCGATCTGTCCGGCGTCACGATCAGCTATGCCGCACCCCAGGGCAGCAGCGCGCTGAGACAGGCGATCGGCGACTTTCTCGGCGTCGACCCGGAATGGGTGGTGGCGACCACGGGCGCGTCCGAGGCGCTCTCCATTCTCTACTGCCTCGCGGCCCGTCCCGGCGCCAACGTCGTGCTGCCTGCCCCGGATTTCCCGGCCTTCGATGCGATGGCGGCGGCATGGGGGCTAGGCGTTCGTCACTACGCGCTCCCGCGCGAGGAGGGCTATCGCCACCGGCCGGAGCATCTGTTGGCCGCGGCCGACGCGGCGACGGTGCTGGCCCTGGTGAACACGCCGCACAATCCGACCGGCGCCGTCGTCCGGCCCGAGGAGATCAGCTCGCTTGCTTCCGGCCTCGCCGGGCGCGGCATCCCGCTCATCGTCGACGAGGTTTATCATCCGCTGCATTTTTCGGGGCGTTTTCCGTCCGCAGCAGGCACCCCCAACGTCATCGCGATGGGTGACATGTCGAAAGCCATGTCGCTCGCCGGCCTGCGTCTCGGCTGGATCGTCGATGCCGAGCCTGAGCGCCGCAAGCGCATCATCGACGCGCGCAGCTATTTCACTATCAGCGGCTCGCCGGTGCTGGAGGCATTGGCGGCGCATGCGCTGACCAACAGCGCGACCATACTCGAGCGTCTGAGTGCCGTCGCCACCGGGAATCTCGTGGCCTTGTCCGGGTTCATGCAAAGCGTGTCCGATACGCTCGCCTGGTCGAGGCCGGAGGGCGGGACGGTCTCGTTCCCCTGGTTCCGCGACGGCCGCGACAGCCGGCCGTTTTGCGAAGCACTGGCCAGGGCCGGCGTGCTCGTCGCACCGGGCGACTGCTTCGGCCAGCCTTCGCACCTGCGTGTGGGATTCGCCGCGCAGGCCGACGGTTTTGCCGACGCGCTCGCTATCTTCGAGCGCACCCTGCGCAATCGATCCTGAAGCATGTCTCCCGAAAGTGTGCAGCGGTTTCGGGATGAAGACATGCGCAAACTCAAAGACCTACGGCGCGTCGCGTAAATCCTTGTTCAAGCGACGCGCCGTAGAGCACTACCCGACAGTTTGCTTTAGCCGGCGGCGGCCCTATAAGCGGCGCCTTGGCAGCATTGTTTTTCAGGACATCAGCATCATGGCGGAAGCGTTGCGCGTCGGAATTGCCGGCCTCGGCACGGTTGGGGCCTCGGTCGTGCGCGTACTTTCCGAAAAGGCCGCCGACCTGACGCGCCAATGCGGCCGGCCCATCGTCGTGACCGCCGTTTCGGCCCGCGCAAAAGGCAAGAACCGCGGTGTCGACCTTTCCGGCGTGACCTGGTTCGACGATCCGGTCGCCCTGGCGAAATCGGCAGACATCGAAGTCTTCGTCGAGTTGATCGGCGGCGACGAGGGTGCGGCGCGCCAGAGCGTCAAGGCCGCGCTCGAAGCCGGCCGTCACGTGGTCACCGCGAACAAGGCGCTGCTTGCCAGGCACGGCGTGGCGCTTGCCGACATCGCCGAGCGCAAGGGCGTGCTGCTCAACTACGAAGCGGCGGTTGCCGGCGGCATACCGGTCATCAAGACGATGCGCGAGGCGATGGCCGGCAACGCCGTGACTCGCGTCTTCGGCATCCTCAACGGCACCTGCAACTACATCCTGACCCGCATGGAAGCCGAAGGCATCAGCTTCGATGCCTGCCTGAAGGACGCGCAACGCCTCGGTTACGCCGAGGCCGACCCGACCTTCGACATCGAGGGCCACGACACGGCGCACAAGCTTTCGATCCTGTCGAGCCTCGCCTTCGGTCACCGCATCGCGGCCGACAACATCTACATGGAAGGCATCTCCAACATCAGCCAGGCCGACATCCGCGCGGCCGGCGAGCTCGGCTACCGCATCAAGCTGCTCGGCGTGGCGCAGCGCACCGACAGTGGTGTCGAGCAGCGCGTGCACCCGACCATGGTGCCGACGGCCTCGGTCATCGCGCAGGTGCATGGCGTGACCAACGCGGTCGCGATCGAGACCGATATTCTCGGCGAGCTTTTGCTTTCCGGGCCCGGCGCGGGCGGCAGCGCCACGGCTTCAGCCGTCGTCGGCGACGTTGCCGACATCGCCAAGAGCCGGCCCGGCTTCCAGCACGGGCCGGTGTTCGGCCGTCCGGCAAAGGAGCTGAAGCCCTACAAGCAGGCGAAAATCCGCAGCCATGCCGGCGGCTACTTCATCCGCTTGACGGTGCACGACCGGGTGGGTGTGTTTGCCGGCATCGCCAAACGTATGGCCGACAATGAGATCTCGCTGGAATCGATCGTGCAGCGTGCCGCCGGTGCCGACCAGCACAAGACCGTGATCCTGGTCACGCATGAGACCACCGAGGCCGATGTGCGCAAGGCGGTCGAGGGGATCACCAAGGACGGCTACCTGACCGATAAGCCGCAGGTCATCCGCATCGAGCGCGCCGAATAGGCTGCCCGCGCTTTTCAATCGATTCTTATTTCTGGACGGCGCCCGCGCGCCTTGCAGCGGTCTTGGCCGTTTGACAAAACGGCCTTCCCGCCGGCCGACGGCCACCGAAACATGCGCAGGATTGCATCATGGCAAAAGCCGCCGCCGGTCTCGACCGCATTCTCACGCTCGAACTGGTGCGCGTCACCGAACGCGCTGCTGTAGCCGCCGCGCGTCTCAGGGGCAGGGGCGACGAGAAGGCCGCGGACCAGGTCGCGGTCGATGCCATGCGCACCGAGCTGAACCGGCTTCCGATCAAGGGAACGGTGGTGATCGGCGAGGGCGAGCGCGACGAGGCGCCGATGCTTTATATCGGCGAGGAGGTGGGGAGCGGCAGCGGTCCCAGGGTCGACATCGCGCTCGACCCGCTCGAAGGCACGACGATCTGCGCCAAGAACCTGCCGAACTCGCTCGCCGTGATCGCCATCGCCGAAAAGGGCAGCCTGCTTTTTGCGCCGGACGTCTACATGGACAAGATCGCCGTCGGTCCAGGTTATCCGCCCGGCATCGTCGATCTCGACGCACCGGCGGTCGAGAACATCGAGAACCTCGCGAAGGCGAAGGGCGTGCCGGTGAGCGAGGTCACGGCCTGCATCCTCGACCGCCCGCGCCACGCCCGCCTGATCGAGGATGTGCGCGCGACGGGAGCAGCGATCCGCCTGATCGGCGACGGCGACGTCGCCGGCGTCATCCACACGACCGATCCGGACGAGACCGGCATCGACATCTATCTCGGCATCGGCGGCGCGCCTGAAGGCGTTCTGGCGGCGGCGGCGCTGCGCTGCATCGGCGGCCAGATGCAGGGGCGCCTGCAGCTCAACACCGACGAGAAGCTGGCGCGGGCCGGGCGCATGGGCATCACCGACCCGAACAAGGTCTACCGCATGGACGAGATGGCGCGCGGCGACGTTCTCTTCGCGGCCACCGGCGTCACCGACGGCAATCTGCTTGCCGGCGTGAAATTCGGCCGCAACGCCATCGAGACGCACACGATCGTGATGCGCTCGTCCTCGCGCACCGTGCGCGAGATCAAGGCGAAACATCAGGATATGGACAAGTTCTGAACCGTTCTTTTCGAGCCCGGCCTGCCGCCGCGATTGCCGCTCGCCTATGGTGAAACGGCCCATTGCGTGAGTCGGCCGTGTTGATGACTGTCCCGAAACGCCATTTTCTCGGCGTGAAACGATCGGTGTCCGGGCTTTCCTGGGAGCACCGGCTGACGGAGCGCCAGGAAGCGCTCGCCCTTGCGATCGCGCAGGGTCACGGCACCGGCGATCTGGTGGCGCGTGTGCTGGCGGGCAGGGGCGTGACACCGGAAGAGACGGAACGCTTCCTCGACCCCACGATCCGCGCGATGCTGCCCGACCCGGCTTCGCTGACCGATATGGATCGTGCCGCCGGCCGCATCGCCGACGCCGTGGTAAAGCGCGAGCGCGTCGCCATCTTCGGCGATTATGACGTGGACGGCGCCTGCTCTTCGGCCTTGCTCAAGCTGTTCCTCGACGATTTCGGCGTGCCGAACGAGATCTACATTCCCGACCGCATCTTCGAAGGTTACGGCCCCAACCCGGATGCGATGCGCGAGCTGGTCGCGCGCGGTGCGCGCCTGATCGTCACCGTCGACTGCGGCACCAACAGCGCGACCGCCATTGCCGCCGCGCGCGAGGCCGGCGCCGACGTGGTCGTGCTCGATCATCATCAGGTCGGCGGCGCCTTGCCCGAGGGCGTGCCGGTCGTGAACCCCAACCGCGAGGATGACCTTTCGGGGCAAGGACACCTCTGCGCCGCCGGCGTCACCTTCCTGGCGCTGGTGCGCACGGCAGCGGTCTTGCGGCAGCGCGGGCACGGCCTGGTCGGCCGCGACCTGCTGCAACTGCTCGACCTCGTGGCGCTCGCCACCGTCTGCGATGTCGTTCCGCTGGTCGGCGTCAATCGCGCTTTCGTGGTGAAAGGGCTGATCGTCATGCGTCAGCTCTCCAATGTCGGGATCGAGGCGCTGGCGCGCGTGGCCCGCATCGGCGAGCCGATCAACACCTTCCACCTGTCGTTTCTGCTGGGCCCCCGTATCAATGCCGGCGGCCGGATCGGCGACGCCGCACTCGGCAGCCGCCTGCTGGCAACCGACAATGCGGTGGAAGCCGCCGGCATCGCCGAGACGCTCGACCGCCTGAACCAGGAGCGGCAGGCGATGGAGCAGGACATGTTGGCCGAGGCGCGCGCCGAGGCCGACGCCGAGATGGCCGGCGGCGACGGTCCGGCCGTCATCGTCACCGCCAGCGAGCGCTGGCATCCGGGCGTGGTCGGCCTGATTGCGGCGCGGCTCAAGGAGCATACGCGTCGGCCCGCCTTCGCCATCGCCTTCAACGCCAACGGCGTCGGTTCGGGCTCGGGGCGGTCGATCACCGGTTTCGACCTCGGGCGGATGGTTCGCGACGCGTTCGCCGAAGGGCTGATCAGGAAGGGCGGCGGCCACGCCATGGCTGCCGGCATCACGGTCGAGCGCCAAAAGCTCGGCGAGTTGCGCGCCTTCTTCGAGGCCAGGGCCGCGGCAGATGTCGCGCGGCTGCGTGACGAGGATCGCCTGCTGATCGACGCCGCCGTTTCTTCCGAAGGCGTCACCCTGGCGCTGGTCGAGGAGCTGGAGAAGGCCGGCCCGTTCGGCGCTGGCCATCCCGCGCCGGTGTTCGTCCTGCCGCGGCACAGAATCGCCGACGCCTCGGTCGTGGGCGCCGGCGGCCATGTCAGGGTGAACCTTCGTTCCGAAACCGGCGGCCTCGTGTCGGCGATGGCGTTCCGCTCTGCGGACACCGATCTCGGCCGGTTCCTGCTGGCCAGGCGCGGCAGCACGATCCACGCGGCGGGGTCGATCTCAGCGAATTATTACAACGGCGCCAAGTCGGCCCAATTCAGGATTTCGGATGCGGCCGAAGCCGCCTGAAGGGCGCGGGGCTCAGACCATGACGGTCTGCAGGCGCTCCAGTTCGTTGATATGCGCCTTGGTGCATTCATAGCCCATCTGGATGGCTTCGTCGGCGCGGTGGAACTCCGACAGGCCGATATGGCCGAGCTTCGGCTGCAGGGCGAGGTCGGGCGGGTCGCCCGCGAGCCGGGCGCGCGAGATGCGATCCTGGATGATGTTGAAGGCTTCCACCATCACGCCGGTGATGCCGATCCGCGCTTCGCGCTCGTCCGGGGCCTTGCGGGTGAGCGTCGGCTGCTCGTCGCCGGCGCCGGCATGGTGCTTGATCACCGCGGCGCGGCCATAGAGGTCGTAATGCAGGTTGACGGCCACGACCAGGCGCTGCTCGTGCGCCCGGCAGACCGATACCGGCACCGGGTTGACCAGGGCGCCGTCGACCAGCACGCGCTTGTTGCAGACGACCGGCTCGAACACGCCGGGCAGCGCATAGGATGCGCGCATGGCGGTGATCAGCGAGCCGTTCGAAAGCCAGATTTCGTGTCCGGTACGGATTTCCGCCGCCACGCAGACGAAAGGTTTCGGCAGGTCCTCGAAGGTGAGCCCGGCCATGTGCTCCTGCATGCGCGCCGTCAGCTTCATGCCGCCGAACAGGCCGTTGCCGCCGATGTGGAAATCGAGCAGGCCGAAGATGCGCCGGCGGGTCAGGCTGCGCGCGAACTCCTCGAGCTCGTCCAGCTTGCCGGCGAGATAGCAGCCCCCGACCAGGGCGCCGATCGAGGTGCCGGCGATCATGTCGATCTCGATGCCGGCCTCGTTGAGGGCGCGGATGACGCCGATATGCGCCCAGCCGCGTGCGGCGCCGCCGCCAAGCGCGAGCGCTATCCCGGTTTTCTTCTCCGGCTTGGCCTGGACCGGCGGTTCGATCGCTGTTCCGTTGGTTTTCTGCTGGATCGGCTGGGCTTCGACAGGCGTCTCGGCAACGCCAGTGTCAGCCGTGAAGCTCACTTCCTTAGCGCCAGATTTTCCACGCATGGACGCCCAGTCGAGCATCGCACACTCCCTCGTCTCCCGCTGCGACTATAGGGGGTGCGCCCTATATGAAGCATGAACATCGCGCTAATTTGAACGACAGGGTTAACGCCCTATGCCCTATCTGATTGAAACTACTGAGGTGCTTGGCTGGTTCCGTCCGCGACAAGCCTTGGCTGCCCGTGGCTCAGGCTCACCGTGCGGTAGAAGCAGGAGCGTCGGCCGGTGTGGCAGGAGACATCGTCGCCGGCGACCTCGACCTTGAGCCAGACGGCGTCCTGGTCGCAGTCGGTCCTGATCTCCTTGACGCGCTGAAAATTGCCGGACGTCTCGCCCTTCTTCCAGAGTGCGCCGCGCGAGCGCGACCAGTAATGCGCAATGCCGGTTTCGAGCGTCATCGCCAGCGCCTGCGCATTCATATGCGCCACCATGAGCAGCGACCCGTCGGCGGCGTCGGTGACGACGGCCGTTAACAGTCCGTGTGCGTCGAAGCGCGGCGTGAAGACGGCGCTTTCTTCGAGCTGTGCCTTGTTGGCTGGGGCAAGTGGGAAGGCGATGGGCATTGCGGTGAATCCAGAAAGTGGACGCCGGTTTTCCGTCCGGACACCGGCGGGGAAACCCCGCCGGTTTGCGGCAGGATGAAGGGGTGCGTTCGCGACTATGTCGATGCGGACGCACCCCAAGAAATTGGAACCGCTCAGGCAGCCTCAGCCGCCATTGACGCCGCGCACCATGGTGACGAACCGGACCTGCTCTTCAGGATTGTCCCGGAAAGCGCCGGTATAGGTCGAGGTCATCGTCGTCGACCCCTGCTTGCGGATGCCGCGCATGGCCATGCACATATGCTCGGCCTCCAGCATCACGGCGACGCCGCGCGGGTTCAGCACGTCCTGGATCACGGCAGCGATCTGCGCCGTCATGGCCTCCTGCGTCTGCAGGCGGTGGGCGAAGATATCGACCACGCGCGCGATCTTCGAAAGGCCCACCACCTTGCCGTCCGGCAGGTAGGCGACATGCGCCTTGCCGACGATCGGCACCATGTGGTGCTCGCAATGCGAGTGGAACTGGATGTCCCTCACCAGCACAAGGTCGTCATAACCGGCGACTTCCTCGAAGGTGCGGCCAAGCTCGTCCGCGGCGCACATGTCGTAGCCCGAGAACATCTCGCGATAGGCTTTCATCACGCGCTGCGGCGTCTCGACCAGGCCTTCGCGGTCCGGATTGTCGCCGGTCCAGCGCACAAGCGTGCGCACCGCTGCCAGCACTTCGGCCTCGGTGGGCCGGTTGGTCACCGGCTTGTCCATGTATTCGGAGCGGGCCAGGGGTTTCTTCGCGACGGCGTCCATCAAAGGCGTCTCCCGTAGTTCCTTTCGAGGAAGGAACGAGTTGAACGGACCACTGCCTTTTGTGCGGACCGCGGCGGTCCTGAAAGCAGCAAGCAACTGAATCCGGCGCCAGGCTGGTTGCCTTGCCGGCGCCGGAACCAGAGCATTATATAAGTTCGCGGCGTACGATGAAAAGGCGTGTGCGCGGCAAGGATCGTCCGCCCTGCGGCGGCGAAGCGGAATAGAATGATCGACGACATCTACAATGCGAAAATTCTTGGCTTTGCCGGCAATATCGGCCGCATCGGCCGGCTGCCGGATGCCGAGGCGACAGCCATGGCGCACTCGAAGCTCTGCGGCTCGACCGTCACCATCGATCTCAAGATGGAGGGCGACACCGTGACCGACTTCGCGCACCAGGTGAAAGCCTGCGCGCTCGGCCAGGCTTCTTCCTCGATCATGGCAAGCCAGGTGGTTGGCGCGACCGCGCAGGAGCTGCGCGCCGTGCGCGAGGCGATGCTGAAAATGCTGAAGGAGAACGGCGCGCCGCCCGCCGGCCGCTTCGAGGATCTGAAATACCTGGAGCCGGTGCGCGACTACAAGGCGCGGCACGCTTCGACCATGCTCACCTTCGACGCCGTTGTCGACGCCATCGGCCAGATCGAGCGCAAGCGGGCCGGGCAGGCGGCTTAGGAGATTGACGATGCGCCCTTCCGAAGCTCTGGCCAGGCATCGCGACGAGGTGCTGAAGATTATTGCCCGCTATCCTGTGAGCAATCCGCGTGTCTTCGGGTCGGTTGCGCGTGGTGATGACGCAGAGGGCAGTGACTTGGACATGCTCGTTCACCCGGAAGGCCGAGTTGGCTATTTCGAACTGGCAAATCTGGCTATCGAACTCGAGCGTGTTCTCGGATGTAAGGTCGATATAGGTGAGGACACGTCCATCCGCGTCTATGCCAGGGACGGAATCATGGCAGACGCCCGCCCCATATGAGCTCCGAACGCGAACTGCGGGCGTGGCTGTCTGACATCGTCGTTTGGGGTGAGCGCGCCGCGCGACACATCGAGGGCCTTACCGAAGCCGACTTCGTCAGCAATGAGGTCGTGCAAGATGCGGTGGTTCGGTGCATCGCCAGCGTCGGTGAGGCATCGCGGCACGTCTTGCACAAACACCAGGCGGTCATCCCACCGGACGTCGAACTGATTCAGGCATACTGGACGAGAAACGGTCTCGTTCGCGGATACTTTGACGTCGATCCACAGCGCGTTTGGGTCACGGCGACGGAATCGCTGCCACGTCTTGTCCATGCCGTAAGAGCGATGCTTTCCGGATTATGAGTCTCTTGCAGCGCCTGTCCCCTGCGCGAGCAGCCATTCCGCAAAAGCGCCGGCCGGCTCGCTCAAAAGCTCGAAATCCGGTGCCACCATCCAATAGGCTCCGAACGGAATTGCCAGGTCGAAAGGCCGTACCAGCCTGCCCGCATCGATTTCCAGCCCGTCCAACACGGCATCGCCGAGCGTCACCCCCTGGCCGAGCACGGCAGCCTTCGCCGCCATGGCCCCGTCGGGAAACAGCGGGCCGCGGCGTGCCTCGACGCGTTCCACGCCTGCGGCTGCCAGCCATTCTGACCAGTAGTCGCGATTTTCCTCATGCAGCAGAGTGTATTTCAGGAGGTCAGCCGGCTGCCTAAGCTGCGGCCCGGATGCAAGCAGGGCAGGGGAAATCAACGGCGTTGCCCAGCTTTCAAAGAGCTTGCGCGACTGCGTGCGCGGCCAGGACGACTTTCGAAAACTGTGGCGGATCGCAAGATCGGGCTTGTTGCTGCCGCGAAACTCGACAACGCCAAGGCTCACGTCGACCGACACGTCGACATCCGGCCTGGTTGACTGGAACCGGTTGAGACGCGGCAGGAGCCATGACCCGGCCAGGAAAGGCTCGGTGCTGACGGTGACGACGCTCTGCCGCGGTCCCGCAAGCACCTCCGACAGCCGCCGGTCGATCTCGTCGAAGCTGCGCGTCAATTGAGCCAGCAAGCGCCCGCCGATTTCCGTCAACTCGACGCGGCGGTGCAGCCGTTTGAAAAGAGGCTGGCCAATCAGCGCCTCCAACTCGCGCACCTGGCGGCTGATCGCCGCCTGCGAGACGAACAGCTCTTCCGCGGCCCGGCTGAAGGAGAGATGCCGGCCTGCCGCCTCGAAGCTGCGCAGCGATGTCAGGGGAAGCCGCCCGCGCTTCATTCGCATAACCTCAAGTCATCCGACGCGGACGATATACTCGTTTGAGCGACGCGGCCAGCGGCGCTCTACTCCTTGGCAAGCAAGGAGATTTACCGATGAAAGACATCCTCGACATCCTCGCAGAGACAATGCTGATCGCGACCTTCCAGCCGCGCCGCGACCGAAGCGCCATGCCCGGTTTCAGCGAGCGCTTGATGGCAGAGCCGACACGCGTCCGGCACGAGCGGCAGGCCGACCGGACGCGCACCTGGTAGGCACTGCATGTTGCGCAAAGCGTCGCGGATGGACATCTATTGCCGATGGATTTTTCGAACGTCGATCGATGAGCCATCCCCACGACCATGCCGCTCCGGCGCGGGGCCGGGGTCGCTCGCGCAACTGGGCGGGACCCTGGCGCAAGACGCCTGGCCGGCTCTTCGGCACATCTTTCGTTCGGTTCTATCAGGTCACGCTTTCCAGCCTCATCGGCAATTCCTGCCGGCACGCGCCCACTTGTTCTGAATACGCTTACGAAGCGATCGCCCGGCATGGCCTGTGGGCCGGCGGTTGGATGGGGCTGTTCCGGTTGATGCGCTGCGGCCCATGGGGCACGCACGGCTTCGACCCGGTGCCGCCGACGCTTGGGTCGCGTTACCTGTGGTTTACCCCGTGGCGTTACTGGCACGTCGGCAAGTCCGGCCACGCGCATCCCTGACGCCTTTACGGGCGCGAAGACTCCCTCTATTGAAACGCGCCTTGCCGGATTTGGCCCGGCCACCACCACCCACCCGCGCTCGTTTGCGGGACTGGATAGGAGATTAAGAATGTCGCAGATTTCCCTCACATTTCCCGACGGTTCCGTTCGCGCCTACGACGCCGCGACCACGGGCGCCCAACTCGCCGAATCCATCTCCAGATCGCTGGCGAAGAAGTCGGTCGCCTACGCGCTCGACGGCACGCTGCGCGACCTTGCCGACCCGATCGGCAAATCGGGCAAGGTCGAGATCGTCACGCGCGAGGATCCGCGCGCGCTCGAGCTGATCCGCCACGACGCCGCGCACGTGCTGGCCGAGGCCGTGCAGGAGCTTTGGCCGGGCACCCAGGTCACCATCGGCCCCGTGATCGAGAACGGCTTCTATTACGACTTCGCCCGCAACGAGCCGTTCACGCCCGAGGATTTCCCCGCGATCGAGAAGAAGATGCGCGAGATCATCGGCCGCAACAGGCCCTTCACCAAGCAGGTCTGGTCGCGCGAGCAGGCGAAACAATTCTTCCGCGACAAGGGCGAGGCCTACAAGGTCCAGCTTGTCGACGCGATTCCCGAGGACCAGGAGATCAAGATCTATTCGCAGGGCGAGTGGACCGATCTCTGCCGCGGTCCGCACATGGTTTCGACCGGCCAGATCGGCGATGCGTTCAAGCTGATGAGCGTGGCCGGCGCTTATTGGCGCGGCGATTCCAACAATCCGATGCTGACGCGCATCTACGGCACGGCCTGGGCCACCAAAGACGAGCTCGACGCCTACATCCGCATGCGCGAGGAATCGGAGAAGCGCGACCATCGCCGGCTCGGCCGCGAGATGGACCTTTTCCATTTCCAGGAAGAGGGCCCCGGCGTCGTCTTCTGGCATGCCAAGGGCTGGAAGATGTTCCAGAACATCGTCTCCTACATGCGCCGGCGGCTCGACCAGCTCGGCTATCAGGAGGTCAATGCCCCGCAGGTGCTCGACAAGAGCCTGTGGGAGACGTCCGGCCACTGGGGCTGGTATCGCGACAACATGTTCAAGGTGACCGTCGCCGGCGACGATGCCGACGACGACCGCGTTTTCGCGCTGAAGCCGATGAACTGCCCTGGCCACGTTCAAATCTTCAAGCATGGCCTGAAATCTTACCGCGATCTGCCTATAAAGCTTGCAGAATTTGGCAACGTGCATCGTTATGAGCCGTCTGGCGCGCTGCACGGGCTGATGCGCGTGCGCGGCTTTACCCAGGACGACGCGCATATCTTCTGCACCGAGGAGCAGCTCGCGCAGGAGTGCCTCAAGATCAACGATCTGATCCTGACGACCTACGCCGATTTCGGCTTCGAGCAGATCAGCGTGAAGCTGTCGACGCGGCCGGACAAGCGCGTCGGTTCGGACGCGGCCTGGGACCATGCCGAGCAGATCATGCTCGACGTGCTGCAGACGATCGAGCGCCAGTCGGGCGGCAAGATCAAGACGTCGATCAATCCAGGCGAGGGCGCCTTCTACGGCCCGAAATTCGAATATGTGCTGAAGGACGCGATCGGCCGCGAATGGCAGTGCGGCACGACGCAGGTGGACTTCAACCTGCCCGAGCGTTTCGGCGCGTTCTATATCGGCCGCGATTCGGAGAAGAAGCAGCCGGTGATGATCCATCGCGCCATTTGCGGCTCGATGGAGCGTTATCTCGGCATCCTGCTCGAGAACTATGCCGGCCACATGCCGCTCTGGTTCGCGCCGCTGCAGGTCGTCGTGGCGACCATCACCTCGGACGCGGACGAATATGCCGCTTCGGTCGTTGCCCGGCTGAAGGATGCCGGCCTCCTGGCCGAGGCCGATCTGCGCAACGAGAAGATCAACTACAAGGTGCGCGAGCACTCGCTGGCCAAGGTGCCGGTGATCATGGTGTGCGGCAAGCGCGAGGCGGAGGAGGGAACGGTCAACGTCCGCCGCCTCGGCTCGCGCGACCAGGAAGCGATGCGGCTCGATGCCGCGATCGCCGCCCTTGTGGAGGAGGCGACCCCTCCCGACCTGAAGCGGCGTCGGGCGGCCGCTGCTGCTTGACGTGTCGAACGGGGCGTACGCGCCCCATTCACACCTTTGTCACGCAACGAGCGCACCGACGTTCGCATTGCCGTCACGAATCATGTGCAGCTACGGCATGTCTCCCGAAAGTGTGCGCGGTTTCGGGATAAAGACCGCCGTTATCAAGAGCAATCGCAACGGGAATCGCAGCGATGCCGATCGGGTTTCGTTCCAAACCCCTTCTTTTTCCGGAACTCTCCTACGCCAATGCCGGTCAGCCGCGGCTGAAACGCTGGTTCATCCGCTCGGTGGAAGGCCTTTCCGGCCGCGACCGCTACGCCAGGCTCTACGCCATATGGCGCAACGAGATCGTGCCGACCCGCAACCGCATCTTCGGGCGCATGCTCGAATTGATCGATGTCCGGGTGGAGAGCCGCGATCAGTGGCCGCCGCGCGACCTGCCGGACGGGCCGCTTGTCATCGTCGCCAACCATCCCTTCGGCATCGGCGACGGGGTTGCCGTGCTGTCGCTGGCCGAGCAGCTCGGCAGGCCGTTCCGCGTGATGATCAATGCGGAGCTCCTCAAGGTCAGGGAGATGGAGCCATATTCGCTGTCGGTCGATTTCAGCGAGACCAAGGAGGCGCTGAAGAACAACCTCGCCGTGCGCCACGAGGCGGTGCGGCTGCTCAAGCAGGGCGTCACCATCGTGATCTTCCCGGGCGGCGGCGTTGCAACGGCGCCGAAGGGTTTTGGCCGCGCCCGGGACCTGCCGTGGAAGATTTTCCCCGCCCGCCTCATCCAGGAGGCGAAAGCGACCGTCATCCCGATGCATTTCTCCGGCCAGAACGGCCGTCTGTTTCACATCGTCAGCGGGCCGATGGGTCTGCTCGAGCGCGAGAACAAGATCGCCCGTTTTGTCGGCGGCCTGTCGCTCACCTTGCGCACGTCCCTGCTGATCCGCGAGTTTGCCCGGCTTTCCGGCAAGTCGATCTTCGTCAGGATCGGCGAGGCAATTCCGGCAGAAGCCATGGCGCACATGCGCGACCGCAAGGCGCTGCTGCAGTTCCTCTACGACACCGTTTTTGCATTGGCGTCCAGCCGCCGGCCGGACCGCGAAACCGCGATGGCGGCCTGAGCTCGTCGGAGGGGCGGCGTCCCGCCGCCCGCCCTCCAGCCGCTAATCCGCACCTTCGGCCGCGTCGGAGGATTGCGCCTCGGTGGTGATCACCTCGACATCCTCGTTGTGACCCGATTCCACCGTGTAGTTGCGCTGGTAGATGCGGTCGCGGTTCTTGGCGATGATCGTATATTCGCCTTCCGCCAGCACCATCGAGGCGTAGGCGCCGACGCTTTCGAACACCGGGTCGCCGGAATCGCTGACGATCGACCAGGCGGTATCGGCGATGGCTTCGCCATCCTTCTCGCGCACCAGCTTGAGCGTGATCTCGGCGGCACGGTGCTCGACCGTCGCCTCGGTCAGCTTGCCGGCGCCGACATGGATGTCGGAGCGGATGGTGGCGTTCACGTTTCCGAATTTCGACACGACGTGGTAGGTGCCGGCGTTGAGCCGCACGATGCGGCCTGGCTTCACGTCCGGGATGATCAGGGCGCGATCGCCATCGGCATCGGCGGTCGTATCGTAGATCGAGAAGAGCACCTCGTCCGGCGGCACCCGCATGCCGCCCGACATCACGGCGTCGAGCTTCAGGCCGCCTGCTTCCAGCACGAAGCTTTCACGCTTGGCTTCCTGCGTGACCGTGATGCGCTTGGTCGCGCCGGCGCGCCCGAACGTCGCATGCACGAGATAGCTGCCCGGCTCGAGCTGGAAGATTTGCGTGCCGCCCTGCGCCGAGGCCACCAGCGGCAGCTTGCCGTCGGCGCCGGGTTCCGGCTTGAACACGCGCCAGACCAGGCCGCTCGGAATCTCGGCCGAATCGGCCGTGAGCTGCGCATAAAGCGTGATTTCGCCGAACTGGCCGGCCGCAAGCGGGCCGTCCTGGGTGGCCGGAGCGTAGCTGGTGATCGGCGGGGACTGCGTCTCCTGCGCGAATGCCGGCGGAAGCTGGACGGCGAAGCCCAGGGCAAGCAAGGGCAGGAGCCGACGAAGCACGGAGATCATGCCTTGCGTTGAAGCCCATGCGGATGGCAATTTCAAGGCCCAATCCTGCCCACCGATCCAAAGCCCGAGCGCGCGCGAGTTCCCTCCCGGCCGCTTCAGCCAGAAAGCTCCGGGAGCCAATGATCCGATGAACCAGCCCGTTGTCGATTTCCTGCTCAGCCGCAGCTCGGTGCCGATCTCCGAGCTGAGGGAGCCGGGCCCTTCGGACGCCGAGATCGAGACGATCATCCGCGCCGCCTCGCGCGTGCCCGACCATGGCCGGCTCGAGCCCTGGCGTTTCATCCTTTACCGGGGCGAGGCGCGGCACCGCATCGGCGCGATGCTGGCCGAGCTTGCCGAGCAACGCGAAGGCCCGCTCACCGATGTGCGGCGCGACCAGGAGCGCGCACGGTTTTCGCGTGCCCCGCTGGTGATCGGCGTCGTCTCCGTGCCCAAGGCGCACCCGAAAATCCCGGACTGGGAGAAATTCCTGTCGGGCGGTGCAGCCGCAATGACGCTGGTGATGACCGCCAACGCGCTCGGCTACCGCACCAACTGGATCAGCAACTGGTACGCCGACGTGCCGGAGGGAAGGGCGATCCTCGGCCTCGCGCCGGAGGAGCGCGTCATCGGCTTCGTCCATATCGGCTCGTTCGCCGGCATCGTGCCCGAGCGGCCGCGGCCGGACGTCGGCTCGATCTATGCCGACTATTCCGGGCCGTGGAAGGGCTGACCTTGTTCTACGAGACAGCCAAGGGCCACGGCCTGCCGCGCGATCCGTTCAAGGCGATCGTGGCGCCGCGCCCGATCGGCTGGATCTCGACGCGCAGCCTGTCCGGCGCGGTCAACCTCGCTCCCTATTCCTTCTACAACGCCGTCTCGACCAACCCGCATCTCGTATGGTTTGCCTCCGAGGGAGAGAAGGACAGCGCGGCCTTTGCGCGCGAGAGCGGCGAGTTTGTCGTCAATCTGGTCGGGCGGGACCTGGCGGAGAAGATGAACGCCAGCTCGGTCGACGCGCCGCGTGGTGAAAGCGAGTTCGGCTATGCCGGGCTGACGGCCGTGCCTTGCCGGCTCGTCTCGCCGCCGCGCGTGGCCGAGGCGCCGGCCGCGATGGAGTGCAAGCTCACCGAGATCTACGAGCCCAAAGGGCTGGACGGACGCTCGGCCGGCGTGTTCGTCGTCATGGGGCAGGTCGTCGGCATCCACATCGAGGATTCGATGCTGAAGAACGGCTTCTTCGACGTGGCAAGGGCCGGCAACGTCGCCCGGCTCGGCTATCGCGACTATCTTTCGATCGAGGAGATATTCTCGATGAACCGGCCACGCTGGAAGAGCGATTAGAGCAAATCCAGGATTTTCGCGATTCTATGAATCGTGAAAATGCTCTAGCCGCTTCGGAGCGGCGGCGTCCCGCCGCCCGGGTGCGCGAGACGCTCACCGTCCTGCGCACGCATGAGCAGGCGTTCCGCGAGCCTCAGATGCGGCCGGTCGTACATCTTGCCGCCGATGGAGACGACGCCCGGATTGCCGGCGTTCCTGAACGTCTCCACCACCATGCGGGACTGCGCGATCGCTTCGGCGGATGGGGTGAAGGCGGCGTTGATGATCGGCACCTGCGCCGGGTGGATCGCCATTTTGGCGGTGAAGCCGTCGCGCTCCGCCTCGCGGCATTCGCGGGCAAAACCGTCCTCGTCGCGGAAGTTCGGGAACACCGTGTCGAGCGCTGCCGTGTCCGCCGCGGAAGCAGCGAGCAGCGTCAGCGCACGGGCCAGCCGGAACACGTCGGTGAAGCGGCCGTCCTCGCCGCGCGAGACGCGCGCGCCGATCGAGGCTGAAAGGTCCTCGGCGCCCCAGGTCAGGCCATCGAGCCTCGGATGCGGCCCGTAGGTGGATGCCGCCAGCACGCCGGCGCCGGTTTCGGTGATCAGCGGAATGATCTTGGTCGCGCCGTCGGCGATCCCGTTTTCCGCCTCGTGCACGCGCAGCATCGCCGAGAGCTGCGAGACGTCCACGCCGCCGCTCGATTTCGGCAGCATGATGCCGTGCGGCGCCGCATTCATCACCCCCTTGAGGTCGGCGTCGGTGAGCCCGGTCAGGAGATCGTTGACGCGCACATAGACGCGCGCGCGCGCCTTGCCGCGCTGCTGGCGAATGAAGGCGGAGGCGATTTCGCGCGCCGCCGGCTTGCGCTCCAGCGAGACGGAATCCTCGAGGTCGACGATGATCGTGTCGGCTTCGGTCGAAAAACCCTTCTCCAGCTTCTTTTCCGAATCGCCGGGGACAAAAAGCAGCGAGCGCATCAGGCCGGCTTCCGCAGCATCATGGCCTGGCGCACGGTGCGGGCGACCAGCTTGTCGTCCTGGTTGTAGGCGCGGTGCTCGAATTCGACGATGCCGCGGTCGGGCTTCGATTTGGACTCGCGCACCGACTTCACCTCCGTCTCCACCCGCACCGTGTCGCCGTGGAAGAGCGGGTGGGGGAAGCTCGTGTCGGTCATGCCGAGATTGCCGATCGTGGTTCCGAGCGTGGTGTCGTGCACGGAGATGCCGATCATCAGGCCGAGCGTGAACAGCGAATTCACCAGCGGCTTGCCCCACTCGCTCCTGGCGGCGAAATCGAAGTCGATGTGCAGCGGCTGCGGGTTGAGCGTCATCACCGAGAACAGCATGTTGTCGCTTTCGGTGATGGTCTTTCTTAGCGGATGGCTGATCACCTGGCCGACGCTGAATTCATCGAGATAAAGCCCGGCCATCCGCAAATTCCTCTTTTGATCCGGCCGCTTGATAGAGCAAATCGAGGAAAAGTGGAAACCGGTTTTCCCTCCGGATACCGGCGGGGTTCCCCGCCGCTTTTGCGGCAAACAAGGCATCGGGCGCGTCAGCGATTCCACCGGTCGCGGACGCGCTCGCGGCGCTGCCGGAGTGGGCGGCAAGCCGCCGCTCGGCCTGGCCGGAGGTTAATGAACATGGTTGACCGTTCGTAAACCAATTCCCCTTAGCGTTTAGCCGTACAAGTTCTTCATGGTTGGCGTGGGTGGGATGGTAGTCGGCCACTTCCTCAAATGGGCGGTCACGGCAAGGGTCTCCGAGCGGGCCGCGGCAGCGGGCGCGCTCGCCCGCGCCTATGTCGGCAAGAGCCTGCCCTTCGAGGACCGCTGCGCGGCGGAAGCCGCGCTGACGCTATTGCTCGACGATCCTTCGGCTAAAGTGCGCGCGGCGATGGCCGAGGCGCTGGCCATGAGCCGGCAGGCGCCGATACAGATCGTCAGCGCGCTTGCCGGCGATCAGCCCGAAGTGGCCGTATGGGTCCTGTCGCTCTCGCCGCTTTTGTCGGATGCCGACCTGATCGACCGTGTCGCGGGCGGCAGCAGCGCGGTTCAGGCGATCGTCGCCGGCCGCCCCTGCGTCACCAAAGCGATCGCCGCGGCGATTGCCGAGGTGGGAGACGACAAGGCCTGCCTGACGCTCCTCAACAATGCCGGCGCCTCGATCGCGGCTGTCAGCCTGCGCCGCGTCGCCGAACGCCACGGGCATGTCGCGTCCGTGCGCGAGGCGTTGATGCGCGACCCGGCTCTGCCGACCGAATGCCGCCACATGCTGCTGGTCAAGGTCGGGGAGGCGCTGAAGGGTTCAACGCTGGTGATCGCCTCGATCGGAACGGCGCGCGCCGAGCGGGTGACGCGCGAGGCCTGCGTCAAGGCGTCGATCACCCTGATCGACCGGACGGAAGCCGACGAGCATGCCGCCCTGGTCGAGCATCTGAGATTGGCCGGCGAGCTGACGCCGGCCTTCGTCGTGCGCGCTGTCGCCTGCGGCAAGATCGACTTCTTCGGCGCCGTGCTCGGCTCGCTGACGGCGCAGTCGCCGGCGCGTATCACCTCGATGCTGGCCGGCGCGCAGAACGTGGCGCTGTCCGCGCTCTTTCGCCAGGCGGGGCTCGCTGCCTCGACCCACCCGGTCATCCTGGCGGCGCTCAAGATCTGGCGGGAAGTGGCGCGCGGCGAGCGGGTCGCGGGCGTGCAGGAAGTCACCTGGACGATGCTGCGCGAGCTCGGCGACGCCGCCGATCCGGACCTCGTCGCATTGCTCAAATCGATCCATGTCGAGACGTTGCGCGAGAATGCCCGCATCCACGCGCTGGCGATCGCCGCGGCGTAGAAAACTTAGACGGGCTCTACTGCCTGCCGGCGCGCCGCGACGAGATCGCGGCTGGCGTACCAGAACACTGCCGCCACCACGATGCCGCCGCCGATGACGGAGGCGAAGGGCGGCAGCTCGCCGAGGAACAGCCAGGCGAAGGTCACCGCAACGGGCACCTCGGCCGTGCCGAGCAGGCCGCTTTCGGCGGGCGGCAGCCGCATGGCACCTTCGGTCCACAGCACGGTGGCGATCGCGAACGATGTGCCGAAGCAGCAGCACAGCACCAGATCGCGCGTCGAAACGGCGAACGGATCGACGAAGGCAAAACAGGCAAGGAACAGAAGGAAGGCGGAGAGTGCCCCCGCCCAGACTGTCGGCGAGTCGCGAAAGGCGCGCACCAGCACGATGTAGAGCGCGCAGCAGAAGGTCATCAGCAGCGCGATGAGGTCGCCCCGCAGCCTTCCGGCCTCGAGCCCGCCGGCGACCATGATGACGACGCCGGCGAGGGAAACGACGGCCGTCACCATCGTGCGGACCGGCGAGCTCTGGCGAAAGACCAGCCAGGCAATGGCTGCCGCCATGAATGGCGCCGTCGCATAGGCGACAGCGACATTCGACACGGTGGTCTGCTTGAACGCACTGATGAAGAGGATGCTCGCGACAGCGCCGACGACGGCCAGCGTCCAGCCACGCCACCCGAGCCGAAGCGCGGGGGCAAGCGGCCTGCCGCGTGCGCGCCAGAGCACATAGGCGGCCATCAAGATCGCGCCGGAAAGCCCGCGCCAGCCTGCGATGGTCCAGGAATCGGCGGTGATGGTTTTGGTGAAGACGCCGGCGAGGCCGAAGAAGGCCGTCGAGCCCACGATCATCAAAATGCCTGCCGTGCGCTCGCTGACGACACTCATGTCAGAGCTTTTGCATGGAAGGTTCGCGCGGTCGATATGCCAGGGCTCGGCAACTGACGGGGGGTGTCAGGAGTGGTGGATTGAGGCGTCGGCGCCACGTTTGCGAGGCTCGCTTGAGAGGGGGCGGCGCCACCCTCTCAAGCCGGTAGCTCAGATATCCAGCTCGTCGGCCGCCGCGAACTCGGCCCGCTCCTGGATGAAGCGGAAGCGCGCGTCGGGTTTCGTGCCCATCAGCGCCTCGACCGTCCCCCTGGTCGCCGCTTCTTCCTCCTGCACCTCGACCCGGAGCAGCGTGCGCACCTTCGGGTCCATCGTGGTTTCCTTGAGCTGGTTGGCGCGCATCTCGCCGAGGCCCTTGAAGCGGCCGATCTCCACCTTGCCGCGCCCGTTGAATTCCTTCTTCAGCAATTGGTCCTTGTGGGCGTCATCCCGCGCATACATGGTCTTGCCGCCCTGGCTGATCCGGTAGAGGGGAGGAACCGCCATATAAAGGTGGCCGCGTTTGATCAGCTCCGGCATCTCCTGGTAAAAGAAGGTGATGAGCAGCGACGCGATGTGGGCGCCGTCGACGTCGGCGTCGGTCATGATGATCACGCGGTCGTAGCGCAGATCTTCGTCGCGATATTTCGAGCGCGTGCCGCAGCCGAGCGCCTGGATGAGATCGGCGATCTGCTGGTTGGCGGTCAGCTTGTCGTGGCCTGCACTCGCGACGTTCAAGATCTTGCCGCGCAGCGGCAATATCGCCTGCATCTGCCGGTCGCGCGCCTGCTTGGCCGAACCGCCGGCCGAGTCGCCTTCGACGATGAAAAGCTCCGCACCTGCCGCGGCATTCTGCGTGCAATCGGCGAGCTTGCCGGGCAGGCGCAATTTGCGCGTCGCGCTCTTGCGCGACACTTCCTTCTCCTGCCGCCGCCGCACCCGCTCGTCGGCGCGGTCGATCACCCATTCGAGCAGCTTCGAGGCTTCCTGCGGATTGTCGGCGAGCCAATGGTCGAGCGGATCGCGCAACGCCGTCTCGACGATGCGCTGCGCCTCGACCGTCGCCAGCCGGTCCTTGGTCTGCCCGACGAACTCCGGCTCGCGGATGAAGACCGACAGCATGCCCGCCGCCGAGATCATCACGTCGTCGCTGGTGATGATGGAGGCGCGCTTGTTGCCGGTGAGCTCGGCATGCGCCTTCAAGCCGCGCGTCAGCACGTTGCGGAAACCCGCCTCGTGCGTGCCGCCTTCGGCGGTGGGGATGGTGTTGCAGTAGGAGTTGACGAAACCGTCGCCGCCGAACCAGGTCACCGCCCACTCGACCGAGCCGTGGCCGCTCGACTTTTCGCTCTTTCCCGCAAACACCTCGCGGGTCACCTGCATCTCGTCGCCGAGCGAGGCGAGCAGATAGTCCTTCAGGCCGCCGGGAAAATGGAAGACGGCTTTCGCCGGTGTGGTGTCCTTGTCCTTGATCAGCGAAGGGTCGCACGACCAGCGGATTTCGACGCCGCCGAAGAGATAGGCTTTCGAGCGCGCCATACGATAGAGCCGCGCCGGCTCGAACGCCGCGCCCTTGCCGAAAATGTCGGCATCGGGGTGGAAGCGCGTGCGCGTGCCGCGCCGGTTATGCACCTCGCCGAGCTGTTCGAGCGGGCCGAGCGGCTTTCCGCGCGAAAAACGCTGGCGATAGAGCTGGCGGCCGCGCGCCACCTCCACCTCGCAATGGTCGGAGAGCGCGTTCACGACCGAAACGCCGACGCCGTGCAGGCCGCCCGAGGTCTCGTAGACCTTGTTGTCGAATTTGCCGCCCGAATGCAGCGTCGTCATGACCACTTCGAGCGCCGACTTGTTCTTGAATTTCGGGTGCGGATCGACCGGGATGCCGCGGCCATTGTCGGTCACCGTCAAAAAACCGTCGGCGCCGAGCTCGATGTCGATGAAGGTCGCGTGCCCGGCGACCGCCTCGTCCATGGAATTGTCGATGACTTCGGCGAACAGGTGGTGCATCGCCTTGGCGTCGGTGCCGCCGATATACATGCCCGGCCGACGCCGCACCGGCTCCAGCCCTTCGAGCACCTCGATGTGGCCCGCGTCATAACCTTCGCTGCCGTCCTTCGGCGCCGCCGATTTGCGTGCGCCCGCGGCGCGCACGATCGGATCGGCAGGCCGTTGCGCGCCGCGCGCCGGGGTCGGCGCCTGCTTGTCGAGATTGGCGAAGAGGTCGTTGCTGTCGTCCATGGGCATGTCCGGCGAATCGGTTTTGGATACTGCCACGGATAGGCGTTTCCGCGACAGTGGTTCCCGTTATGTTCGATGTCGGTTTGATTTGCGGTTGCGGGCAATAAGCAGATGGGTGTGACGGCCGCAAGGCGCCAGCCATTTCTCGCCCCTGGAGCCGATCGGAAAGCGAGTCGCCCTGACTACGGCATTTCTCCCAAAAGTGGCCCCGGTTTTGGGACAAAGACATGCGCGATCAAAGACCTGCAGCATGTCGCGTGAATCCCGATTCATGCGACATGCTTAGGCGCCGGCTGCGTTCCTCAGGCTTGGGTCGAACGGCGTCCGCTGCGCCTCAACCAGGATCTCGTCCGCCGATGGCGAATGCAAATCGGGGGGACTATCGCCCGCCGTAGTTTTCCCGGGCATTCTGGACGTCGATGGAACGCCTCCACTGGCCCCTCCACAATTCCATTCCCTGCATGTCCTGGGTTGAGGCGGAAGCCGATTTCCGGGCCTTCGTGTTCAAAGGCTGATCGACCGTGATGCATGCGGACAAAAGCGCTGCGCACAGCAGAAAGACAAGTTTGGGCATGTGGAGCTCCTTGGCACAAAGCCCCCATCCGGTCGTGTCGTAGATATAGCGAGAATCCATGTTTTCAGCGCAGCCATTCGCGCTGGCGGGCGAAACGTAACGGTCACGGACGCCGGGTCGGACCACAACTGCCATGGCAGCCGGCCGGCTTCGAGCCGCGACCCGCAAGCGGCCGCTTTGGGCATGGGGCCGTTGACCGGCCATTGGTGGCTCCAACGGAGCGGCGGCGCCCGCTCGCCGCTGCGGTATCGTCTGCAAGGCTTCGATAACCAAGCAGACGGAAATCGCTCAAACTTGCGCGGTTCCCATACGCAATTCTTTAAGTTTGATGCCTAGCCTTCCGGCAAAAGAACGAGAAGAACCGGGGCCTGGGCGTGAACCGCAAAGCCATCACCATGATTGGCATTGCCGCCGTTTTCGGCGCGCTGTCGATCTTTGCTGCGGACATCTGGCTGAAGAGCCGGGCCAATGCGCGTGCGCCCGAGATCGTGCGCGAGGTCAAGGTCGAGCCGGCTCCGCCGGCCATCGAATTCAAGACCATCGTCGTCGCCAGCGCACCGCTGCGCTTCGGCATGGAACTCGATGCCGCGCAGCTCGCCGAGATTCCGTGGCCCGAGGCGTCGCTTCCGGCAGGCACATTTGCCACGATCGCCGAATTGATGGGCGAGGGCGCCCGTGTCGTGCTTTCGCCGATCGAGCCGAACGAGCCGGTGCTTTTGGCAAAACTTTCCGGGCCGAACGGCCGCGCATCGCTCTCCAACCTGCTTTCGCCGGGCATGCGCGCCGTCACCATCAAGACCGACGAGATCGCCGGCGTTGGCGGCTTCATCACGCCGGGCGACCGGGTCGACGTCGTGCTCACGCGCGATGCCGGCGAGATCCAGGAAGTGGCCGAGAACGCCGACGGAGCCTCCGGCTCCTCGATCGCCACCGAGATCGTGGTCGAAAACGCCAAGGTGCTGAGCGTCGGGCAGGGGGCTGACGAACGCCAGACCGGGCCGCAGATCGTCAATTCGGTCACCATCGAGGTCACCACCGACGGCGCCCAGAAAGTGGCGCTCGCCCGCAATATCGGCGTCCTGTCGCTTTCGCTCAGGGCCGCTGCCGGGGAAAGCGCTTCGCTCGAAGGCCTGACCACCATTTCGGCTTTCGGCGGCTCGGCGATCGAGCGCGCCGCGGCAGTCGCGACGGAAGCCGTGTCGTCCGTCGACACGGGGTCGGCCGAGCCGCAAGAGCCGAAATTCAAGACGGTGATCGTGACGCGCGGGCTGAAGCCCGAAACGTACCAGGTGATCGAGGGGCAGGGGAACGGTAGCCGCTAGAGCAAATCCAGGAAAAGTGGACACCGGTTTTCCGTCCGGATTTGCGCCAGGCTAAGGGACGGCATCGCGAGGGGACAATGTTGGGGTGGGTTTCTGGTTCGAAAGGACGCCAGGCGTCCGTAACGCGCTTGCTTGTCAATGCGCAGCGCTTGCTTGTCAATGCGCAGCGCGCGCTTGCCGCCGCGATGCTGGCTGCCGCGCTGTTGCCGGCCGCGCCGGCATCGGCCGACAGCAAGATCATCCAGGTTTCGAGCGAGCGCACCACACGGATCAGCGTCGCCAAGGGCAAGCCGCAGACGCTGCGCACCAGCGTGCCGTTCTACGAGATCGTGATCGGCGATCCCGACATCGCCAACGTCAACCCGCTCACCGACCGCTCCTTCTACGTGCTGGGCAACAATCTCGGCACCACCGGCATCGCGCTGTTCGACGAGAACAAGCAGTTGGTCGGCACGATCGACATCGAGGTGACGCTCGACAAGGACCGGCTGGCGAGCGCCATCCGCGACAACGTGCCGGATTCGAACATCACCGTGGACTCCGCCAACGGCCGCCTGGTCCTGTCCGGCGAGGCCAAGGACGCGGTCGCGGCCGACAAGGCGAAGGAGATCGCCACCCGCTTCTCCGGCGAGGAGGAGGTGATCAACTCGGTCAAGATCTCGTCCTCGCAGCAGGTCCAGCTCAACGTCCGTTTCGTCGAGATCAACCGGCAGGCCGGCCGCGAGCTCGGCACCCACATGGCGGCGAGCTATGCCGTCCCGGGCGTCGGCGGCATCAGCTTCAACTCGTTTCCGAACGCCTCGACCAACGTGCCGGCCGCCGATCTGATCGGCGGCCTCGTCTCCGGCAATTTCTCGATCGATGTCGCCATCCGCGCACTCGAGGATCGCGGCGTCGCCCGGCGTCTCGCCGAGCCGAATCTCATTGCGCGATCGGGTGAAACCGCCAGCTTCCTCGCCGGCGGCGAGTTCCCTATTCCCGTCGCCGAAGAAGAGGGCCGCATCACCGTCGACTACAAGAAATATGGCGTCAGCCTCGACTTCACGCCGACCGTGCTCAATGACGGGCTGATCAGCCTGCAGATCGAGCCGGAAGTCTCCTCGATCGATCCTTCTTCCTCCTACAGCCTCGGCAACATCTCCATTCCGGGCTTCATCGTGCGCCGGGCGAAGACCTCGGTCGACCTGAAGAGCGGCCAGAGCTTCATGATCGCCGGCCTGTTGCAGACGCAGAACGACATCACCACGCAGCGCGTGCCCGGCCTCGGCAAGGTGCCGGTGCTCGGCGCGCTGTTTTCCTCGAAAGCTTATCAGCGGCGCGAGACCGATCTCGTGATCATCATCACGCCCTATCTGGTGAAACCGATCGATCCGTCGAAGAAGCCGGCGGTGCCGACGGATGCGACGCTTGCCGCGAGCCAGGTCGATTATTTCCTCGGCGACGTGGAGGAAACGAAGAAGGCGGCTGCAGCCCTTTCGGCCGCGGCCGGCAATGGCGTCGCCGCGGTCGCGACCGTCGGCCACTACCTCGATCTGCCGGAGAACTGACCATGCGCCTCGGCCTCATTGCTCTTTTCGCCCTTGCCGTCGCCGGCTGCACCACCGACGACACGCAGCGCATCGACGGCCTCACCTATGGCGCCGGCGATGCCATCGCCGCCAACACCGTCATGCAGATGGTCGACCCATGGCAGGACGGCGTCCAGCACACGAATTTGAAAGTGCCGTCGGAGCGTCCGGCGCCGACCGTCGTCACCGACGCCAGGGCGCCGAGCGAAACGAACGGCAAAGCCAGCGAAGACTGATCCGCCATGGCCGACGACAAGAAATCGAAGCGCATCCTGCTCGCCTCCGCCGACAAGGCGTTCGTGCAGGACGCGCGCGCCGCTTTCGGCGCCAGCCCCGAGATCGAGCTCGTCGCGGTCGAGAAGAACGTGCGCGAGCTGCGCGGCGAGATCCAGGAGGCCGATTGCGGCGCCGTCATCATCGACATGGATGCGGCCAAGCTCGACGAGATCGAGGCGCTGCAGCGCATTACCCGCCGGCTCGAGGGCCGCGCCCCGGTCCTGGTCGTGACGCAGGAATTCAACGCCGCGGCGGTGCGCATCCTGGTGCAGTTGCAGGTCGCCGATTTCCTGGTGAAGCCGCTGACCACGACCGACCTCGTCCGCTCCTCGCTGCGCGCCCTGCAGGGGACCGGCCGCGAGGAGAACAGGGAATCGCAGATCTACACCTTCATGCCGGCGGCCGGCGGCGTCGGCACCACGACGCTGGCGCTCGAGACGGCCTTCCTGCTGCACCGCTCGGTCACGCGCGGCGCCTCGACCTGCGTCGTCGATCTCAACTTCCAGCAAGGCTCGTGCGCCGAGTATCTCGACCTCGAGCCGCGTTTCGACCTGACCGAGATCGAGAACCAGCCGGAGCGCCTCGACCGCCAGTTGCTCGACGTCATGCTGTCGAAGCATCCGAGCGGGCTCTGCGTGCTTGCCGCACCCGCGAGCCCGTCCGAGATGCGCACCTTCCACACCGATGTCGTGGTGCGCATGCTCGACCTCGTCTCGGCCTATTTCGACAATGTCGTCATCGACATGCCGCGCACCTGGTTTCCGTGGACCCAGACCGTTCTGCTCGGCTCCAACAAGCTCTACCTCGTCACCGAGATGACGGTGCCCTGCCTGCGCCACACCCAGCGCCTGATCCGCGCCATCGACGAGACTGTCGGCAAGGAGGTGCGGCCGAGCGTGATCGTCAACCGCTTCGAGCAGAAGATGTTCGACAGCGGCATCAAGCAGGCCGACGTCCAGCAGCTGCTCGGCGCGCATTTCGTGGGCGGCATCTCCAACAACTACAAGCTCGTGCGCGAGGCGGTCGACCGCGGCGTGCCGCTGCACGACATCGATGCCAACGCCAACGTCATCGGCGACCTGAAGCGCATCATCCTGCCGGAAGAGGTGGCGGCTGCCGCGCCGAAGCGCCGCTCGCTTTTCGGTCTCAGGAAGGCCGGCTGATGAGCCGCTTCACCGTCCTGCAGAACCGCGGCGCGCAGCCCGTCCGGGCAGCGGAGCCGGCGAAGGCGCCGGCGCAGGCGGTGGTGATCCCGACGGTGCGTGCCCCCCAGGCGGCGCCGAAGCCGGACGGCAACGGCGCCAAGCCGGCCAATCGCGTCGTCGAGGCCCGCAGCCGCATCCACCGCATGCTGCTCGAGGAAATCAACCTCGTCGCGCTCGAGCGGCTGCCGAAGGAGGAGATGCATCGGCAGGTCTTCGACTTCGTGTCGGAGAAGATCCATGCCGAGCGCATGGCGATCAACGCCGCCGAGCTCGACGCACTGGTCGACGACATCGTCGACGAGATGGTCGGCCTTGGGCCGCTCGAGCCGTTGATGAAGGATCCCGACATCAACGACATCCTGATCAACGGCCACCACAATTGTTTCATCGAGCGCAAGGGCAAGCTGCAGCAGGTGCATGTGCCCTTCAAGGATGAGGCGCATCTCTTGCGCATCATCAACAAGATCGTCGCCGCCGTCGGCCGCCGCGTGGACGAATCCTCACCCATGGTCGACGCCCGCATGGCGGACGGCTCCCGCTTCAATGCCGCCATCCGTCCGGTCGGCGTCGACGGGCCGCTCGTCTCGATCCGCAAATTTTCCAAGAACAAGCTCGGCCTGCACAAGCTGGTCGAGTTCGGCGCGCTCACCAAGAACATGGCGGAGGTGCTCGCCTCGGCCGTCTATGCCCGCAAGACGACGATCATCTCGGGCGGCACCGGCACCGGCAAGACGACGATGCTCAACGCGCTCTCCGCCTTCATCTCGGAGGAGGAGAGGCTGATCACCATCGAGGACGCGGCCGAGCTGCAGTTGCAGCAGCCGCATGTCGCGCGCATGGAGACGCGCCCCGCCAACATCGAAGGCCATGGAGAACTGCGCCAGCGCGACCTCGTCAAGAATGCGCTGCGCATGCGCCCCGACCGGGTGATCCTGGGCGAGTGCCGCGGCGAGGAAGCCTTCGACATGCTGCAGGCCATGAACACCGGCCACGAAGGTTCGATGGCCACGATCCACGCCAACACGCCGCGCGATGCGATTGCCCGCCTCGAGCAGATGCTCGGCATGACCGGCATGCCGATGACGGTGCAGTCGATCCGCAGCCAGATATCGTCGGCGCTCGATTTGATCGTGCAGCTCACCCGCCTTTCCGACGGCCGGCGCAAGGTGACCTCGGTGGCCGAGGTGACCGGCATGGAGGGCGATGTCATCCAGATGCAGGAGATCTTCCGCTTCATCCGCACCGGCATGGAGCCGGACGGCAGGATCATCGGCCATTTCGAGGCGACCGGCATCCGGCCGCGTTTCCTCGAGGATCTGCGGGCGATGGGCATCGAGTTCCCGGGCAAATATTTCGAGCCTGGCAAGCCGCAGGACTAGCGAGAACAATGCTCGGCGGCATCAGCGAGGTCTGGATCATCTACGGCGCCGCCGCCATCTGCGGCATCATGGTCGCCGAGGCCTTCTTCATGCTCTACGCCGGCCGCGCCGACCGGCGCACGGCGATCAACCGCCGCATGAAGCTGCAGGACACCAAGATCAGCCAGGAGCAGGTGCTGATCCAGTTGCGCAAGGAGCGCGGCCTGGATGGCCGCCGCTCGCTCTTCTCGCTCGCCAGGCTGCGCCAGCTGCGCACCCAGTCCGGCCTCGTCATGCCGCTGCCGCGTTTCCTGGCGATCACCTCCGGCATTGCCGCGGCGATCATCCTCGCGGCGATGTGGAAAGGTCTTCCCGGCCTTTTTGCGATGCTTTTCCTGCCTGCGCTTCTCATCGCCATTCCGGTTTTCGCGCTGAAGCACCTGCGCAAGCGGCGCCTGAAGAAATTCGGCATCCAGCTGCCGGAAGCGCTCGAGCTGATCACGCGCAGCCTGAAGGCCGGCCATCCGGTGCCGGTCGCGATCGGTATGGTCGCGCGCGAGATGCCCGATCCGATCGGCACCGAGTTCGGCGTGGTCGCCGACGAGGTGACTTACGGCTCCGACCTCGTCTCGGCGCTGCACTCCATGTTTGAGCGCGTCGGCCACGAGGACCTGCCGCTGTTCGTGACGGCCGTGTCGATCCAGAACAGCTCGGGCGGCAATCTGCGCGAGATACTCGACGGGCTCTCCACCGTCATCCGCGAGCGCGGCAAGCTGAAGCGCAAGGTGAAGGCGATCTCCACCGAAGGGCGTATGTCGGCCTACATCCTCACCGCCGTGCCGGCGCTGCTGATGGTCGGCATCATGGTGTTCATGCCGCAGTTCTACGACCTGGTCTGGGACAAGGCGATGACCTGGTACCTGCTCGGCGCGTCGGTCGCCTGGCTGATGCTCGGCAATCTCATGATGTTCAAGATGTCGAACTTCAAGTTCTAGCCATGGAAGGCATCGCCACCCTCCTGGCCTCGCTGAAGCCGGACTCGCTGATGCTGCCGGCGCTCCTGCTGCTGCTCGTCGGCGGCGCAGCGCTGGCGTGGCCGCTCATTGCCGGCGGCGCGCGCAGCGACCTGAAGCGACGCCTCAAGGTCGAAGCGCCGCTCGCACCGGAAAAGCCGCAGGCGGAGGCGAAGAAGCCGGCGAATGCCGTGCGCGAGAAGGCGTTGAAGACCGCGCATGAATTCTATTCCAAGAGCGACCCCGAAAACGTCGCGCGGCTGCGGCTCAAGCTCATCCAGGCCGGCTACATGGATCCGCGCGCCGTCGGCATGTTCTTCGTGATCCGTTTTGCCGCCTTCGCCGGCTTCGCCCTTGCCGCCTTCGTCGCCAATGGCTGGTCAGGCAGCGATTCGAGCGCATTCAGCCGCTGGGCATTCGTGATCATGGCCGGCGCCGGCGGTTATTTCCTGCCTGGCCTGGTGCTCACCCAGAAGGTGCGGACCATGATGCGGGAATACCGCAACGGCTTTCCCGACTTCATGGATTTGATGATCGTCTGCTCGGACGCCGGCATGAGCATGGAGGCCGGCATCGAGCGGGTGTCGAAGGAGCTGCAGCGCACGCATGCGGGCTTGAGCCAGAACCTGCAGCTCGTGTCGCTGGAGCTGCGCGCCGGGCGCAGCCTCGACGACGCCTTGAAGGCGCTGGCCGATCGCCTGTCGCTCGACGAGGTGCGCTCCTTCGCGACGCTGCTGCAGCAGTCGAAGGAGCTCGGCACCAGCCTGGCGGGTGCGTTGCGCGTCTTTTCCGACGAGATGCGGCACAAGCGCATGTCGCTCGCCGAGGAGAAGGCGCATGCCCTGCCGGCCAAGATGTCGGTGCCGGTCACCGTGTGCATCCTGCCGGTGGTGATGATGATCGCCATCATCCCGATCATCGTGAGGCTGACCGGCGCGGAGTAGCGGGTTGCTGCCCACGGCATAAGCCTTTAGGTCAAGCCGCGTTCCAGCCACCCCGGATAAAGGCCACGAGGGTCGCCTGGCTGTGCATGCCGGTCTTCTCGAACACGCGCATCAAATGCGATCGGACGGTCGTGATGCCGAGCCCAAGCCGGTCCACGATGCCCTTCAGGTCGAGTCCTGCTGCAAGCAGCGCAGCGACCTCGCTCTCGCGCGGAGTGAGGCCGAAGAACTCCGAAAGCGGACGGATGTCGATTGTTGCTACTTCGGTCTCGCTGATAAACAGCGCGCAATGTGGTGCGGCGGCGCCGGGGACGGCCAGATTTAGCCGGGCAACAGGAAGCACGGTCGCAATCAGCGGCGCCCGCGACGACGGACGTTCCAGCCGTATCCTCGCCTCCATCGCAAGACCATCTTCGGCAACCCTTGCCATCGCATCCCTGATGGTCCGGGTGACTGTGGCAGTAGCGCCGAAGACGCCACGGTCGTCGACGCGCAGCCCGTCGTCCTCGGCGGCGATCGCCGCGGCGCGCGCGTTTACGAAGACGGGCCGCGCTTCCTCGTTCATCAAAACCACTCCGGTGGGGAGCCTGTCGAGCACGCTTGCAAGAGCAGCGTTGCGCTGCTCCGACACCCGCAGCCTTTGCTGCAGCTCCAGTGCAGTTCCCAGCACCGGCAGCAGCAGGCGAAGCGTCCTGGTTTCCATGCCTGTGAAATCGTCGTGTCGTTGCGGGCGGCAGACGCCGAGCACGATCTCTTGCCCGTATCGGTGGTCCTTGGCAAAGAGGGCGTGAAAGCCGCCGAGCGGCCGGATGCACTCATTGTACAGGTCGCTGCGCACAAATTCACGATCTCGAATCAGGGCTGAGCGGGTGATCGGGGCGCCTCGCGGCAGCTTGGCGGGCGAGATCGGCTCTTCGGCATATGCCAGCGACGCCGTCAGAAAGTGCAGGTCGCGCTCGTCGAGGCGCACGGTGGCGATGGACTCCTCCTGTCCGCCGACCTTTGTCCACAACACGGCATGCCCACCGCGCAGCGAATCGGTCACGCTCTCCAGGGCTGGCCCCAGAGGTGTTCCCTCGGCGGTCGCCGCATATAGCCGGTCGGCCGTATGCAGGAGCGCTGTGTCATGAACGGACCGCTGCCGCTGCATCGAATTCTGCGCCTGCCGCTCACCTCGCTGCTTCGGACACGAAAGATCGCATGCCGCTCGCAGGTTGCAAAGGGGAGTCGGCGATCGTGGCCGGTGCTTCGACGCGGCCGAGGCATCGCCGGCGTTCGTTTGGACGCGGTTCATTCAAATGAAGGAGGCCAGGCTCCGGCCATCAATGCATATTCCGGCGAGGGGACATTCGACGAAGGCCGGCGCTGGCGCCACCTGCCAGCGCGCATGTTCGTCATTCAGGAGCTGGCTGAATGCTTCGCTTTGTACGTTCCCCGTTTGCGATCCGTACCCTTTGGCTTTTGCTGCAACTCGTCCTTCTCGCCGCGGGAGCATTGGCCGCTTCGAACGCAGCCCGCGCCGCCGACTGCGACAGTGTGTCCAATGCCTGCCTGAATGAGACGATCGCCCGCAGCGGAACGGCGCGGACATTGTCCGTCAAGATCACGCGGACGTGGGATGCTGTCGACCATTTCAATGTCATCGTTCCTGGTTTCGAGCAGAAGGAACTCAAACCCGGAGGGACGCTGAAGCTGACCGTGCCCGAGGACGGCAAGGCGGTCTACTCGGTCCAGGCCTGCCAGGAGGACATCGTGCGCCCCTGGTGCAACTCCTGGAAAAAGGTGGTCCGGAATTTTCCGGCGGTCGGCGGGTGCAACGACTATGCCAGTGCCGCGATCGTGTCGCTGCTCGAGAGCAATGGTCTCGGTTGCGGTTTCGGGGGTGAGCGCTGGAATCCGAATTTTCACGCGCATTTCGACGCCTGCATGGACCAAAGCGAAGGCTTCCAGGGCTTCCTGACCAATGAAACGAATTTGCGCGCGGCAGACCTCGCCGCCTGCAAGGCCAGCAAGGTGGCGGCGAGCCAGCCCATCAAGAAGACAGGAAAGCCGAGGGACGGCGGCGGCGCGCCCATCCCGCCTGGAGTGCTGGCGTGCCAGGGCGGCGGCATGGCCGTGACGGAGAAGGACGGCTCGGTTTTCGTGAACTTCGCCCCGGCAGGGCAGCCCGCCGACCAGGCCTTGCCTGGACCGGGCGAATGCGCCTGGGGCGATCGGGTGGTCGGCGGCGGCGAGGCGCGGCGCATCGCCTTCCGCCGCGACAAGCCGAACGCCCGGCTGCTGATCGAGGCGGCCCGCGCCGGCGGGACATTCAACGTGCGCGCCCAGGCGATCAGCGCCTTCATCATGGTCAGCGAGATCGTCAGCGTGAATGTGGTTGACAGCGGCCTGCCCGCCGTCCCCGACGATGCGGGAGGCGAGGAGCTGCCCGTGCCGGCTACGGAATCGAGCGAATGCCCGGCGGGTGTGGCGACGGTCGCGACCGCGCAGGTCGGCGAGGAGGTGCTCAATGTGCGGGCGAAGCCGTCGCGCGATGCCGAGATCGTCGCCCAGGTTCCGGACGGCAGCCAGGTGAGCGTGGTCGGAGCCTGCTTTACGGGCGGTGCCGGC
>Ga0164290_1000344_pt1 | contig 166581 bp, 145 predicted proteins | sample Micstemetagenome_FD_108782 | JGI IMG/M metagenome (GOLD analysis project Ga0164290, IMG submission 108782) | Contaminated culture microbial community from soil near Moab, Utah, USA - Microcoleus steenstrupii SON62 (Illumina Assembly) | ecosystem: Environmental > Terrestrial > Soil > Soil crust...
CACCCCGTGCCGGGGTTCCCGGCGGGGCGCTGCTCGCCCCCGCGCCCCCGAGGCAGGGGGCCGGCCCCGGCCCCCTGCACCCCCAGGCCAGGGCGCTGCGCCCCTGGACCCCGCATGTCAGCTTCGGCACCTTACGCCGCCCGAACCTGAAAAACAGTGCTGGCCTCATCACCGTAGCACCTACGCGATCACGCCGGGCCTGGGACTGGGAGCACTGCCGCCCGAACCTGAGATGTGGAATGCCGGCCGCCTGTTCGCGGCGCCTCCACAGGTTCGTGGTGCGCCTCTCCCCGCCAGCGTGGCCGCGCAAGTACGTAGGCGCGTAGCGCCCCCCGGGAAGCCATCCAGCTTTAGCAGGGGGGCATGATGCCAGAGATGCAACCGCGCCAGCAAACCATACTTGGGGGTCGCGGGGGCTTGCCCCCGCGCCGCGGGGGTCCAGGGGGCCCGCGGTCGGGCCCTCTGGCGCGGGTCCGGGGCGCGCAGCCCCGGCGAGAAGACGGTTGGGCCGGTGGGCCCGTACTCACCGGGGGCTTTGGGGCGCGCAGCCCCGGCGAGAACCCCAGCGGCCGGCAGGCCCGTAACTCCCGCGAGGGAGCCCCGGCCGAAGCCGGAGCCCCCTCCACCCGGCCCCCGGGCCGGAACCCTTTAGTAGGCCTCGGGCAGGTACTGCTGCGCGTTGCTGCTGTCGAAGAACTTGTCGGGGTTGATGATCTTGGCCGGGATCTCCTCGCCCTTGGCGTAGGCCACCAGGGTATCGAAGGCCTTGGGGCCGAAGAAGGGGCTGCACTCGACTGTGGCGCCGAGCTTGCCGTCGATGATCGCCTGGAGCGCGTCCTTGGTGCCGTCGATCGAGACGATGATCACGTCCTTGCCGGGCACCTTGCCGGCGGCCTCGAGGGCGGCGATGGCGCCGATCGCCATCTCGTCGTTGTGGGCGTAGACGGCGGTCACGTCGGGGTGGGCCTGGAGCAGGGTTTCCATCACCTGGCGGCCCTTGTCGCGGGCGAAGTCGCCGGTCTGCGAGGCGATGATCTCCATGCCGGGCTTGTCGGCGATGTAGTCGGCGAAGCCCTTAGCCCGGTCGATGGCCGGGGACGAGCCCACGGTGCCCTCGAGCTGGATGATCTTGGCGTTGCCGCCCGTCGCCTGGTCCAGCCACTCGGCGGCCCGCCGGCCCTCCTCGATGAAGTCCGAGCCGATAAAGGTGACGTAGTCCTGGCCGGGCTTGGCGATCGTCTGGTCGACGTTGCGGTCGAGCAGGATGACCGGGATGCCGGCGGCGCGGGCCTTCAGCACGGCCTGGGCCAGCGGCTTCTCCGAGCGCGGGGCCAGAAAGATCGCGTCGACCTTCTGCGCGATCATCGAGTCGACGTCGGCGATCTGCTTGGCCTCGGAGCCCGCCGCGTCGGCGTAGACCAGCTTCCAGCCGCGCTTCTCGGCCTCGGCCTGGATGCTCTCCGTCTGCGCGATGCGCCACGGGTTGTTCGTCTCGACCTGCGAGAAGCCGACGGTGTAGGTGTCCTTGACCTCCAGCTTGGGCAGCGTCGACGCCCCGCTGGCGGCGCCGCTGTCGGCCGCCGGGGCGGCTGTCGCCCCGCCGGTGGCCGGGGTCTGCGCGCCACAGCCCGAAAGGATGACGACCAGGGCGGCGATGATGGACAGGGCCGAGAAACGGAACTTGCTCACCGGGTACCTCCGTGTACGGTTGCTCGCCCGCCGCATGGCGGGCCGCGGCCTGGACGTTCCGTGTCCAGTGGGGCATCTGAACTGTTATTCACTTCCAAGTGGAACAGTGTTCTGATAATATGCCACTCCTACGGTTTGTCAAGCCCCTCATGTGTCAGGCAATTCCCTGACAAAGGGCTGAACGAGGCAGTTATCGGCGTCCCCGCGGCACAAAGCATGAAAAGTGACTATTGACAAGGGCGGTTTGAGCCCTTAGCATAGGAACACTGTTCCACCCGAGAGGATCCGATGAAGGAAAACTCGAACGTCGAGCGCGCGCTCGCCATCCTGCAGTACATGGCGCGCCAGCCGGGCGAGCACGGCGTGCGGTCGCTCAGCGCCGCCCTTGACCTGAGCCCGAGCAGCGTCCATCGCCTGCTCGACACGCTCGGCCGCCTGGGCTTTGTGCGCCAAAACGCCGTGACCGAGAAGTACAGCATCGGCGCGCAAGCGGTGCAGCTCGGCATCGCCGCCCTCGGCAGCTTCGACGTAACTTCGGTGGCGCCGCCGTGCCTGCGCACCCTGGTCGCCGAGACGGGCGAGTCGGCCTTTCTGGCCGTGCTCGACGACGGTGAGGTGGTCTACCTGTACAAGGAGGAGGGCCCGCGGGCCATCCGCACCACCGCCCGCCTCGGCAGCCGGCGCCCGGCCCACTGCACCGCCCTCGGCAAATCGTTCCTCGCCACCATGCCCCCCACCGAGGCCCGCGCTATCTTGGAGCGCAAGGGCATGCCGCCCCTCACCGCCAACACGATCACCGACCTGACCCGCATGTGGGAGGAGCTCGCCGACGTCCGCCTACGCGGTTACGCCGTCGACCGCGAGGAGGTCGAGCTGGGCCTGCTGTGCCTCGCCGCCCCCATCCGCGACTACCGCGGCGTCACCGTGGCCGCCGTCAGCATGGCCGGCCCGATCGAGCGTATGCAGCCCTTCGAGGAGCGCTACGGCCGCCGCATCGCCGCCGCCGCCCAGGAGATCTCGCTCGCCCTCGGCTATGTGACCCGCGCCTTCCCGGAGCCGGCCCCCGCCTGAGCGGCTCCCCCCCTTCTCGCATAAGAGGGTTGCGACTATGACAGTGATGCCCAACGACGGACTGCTCGCCCTCAATCCGTACGAGGCCCGCACCGCCGCGGCCGCCTTCGAGCGGATCTTCCCGGCCACGCCCGACGGCCCCGGCGCCATCGCGCTCGGGGTGCTCACCTTTGTGGACCGGGCCCTGGTCGGCGCCTACGCCCACCTCAGCGACACCTACCGGCTCGGCCTGGCCGCCCTCGACCGTTGCGCTCGCGCCCGCTGCGGCGCCGGCTTCGCCGACTGCGTCCCCGACCAGCAGGACGCCCTGCTCGCCGACCTGGAGCGCGGCGCCCTCGTGGGCTTCGATGCCCCGCCCCAGGCCGCCTTTTTCGCGATGCTGCGCGCCCACACCCAGGAGGGCGCGTTCGCCGACCCGGCCTACGGCGGCAACCGCGACAAGGCCGCCTGGCGCTGGCTCGGCCACCCCGGCATCTTCTTCGAGAACAGCGCCGAGGAGAACCTCCAGGCCGATCCCGTCACCAAGGACGGCCGCATCCAGGCCCTCGCCGACGTGGGCTACGCCCTGGGCGACGCCCCGCGCGAGCCGACCGACATCCCCGGCTACGACCCGCAGGCCGGCGGCCGCCCGCCCTCCGGCCCGGTCGACGTGATCCTCGTCGGTGTGGGCGCGGCCAACGCCCTCGCCGCGAAGGTGCTGGCCCAGGCCGGCCTCAGAGTGGTCGGCCTGGAGGCGGGGCCGTACCGCACCAGCCGCGACTTCGTGCCCGACGAGCTGGGTTCGGCCTACTACTGCCGCGGCGGTATGGGCCCCAAGTACCTGGCCGAGGCCCCGCGCTGGCGCCTCGACGAGGAGTCGCCCACCCGCGAGGCCACCTTCTCGCTCGGCCGCATGATGAACAGCGTCGGCGGCTCGGTCATCCATTGGGGCGGCGCCCTGCGCCGCTGCCACCCGCACCACTTCCGCTTTCTCAGCCACCTGCGCGCCTGCGGCGGCGAGCGGGCCCTCCCCGAGGGCCACACCCTGGTCGACTGGCCCTTCGGCTACGACGAGCTGGAGCCCTTCTACACCCGCCTGGAGTATGAGATCGGCGTCACCGGCGACGGCGGCACCAACCCCTACCTGCGCCGCAGCAAGCCCTTCCCGCTCCCGCCGATGCGCGACTTCCGCATGGGCCAGATCTTCAAGCGGGCGGCCGGCGAGATGGGGCTGCACCCCTACTCCACGCCCGTCGCCGTCCACAGCGCGCCCTACAACGGCTTCCCGGCCACCACCTATTGCGCCTGGATGGGCGGCTTCGGCCCCTTCAACGATGAGCGCTGGACGCCGGGCATGACCTGGGTGCCCGAGGCCCTTGCCACCGGCAACTTCGACCTGCGCACCGGCTGCCGCGTCACCCGCGTGCTCACCAACGCCGACGGCCGGGCCAGCGGAGTCGAGTATGTCGACGCCGTCGGCACCCTGCAGACCCAGCACGCCCGCACCGTCATCCTCGGCAGCTACACGCTGGAGAATGTGCGCCTGCTGCTGCTGTCCGGCGACGCGAAGCACCAGGGCGGCCTGGGCAACAACACCGGCCAGGTGGGCAAGCACCTGATCACCAAGATGTGGATGGACGTCTACGGCTACTGCCCCGACACCATCTTCAACGCCCACACCGGCCCCTCGGGCCAGATGTGCGGCCTCGACGACTTCGTGAGCGCCGACTTCGACTGCGCCAGCCACGGCTTCGTCGGCGGGGCCACGCCCAACATCGAGAACCAGCGGCTGCCCATCCAGATCGCGCGCGAGCTGCTCCCGCCCGACGTGCCGGCCTGGGGCGCGGGCTACAAGGAGCACATCCGCCAGTGGCAGCACTTCGCCGCGGTGCGCATCCAGCCCGACGCCCTCCCCTACCACGCCAACTATCTCGACCTCGACCCGCGCTTCCGCGACCGCAGCGGCCTCGGCCTGCCGGTCGTCCGCGTCACCTACGACCAGCAGGCCAACGAGCGGCGCCAGATGGGCTTCTTCGCCGAGAAGGGCCAGGAGATCGCCCGCGCCATGGGCGCCACCAAGACCTGGGTCGGCCCGAGCTTCGGCGGCCTGATCAGCAGCCACGAGCTCGGCGGCGCCCGCATGGGCGAGGACCCGGCCGGCTCCGTGGTGGACACGGACTTGCAGGTCCACGACACGCCCGGGCTCTACGTCTACGGCACCGCCGTCTTCCCCTCCTGCCACGGCGTCAACCCGACCCTGACCATGTGGGCGGTGATCTACCGGGCGGTCGAAGGGCTCGCCGAGCGGCTCCGGCACGGGTAGTATAAGAAGGGTTTTTATGAAGATCGAGCGCATCGAGACGGCCTACTACCGGCTGCCCCTGGAGGCCTCGGGCGACGCGGGCCACGGCCTGCTCGACACCGAGGAGCTGATCACGCTCAAGCTCCATGCCGAGGGGCTGGTGGGCCACGGCTACACCTACACGATCGGGCGCGGCGGGCGGGCAATCAAGTCGCTGATCGACGACGACATCACCCCGCTGGTGCTCAACCGCGACGCGACCGACATCGAGGCGATCTGGCGCCTGCTCTGGCAGCGCCTCCTGTACGTCGGGCGCGGCGGCCTGGCCGCTTTCGCCGTGGCCGCCCTCGACGTGGCCCTGTGGGATCTGAAGGGCCTGGCCGCCGGCAAACCGCTCTACGCCCTGCTCGGCGCCGAGGCCCGCGACATCCCGGCCTACGGCTCCGGCGTCGACCTGCCCAAGCCGCTCGACGGCCTGCTGAAGCAGACCGAGGGCTTTATGGCCCGCGGTTTCCCGGGCGTCAAGGTGAAGATCGGCCGGGCCGACCCCCGCGAGGACGAGGAGCGCGTCGGCGCCGTGCGCAAGCTGATCGGCCCCGACGTCGACCTGATGGTCGACGCCAACATGACCTGGAGCGCGGCCGAGGCCCTGGAGCGCGGCCGGCGCCTGGAGCAGTTCGACCTGTTCTGGTACGAGGAGCCGAGCATCCCCGAGGACGTGCCGGGCCACGCCATGCTCGCTCGCGAGCTCAGCGTCCCGATCGCCGTCGGCGAAAGCCTCCACTCGCCCTTCGAGTACCAGCGCTACGTCGACGAGCAGGCCCTCCATGTGCTCCAGATCGACCCGATCACCAACGGCGGGATCTCCGTCTCGCTCAAGGCCCTGGCCATGGCCGACGCCGCCGGCCTGAAGACGAGCAGCCACTACACCGACGAGCTGAGCGCCCACCTGCTCTGCGCCTCGCAGGGCACCGTCTATCTGGAGAAGCACGCCTTCGCCCTGGATGCGTACTTGCAGGAGCCCCAGCAGGTGGTCGGCGGCCACGTCCGCCCCACCGAGGTGCCCGGCAACGGCATGCACTTCGACGAGGCGGCTTTGGCGCCATACAAGGGGTAACCCATGAAACTGGATCAGCGCGTCGCCGTGATCACCGGCGCCGGCTCGGGGATCGGGCGGGCGATGGCCCTGCGCTTCGCGAGCGAGGGCGCCCGGATCATGGCCGCCGACGTGAACGGCGAGGCCGCCGCCCGCACCGCCGACGAGGTGCGCGCCGCCGGGGGCGAGGCCGAGCCCTTCACCGCCAATGTGGTGGAGCCCGAGCAGGTGCGGGCCATGGTCGCCGCGGCCAAGGAGCGCTTCGGCCGGGTCGACATCCTGTGCAACAACGCCGGGATCGGCTCCACCACCAGCGTGGTCGACCAGGACCCCGACGAGTGGGACCGCGTGATGGCGGTCAACATCAAGAGCGTCTTTCTCGGCTGCAAGTACGCCGTCCCGCTCATGCTGGAGCAGGGCGGCGGCGTGATCATCAACACCGCCTCCGTCGCCGGGATGGTCGGGATCGTGCAGCGCGCGGCCTACAGCGCGAGCAAGGGCGCCGTGATCGCCCTCACCCGGCAGGTGGCCGTCGACTACGTCGAGCACGGCATCAGGGTCAACTGCATCTGCCCCGGCACCGTCGACTCCCCCTGGGTGGGCCGGCTGCTGGCCCAGGTGGACGACCCGGACGGGCTGCGCCGCTCGCTGGAGGCCCGCCAGCCGATGGGCCGCCTTGGCACCCCCGAGGAGGTGGCCGGCGCCGCGCTCTACCTGGCCTCCGACGACGCCGCCTTCATCACCGGCACCGGCCTGGTGATCGACGGCGGCTGGACGGCGAAGTAGAAGGGACCCGCGATGACTGACACGTTCCAGATGCTGATCGGCGGCGAGTGGCGCGGCGCCGGCGACGGTGCCACCCGCCCCGTGCTCAACCCCGCCACCGGCGAGGCGTTCGCCACCGTGCCCGAGGGTACCGCGGCCGACGCGCGCGCCGCCCTGGAGGCCGCCCGCGCCGCTCAGCCGGCATGGGCCGCCCTGACCGGGGTACAGCGCGCCGCCCACCTGGCCCGGGTGGTCGAGCGCATCCGCGCCGATGCCGAGCGGCTGGCCCGCGTGGTGGTGCGCGAGCAGGGCAAGCCGCTGGTCGAGGCCCGCGGCGAGATCGGCGGCACGGCCGGCTTTTTCGAGTACTTCACCACCTTCGCCCGCGCCCCCAAGGGCGAGATCCTGCCCTCCGACAACCCCAACGAGGACATCTGGATCCGCAACGCGCCCTACGGCGTGGTCGTGGCGATCATCCCCTGGAACTACCCCGCCGCCCTGTTCGCCCGCAAAGTTGCCCCCGCCTTGATGGCCGGCAACACGATCGTGGTCAAGCCCCACGAGGACACGCCGCTCAGCGCGCTTGAGCTGGCGAAGCTGATGGAGGGGGCCGGCATCCCGCCCGGCGTCGTCAACGTCGTCACCGGGGCGGGCCGGGTGGTGGGCGAGGCCATGGTGCGCGACCCGCTGACCAACCTCGTCACCGTCACCGGCTCGGTGCGCGCGGGGCAGGAGATCCTCAAGGCCGCCGCCGAGAATATCACCGTCGTCTCGCTTGAGCTGGGCGGCAAGGCGCCCTTTATCGTGATGGACGACGCCAACCTGGACCTGGCGGTGCGCAGCGCGCTCCACGCCCGCTTCGTCAACTGCGGCCAGGTCTGCACCTGCAACGAGCGCACCTACGTCCACCGCCGCGTCTACGACGCGTTTCTGGAGCGCTACGTGGCCCTTGCCGGCCGCCTGCGCCTCGGCGACCCGATGCGCGAGGACATCGACCTGGGGCCGAAGGTGAACCAGGCTGAGGTGGAGAAGCTCGACCGCATGGTGGCGCGCGCGCGAGAGCAGGGCGCCGAGGTGGCGCTTGGCGGCGGCCGGCCCGAGGGCGGCGAGTTCGCCCGCGGCTTCTGGTACGCTCCCACCGTGCTCACCGGCGTGCGCAACGATATGGATATCATGCAGCAGGAGGTGTTCGGGCCGATCTCCCCGCTCATGCCCTTCGACGACTTCGAGGAGGCGATCGCCCTGGCCAACGACACCCGCTACGGCCTGACCGCCTACCTGTTCACCAACGACCTCAAGCGCATGATGCGCGCCGTCGACGCCGTTCGCTCCGGCGAGGTCTACATCAACAAGATCGGGCCCGAGCAGTTCCAGGGCTTCCACGCGGGCTACGGCCTCAGCGGCATGGGCGGCGACGACGGCCACCACGGCTACGAGCACTACTTCCGCAAAAAGACGGTCTACGTCAGCTATGCCGACGGCGTGCCGGCGGGCCTGATGCCATACACCCAGGACGAGACGCCGCTGCCGCCACAGTAAGAAGGAGACAGCCCGATGCGCGTCGAACTCGCCTACGGCCGCGGCCGCATCCCCGTCGAGGTGCCGGACGACGCGGTGGTGATCCGGCCCGAGGAGCTGCCCGGCCTCCCCGACGAGCGGGCCGCCTTCACGGACGCAGTGCGCGCGCCGATCGGCGCGCGGCCGCTGCGCGAGCTCGCCACGCCCGAGTCGACCGTGGCGATCGTGATCGCCGACATCACGCGGCCCTCGCCGAGCGAGCGGCTGGTGCCCTGGATCCTGGCCGAGCTGGCGGCGGTGCCGCGCGAGAACGTCGTGATCATCAACGGCACGGGCTCGCACCGGGCCAATACCCGCGAGGAGCTGACCCGCATGCTCGGGGCCGAGATCGTCGAGACGGTGCGCGTGGTCAACCACGACGGCTTCGACGATTCCTCCCTGACCCACCTCGGCCGGACCAGCTACGGCGGCGAGATCTGGGTCAATAACGAGTACCTGCGCGCCGACATCAAGATCGTGACCGGCTTTATCGAGCCGCACTTCTTCGCCGGCTTCAGCGGCGGGCCGAAGGGGATCGTGCCGGGCGTGGCCGGGATCAAGACGATCATGCACCTCCATAACGCCCAGATGATCGGCGACCCGGGCTCGACCTGGGCCCGGCTTGAGGGCAACCCCGTCCAGGGCGAGATCCGCGAGGCCGTGGCCATGTGCCCGCCCGACTTCATGGTCAACGTGGCCCTGAACAGCGGCCGCGAGATCACCGCCGTCTGGGCCGGCCACTACATCGAGGCCCACGAGGTCGGCTGCCGCTTCGTTGCCCGCCACGCCACCCAGCCCGTCGAGGCCCAGTTCGACGTCGTGATCACGACCAACAGCGGCTACCCCCTCGACCAGAACCTGTACCAGGCTGTCAAGGGCATGAGCGCCGCCGCCCGGATCGTGCGCCCCGGCGGCGCGATCATCGCCGCGGCCGAGTGCAGCGACGGCCTGCCCGACCACGGCAACTTCAAGCGGCTGCTGCGCATGCGCCCCAGCCCCGCCGAGCTGCTGGAGATGATCGAGGACCCCGACTTCGCCCTCTACGACCAGTGGCAGGCCCAGTCCCAGGCCCTTGTCCAGCGCAAGGCCGACGTGTACCTGTTCTCGTCGCTCGACCCGGACGTGGTGCGCGACGCCATGCTCAAGCCCAGCCACGACATCGCGGCCACCCTGGCCGAGCTGCTGGCGGCGCTCGGCCCGCATGCCCGCGTGGCGGTGCTGCCCGAGGGTCCCCAGACGGTGCCCTACCTGGAGGCGGTGTGAGGCTGTCGCGGCGCCGGCTGCTCGCCCTCGCGGGCGCCGGCTCGCTCGCCGCCGGGCTGGCTGCGGCCGGCGGCTACCTGGGGAGGCAACGCGCGATGGAGCCGGCGACGCTCTACACCTTCGGCGACTCGATCCTGGACTGCGGCCACTACAACCCCCACGGCGTCCACCCCGGCCAGCTGCTCGTCCGCAACCACGACGGCCTGTTCCCCGCGTTCCGCGGCCGCGACCTCGCGGCCCACCGGGACGCTCGCCTGGAGCACCGCGCCGTCGACGGCGCCACAGTCGACGGCCTCGCCCGGCAGGGCCGCGGCATCCAGCCCGCGGGCCCGGCCGTGGCCCTGCTCACCATCGGCGGCAACGACCTGATCCGCGGCCTGGCCGCCGACGACGGCCCGGGGCTGCGCGCCTTCGCCGAGCGGCTGGAGGCCTTCCTGCGCGCGCTGCCGCTGCGGCCGGTGCTGATCGGCACCGTCTACGACCCGACCTTTGGCGACGACCGCCGCAACTTCCTCGGCGTCGCCCCCGCCCTCGCCCGCGCCAACCACCAGCGGGTCAACGCCGTGCTCGCCGACGCGGCGGCGCGCTACGGCGCCCTTGTTGACCTCCACGCCCACTTCCTGACGGGCGACCCTTCCTGGTTCACCCACACCATCGAGCCGAGCCTGGCCGGCGCCTCCGAGGTGCGCCGGGCCTTTCTCGCGCCGGCCTTCCAGGCCCTCGGCGTCGAGGGTGTGTAGCCCGCCGGCTCGCTCTCGCGACGCCCCCACTTAGGGCGCGAGCGGGGGTCGAGGTGCCACGCTCACTCTCCCGACATCGCCGTGCCCCTCCCGGTACGACATTTGCATACTAGCCCGGGTCGCACGGTTGGCGGCGCGCTCCCACCACCGGCCCGCGGGCGTGCTACCGCGGCGCCTCCTGGAGGCCAGCGGCCCTGGCCGCGTCCGCGTCCGCGAAGCACGTGACCCCGGCGTAGACCTGGCGGTAGGCCGGGTGGTCGGGCGGGTAAAAGCGGCCGAGCTTGCCGATCGCCTTCACCTCGCCCGCGGCGCAGGGCCACCACGCCGGCTCGATCAGGTTGCCGACGATGCGGGCGCGGGCCGTCGCGGTCGGCTGCGCCGGCGCGGCGGTGGCGGTGGCGGCGGGCGACGGGGCCGCGCCGCCAGTCGCAGCGGGCGCCGGGGGGACGGGCGTCCCGGCAGCGATCGCCGTGACGTCCGCCGGCACCTCCGCGGCGCCGGCCGTCACGTCTGCACGGATCGCGGTGACGGTGGCGGAGGGCCGCGGGCTGCCTGTGGCAGTGAGGCGGGGTTCGCGCGCCGGGGTTGCCTCTGGGCTGGTGTCCGGCGTCGTAAAAGGGGGCGGCCTTGGCGTGGCGGTGGCCGTGCGGCCTTCTGGGGTGGCGATGGCGACAGGAGAAGGCAGCGGCGGCAGCGGCGGCACGGCGGCGAGCAGGAGCCGGAGCAGCAGCAGGAGCGCGGCGACGAATAGGCAGAGCGCGAGGACGCGCGGGAGTGTCGGCGGCATGGGGTGGTCTCGGCAGGTGTCCGGGGCAACCTTCGGCGCGCGAGATGCGCGACAGCACAGTGTACCAGGGAGCGCCGCCGCCCGCACCACGGGCCCGTCCGCCTCGGGCGCCCGAGACCACATTCGATAGAACTTGAAAGGACGCACTATGTCCGCTGATCCACACACCCTGCTTTGCCTGGCACACCTGGGCTGGGAGCATGTCTGGCAGCGCCCGCAGCAGCTTATGACCCGCTTCGCGCGGGAGCGCCGGGTGATCTATGTCGACCCGCCCCAGATCACTAACGAGGTGGCGGCGCCAGAGCTGCGCGACCTCAGGGAGGACCACGGCGTGCAGGTCGTGCGTCCGCTCTTCCCCGCCACGGTGACGGCCCTCACGGACGGCTACTGGCAGGCCTGGTACGGGCTGCTCCCCGCGACGCTGGCCCTGGCCGGCCCGGCGCCGATCGTGTGGGTCTCCTCGCCCTACGCCGACGGGCTGCTGGCCCGGGCCAGGCCGCAGATCGCCGTTGCCGTCTACGACTGTATGGACGACCTGGCGAGCTTCAAGGACGGCAGCCCCGAGATGCGCGAGCGCGAGGCCCGGCTGATGGGGATGGTCGACCTCGTCTTTACCGGGGGGCACTCCATGTACGAGGCCCGCAAGGCGCTGCATCCGCACATCCACTGCTTCCCGAGCGGGGTGGACGTCGATCACTACCGGCAGGTGCAGGACCCGGCGACGCCCGTGGCCCCCGCCAGCGCCAACATCCCACACCCGCAGCTCGGCTACTTCGGGGTGCTCGACGAGCGGATCGACTGGGAGCTGATCGCCGAGGTCGCCGCCCGCAGGCCCGCCTGGCACTGGGCGCTGGTCGGCCCGACCGCCAAGGTCGACCCCGACGCGCTGCCGCAGGCCTCCAACATCCACTACCTCGGCAAGCAGGCCTACGACGCCCTGCCCGCCTTCCTCAAGGGCTTCGACGTGGCGACGATGCCATTCGCCCTGAACGAGGCGACCCGCTTCATCAGCCCGACCAAGACGCTGGAGTACCTGGCCGGCGGCAAGCCCGTGATCAGCAGCTCCGTCCCCGACGTCGTCGCCTTCTACCGCGAGATCGTGCTGCTCGCCGACGGCCCCGACGCCTGGATCGCCGGCGTCGAGTCCATCCTGCGTGATGGTGAGGCTCAGCTCCACGCCCGCCTGGAGCGGGCCCGCCCGGTGCTGGAGGCGAACACCTGGGACGCCATCGCCGGCCGCATGGCCGGCCTGATCGAGGGGGTGCTCCGCGAGCGGTGACGCGGCGAGCCGGGGGCTGTGATGGAGCGGCTTGTGGCGGGATGAGCCCTGGCATAGCAGCGCCGTCAAGCGACGGGGGCCCATGCTACAATACGGGCGCGCCCGACCGAGCCCACGCTGAACTCCCGAGGCTCCGATGGCTGTGGAGCAGGTGCCCGCATCGATCTCCGTCGCCGCGCTCACGCCGGCCCTGCGCGACGCGCTGCCTGATGAGCTCGCCCCGTGCGCCCCCGGCCTTGCCGCCCTGCTCGCCGACGTCGCGGCCGGCCGGCTGGCGCCGCAGCGGGTCGGCCGGCGGCTCGACGCGGAGCCGCGGCTACGGGCGGCGCTGCGGGCCCTGGCCGGCCGCCAGCTCGCCGCCGACCAGGCCCTGGTCTCGTTCGGCAGCGGCAACCAGTTCGGCGACATCTCGATCGGCGATGTCGTCGCCGGCGATAAGATCACCCTGTCGCTGGCGCTCCCCGCCTCGCGCCTATCCCCGCGCGACCTGCGCAACCGCCGCGCGATGCTCGCCCGCCTGCGGGCGATCTGGATCGATGGGCTGCTGGCGAGCACCTTCGCCGAGATCGGGCGGGCCAGCCTGAGCCTGACGGTTGTGCCCGGCGCCGTGGAGCGCCCGCTCGACGCCCAGATGCAGGAGCTGGCCGCCGGGGGCGGGCCGCTCCCGGCGCGGGCCTCGGTCGTCGACGCCTTCGACGCCTCGGGCGGGGCGCTGCTGGTCCTCGGGGCCCCGGGCGCGGGGAAGAGCGTGCTGCTGGCCGAGCTCGCCGGGGCCTTGATCGCCCGCGCCGAGGCCGACGAGTCGCAGCCCATCCCCGTGATCCTGCCCCTCGCCTCCTGGGCGGCCCGCCGCCCGCCGCTCGGCCAGTGGGTCGTCGATGAGCTGCGCGGCCAGTACGACGTCCCGCGCGACGTCGGCGCGGCCTGGCGCGACTCGGACGCCCTGCTGCTGCTCCTGGACGGCCTCGACGAGGTCGACGCCGACCACAGGGCCGGCTGCATCGCCGCGATCAACGCTTTTCGCGCCGGCAGCTTCGCGCCGCTCGCCGTCGTGTCGCGCAGCGCAGAGTACCGCGCCGCAGGTGTGGCGCTGCGCCTGGGCCTCGCCGTCGCCGTACAGCCCCTGGACGCCCGGGGGGTCGAGGCGCTCCTGGCCGGGGCGGGCGGCCGGGCGCGGGCTGTCCGCGACGCCATCGCCGCCGACGCCGACCTGGAGGCGCTGGTGCGCTCCCCCCTGATGCTGGCGGTGATGCTGCGCGCCTTTGAGGGCGAGGCGGGGCGGGCCAGCCTCGCCGCACCCCCCTGCCCACACTGCGGCGCCCAGCCGCGGCTCGCGGCCCGCTTCTGCCCCGGCTGCGCCGCGCCGCTCCCGCGCGACATTGGCGCGCTGCGGACCGGGCTCATCGCCGCCTACGTCGAGCAGGTGTTCCGCCGCCGCGGGGCCGCGCTGGCCCTCCCCCGCGAGCGCCTGGAGCGGGGGCTGATCGTGCTCGCCCGGCGCATGCTCGCCGCCGGCCAGGTCACCTTTCATCTGGAGGATCTTCAGCCGGGCTGGCTGCCCGGCCCGGGGGCCGTGCGGGCCTACGCCATGATCGACCGGCTCGGCGGGGCGCTGCTCGCCATCCTGGTGTGCCTGGCCTTCATCGGGCCGGTCTCGCTCCTCGTGGGGGCCGCCATCGGCCCGGGCGACCCGTGGGTGTACTACGCCCTGCTCGGCCTTGTCTTTGGCGGCACCTCCGTTGCGGCCACCGGGCGGACAGAGCGGCGGGTCGTGCTCGACACGCTGCGCGGCATGGCCGTCGGGCTGCCGCTCGGGCTGACCAGCGGCGCCATCGCCTACCTGGCCGACCCGTCGCGGCGGGAGTTATTCGATGTGTCGGGGCTGTCGCCGGCCCTTGGCGTGATCGCCTCGGCGGGCTCGCTCGGCCTCAGCCTGACCCTCGCCGGGGGCCTGTACGGGATGCTGACCGGCCCGCCCGGCCTCGGCCCGCGCCGGGTCGCCCTGGTCGAGCGGGTGCGCTGGTCGTGGCGGCACGCCGTGATGAGCATCCCGGCCGGCGTCGGCATTGGCGTGGGTATCGGCGCCATCTTCGGCCTCGCCATCGGCCTCGCGGCCGTGGCTCTCACCCTGGTGTCGCGGATCGACATACAGGATTTTGGGGGGCCGGCGGGGGCGAGCCTGGCCATGCTCCTGCTGGTCTTCATCCTTGTCTGCGTGCTGGGGATGGTGCTGGTCGGGTCGGCCTTCGGCCTGATCGGGGGGCTGACGGCGGCGCTGCGGGCCGGTGTGGTGACCCCGCTGCTCGCCCCGGGCGAGGGGCTGCGCCGCTCGGCCCGCAGCGCGCTGCTCGGCGGCCTGAGCTTCGCCGGGGTGAGCGGCGCCTGCATCATGGCCATCCTCCAGCTCGGGGCGCTGATCCTCAGCGGCGCCGGCAGGCCCCAGGTCCTTGGCCTAAACGTCATGCTCTACAGCGTCACCGTCTTCGCCGTCCAGGGCGGGGTGATCGGCCTGCTGGGCTTCGGCGGCTACACCGTGCTCTCGCACATCGCGCTGCGCCTGGTGCTCTGGCGCGTGGGCCTGCTGCCCTGGCGGATCGAGCGCATGCTGGAGGAGGCCGCCGAGCGCGCGCTCCTGCGCCGTGTCGGCGGCGGCTACGCCTTTCCCCACCGCGTCTTCCTTGAGCACTTCGCGGCCCGCCGGGCGGGCGCCGCCGACGAGGCAGGGGGCGCCCAGAAAGAGTGAGCTGGGCCCGCCCGCTCATCGCCGCTCCACCTGTGGCCTGTATGGCCGGCTACCCCTCGTCCCGCCGCAGCAGGCCGCGCCGCTCGTAGACGGCGAGGGCCGCGCGCACAAGCTCGGCGCAGCGGGGCGCCTCGTGCTCCCGCTCCAGCCGCTCGGCGAGGGCGGCGAGCTCGGCGCCGGTGGCCCGGCCGGGGCGCATCAGGTGGTACATGTGGAGCAGCTCGTCGTTCGGCACCGCCGTCAGCTCGGCCGCCCGGGCCAGGTTGTCGGCGAGGGGAGCGTAGCCGCTCCCCCGCGCCACCGTCGCCTGGGCCCGCAGCGTCTCGGCGCTGATCTGCACGTCGGCGATGCCCAGCCGCCCTGCGCCGGCCGCCTCCACCGACACATCGCCCAGCGGCAGGCCGCTCGCCGCCCGCAGGCGCTCCGGGGCGTGCTCCATCAACGGGTAGTCGGGATTTGTATCGCTCATCAGTGTGCTCCGGCTGCTCGTCATGTTCTCGGTGTGCCCGGGCCCCCTACACGTCCGGCTCCCAGTCGAAGCGCAGCTCGGCCGGCGGGCGGTCGAGGACCTGCTCCGTTTCGCGGCGGTGGAGCAGGGCGGTCTTGACGATCAGGCGCAGGCGGGCCCAGTTGTCGACCTGGACGGGCACGGGCGCGGTGCGCTCGCCCTTGGCGTAGCGCGCGGCGTTGCGGCCGATCGCGCGGTAGGTGTCCAGGGTCAGGCTGGGCGACTGGGGGAACAGCTCCAGGTTGTTCAGGCGGGCCAGGTCGCGGCGGTGGATCACGGTGGTGCCGCGCGACTGGAGCCCGATCCCGACGCCCGAGCCGCTCAACTTGGCCCCGGTGTGGCCGATCTCCGCGCAGTCCGAGCTGTGGTACACCCGCACGACGCGGGCGGTCAGCCCTTCCTCGGCAACGCCGGTGAGGATGGCGGCGAGCACATCCTCGTGGCCGAGCTCCCCAATCGTGCGGACCAGCTCGCGCCCGTACGCCGGGCCCACCGCGACGACCACCTCGGGCCGGCCGCCCGCCCGGGCCGAGCCGAGCTCGGCCAGCCTCTGAGCCGGCGCGCCGAGCTGGCCGGCGATGAAGTCGCGCGGGGAGCGGGCCTGGCGGATGCGATCGACCTCCTGGAGCCGCTCGCCGTGGAGGCGGTAGCCGGTGCCGGGGCCGGCGTAGTCGTTGGCGTCGTTGATCCCGCTGCGCACGCGGAAGCCCTTGTCGAAGATCGCGGCGGGCTGGAGGTAGTCGCCGGCCACCCGCTGCCGGCACAGCTCCAGGATGTTGGCGGCGGCCGCCTCGAAGCCGCGGCGCCGCAGCGCGCCCACGACGGCCAGGACGGTGGTGTCGCCGGCGAGAAAGCGGTCGGCGGCGGCCAGGTCGGCGACCACGTCGCGCTGGGGCATGTCCTCGCTCGCGTGGGCCACCACGGCGGCCTCCACCTCCGCGTCGCTGATCGGGGGGAGGCCGAGCTCGGCGTAGACGGCCTGGATGGCCCGCGCGCCCTCGCGGCGGGCGGCCATCGCCTCGGCCTCGTCGACCGAGCGGGTGCCGCCGTCGATCTGCATGTCGCGCTGGAGCACGCTGTAGTCGTCGAAGTCCTCGGCGTCGAAGTTGCCGCCGCCGAACAGGTTGTCGCGCTTGGGGATGGCGCTGTAGCCGGAGAAGATCAGGTCGGTGCCGGGGATGAACTGGAGCATCAGCTTGGCCGTCTTGCGGATGGCCGAGTGGGAGGCCAGGGCGTCGTTGCCGGAGGCCACCTCCAGCCCGAGCATGGTCGCGATCAGGTTCTCGGCCAGCACAGCGCGCACCCCGCCCGGCAGCGACTCGGGCAGGGCGATGCACGAGATCGATCCGTTCTGCACCCCCTGGCTGCCGGCGCCGCGGGTGACAAGGAGGCAGCGCGCCTCCAGGTACAGCATCGAGCGGCCCTCGGCGTGGCCCATCAGCGCCTCGGAGCCGGTGCCCGAGGTGAAGCGCACCTTGACCCCGCGCGAGGCGTAGGCCGCGGCGAGAAAGGCCTTCGACCAGGGGGTGTCGTCGCCGTCGGTGAAGGCCCGCTCGGTGCCGTAGACGGACAGGGTCTCGGCGTAGGTGGTCAGCCCCTTCAGGGCCAGCCGCAGCCCGAGGGCCTCCTCGACAGAGCACTGGGTCAGCACGCCGCCGCGGGCGCTCTGCGTGCCGACCAGGATGGCCAGGGCGTTGAAGGGCGCGAAGCGGGCCACCCCGACCGTCGTCTCGACCTCGGCGAAGCCGCGCAGGGCCGCCTCGGCCGCGTCGGCCGCGAGCAGGGCCGGGTGCTCGCGCTTGTTCGTGACGTGGGCCTGGTTCGCGGGGGCCCGGCGCACGCGCATCTTCGCCAGGCCGACCATCATCTCCAGCACGCTCATGTGGCGCACGACCGCGCACAGCTTGGCCGGCGTGCAGCCGCAGGCCAGCCGCAGCGCCCGCTCGCGCGGCACGTTGATGTCGGCGAGCATGCGCGCGATCGCCAGGTCCGGCGTCGCCATCGCCTCCGCCGCCGCGCCGAGGTCGATCGCGTAGTCGGCGATAAAGGTGTCGATCGCGTCGAACTCGGCCCGCGGCCGCCCGTCGAGCTCGACCACCACGTCGTTCTCGACGCGCAGGCTCGGCTCAGGGTCGTGGGGGCTATCGGCGACGATCAGGCCGGCCTCGGCCCAGGGCTCGACAAACGTTTCCCGGTTGACGTCGCGCTCGTCCAGCAGCGCGAAGCGCCTGCTGCGCTCCATTGGCGTTTCCATTCGCTGTTACCTCGCTACCGCCTCCGCGCAGGCCCGGGCCACCGCCGTGATCTGGCCGAAGTCGCTGGCGGCGACGGCCTTGGCCGGCACGAGGTTGCCGCCGATGCCGAGGGCCACCGCGCCGGCCTGGAGGTAGTCGCGGGCGTTCTCGGGGCTGACCCCGCCCGTCGGCACGACCTGGAGGAAGGGCAGCGGCGCGAGCACGTCCTTGAGGTAGGCTGGCCCGCCGAGCCGGGCCGGGAACAGCTTGATCAAGTCCGCGCCGGCCTCGTGGGCCGCCATTAGCTCGGTGGGCGTCAGCCCGCCAGACAGCACCAGGGTGTTCCGGTTGACCGCGGCGGCGATCGCGGCCGGCCGCACCGCCGGGGTGACGATGAACTCCGCCCCCGCGTCGATCGCGTCCGTCGCCTCCTCGGGCCGCAGCACCGTGCCCACGCCCACGCACGCGGCGTCGCCGAGCGCCCGGCGCGTGGCCGTGATCGCCTCCAGCGCGCCCCGCCCGGTCAGCGTGAACTCCAGCGCGCTCACCCCGCCCTCCACCAGGGCCCGGGCCACCTCCACCGCCTTGCTGTACTCCTCCAGCCGGATGATCGCCACGATCTTCGTGGCGAGGATATGCTCCTTCGGCGTCATCGAGTCTCCTTTCGCCTCCTATGGCTCGTAAGTATCGGCTATCCCTACCGCGCCACGTCGCCCCCGCCCTGGGCCATCACGCTTTGCAGCTCGGCCCGCGACGTGAGGACGCGGTCGCCGCGCTGCGAAAGCGCGATCGCCGCGAGGGCCACGCCGCGGCGCAGGCCGGCGCGCGGGTCGCCGTCGAGCATGCCGTCAAGCACGCCGGCGGCGAAGGCGTCGCCGCTGCCGATCCGGTCGACGATCTGCACCGGCATGGCCGGCTCGCGCGCGAGCTCGCCGTCGGCGAGCAGCGCGGCGCCCTCCGCGCCGAAGGTGCAGCAGATCGCCCTGGCCCGGCTGATCGCGGCCAGCCCCTCCATCTGCTCGCGCGGCTCGCCGCCGCAGCCGAACAGCAGGGCGGCGTCGGCGCTCTTGCAGAACAGCAGGTCGGCCTCGGCGATGAGGGGGCGCAGCCGCGCGCCGGCGGTCGCCGCGTCCCACAGCCGGCCCCGGTAGTTCACGTCGAAGCTGACGGTGACCCCGGCGGCGCGGGCGCGCCGGATGGCCTCGGTCAGCACCTCGTAGCAGCCGTCGCTCAGGGCGGCTGTGATCCCCGTCAGGTGGAGCAGGCGCGTGTCGAGCAGGTAGTCCCAGTCCACGTCGGCGGGAGCCATGTTCGCCGCCGCCGAGCCGGCCCGGTCGTAGACGACCTGGATGGCCCGCGGGGTGGCGGCGTACTCCAGGAAGTAGGTGCCCAGGCGCTCGTCGGCCGCGCGCCGCACCGCCGACACGTCCACCCCGTCGGCCCTGATGGCCCGCAGCACCGCCGTGCCAAGAGCGTGGTCGGGCAGGCGGCTGACCCAGCCGCAGCGCCGGCCGAGCCGGGCCAGGGCCACGCACACATTGCTTTCGGCACCGCCGACCTCGATGTGGAGGGCCCGCGCGTCGTCCAGCCGCTCGCCGAGCGGCACGCTCAGCCGCAGCATCGTTTCGCCCAGGCTGACCACGTCGAAGCGCCGCTCGTGCTGTGATTGTGTCATAACGTCCTACCCAAAGATGACGCAGGATGCGCCCGGCACGGCGGCCCCGCCGACGCTCGCCCCCGCCTCGGCGCCGTCGGGCTGGAGCGGCAGCACGTCGATCCGGTCGCTGTGCTGGTTCGCCACAACCACGAAGCCGCCGCCTGGGGCGAGGGCGAAGTTGCGCGGCCAGGCGCCGCCGCAGCCCGGGGCGGCCAGCCGCTCCAGCCGGCCGTCGCCGCCCACCGCGAAGACGGCCAGGCTGTTGTGGCCGCGGTTCGACACGTACAGCCGCCGCCCGTCATCGGCGAGGTGGATGTCGGCCACCGTGTTCTCGGGCGCGCCGTCGGGCAGCGTCGCGACGGCCTGGACCTCGCGGAGCCCGCCGCGCTCGGCGTCGTACTCGAACAGGCTCACGGTGTTGTCGAGCTCGTTGGCTACGTAGAGCAGCCGGCCGTCCGGGTGGAACGCCATGTGGCGCGGCCCGGCGCCGGGACGGGCGACGCCCTCGCCCGCCGGCTCCAGCGCTCCCGTCTCGGGGTCGAGGCGGTAGACGACGAGCCGGTCGATCCCGAGGTCGGCGACGATCAGGTGGCGGCCGGCCGGGTCGAGCAAGGCCGAGTGGGCGTGGGGCGCCTCCTGGCGGTCGTCGCGCGGGCCGCGGCCTTCGTGCTGGACGTGGGCGGCGGGCGGGCCGAGTGCGCCGTCGGCGCCGATCGGCAGGACCTGGAGGCTGCCGCTGCTGTAGTTCGCCACGAACAGCCAGCGCCCGCCCGGGTCGATATGGAGGTGGCAGGGGTGGCTGCCGCCGCTCGCCTGGCTGCCGAGGGCGCGCAGCGCGAAGGGCTCGCGCTCCAGCGCGAAGGCCCAAACGCTGCCGGGCTGGCCGTCACCCTGGCTGGTCTCGCCGACGGCGTAGAGGAAGCGGCCGCTCGGGTGGAGGGCCAGGAACGATGGGTTCGTCACCCCGCCGGCAGCGCCGCGGGGTGCCAGGGCCCCGGTGGCCGGGTCGAAGGCGAACGCGAAGATCCCGGGGCGGTCGGCCGGCGCGTAGCTGCCGGCGAGCAGGAGGTGTGTCATCGTCATCTACCAGTTGGTCACGGAGCCATCGCGGCGCCGGAGATGCGGCGCCTCCCAGAACTGCCAGCTTTGCCCCTCGGCGAGGGTTTCGTCGATCTCCACGCCCAGGCCGGGGGTGTCGGGGACGGCGAAGGTGGTGCCGTCGAGGCGCGGCTGGACCGGGAACAGCAGGTCGGCGTCGTTCACGCCTGCCTTGCCGTAGTACAGGTTCTCGCTCTGGGTGACGCGCACCTCCAGCCAGGCGAAGTTGGGCACGGCGGCGGCCATGTGGATGGTGGCGGCGGTGCAGACGGGGCCGAGCGGGTTGTGGGGCATGAGGTCGATATAGTGGGCCTCGGCCCAGCCGGCCACCTTCATCGCCTCGGTGAAGCCGCCGACATTGCAGATATCGACGCGGGCGAAGTCGGTCAGGTGGCGCTCGATAAAGGGCATGAACTGCCACTTGCTGGCGAACTCCTCGCCGACGGCGAAGGGCACCGGGGTCAGCTTGCGCAGGGCTTCATAGGCCTCGGGCGACTCGTCGCGGATCGGCTCCTCCAGGAAGTCGATCGTGCCGGCGGGCATACGCTGGCAGAACGAGGCCGTCTCGGCGACGCTGAGGCGGTGGTGGTAGTCGATGCCGAGGGTCAGCTCCTCGCCGAGCTCCTCGCGGATGCGGGTCAGCCAGCGGGCGGCGTAGCCGATACTTTCGCGCGGCTCGAAGATGTCGGCGTTGTCGCCGGGGCGGCCGCCGCCAAAGGTGCCGGTGCGAATCACGCGCCAGCCGTGCTCCCACAGTAGCTTCGCGCTATCCAGCACCGCCTCGCCCGTGGTGCCGCTGGCCGTGGCGAAGCAGGGGATGTACTCGCGCTGCTTGCCGCCGAGCAGCTGGTAGACCGGCACGCCGAGGGCCTTGCCGGCGATGTCGTAGAGGGCGATGTCGATCGCGCTCTGGGCGGCGAGCAGCACCCGGCCGCCCTCGAAGTACTGGCTGCGGTACAGCTCCTGCCAGATCCGGCCGCGCCGCATCGGGTCCTGCCCGATCAAAAACTCGCGGAAGTGGCGCAGGGCCCCGACGACGGCCAGCTCGCGGCCGCTCAGGCCGGACTCGCCGAGGCCGTAGATCCCCTCGTCGGTCTCGACCTTGACGACGAGCTGGTTACGGTTGCCCACCCAGACGGGCAGGGGCTTGATGTCGGTGATCTTCATGTCAGCCCTCGTGGTGCCAGCCGAGCAGCCGCCCGGCCTTGGCGCAGTCGAAAAAGCCCTGGGTGCCGGCCAGGTCGCCGCGGATGGTCGTTTCGGGGTAGTGGGCGCGGGCCAGCTTCGACGAGGCCGTTTCCACGGCCGTGCGCGGGGCGACGATGTAGAACACCTCGTGGCCGCCGAAGTCGGCGGTCACGCCGAGCAGGCAGGCCCGGCAGGCCGACTCGATCGTCGTGTAGGCCCACAGGTGGCGGGCGGCCACCGCGGGGTGGGCCGCGCTGACCTCGGCGGCGCGCTCGTAGCTGTCGAGCAGCCAGTGGAAGCGCAGGCTGGCGATCTGCATGTCCTCGTAGCGGCGGGCGAAGGAGTCGGCCTGCTGCTCCAGCACCCACTTCGACAGGCTGTACGGGTCCTCGTTGTAGGTCGGGTGGGCCTCGTCGAGCGGGAAGTAGTCGTAGCGCGGCCGGCGGCTGAAGGCCGCGCCGGTGGCGTTGACGGACGAGGCCAGGCAGACGCGGCTGATGCCGAGGACGGCGGCGGCGTACAGGGCGTGGTAGCTGACGGCGGTGTTCTCGACGTAGACGACCGGGTCCGGCAGGGCGCCGGGGGCGCGGTGGGCGGCGAGGTGGATCAGGGCCTCGCAGCCCTGGACGGCGCCGACGAACTGCCCGAGGTCGCGCAGGTCGGCGGCGATGTGGCGGACGTCGGGCTGCGGGGGCCCGGCGGGCAAAGCCCGGTCGATGCTGACGACGCTGTGCCCGGCGGCGAGCAGGTGGGGGGTGAGGGCCCGCCCGAGCTCGCCGCCGCCTCCGGTGACGGCGATGCGCATTCGTATGCTCCTTGGATGGGGACGCAGCGGGCTGCGCCCGTTCGGCGGTGTGGGGCCGGCCGGCGCGGCCGGGCGCGGCGGGCCGCCCGGCTCCTGGCGCCCTGGCTCAGGTGGGAACGGCGCGGGCGTGCCGCAGCTCCTCCTCCTGGGCGGCGCGGGCCTCGATCTCGAGTACGCTGTCGACCATGTCGTTCATGTGGGCCAGCATGAGCAGGCGGGCCTGGGCGGCGTTGCGCTTGCAGATCGTTTCGGCGAGCAGCAGGTGGTAGCGCACCGTGCGCGTCGTCAGGCCCGGCTCCATCACCACCCGCCGGCGGCTTTGGCGCAGCAGCTCGCTAAAGCTCTCGATCATGTGCTGGAGCACCGGGTTGTGGGCGGCCACGGCGATCTGGCGGTGGAACATGATGTCGGCCTCGACAAAGGTCGAGCCCTCGCTGGCCTCGCGCTCGGTGCGCTGGGCCAGGCGGGCGATCTCGTCGAGCTCGGCGGTGGTGCCGCGCTCGGCGGCGAGGGCGGCGAGCTCAGGCTCGAGCAGGCGGCGGGCCTCGGCGAGGGCCACGAACAGGCCGCGCCCGTCGTCGGCGAAGTGGGTGGCGAGGGCCGAGTCGGCGCGCTCCCCGGAGATAAAGACGCCCCGCCCGTGCTCGATCCGCACCAGCCCCGCCGATTCGAGGGCGCGCAGGGCCTCGCGCACCGAGCCGGTGCTCACCGTGAGGACGCGGGCCAGAGCCCCGATGCTCGGCAGCCGCTCACCCGGCAGCCACTCGCCGCGCCGGATCCGCTCGCGCAGCTCCGCCACCACCACCTGATACACGCGCGGGCTTCGCTCAATCATAGCTGCTCGGCTTTTTCCACGTGCGCGGGCCACGACGACGCTCGCCGGTCACTCGAACGTCAGCTCCCAGATCCCCCCGGGGGCGCCGAACTCCAGGACATACAGGCGGTTCTCGGCCAGGGTGGAGTCGATCGGCAGCTTGAAGCCGCGGGCGAGATCCACGCTGGTCATCACATAGGTGTCGCCCTCGCGGCGCAGGGCCAGGTGCAGCAGGTCCTGGCCGCGGTCGGACAGGGTGCCGCCGGCCGCGCCCCAGCTGAGCACGAACGCCCCCATCGCGCCGTCCTCGCCGCGCAAGTCGGCGGGCATGCCGTCGCCGGCGAAGGCAAGGCCGAGGGGCGAGCGGTGCGGGGTGAAGCTCAGAAGGGGCCGGCCCTGGGCCGCCGCGTCCTGCTCGCTGCCGTCGGGGGCGCGGAACTGGGCCGCGGCGGGGCCGAGGTTGGCGACCGGGTCGCGGAAGGGGCCGGGCGGCGGCGGGAACGCCGGGTCGTTGTGGTAGGCGCCGGTCTTGACGGCGGTGAAGTCGGGCTGGAGCAGCCGGTCGGCGGTCGGGTCGTAGTCGGAACGGCGCTGGGGGTTGTCCTGGTCGCCGAAGCGCCAGGGGAAGCCATAGTGGCCGCCGGCGACGATCCAGTTCAGCTCGTCGGGGTAGTCGGCGTCGGGGCCGTTGTCGATCGCGAACAGCTCGCCGTCGGGGGCGAAGGCCATGTCGTAGGCGTTGCGGGTGCCACGGGCGAAGATGTAGCCGGCCGCCTCCAGGGCGGCCTCGTCGTTGGGCAGGCTGAGGTCGGCGGCGTCGGCGGGGAGGCGCAGGATGCGCGCGGACAGGGCGACCTCGCGGGTGTCGGGGTAGGCCCCGCCGTTGCTCTGGACCTCGCCGTGGTCCGTCCGCGAGCCGCTGTTCACAAACAGCCACCGGCCGTCGGGGCTGACGACGACGCCGTTGAACAGGTGGTCGAACGGGGTGTTGCTGAGCGGGTAGCCGGCGGTGGTGGCGACGGTGCCCCAGCGGAAGCCGCCACCGCCGTCGGGGGTGCCGCGGACGATCGTGGCCCGGGTGCGCGTGCCGCTGGACCGGTTGGCGACGACGTAGAGGGCTCCGTCGGGGCCAAAGGCCATGCCCGACGGAACGGCCTCGCCCACAATCTCGGCGGTGGGGGCCACGCGGGCGGGCTCGGGCGCGGCGAGGGGAACCCGGAACAGGCCGTCGGCGGGGTTGAGAAACAGCAGGTCGCCGCTCAACGGGTCGCGGGCGAGGCGGATGGTGCCGCCGGGCACGTCGACGAGCTTGCGCAGGGCGATCCCGGCGCGCAGGATCACCGGGCCGTCGGGGACGGGCTGGAGATCGGCCGCGGCGCGGGCCGGCGGCGGGGCCGCCGTGGCGGGCGCCGGCGGCGGGGCCTCGGGGGCCACGGCGACAGGGGCGGGCCGGGCGGCGCAGCCGGCGAGCAGGAGCACGGCGAGTGCGGAGGCCATGGCGGAGCGAAGCGGTGGTCTGCGCATGGTGTCCTTGCATCGTCCCGGTCGGCGTTGACCGCGGGCATGGCGAACAGAGCCACAGCGCGGGCCCCCGCGGCGCGGCGGGGCAGCCCTAGCCGGATCGGGTTCCGCCTGCGGCGGCCGCCCAAAGAGGTAGGATGAGTCACCCGAACTTCATGGTTGACAGGCCGGAAATGGTCGAATAGAATTGTAGCACCCCGGGTGCGAAAAGGCAATCAGCGATTTGGGAGGAGGTGCAGAGCAGCGGGCACAGATCCGATCTCTTTCGATACGCGATGATGCGGTCATTCTCCACGCCGGTGTCAGGAGACCACTTCCATGCAGAAGCTCAAGTTCCTGTCCGCCTTTGTCGCCTGCGTTATCGCGCTGGCCGCCTGCGCGAGCGCCCCCCCCGCCTCCGGTCCTACGAACGCCCCGGCAGCCGATCAGCCCACCGCCGCGCCCGCAGCGGCCGAGGCCACGGCCGCCCCCGCCGCGGCCGAGCCCACCGCCGCGCCGACCCAGGCCGCCCTTTCCGCCGGCCCGCTCAAGGATGTGCCGCGCAACCGCACGCTGGTGCTCGGCTGGTCGATCACCTCGCCGATCGGCGTGACGAACCCCTGGGCCTCGCCCGGCTACACCCACCAGGAGGGCAACGCCTTCATGTGGGAGCCGCTGATGTACTTCGGCATCTTCGCGGACAAGGAGATCCCCTGGCTCGCGGAAAGCATGGAGTACACCGCGGATGACTTCACCGCGCTGCAGATCAAGCTGAACCCCAAGGCGAAGTGGAGCGACGGCACCCCCGTCACCTCGAAGGATGTGGTCTTCACCTTCGAGGGCCAGATGAACAACGAAAAGCTCCCCTACCACGCCTCGTTCCAGCAGTTCGTGGACAGCGTCACCGCCGTCGACGACCAGACGGTCGACGTGAAGTTCAAGATCCCGGCGCCGCGCTTCAAGTTCGAAACGCTGATGCTCAAGTTCGACACCGGCATTCCGATCGTGCCGGCCCACGTGCTGGAGGGCCAGGAGGACGTCAACACCTTCTCCGGCGGCCTGGACATGCCCCACTCCGGCCCGTACAACCTCGTCCAGTGGGACGCCAACCAGAAGATCTTCGACCTGCGCGAGGACTGGTGGGCGGTCGAGGCTGGCCTGTCGCCGAAGCCCGAGGTCCAGCGGATCGTGATGTACAACATCGGCGGCCAGGTGGGCCAGGGCATGGACACGGTGGCGCAGCGCGTCGTCAACAACGAGTTCGACTCGACCCTCGACATGCGCAGCGCCGTGATCGCCAACATCCTCGCCCAGAACCCCAACGTCACCACCCACTCGGGCAACGAGCCGCCCTACGGCTACCTGGACTGGTGGCCGAACTCGCTGTGGGTCAACACCCAGCTCGAGCCCTACAGCGACGCCAATGTGCGCCGCGCGATCAGCCTGGTGATCAACCGCGACCAGATCAACGAGATCGTCTACGAGGGCGCCAATATCTCGACGATCTACCCCTTCCCGCTCTACCCCGGCCTGCAGGCCTTCGTCGACAGCCCCGAGGTCAAGGCCCTGGAGGAGAAGTACCAGCCGCGCAAGTATGACCCGGCCGAGAGCGAGCAGCTGATGACCGAGGCCGGCTTCACCCGCAACGGCGAGGGCCTGTGGGAGAAGAACGGCGAAACGGTCAACATGACCATCAACGGCTTCGAGGGCATCCACAGCGACCTCGTGCCGATCCTGGTCGAGATGCTGCGCAACGGCGGCTTCGACGCCAGCGTCAACTTCGGCACCGACGCCTACCAGAACATGGCCGACGGCAAGGCCGGCGCCTACATGTTCGGCCACGGCGCCAGCCTGAAGGACCCGTACGCCGCCCTGGAGCTGTTCCACGGCCGCTTCAGCGCCGCGATCGGCACCAGCGCGGGCAACAACCGCTTCTCGCGCTACTCCAACCCCGAGTACGACGCCATCCTCGACGAGATCGCCCCGCTCTCCTCCGAGGATCCCAAGTTCAAGGAGGGCGCGGTCAAGGCCCTGGAGATCTACTGGCGCGACCAGATCGACATCCCGATCATCCAGTGGCTGCACCGCATCCCCTACAACCAAACCTACTGGACGAACTGGCCCACGGCCGATAACCTCGCCGCCGGCACCAACGGCGCCTTCTGGGCCCACACCGGCCTGCTGGTGGTGACTCAGCTCAAGGCCGCGCAGTAGCGAAACCCCGCGGGGCGGCGCCAGCTCGGCGCCGCCCCGCCCCCCACGACGCAAAGGTGCGCCACTGTGAGACGCTTCTTCCCCATCATCAAGCGGCTGTTCTTTCTGGTCCTCGTCGTCTGGTCCGCCGCGACGATCACCTTCTTCGTGCCGCGCTTGTCGCCGCGCAACCCCGTGCGCGAGCGGTTCGCCGAGCTGGCCCGCACCGGCGGCTTTTCCGGCCCGGCCCTGGAGCAGGTGGTCGCCGCCTACAGCCAGCGCTTCGGCCTCGACAAGCCGCTGTTTGAGCAGTACACCGACTACATGAGCGCGATCGCCCGGCTCGACTTCGGGATCTCGCTGTACCGCTACCCGAAGACGACGATCGAGCTGATCATGGAGTCGCTCCCCTGGACGATCGGCCTGCTGCTGTCGACCACCATCCTGGCCTTTGTGATCGGCAACCTGCTCGGCGCCGTGGCCGCCTGGCCCCGGGCCCCGAACTGGCTGCGCGGCGTGGCAACCCCGTTTGTGCTGCTCATGGGCATCCCGCCGGTGCTGATGGGCGTGCTGCTGCTGTTCTTCGTCGGCTTCCGGCTCAAGCTGCTGCCGCTCGGCGGGGCCTACTCGATCGGCACGATCCCGAACATGTCGCTCGGCTTTGTGCTCGACGTGGCCCGCCACCAGATCCTGCCGGCCCTGGCCCTGATCCTCGGCTCGGTGGGCACCTGGGTGCTCTCGATGCGCGGCATGGGCGTGACGATCCAGGGCGAGGACTACGTCACCTTTGCGGAGCACAAGGGGCTCGGCCCGTTCCAGATCTTTCGCGACTACTACCTGCGCAACGCGCTGCTCCCCCAGGTGACGGGGCTGGCCCTGGCGCTCGGCAGCGTGGTCACCTCGGGCATCGTCACCGAGTCGCTGTTCGGCCTGCCCGGCCTCGGGCTGCGGCTCAACGACGCGATCCGGGCCAACGACTTTATCGTGATCTACGGGATCACACTGTTTATCACCATCGCCGTCGCCACGCTGATGGTGATGATCGAGCTGCTGTACCCGCTGATCGACCCGCGCGTCAAGCTCGACTAAGGGAGGCCAGATGGCGACTGTAACCGCAGTTCCCCAACAGCAGGTGCGCCATCCAGGGCGGCTGACGCTGCTGCTGCGCTATCTGCGCCGCAATGTCACGCTGCTGATCGGCCTGGTCATGCTGCTGGCCCTGATCATCTTCACGGTGCACGGCCTGCTTGTGATCGACCCGAAGGCGGCCTACCCGCTCGCGGCCCGGCCCAAGCAGCCGCCGAGCCTGGAGTTCCCCTTCGGCACCGACTTCTTCGGCCGCAACCTGTACGCCGCGATGGTGGTGGGCATGTGGCAGACGGCGCTGATCGGCGTGCTCGCCGGCGCGATCGGCACCCTTGTCGGCACCGTGCTCGGCTTTATCTCCGCCTACTTCGGGGGCATGATCGACAGCACGATCAAGGGCATCTGCCAGATCCTGACCCCCATCCCGGTCTTCCTGTTCCAGGTGGTGATCGCCGGCTCGCTCGACAAGCGCTACGTGACGATCTACACCATGGCGTTTATCGTGGTGCTGCTGGCCTGGATGGGCCCAACCCTGGTGATCCGCTCGCAGGTGCTGAGCATGAAGGAGCGCCAGTTCGTGGCGGTGGCCAAGCTGTCGGGCGTGAGCGAGCTCGGGATCATCTTCAAGGAGATCCTGCCCAACCTGCTGCCCTTTATCGCGGCAGCGTTCGTGGGGCAGGTGTTCTCGGCGATGATCGCCTCGTTCTACCTGGCCGTGCTCGGCCTCGGGCCGCTGCGCGAGCCGCTGCTCGGCAACATCATCTGGGCCGCGCAGAGCCAGGGCGCCTTCTTCAACGGCTGGTGGTGGTGGCCGATCATCCCGGCCCTGTTCATCGTCTTCATCCTCGGGTCGCTGGCCCTGGTCAACATGGGCCTCGACGAGCTCGCCAACCCGCGCATCCGCCGGACGGAGTAGGAACAGCCATGCGCCCAGTGCTCCAGGTGAAAGACCTCCAGGTGACCTACTACACCGACGCCGGCCGCGCCCGGGCCCTCGACGGGGTCAGCCTCGACCTGTACCCGGGCGAGAAGCTCGGCCTCGTGGGCGAGTCGGGCTCGGGCAAGAGCACGATGGCCCTGGCGATGATGCGCATGATCAAGCCCCCGGGCCGGATCGAGGGCGGCCAGGTGATCGTCGGCGACACCGACCTGACGGCCCTGAGCGAGGACGAGATGCGCCGGGCCAGGCTCAGCACGATCGCCTACATCCCCCAGGGCGCGATGAACTCGCTCAACCCGGTCACCCGGATCGGGGCCCAGATGATGGACGCGATCAAGGCCCACGCCCCCAAGGAGCCGAAGCACGAGGCCGAGGAGCGCTGCCTCAAGGCCCTCGAGTCGGTCGACCTCAAGCGGTCCGTGTTCAGGATGTACGCCCACGAGCTGTCGGGCGGCATGAAGCAGCGGGTCTGCATTGCGATCTCGATCCTGATGCGCCCGCAGGTGATCATCGCCGACGAGCCGACCAGCGCCCTCGATGTGGTGACGCAGCGCCAGGTGATGGAAACGCTCGACAACATCCAGCACCAGCTCGGCTGCGCGATCATCCTGATCGGCCACGACATGGGCCTCATGGCCCAGTTCGTGGACAAGGTGGCGGTGATGTACGCCGGCCGGCTGATGGAGCTGAGCACGGTGCGCGAGATGTTCACCGACCCGCGGCACCCCTACGCCCAGGCGCTCATCCGCAGCCTGCCCAGCCTGGAGAACAAGGGCGTGTTCCAGGGCATCCCCGGCCTGGCCCCCTCGCTGCTGCGCCTGCCCACCGGCTGCGCCTTCAACCCGCGCTGCCCCCACGCCGTCGATATCTGCACAATGAAGGTGCCCGCCTTCGCCCCGCTCCCGCCCAGCGAGCGGCGCGTGGCCTGCCACCTCGTCACCGGGGCGGCGGCCACCGTGGAGCCACAGCTCGTCGGACATGATTAACCGGGACGACAGGCCGCAGGGCCGCGCTCGCTTACGCTGAGTAAAGAAACACCTATGGCGCCACTGCTTGAGCTCCGCAACGTGTCCAAAGTGTACTCGCGCGGCCTGATCAACAAGGTCTCGACGAAGGCCCTCACCGATATCTCGCTCACCATCGACGAGGACGAGCCGACGATCATGACCGTGGCCGGCGAAAGCGGCAGCGGCAAGACCACGCTGGCCATGCTGCTGCTCGGCTTTATCCCGCCCACCGGCGGCCAGATCATCTACAAGGGCCAGGATATCACCAAGCTGCGCGGCCCCGAGCGGATGACCTTCCGGCGCGAGGTGCAGGCTGTCTTCCAGGACCCGTTCGCCGTCTTCAACCCGTTCTACACCGTCGACCACCTCCTGTCCGTCCCGATCGAGAAGTTCAAGCTGGCCAAGTCCAAGGCCCAGGCCCGCGACAAGATGGCCGAGGCGCTCAACGCCGTGGGCCTGCGCCCCGACGACATCCTCGGCCGCTTCCCGCACCAGCTGTCCGGCGGCCAGCGCCAGCGGATCAACGTCGCCCGGGCCCTCGTGCTCAAGCCGCGCCTGCTCGTGGCCGACGAGCCCGTCTCCATGGTCGACGCCTCGCTGCGGGCCAACATCCTGGAGACGCTGCGCACCCTCCAGCGCGAGCACGGCGTGACGATCATCTACATCACCCACGACCTGACCACGGCCTACCACATCGCCAAGTCGATCGTGGTGCTGTACCGCGGCGGGGTGATGGAGGCCGGCGACGTCGACGCAGTGATCAAGCGCCCCCAGCACCCCTACACCCGCCTGCTCGTCGACTCGATCCCCTGGCCCGACCTCGACCGCCGCTGGGGCGAGACGGAGCTGAAGGCCAAGGAGGCCGAGGGCGGCGAGAAGACCACCGGCTGCCGCTTCGCGCCGCGCTGCCCGTTCGTGATGGACCAGTGCGCCACGCCGCCGCCGCTCTTCCAGCTCAACCAGCGCCAGACGGCCTCATGCTTCCTCTACGCCTCCCAGCCCGAGCTCCAGCCCGAGCGGCTGTCCGAGCTGCTGCCGGTGTGAGATTTTGAGCGGGGCAAAGCCCAGCACACACCTATGCCTAAGCGCATCGAGGGGATCGTGCCGATCGTCGCCGCCGCCTTCACGGAGGACGGGGCGCTGGACGAGGATAGTTTTCAGTCGCTTGTGCGCCACCTGCTCGGCACGGGGGCCAGCGCGCTGACGCTGTTCGGCCTCGCCACGGAGTTCTACAAGCTCGCCGACGATGAGCGCGCCCGTATGCAGGCGCTGCTCCTGGCCGAGACGAGCCGCTCCCCCGGCGTGGCCGGCGTGATCTCGATCACGGACCACAGCTGGGAGCTGGCCGCGCGCCGGGCCCGCGCCGCCGAGGCCCAGGGCGCCGACGCCCTGATGCTGCTGCCGCCCTTTTTCCTCGGCCCGTCCGAGGAGGCCATCCTCACCCATCTGACCAAGGTGATCGGGGCGGTGCGCATCCCGGTGATCGTGCAGTACGCCCCCGCCCAGACCGGCGTGCGGATCGCGCCCGAGCTGTTTCTGCGCATGCGCGAGGCCCTCCCCAACGCCGACTTCGTCAAGGTCGAGACGCAGCCGCCCGGCCGCTATGTCGGCCAGTTGGTCGAGCGCTCGGGCGGGCGGCTCGGCGCGCTGGTGGGCTACGCCGGTATCCAGATGCCCGATGTGCTCGCTCGCGGGGCCACGGGCATCCAGCCCGGCTGCTCGTTCACCGAGGTCTATGTGGCGCTGTGGCGGCGCTGGCGCGAGGACGGGGCTGGCTTCGCCGCGCTCCACGCCCGCCTGCTCCCCTATATCAGCTATTGGATGCAGGGCGTCGAGCTGATCGTCAGGGCCGAGAAGACGATCCTGCGGCGGCGCGGGATCATCGCCAGCGACTACTGCCGCAGCCCGGCCTACACCCTTGACGCCGCCGAGCAGGCGCAGGTCGAGCGCTTTCTCCACGAGTTCGCGCCGTTCCTGGCCGCGCCCGCGGCTGTGTGACCTGATCTTGGGGCCGGCCGCGGGCCGGAGCGGGCAACTCGCCCTTGATTGGTACGACAGTTGGTATGACAGCTTCATGCGCCATCAGCCACCACCGCGTCGAGGGCTTCGACGCGCTGACCGCCGAGACGGGGCCCCTGGCCCTGACGCTCATCCCAGCGCTCGGCGGCAAGATCAGCAGCCTGCGCGACGCGCGGAGCGGCCGGGAGTGGCTGTGGCGCCACCCGCGCCTGCCCTACCGGCGCCTGCCCCACGGCAGCTCGTACGTCCGCGACGCCGACACCGGCGGGTGGGACGAGTGCTTCCCCTCCGTCTCGGCGTGCGCCTACCCGTCGCCGCCCTGGCCCGGCGCGGCCATCCAGGACCACGGCGAGCTCTGGTCGCAGCCGGCGGAGCTGACGGTGGACGAGGGGGGCGGCGCGGTGTGGCTGGGCACCGCGTGGCCCGGGGTCGCCCTGCCCTACCGCTTCGAGCGGACGCTGCGGCTTTCGGCGGGCTCGGCGGCCATCCTGTGCCAGTACCGGGTCACGAACCTGGGCGACGCGCCGCTGGACTGGATCTGGTCGGCCCACCCGCTGATCGCGATCGAGCCGGGGATGCGGGTCGAGCTGCCGCCGGGGCACTACCACCGCAACATCGCCCGGCCGGCGGGGCTCGGCGCCGCGCCGCTCGACCCCCTGCCCGGCCCCGAGTCGCGGGTCGCGCTCAAGATCTGGAGCCATCCGCTGGCCGAGGGCTGGGCCCGCGTGACCGCCGCCGACGGGGCGCTCCACATGCGCTGGGACGCCCGGGAGCTGCCGCAGGCGGCGCTCTGGATGAACCTGGGCAACGACGCCGGCGACGGCGGGGCGCCCTTCTACAACATGGGCCTCGAGCCGTGCATCGGCGCCCAGGACTCGCTGGCCGACGCCGTGACCGAGCACAAGATCTACGCAAGCCTCGGGCCCGGCGAGTCACGCTCGTGGCGCCTGGAGGTGGAGCTGGTGGCGCCGGCGGCCGAGCCGTGACGCGCGAGGTGGGGCCGGGGCGAGCCGGCGAGTGAGCTGAAAGAAGGCAGGTGCAGGCACATGAAGATCACCGATGTGACGACGTATATCGTCGGGAACCCCTGGAAGAACTGGGTCTTCACCCGCGTGGACACCGACGAGGGGGTGCACGGGATCGGCGAGGCGACGCTGAACGGCTTCGCCAAGACGGTCGAGGCGGCCATCCAGGAGCTGAAGCGGTTTGTGATCGGGCAGGACCCGTTCGACGTCGAGAGCCACAGCCTGCGGCTGTTCCGCGAGGTGTACTCGGACGGCGGCCAGATCCAGGGCGCGGCGCTCTCGGGGATCGAGTTCGCATGCTGGGACATCATGGGCAAGGTGACGAAGCAGCCGGTCTTCCGGCTGCTCGGCGGGCGCTGCCACGGCCGGCTGCGGGCCTACGCCAACGGCTGGTACCGCGGCCCGCGCGAGCCCGACAGCTTCGCCGAGAAGGCCCGCGATGTGGTCGCTCGCGGCTACACCGCGCTCAAGTTCGACCCATTCGGGCCGGCCTGGCGCGCCGTCGAGCGCGACGACTTCGCGCTCGCGCTCGCGATCATCGCGGCGGTGCGCGACGCCGTCGCCCCCAACGTCGACATCCTGATCGAGGGCCACAACCGCTTCTCCGTCCACACCGCGCTCCAGTTCGCCGACGCGATGGCGCCCTACAGCCCGACATGGTTCGAGGCCCCGGTGCCGCCGCAGCGCATCGCCGACATGGTCGCGGTGGCCCGGCGCAGCCCCGTGCCCGTCGCCTGCGGCGAGGACTACTACAGCGCCCAGCAGTTCGCCGAACTGCTCAGCCACGGCGCGGTCCAGATCGTCCAGCTGGAGCCGCAGTACCTCGGCATGACGGTGAGCAAGCAGGTTTGCGGCATGGTCAACGCTTACAATGGCGTGACGGCGCCGCACAGCGCCCAGGGGCCGCTCTGCTCGCTGGCCTGCGCGCACCTGAACACGGCCACCCCAAACTTCTTCATCCACGAAACCTTCGACGACTTCAACGACGAGTGGAGCCGCACCATCCTGACCAACCCCGTGCGGGTGGAGGACGGCTACATCGAGCTGGACGACGGCCGGGTGGGCTGGGGCACCGACCTGAACTACGACGAGATTGCCAAGTACCCCTACAACCCCAACAACTTCCTCCCGCTGTTCCGGGCGGGCTGGGAGCGCCGGCAGCCGGTGGGGGGGTAGGGGACAAGGGGACAAGGGGACGTTTTGCCCCTACGACCCCTGAAACCGCGTGATCGCTCCCCTTGTCCGCGGAGGCCCGTTGACCGCGAAGAAGCAGAATAGGGCAACAGCATGATCAAGATCGCCGAGTTCCTTCCCCCAACGCTGGGCCCGCTGTGGCGGCTGGCGCGGCAGGCCGGGTGCGACTATGTGGTGGGCGGGCTGCCGTTCGGGGAAACGTTTAACGGGGCGGACGCGCCGTGGGATTACCTGCCGCTGCTGCGCATGCGCGAGCGGTACGAGAGCGCGGGGTTCAAGCTGGCCGTGATCGAGGCCAGGCCGCCGCTCAACAAGGCCAAGCGCGGGCTCGAGGGGCGCGACGAGGAGATCGCGACCGTCTGCGCGCTGCTGGAGAATATGGGCCGGCTCGGCATCCCCGTCTGGTGCTACGAGTGGATGACCGACTTCAACTGGCTGCGCACCAGCACCAGCGTCCTGTCGCGTGGGGGCTCGATGGTGACGGCCTACGACCACGGCCAGATGCAGGCCGCCCCGCCGAGCGAGCTCGGCCCGATCTCCGAGGACGAGCTGTGGGAGAACCTGGCCTACTTCCTGCGTCGGGTGCTGCCCGTGGCCGAGAAGGCGGGCGTGAAGCTGGCGATGCACCCCGACGACCCGCCGATCTCCCCGATCCGCGGCGTTGGCCGGATCATGCGCAGCGTCGAGAACTTCCAGCGGCTGCTCGACATGGCCCCAAGCCCGATGAGCGGGATCACCATGTGCCAGGGCAACTTCACCCTGATGACCGACGACCTGCCGGGCGCGATCCGCCACTTCGGCCGCCAGGGCAAGATCTTCTTCGTCCACTTCCGCGACGTGCGCGGCACGCCCGAGCGGTTCGAGGAGACATGGCACGACGAAGGGAAGACCGACATGCTGGCCTGCATGCGGGCCTACCGCGAGATCGGCTTCGACGGCGTACTCCGCCCCGACCACGTGCCCACCGTCGACGGCGACAGCAACGACAACGCCGGCTACTCGTCCTTCGGCCGGCTGTACGCGATCGGCTACATCCGGGGCCTGCGCGAGGCCGTCTACGCCGAGTGACGGCCCGCGGAAGGCGATCAGCGAGCGGCCACGGGCCGCTCTAGGGAGCGCTCCCACCATGCGTATCGCGATCACCGGCGGCAGTGGCGGGATCGGCCGCGCCGTCGTCGCCCTGGCCCTGTCGCAGGGCCACAGCCCCGTCAACATCGACCGCGCGCCGCCCCCGGCCGATCAGCCGCAGCCCGGCGTGTCCTTCGTCGAGGCCGACCTCGCCGACTACGACGCGCTGGAGGCCGCCCTGCGCGGCTGCGATGCGCTCGTCCACCTGGCCGCCATCCCGGCGCCAGGCCGCCACCCCGACCATGTCGTGCACAACAACAACGTGGTGGGCAGCTACAACGCCATGCGCGCCGCGGCCGAGGTCGGCATCCGCCGGATCTGCCAGGCCTCCAGCGTCAACGCGATCGGCCACTCCTACAGCCGCGCGCCCCGCTACGACTACTTCCCGGTCGACGAGGCCCACCCGACCTATAACGAGGACCCGTACAGCCTGTCCAAGTGGATCTGCGAGCACCAGGCCGACTCGCTCTGCCGGCGCTACGAGGACATGCGCATTGCCAGCCTGCGCTTCCACTGGGTCACCCCCGACCCGTCGCAGGCCGCGAAGCTGTACCGCGAGATCGAGCCGGCCCGGGCCAGACACCTGTGGGCCTGGACACACCGCGAGGCGGCCGCCCGGGCCTGCCTGCTCGGCGTGACCGCCGACTTCAGCGGCCACGAGGTGTTCTTCATCATCGCCCCGCAGACCCTCGCCGAGCGGCCGTCGGCGGATCTGGCGCGCGAGTACTACCCCGACGTGCCGATCCGCGGCGCTCTGGAGGGCAACGCCGCCTTCTTCAGCAGCGCCAAGGCCGAGCAGCTGCTCGGCTGGCGCCACGACGAGGCGGCCTGAGATGCGGATCACCGACCTGCGCTGCGCCGTGCTCGGCGACAACCCGGTCGTCCGGATCACCACCGACGAGGGGATAAGCGGCCTGGGGGCGGTCGAGTCCTGGAAGCCGTACCTCAAGCCGCACGTGCTGTTCTACAAGGACCTGATCGTCGGCGAGGACCCGACCGACGTCGAGCGGGTGATGCTCAAGATCCGCCGCATGGGCAGCTTCAAGCCCTGGGGCAGCGCCGTCAGCGCGATCGAGATGGCGCTCTGGGATATCAGCGGCAAGGCAGCGGGCCTGCCCGTCTACAAGCTGCTCGGCGGCAAGGTCCGCGACCGGGTGCGGGTGTACAACGGCGCGGTGCGCTTCCCGATGGCCGGCTACGAGCCGGAGGACTACGCCGCCGACATGGCGCGCATGAAGGCCGCACCCGAGGGGTTCACGATCATCAAGCAGGGGGTCGGCTTCCACAGCCCGATGCCGAACCACATCCCCGGCTACTTCTACGGCGAGCCACAGACCGCCGGGCGCCACCCCAACCGCGGCCCGCTCACCGAGCGCGGGCTCAAGCACACGATCGCGTGCGTCGTGGCGATGAAGGAGGTGCTGGGCGACGAGGTCGGCCTGGCCCTCGACTGTGGCCCCGGCTGGACGGTCCCCGACGCCATCCGGCTCGCCCGGGCCCTGGAGCCGCTGAATCTGCTCTGGCTGGAGGATCTGATCACCGGCGACTACACGCCCTACGTGCTGGCCGACCTGTACCGCGAGGTGACGACCCAGACGAGCGTGCCCACCCACACCGGCGAGCAGATCTACCTGCGCCAGAACTTCATGGAGCTGATCGAGCGCAACGCGGTGCGGGTCATCGGCCCCGACCCGTGCGACGTCGGGGGCCTGGCCGAGCTCAAGTGGGTGGCCGAGTACGCCGACCTGCACGGGATCATGATCGCGCCGCACGGCACCGGCAATGGCCTGGTCGGCCTGGCGGCGCTGGTGCAAGTCTGCGCGACCCTGCCGCAGAACTATATCGCCTTCGAGTACCCGGTCGGCAAGCCCGACTGGTGGTACGAGATCGTCGAGGGCCTGCCCGACCCGCTAGTCAGGGACGGCTTCATCGACGTGTGGGACCGCCCCGGCCTGGGAGTGGAGATCAACGCCGAGGCCGCCGAGCGTTACCTGCGCCCCGAGGACCGAGGCTTCTTCAGCTAGAGGGAGCGACCCATGCACATCCAGCCGACGCGCGAGGACCTGATCGCGCTGACCGCCGCCTACGAGGGCGAGCGCTTCGCGGACGGCCGCCCGAAGGTGTCCGACGACCTGCTCGAGCGCATGAAGCTCGTCACCACCGAGGAGGCCTGGGGCGTGCTGCGCGAGCACGGCTACCACCGCCAGTTTGAGGGCAACTGGAAGGAAACCCACCCCGGGACGATCACCGTCGGCCGCGCGGTGACGGCGCAGTTCCTCCCCCACCGCCCCGACTACCACGACGCCGTCCAGCAGGCCGGGCTGGCCGAGGGGCGCGGCAAGATCGGGGGGCAGAACTCCTGGATCATCGAGGCGCTGCAGCGCGGCGACGTGATGGTGGTGGACATCTTCGGCAAGGTCAAGGACGGCACAGTGGTGGGCGACAACCTCGGCACCGCCGTCCGCACCCGCACCCGGGCGGGGGCCGTGATCGACGGCGGCATCCGCGACTTCCAGGGGCTCGTCCAGCTCGACGAGGTCAACTTCTATATGCGCGGCGTGGACCCGACCGCGATCGCGGACGTGACCCTGGCCGGGATCAACATCCCGGTGCGGATCGGCGCGATCACGGTGCTGCCGGGCGACATCATCCTCGGCACGCCGACCGGCGTAATCGCCATCCCGGCCCACCTGGCCCAGGCGGTGGTCGAGGCGAGCGAGGGCATCCGCGTGCGCGACGAGTTCGGCAAGCTGCGGCTGGCCGAGGGCACCTACACCAGCGGCGAGATCGACGTCCCCACCTGGCGCGAGGATATCGAGGCCGACTTCCAGGCGTGGAAGCAGGCGAACGGGAAGTAATATGACCACCGCCGACAACCCCCCCCGCCCCGAGGATCACGTCCACACCGCGTCGCGGCCGAGCGAGCTGCGGATCACCGACCTGCGCACGGCCACCGTGGGCTGGGAGAACTGGCACTTCACGATCGTCCGCATCGACACCAACCAGGGGCTGAGCGGCTACGGCGAGGTGCGCGACCTGGCGGGCAAGCGCTACGCGCTGCAGCTGAAAAGCCGGCTGATCGGCGAGAACCCGTGCAACGTCGACCGGATCTTCCGCAAGATCAAGCAGTTCGGCCACCACGGCCGGCAGGGCGGCGGCGTGTCGGGCGTCGAGATGGCGATCATGGACCTGGCGGGCAAGGCGTACGGCGTGCCGGCCTATGTGCTCGCCGGCGGCAAGTTCCGCGACCGGGTGCGCATGTACTGCGACACGCCCAACGAGCCGACCGGCGAGGAGATGGGCCACCGGCTGCTGGAGCGGCTGGACCGCGGCTTCACCATGCTGAAGATGGACCTCGGGGTTCAGCCGCTGATCGGCATCCCCGGCGCTCTCTCCTGGCCCCAGGGCATGCTCCCCGGCGACGCCGAGGACAAGCTGGAGCGCATGCTCAACATCCACACCCTGATGCACCCCTTCACCCATGTGCGCCTGACCCCGAAGGGCATCCGGCTGATCTGCGAGTATGTCGAGCAGGTGCGGGCCGTGGTGGGCGACGAGGTGCCGATCGCGGCCGACCACTTCGGCCACATCGGCGTCGACGACTGCATCCGGCTCGGCCAGGCCCTGGAGCCCTACAACCTGGCCTGGCTGGAGGACCTGGTGCCCTGGCAGTACACCGACAGCTGGGTCCAGCTGGAGCGGGCGCTGCACACGCCCGTCTGCACCGGCGAGGACATCTACCTGAAGGACGGCTTCCGCCCGCTGATCGAGGCCCGCGGCGTGAACCTCGTCCACCCCGACCTGGCCACGGCGGGCGGGATCATGGAGACGAAGCGGATCGGCGACTACGCCCAGGAGCGCGGGATCAGCATGGCGCTGCACATGGCGGGCACGCCGATCAGCACGCTGGCGAGCGTCCATTGCGCGGCGGCCACCGAGAACTTCATCGCCCTGGAGCACCACTTCACGGACGTGCCCTTCTGGGACGACTTCGTGGACGGGGTGGCGAAGCCGATCATCCAGCGCGGCTACATCCCGGTGCCGGAGGGGCCGGGGCTGGGCTTCACGCTGAACGAGGAGGTGGTGCGCGAGCACCTGCTGCCCGAGGACCAGGGCTTCTTCGAGCCCACCCCCGAGTGGGACAGGGAGCGGAGCTGGGATAGGCTGTGGAGTTAGCCGGCCTGGGGCCGGGGGAGTAGGGGCCCTTCGGCCCATCCGTCTTCTCGCCGGGGCTGCGCGCCCCGGACCCGTGGGGGAGTAGGGGCCCTTCGGCCCATCCGTCTTCTCGCCGGGGCTGCGCGCCCCGGACCCGCGGCAGAGGGCCCGGCCGCGGGCCCTCTGCACTCCCGCGGCGCGGGGGCAGGCCCCCGCGACCCCCAAGTATGGCTTGCTGGCGCGGTTGCACCTCCGGCGTCATGCCCCCCTGCTAAAGCTGGGTAGCCTTCCGTGGGGCGCTGCGCGCCTACCTGTTCACGCGACGATGCTGGCAGAGGGAGGCGCCTGACGAATGTATGGAAGTGCTGATAGCGTAGGCCGGCCAGCGCTGTCGTTCAGGTTCGGGCGGCGTGGGGCGCTGGATGGAAGTGCTGTTGGCGTGGGCCGGCCAGCACTGTTTTTCAGGTTCGGGTGGCGTGGGGCGCCGTGGATACCATGCGGGGTCCCGGAGCGCAGCGCCCGGGCCGGGGGTGCAGGGGGCGAGGCCGCCCCCTGCCGCGGGGGCGGGGACGCGCAGCCTCCGCGGGGAACGAGGGGCACGGGGGAAACCCCGCAGCACGCCGCAGGCGGCCCCTGCCGGGGAGCGGGGGCGCGCAGCCCCCTTATAACAATCGAGAGCGGGGCGTCAGCCCCAAACGAGCGGGGAGTGGGGCGCGGCCCCACACCAGAACGGAGCTTCCAATGCGAATTACGCGCGTGCGCGCCATCCTCACCGCCCCTGACGGCATCGCCCTGATCGTCGTCAAGGTCGAGACCGACCAGGACGGCCTCTACGGCCTCGGCTGCGCCACCTTCACCCAGCGCCCGACGCTGGTGGCCCGCGCCGTCGAGGAGTACCTCGACCCGCTGCTGCGCGGCCGCGACCCGGCCAACATCGAGGACCTGTGGCGGCTCATGTACGTCAACTCCTACTGGCGCAACGGCCCCGTCCTCAACAACGCGATCAGCGGCGTCGACATGGCCCTGTGGGACATCAAGGGCAAGGTCGCCGGCATGCCCGTCTACCAGCTGCTTGGCGGCAAGTGCCGCGAGGCTGCGATGGTCTACCGCCACGCCGACGGCCGCGAGCCCGCCGAGGTGCTGGAGAACGTGCGCAAGTACCAGGAGCAGGGCGCCCGCGCCGTCAGGCTGCAGATGGGCGGCTACGGCGGCCGGGTCAAGGAGATCACCGCCGCCACCGCCGCGCCAAGCGAGGTCGCGCCCCAGGCCACCCACCGCATGCGCGAGCTCGACCGGCAGGGCAGCGCCTTCCCCGGCGCCTACTACGACCCCGATGTGTACGCGCGCTCGGTGCCGGCCCTGTTCGAGCACGTGCGCGCCGCCGTCGGGTTCGACCTGTTCCTGCTCCACGACATCCACGAGCGGCTCGCCCCGATCGACGCCATCCGCATGGCCAAGGCCCTCGAGCCGTACCGGCTCTTCTTCCTGGAGGACCCGCTGGCCCCCGACCAGATCGAGTGGTTCCGCCGCCTGCGCGAGCAGAGCGCCACCCCGATCGCCATGGGCGAGCTCCACACCAACCCCGTCGAGTGGCGCCCCCTGATCGCCGAGCAGTTGATCGACTTCGTGCGCGCCCACATCTCCGCGATCGGCGGCCTCACGCCCGCCCGCAAGCTCGCCGTCCTCTGTGAGTCGTTCGGCGTCCGCACCGCCTGGCACGGCCCCGGCGATGTGTCGCCCGTCGGCCACGCCGCCAACCTCCACCTCGACCTCGCCAGCCCCAACTTCGGCATCCAGGAGTATATCTACTGGAGCGAGGCGATCTACGAGGTCTTCCCCGGCTCCCCCGAGCTGCACAACGGCTTTCTCTGGGCCAACGACCGCCCGGGCTTCGGCGTCGACCTCGACGAGGCCAAGGCCGCCAACTATCCGATCTCCACGCCTGTGATCGAGTGGACCCAGAGCCGCTGGCCCGACGGGACGCTGTGGACGCCGTAGGGGCTGCGGGGGCTGCGCGCCCCGGGCCCAAGGATCACCTGATGCACTACCTGCTGTTCTACGATGTTTCCCCGGACTACCTGGAGCGGCGCGGCGAGTTCCGGGCCGAGCACCTAGCCCTGGCCTGGGCCGCCCACGCCCGCGGCGAGCTGATCCTCGGCGGCGCACTTGCCGACCCGATCGACGGTGCCGTGCTCTTGTGGAAGGCCGACTCGCCTGCCCCCGTCGAGCAGTTCGTCGCCGCCGACCCCTACGTTCGCAACGGCCTTGTCGTCAGCTGGCGCATCCGCCCCTGGACCACGGTCGTCGGCGACGACGCGGCGACGCCCGTCCGGCCCTGAGCGCACGCCGCGCTACGCGTTCATCCTCGCCAGGTCGTCCACCGAGCGCCGGACCAGCTCGCGCAGGACGGCCTGGTCGACGTCGGCGAGGCGCTTGATATACAGGCAGGCCTTGCCCAGCTTGTGCTTACCGAGGTTCTGGAGCAGGTCTGTGTAGCCTTCGAGGCCGTACGACAGGTAGAGCGTCAGGTTCTGCTTGCGCGGCGAAAAGCCGGTGAGCGGCGCGTCGCCCTCCCGCCTCGTCGCGTAGCGGTAGTGGTAGCTGCCGAAGCCCACAATGCTCGCCCCCCACATGCGCGGCTCCGCCCCCGTAACCTCGCGCATCAGCCCCGCGAGCGCCTGGCAGTCCTCACGCTTGCCGGCGTCCTTGATCGCGTCGAGAAAGGCGTCGACGTCCTGCTCTGTCGGCCGCGTCTTTGGCTCGCTCATCCGGCCCTCCTTCTGGGATGGCGGCGGCCGGCGGGCCGCGCTCGCCCGTGCCGTCGCGCACCGCCGGTCCACCAGTCTCCAGGTAGAACATGTGTTGCTATTGTACCTGACCGCGCAAGCCGGCGCGGTTGTGGTGGCGCCGCGGCCGGGCTCGCTCAAGCCCTGCGGCTGAGCGCCGCGCGACCGACCTGGCCGAGGGCGAGGTCGTCCTGGGGCGGGTTGAAGAGGCCGGCGCGGGCGTCGCGGAAGTAGCGCTCCAGGGGGAGGGCGCGGGTCAGGCTGAAGCCACCCGCGACGCGCAAGGCCGCCTCGGTGGCGGCGCAGGCGGCGTTCGTGGCCAGGTACTTGGCGGCCGCGATCTGCGGGCTGAGGCCGGGGTGCAGCTCCGGGCACTCGGCCCAGGCTCGCGCCGCCGTGTGCAGCACGGCCCGGGCCGCGTCGAGCTCGACCTGGATGCGGCCGATCTGCTGCTGGATGTGGGGCAGGTCGGCGATCGGGCCGTTGAGCGAGGGCGGGCGGCGGTTGTTCGCGTAGTCGCAGGCGGCATCGCAGGCGGCCTGCCCGATCCCCAGGTAGACGGCCGCCACGGGCAGGCTCCAGCCGCTCAGCCCCGGCTGCTGGCCGGGCGGCAGCGGCGCGCCGATCGCCCGCCGGCCGATCAGCCAGCCCTCGGGCACGAACACCCCCTCCAGGTACACGTCGTCATTGCCGACTGTGCGCAGGCTCAGGCTATCGCCCCAGGCCGGCACCACCCGCACCCCCGGCGCGTTGGCGCGAACCACCGCGCTGGCCGTCTCGCCCTGCGGCGCGCCCTCGTGGGGCAGCAGCGTCACACCCACGACCATGAAGCGCAGGGCTGGGGCGCCCGTGGCGAAAATCTTGTGCCCCTCGACCCGCCAGCCGCCCGGCGCAGGCGTGGCGCTCGTGCGCGGGGCGCCGCCGCGCGAGATGCTGCCCAGCTCCGGCTCCGTGACCACCGAGTTAATCAGGCCGCCGTGCTCCGCGATCTCGCGGCAGACCGTCGCGAACAGCTCCTCGGGCCACCCCCGCTCCTCCCCGCCCCGGCCGAGCAGCTGGACGAGCATACCGGCGGCGAGCGCCGTCGCCCCGTCGCCGCGGGCCAGCCGCTCCTGGGCCAAAGTCATCTCGTACACGTCGGCGCCCGCGCCGCCGTACTCGGGCGGCAGGGCGAGGCGCAGGTAGCCGGACTCGTGCAGGTCGGCATAGCTGGCGTGGGGGAAGCTGCCCTCGCGATCGTGGGCGGCGGCCCGCTCGGCGTTGCGGGCGGCCAGCGCGTCGGCCAGGGCGACGGCGCGCCGCTGGCGCTCGTTCAGGCGTTCGAAAAACATGGGCGCTCGGCTCCGTTCAGTGCTGCTTGGCCTCCCTCGGCCCAGTGTACCACCGTCGCGCCGGCCCCGAACGCCCCCCGCGAATGGAGAAGCGCCGTGCTCTCGCCGCCAGGGCGCGCCGGCCGCGGCATGAAGCGCGGCGCCGTCTCCATGGAGACGGCGCCGCTTCGTTGGGCGGACGGGAAGGGGCCGCGCTGCGCGGCGAACTCGCGCCGGCGACTTTACTGCTCGGCCTCGATGTTGATCACCTGCTCGGCCAGGCCGGTCAGCTTCTTGTCGGTCATGCCCTCCTCGTCGAGCGTCTGCTGTAGCAGCCCGAGGGCCTGCTGCTCGCCGAGCTGCTTCGCGTAGGTGCGAACGCAGCCGTAGCCGGCGATCTCGTAGTGCTCGACGCGCTGGGCGGCCGCGATCAGGCCGGCGTCGATCGCCGCCGGGTCGCCCTTCATCTTGATCATCTCCTGGCCCTCGGCGATCAGGCCCTGCATCGCCTTACAGGTGTGGCCGCCCGGCTTCTGGCCGAGCCCCTGGAACACCTGCTCGAGCCGCTGCACCTGCTGCTGGGTTTCCGCGAGGTGCTGCTGAAAGGCCGACTTGAGCTCGGGGTGCGACGCGGCCTGGGCCATCTTCGGCAGGGCCTCGACGAGCTGGGTTTCCGCGCTGTACAGATCCTGCAGCTGTTCCACGTACAGGTCGCGCAGTGTGTTCAACTTCATGCGTTCTCCTCCTGTCGGTTACGCTTCTTCGCGTGCGGACACTTGAAGGTTCGGCAGAAAGCGTGCCGCCGAACCGCGTGCCGCGTCCGAATCCTCAGTCGAAAGACCTACGGCGGCGACGAACCAAACGAGGGCCGCTGGCGTCTGTAGTATCGAGACGGCTAAGCGGCCGTCCGAGCACCGGCGAGCCGGGCCGAGCGCCCCTCGCCACACGACAGCAGGAGCAACATCATGGCTGGCCCGCTCAGCTCGAATATCAAGTTCGCCGCCGCGCTCAACGCCGATGGCCGTATGGAGGTCTTCGCCCGCGGCGCCGACGGCTCGCTCAACCACATCTGGCAGCAGGCGCCCGGCGGCGCCTGGGGCGCCTTCAACAGCCTCGGCGGCGTCCTCACCAGCAACCCGGCCGCCGCCCGCTACGCCGACGGCCGCATGGCCGCCTTTGTGCGCGGCACCAACGGCGCCCTCTACACCAAGGCCCAGCTCGCCCCGAACGGCAACTGGACCGGCTGGGCCTCGCAGGGCGGTGAGCTGTTCAGCGACCCAATGGCCGTAACCCTGCGCGACGGCCGGCTGGCCGTGTTTGTCCGCGGCAACGAGGGCCGCCTGTTCTACAAGATCCAGGCCGCCCACGGCATCTTCTCGGACTGGATCAACCTGGGCGGCGTCGCCACCAGCGACCCCGTGGTCGCCCTTAACCCCGACGGCCGCCTTGAGGTGATCGTGCGCGGCACGGGCAGCAGCCTGTTCGTACGCCGCGAGCTCGCCCAGGGCTGGAGCGACTGGGTCAGCCTGGGTGGGACGATCACCAGCTTTGCCGCCGCGGCGCCCCACGCCGACGGCCGGCTGGCCGTCTTCGCCCGCGGCACCGACAACGCCCTGTACACCAAGGCCCAGATCACCCCCGGCGGCCCCTGGGCGGCCGAGTGGCTCCGCCTGGGCGGGGTGCTGACCAGCAACCCCGCCGTCGCCCGCTACAGCGACGGCCGGCTGGGCGTCTTTGTCCGCGGCGCCAACGGCGCGCTCTACCAGATCCAGCAGGCCGCCCCGAACGGCCGCTGGGTGGAGTGGCGCTCGCACGGCGGCTACCTGACCAACAACCCCTTTGTCACCGTCCAGGCCGACGGCCGGCTGGCCGTCTTCGTCCAGGGCACCGCCGACGTCGCCTACTACACCAGCCAGGTGGCGGTGGGCGGCGGCTGGTCGGGCTGGGTCATCCTGGAGCGCGGCCGCTCGGTGATCGGCACTGCGACGAAGGGCCTCGGCTACGGCGACGAGGCGCCCGAGCCGGTCGAGGGCGAGGACATCATGCCCGACCACGAGCCGGGCGTGGTCGTGCCCGACCTGGCCGAGTAGCGCGACCCGGTGCCTGTCCGCACACCTGGCAGCGGGGAGCATCACGCTCCCCGCTGCCGTTTGTGTTTTCGCGCCGCGGAGGCAAGGCCGCCCCGTTGACCGGCGCCGCGCCCTGCGGTACTATGCGTAGACACACCAGTGTTCCGCAGCGAGGAGCCCCCGATGAGTGAGCCGACCAGCGCCGGCGGCCCGGCTGACCGTCGCGCCGGCGGGGCGGTCGCGGCCCTGGCCCGCTACCTGGAGGCGGGTGGGTGGGCGCCGCGCCGCCTCCCCGGCGATGCCTTCGCCGTTGTCTACGCCGGGGCCAGCGGCGCCTTCGACTGCTTCGCCCTCATCCGCGGCGAGGCCGAGCAGCTCATCTGCTACGCCGTCGCGCCGTTTCGCGCCTCGCCTGAGCGCCGCCCCGCCGTCGCCGAGTTCGTTACCCGGGCCAACTTCGGCCTGTTCCATGGCAACCTTGAGCTCGACTACGCCGACGGCGAGCTGCGGGCCCGCTGCAGCCTCGACTTTGAGGGCGAGCGGCTGACGGCCGGCCTTGTCCGCAACACGCTGCTGCCCGCCGCCCGCCTGCTCGACGCCTACCTGCCCGGCCTGCGCCGCGTCGCCCTCGACGGCGCCGACCCGGCCGCCGCCGTCGCCGCGGTGGAGGAGGCCTGATGATCGACCCTGCCGCCGTCGGCCGCTCGTTCGGCCCCTTCCATCACCGCGTCGAGCGCGAGCGGATCAGCCTCCTGGCCGCCGCCCTCGGCGAGAACGACCCGGTCTTCCACGACCCGGCCGCCGCCCGGGCCGCCGGCCACCCGGACCTGCCGGCCCCGCCGACCCTCGCCACCTGCTACGGCCTTTGGGCGAACCAAGCGCTGCTCGGCGAGCTGGCGGCCCTCGGGGCGCCGCTCCCCCGGCTGCTCCACGGCGAGCAGCGCTACCAGTACCACGCGCCCGTCCACGCCGGCGACGAGCTGACCTCACGGGCCACCATTGTCGCCGTCGAGCCGCGCGCGGGCCGCAGCGGCAGCTTCACCCTGCTCACGCTGGAAACCAGGCTCCACAACCAGCGCGGCGATCTGGCGATCGTCGACCGCCTGGTGGTGGTCGTGCGCGAGGACGAGCGGGCGGGAGAAGGGGGGTGAGCGTGGGCGCGTTCTTTGACGAGATCACGGTGGGCGCGGAGCTGCCGGAGCTGGCGGCCGGCCCGCTCGAACCCGCCGACTTCGTGCGCTACGCTGCCGCCTCGGGCGACGATAACCCGCTCCACCGCGACCCGCAGGTGGCGCGCGCGGCCGGTGAGCCGGGGGTGATCGCCCACGGCATGCTGCTGATGGGGCTGCTCGGCCGCGTCGCCACCGCCCTCGCCGGTCCCGGCGGCCCGCGCGAGCTGTTCGTGCGCTTCCGCGACAAGACCCGCCCTGGCGACGCCCTGCGCTGCGGCGGCCTGGTCACCGCGGCCTATGAGCGCGAGGGCGCGGCCGTGGTCGAGGCCGAGCTGTGGGTGCGCGACCAGCACGGCGCCACAAAGGCGACGGGCAGCCTGACCGCGGTGCTGCCCCGCCGGGAGGCATAAGTGACAATCCAGACCACCGTCGAGGCCGCCGACGCGCTCACGCTGCGCTACTACCCGATCCTGTCCTGGTCGTTCATCGCGGTGGCCTTGTACGGCCTCACCAGCATCGTCCGCGCGCTCGCCGACGGCCGCCAGCCGGCCACCGGCGGCACATACGTCGCCATGGCCCTGCTTGCTGGCTTCACCCTGTTTGTGGCCGTCGCCGGCGGCGCCGTCGCGACGGCGCGCTTCGACCGCCGCTCGGACAGCGTCCGGCTGCGCCGCTACGGCCTGCTCGGGGTTCGCAGCGAGGAGCGCCGGCTGAGCGAGGTGGTGCGGCTGCGGGTGCAGGTGCTGCGCCGCTCGCAGCACCGCGTCGAGCTGCAGCTACAGTCCGGCGAGCGGCTCCCGCTCACCACCCACTACGTTGTGACGTTTGGCGGCGGTGGGGTAGGCCGGCTCGCCGCCTACCTCGGCATGGAGCCAGAGATCGTCCAGATGCGGGCAGGGGCGGGCCAGAGCCGGCGCTGATGGCACGCGGCTTGAAACGCGAGGCCCAGTCGAAGCGTCTGTTGTTGCTGGGAGCGGTAAGCGGCCCGGCGCCGCGCCGGGGATGAGCGCCCGGCCGGGAAGTGCAACTATACCTGGGCGCCTGGGACGCGCCCGCAGCCTACACAGTGTACCGCCGCCAAGGAGATGAGAGCAAGGAGCTATGGAAGGAATCTTTACCTCAGAAAACCTGCTGGCCCTGGTCACGCTGACGGTGATGGAGATTGTGCTCGGCATCGACAATGTGATCTTTATCAGCATCCTGGCCAGCCGGCTCCCCCAGGAGCAGCAGGCCCGGGCGCGGCAGATCGGCTTGGCCCTCGCGCTGATCACGCGCATCCTGCTCCTGCTTTCGATCAGCTGGATCGCCAGCCTCACCGGCGAGCTGTTCTCGGTCTTCGGGCGTGGCGTTTCCGGACGCGACCTCATCCTGTTCGCGGGCGGCGTGTTCCTGATCTACAAGGCCACCCACGAGATCCACGCCAAGCTGGAGGGCGAGGAGGGCCACGGCGACTCCCGCGGCAGCGCCACCTTCACCTCGGTGATCATCCAGATCTTGCTGCTCGACGTGGTCTTCTCGCTCGACTCGGTGATCACCGCCGTCGGCATGGCCGAGGCCCTGTGGGTCATGATCACCGCCGTGGTCATCGCCGTCGCCGTCATGCTGGCCTCGGCCGGTCCGTTGAGCGACTTCGTCAACCGCCACCCGACAGTGAAGATGCTGGCCCTCAGCTTTCTGCTGCTGATCGGCTTCACCCTGGTGGTTGAAGGGCTCCACTTCCACATCCCCAAGGGCTACATCTACTTCGCCATGGGCTTCTCGGTGCTGGTCGAGGTGCTGAACCTGCGCCTGACCAACAAGAGCAAGAAGCCGGTCGAGCTCAAGCAGCCCTACATCAACACCGGCGCAGCCGAGGCCGCCGCCAAGCTCGCGGGCGGGTCCAAGGGCCACTAGGCGCGCGGTCTTTCGGCTAGACGCTGCGCCGTGCAAGATGTGCGAAGGGCTTTGGCCCTTCGCCATTTTGCATGGCGCGCGCTGCAAGGCTATGCTGAACACCTTCCACCTGCGCACCTTTCTCGCCGTGGTCGACGCGGGCAGCTACTCGGCGGCGGCCCAGCTGCTGCATATGTCGCAGCCGGCCGTGAGCCAGCAGATCAAGGCCCTGGAGGACCAGCTCGGCGAGATCAAGCTGTTCCAGCGCCAGGGCCAGCGCATGATCCTGACCCACGCTGGTCAGGAGCTGCTGCCGAGCGCCCGCGAGCTGGTGCAGCTCGCCGAGCGCGCCGAGCAAAGCATTAGCGCGCTGCGCGGCAAGGTGACGGGGCGGGTCACGCTGGGCTGCACGCCGAGCAGCGGCGAGCGGCTGCTGCCGCGGCTGCTGGCCCTGTTCCGCGCCGAGTACCCGGCCGTCGCTGTGGAGCTCACCGTCGCCCCGGCCGACGCCCTGGCCGACGCCCTGGCCGAGCGCGAAGTCGCCTTGCTGCTGCTGGAGGAGCAGCAGCGCCGGCGCGGCGTCGAGTCCGTGCCCATGGGCAGCGAGCCGCTCCCCCTGGTCGCGCCCGTCGGCCACCCCCTGCTGGCGCACAAGGAGCAGCCCCCGTCCGCCCTGCGCGGCCACCCCCTCGTGCTCCCCCGCCCCGGCTCGCCCCTGCGCCGCACGATCGAGGACGGCCTGCGCCGCCGCGGCGTCGCCCCCGCGGACCTGCGCCCGGCCCTGGAGGCCGATAGCGCCGCGGCCATGCTGGAGGCCGTCCGCGCCGGCATCGGCCCCGCCTTTATGCCCAAGAGCTGCCTGCCCCCGCGCCCATCCGGCTACGAGCTGGCCGCCGTGGCGATGACTCCGCTACGCCAGGAGTGGCACCTCCTGCGCGCCAGGGAGCGCGGCATGCCCCGCGCCGTCATGGCCCTCTACGATTTTCTCATCGGGCCATCGGCCCGCGCTGCGCTGCGCAAAGGCGGCCTCGCCGTCCCCGACCCGGAGTGACGGCCGCCGGCCCGCCGGTGCCGCTCCGCCCCCGCGTTTGCCGCGTCACAGCGCGCCGGCAATTCATACACTCCTCTAACGCCCCGCTAGTGCCCAGTATGCGAAAACTCGGTACACTGGCAACAGACGCGGCGCGAGGAACACCCCCGCGCCAGCCAAAAGGAGGATTGAGCACTTATGGCAAAGATTGTTGGCATCGACCTGGGCACGACGAACTCCGTCGTCGCGGTGATGGAGGCCGGCGACGCGGTCGTCATCCCCAACGCCGAGGGCAACCGTACCACCCCCTCGGTGGTCGCCTTCGCCAAGAACGGCGAGCGCCTCGTCGGCCAGACAGCGAAGCGCCAGGCCACGATCAACCCCGATAACACGCTGTACTCGGTCAAGCGCCTGATCGGCCACGACTTCGAGGAGACCGCCACCGAGCGCGAGATGCTGCCCTTCAAGATCACGAAGGGCCCCCGCGGCGACGTCCGCATCACCGTCCCGCAGACCAGTCGTGACTACTCCCCCCAGGAGATCTCGGCGATGGTGCTGCAGAAGCTGAAGGCCGACGCCGAGGCCTACCTGGGCGAGCCGGTCACGCAGGCCGTGATCACCGTCCCGGCCTACTTCAACGATAGCCAGCGCCAGGCCACCAAGGACGCCGGCAAGATCGCCGGCCTGGAGGTGCTGCGGATCATCAACGAGCCGACGGCGGCGGCCCTCGCATACGGCCTCGACAAGAAGAAGGACGAGACGATCCTCGTCTTCGACCTTGGCGGCGGCACGTTTGACGTGTCCGTGCTCGAGGTCGGTGACGGCGTGGTCGAGGTGAAGTCGACCAGCGGCGACACCCACCTCGGCGGCGACGACTACGACGCCGCGATCGTGGACTGGATCGTCGACGAGTTCAAGAAGGACCAGGGCATCGACCTCGGCAAGGACCGCCAGGCACTCCAGCGCCTCAAGGAGGCCGCCGAGAAGGCCAAGATGGAGCTGTCCAGCGTCAGCGAGACGGAGCTGAACCTCCCGTTCATCACCGCCGACGCCTCCGGCCCCAAGCACCTGGCCATGCGCCTCAGCCGCTCGAAGTTCGAGCAGCTCACGGGCAAGCTGACCGACCGCCTGCGCGGCCCGGTCCAGCAGGCCCTGCGTGACGCCGGCCTCCAGGCCAGCCAGATCGACGAGGTCGTCCTTGTCGGCGGCTCGACCCGGATGCCGGTGGTGCAGGAGCTGGTGCGCAAGCTGATCGGCAAGGAGCCCAACAAGTCGGTGAACCCCGACGAGGTCGTTGCGATCGGCGCGGCCATCCAGGCCGGCGTGCTCGGCGGCGATGTCAAGGGCGTGGTGCTGCTCGACGTGAGCCCGCTGTCGCTCGGCGTGGAGACGCTCGGCGGCGTGATGACCAAGCTGATTGAGCGCAACACCACCATCCCGACCCAGAAGAGTGAGATCTTCTCGACGGCGGCCGACTCGCAGACCGCGGTGGACATCCACATCCTGCAGGGCGAGCGCGAGATGGCCGGCGACAACATGACTCTCGGCCGCTTCCGCCTCGAGGGCATCCCGCCGGCGCCGCGCGGCGTGCCGCAGATCGAGGTCACGTTCGACATCGATGCCAACGGCATCCTGAACGTCTCGGCCAAGGACAAGGCCACCGGCAAGGAGCAGCGGATCACGATCACCGCGTCGACCAACCTGAGCAAGGACGAGGTCGAGCGCATGGTCCGCGAGGCCCAGTCCCACGCCGAGGAGGATAAGTCGCGCCGCGAGCTGGTCGAGCTCAAGAACCAGGCCGACAGCCTGGCCTACCAGAGCGAGCGCACCCTGGCCGACCTCGGCGACAAGGTCGACAGCATCGAGAAGGGCCGGATCGAGGGCCTGATCAAGGACCTGCGCGACGCCGTGGCCCAGGAGGACCGCGGGCGCATGGAGGGCCTGACGAACGAGCTGCAGCAGGCGATGTTCAAGGTGTCCCAGGGCGCCTACGAGGGCCAGGGCGCCCCGCAGAACAACGGCGCCGCCGGCGGCCAGCCCAAGAAGGACGACGGCGTGGTCGAGGGCGAGTACACCGTCGAGTAGTCGCCCGGCCCCGACCCCAGCAGCCCCCCTCGCATAGTCTGTGAGGGGGGCTGCTTATTGGCGCCTGTCACTCGCCCGCGGCCGTGGCCGCCGGGCGGGCCAGGGCCGGCAGGAAGGCCCGCTGGCAGTCGGGGGCGTTCAGGCGGGCCTGGTTGGCCGCGGCGAGGGCGGCGTGGCCGGCCGGGCGCGGGTGGTAGTCCAGGTCGGCCTCGCTGGGCGGGAAGGGCGGCGACGGGTTGACGTATAGGTATTGGCCCTCGTTGCCGCGCACAATGCTGAACGCGTCGACCACGGCGACGCAGCGCTGGAGCGCCACCTCCAGCAGCACCCGGTTGAACTTCGGCAGGTCGCGATCGGTGACGATCGGCTCCTGGTCCGGCGGTAGGTCGACGAAGGGCGGGAAGTCGCGGATCGTCTGGCCGGGGTAGGGGTTGTAGTAGTTCTGCACGAGGATGCGCGCCTCGCGCTGGCCATCCGCCGTGGTCGCGGCGATGAGCCGGTCGAGGATCGTGCTGAGGTTGGCGCGCATGAGCGCCAGGGTCGAGGTGATGGTGCCGCCGTCGCCGCGCAGTACATTCACGATGTCGTTGCCGCCGACGCTGAGCGTGATCAGGCCGACCCGCTCGCCGGCGGCGCGCCGCTGCGCGATATAGGCTGTCGCCCGGTCGAGCTGGCCGCCGGGGGCGAGCATGCCCGTGGTCGTCTCGCCGTTGACGGCCTGGACTGTGTAGGTGAGCGGCGTGGTGCTTTGGAGCAGGTTGTTCAGGGCGGCGGGGTAGCCGGGCAGGCCGTCGTTGTTGCCGGCCGCCTCTTCGCCGGTGCTGAGCGAGTCGCCCAGGGCGAGGTAGATCTCGCCGGCGGCGAGGGCGGGCGCGGCGGTGTTGGCGCGGGCGGGCGACGCGGCGGCGAGGGCCACGGCAAGAACGGCGAGCAGGGCGAGCGGGAGCAGAGCGCGGCTCATGGGCGGCTCCTTCGTGCGGGTGAAGCTTGCAGCCGGGGGGCTTCTATCCTCTGGGCTCCGGGTTGCGATCAGCGCAGGGCTTATGGTAGCACAGCCGCGGGCGGGTTGCAGAACCGGCCGCGGTGTGCTAAGATGCACGGCGCGACGCGGGCAGGTCGCATAGCCTGGTCTAGTGCGCGGCACTGGAAATGCCGTACAGCGGCAACGCTGTCGAGGGTTCGAATCCCTCCCTGCCCGCCACCATTCCACCCCCGCCCGGAATGGCTCGGCCCGAACCGCTCATCTTTCTTGTCTCGTATACCGCTGGTTGCAGCCACCTGCTACTATCTAGCCCATGGCCGCGAGTGCCATCCGCGCGCAGTGACAGCCCCAGGCTGCCGGCGCGCTGTTCCTATATACCCGTCACAAAGGTGAGCCGCGATGAACGCCGAGTCTGCCTACCTTTCCACTGTCCGCAAGCTGGTCGCCTGGCAGCTCCAGGCTGAGAAGTCGTGGGTCGCCGCCTACCGCGCGAACAACCGTGACGCGATGTACGCCGCCCTGGCCGCCTTCGACCAGATTGTCGCCGGGCTCGATCGGCTCACCCCCCCCGACCACTACATCGTCATCCATCAGGTCTACCTGCACCTCCAGTCCTGCGCGGGCCATGTGGCCCACGCCCGCACCTCCGCCCGCGATGGCGATCGGGTCGCCCGGGCTGACGCCGAGCTGAAGGTGGCCCGCCGGGTGATGCGCGAAGTCTGGGCACGCTACCCCGCCCTGGCCCACCCCGCCAGGTAGGGCCCCGAGCCCGGGGCACAGCAAACCAGCCCGTGCGGCGCGTGCGCCCCGCAGCCCCGATCGTGGCTCTGCCACTGTTTGGGGCTCGGGGCGTTTTGTGGCCCCTTTTGTGCCCTGGACTATTCTCGGGGAAAAGTCCTCTACGATCGGCCCTTGCCTGTAGGCCGGCGCCTTGCTATGTTCATAGGTAGCAAAAAGTGCACGCCCGCCCGTTCATCTCTGAGCTACTGTAGTGAGAAGGGTTGGGCGCCGGGTTGCGGCCAGGGGTTTCAGGCCCCGGCCGGACGAGAACATAGTGCGCGTTGGTATGAAGGTTGCAAGGAGTGAGGCCCCGCCACGGGTGGGAGGCTTGGCCGGGGCCGCCCCAAATGTGGCGCTCACGCCGCCCTTCGCAGGCCAGCCGCACCAGATGAGGTAGGCCTATGTTACAACCATTGGATCGCGCTCGCACGCTGATGCGGCCGCTTCTGCTATTGGGGGTCGTCCTTGCCGTGCTCGCGCTGCTTCCCACCGCGCCGCTCGCCGCCGAGGGTAGCTCCACCATGTACCCCGCCAACACCGCGTCTGCGTACCGCGCCAACATCGAGTGGCGCACCACCACTTACGGCGAGGTGGGCACCAGCTTCAACGTGCTCCGGCGGACGCTGCTCAAGGTGTTTGTCAACGAGGGCGAGTATCTCCTGCTCGGCTCCAGCGGCGTGGCCGTCTCGGGGACGCCCAACCTGGGCGATATTCGCGTGTTCAACCCCGGCCAGGTGACGGGGCTGATCGGCCGCGAAACCATCCCCGCCCTCGCCGGCGCCCCCGCGGCGCCCCAGTCGGGCGCCTTCGCCAACGGCTTCAGCTGCCTCGCGCAGCGCCAGGCCGCCGGCGGCGGCGACCGCGGCCGGATCGGCAGCCGGCAGGCCGAGCTGGCCGGCCCCAACACGCCGAACAACCTGCGGCCCGGCGGCTACACCCCCTGCGTCTACCGCGCCCCGGCGGCCGGCATCTACGACGTCGTGTTCACCGGCCCTTCGGGCGCCACCTCGAACACCGAGCCCCAGCTCAGCGGGCGGATCGACCCGACCGAGGCGGACTTCGGGCCGCTCCAGCGCACCAGCGTCACCGCGTGGGACGTGACGGTGCGCACGGACTTGAACAGCCCCATCGACGAGAGCGGCCGGCTGTTCCTGTACTATATGGCCGGCAACACCGGTGGCGGCGGGCGCCAGGTCGAGTCGGTCGGCTATGTCGTCACCACCTACGGCTTTGTCTACCGCGTGACGTACGGCGGCGACCCGTTCGGCTTTATCGTCTACGCCAACCAGCTCGGCTTCCAGGACAGCGACGGCACCCCGCTTTACCATAACGTCGTGGCCAACCCCAACGCGCCTACGCAGGCCCAGAACGAGCTGCGCGACCTCCAGGGCGGCGTGCAGCTGCTCCCCCCTGAGTACCCGATCTTCTTTGAGCTGCCCTACGGCCCGGCCCTCGACGCGCTGCGCATCCCGCGCACCCCTGAGATTCCGAGCATCGGCGACTTCAGATTTAGCGGCGAGGAGGGCGGCACCACCACCGAGGTGGGCCGCGGGGGTACCTTCACCTTCACCACCAGCCAGCCCGGCGTCTACAACCTGGTGCTCAGCCAGGACGGCCAGGACTTCGCGCCGCGCGCGCCGCGCAACCGGCTCCTGCGCCGGGTGGCCCTGCAAGCCGGCACCGTGTCGGTGCCGTGGGACGGCCTTGATAACTCGGGCGAAGTGTTCCCCGAGGGCAGCTATGTGGCCCGAACCTTTATCCAGGGCGGCGAGGCCCACTTCCCGTTCCTTGACGTCGAGAACAACCTGCCCGGCGGCCCGGTCGTCGAGCTGATCAACCCGCCCGACACCAACGGCGACGGCGTCGGCAACTGCCCGCCGTGGAACGGCGGCTGCTTCGGCGCCTTCTACGACGATACCGGCTACATAACGGCCAACGGTACCACCGTCGGTGTCGCCCAGGACGGCCCGCTCTGCGGCCCGGGCGTCGGCAACCCGCCCGACATCGGCGCCAGCGACCCGGTCTTCGGCTACGACACCCGCACCCGGCAGCGCAGCTTTGGCTTCGCCTACGACGCCAACCCGTCCAGCGTCTGTCTGCCGACGGGCGGCTTTGGCGACAAGAAGGGCCTCGACCTGTGGACCTTCTACCCCAGCAACCTGCTGCAAACGCCGCTGCAGATCGTCGCCCGCCTCGCGATCACGCTGCTCGACTTCAACGCCGGTCTCGAGAACGGTGAGGTCGCCGTGCGCTGGACTACCGGCTCCGAGCGCGAGACGGCGGGCTACTACCTGCTGCGCAGCGACACGGGCCAGCGCGCCGACGCTTCCCGCGTCTCGGGCCTCATCCCGGCCCGCGGCAGCGCGGCCTCAGGCGCCGAGTACCGCTGGGTCGACCCCGGCACGGACCCGGCCGGCGGCGCGACCTACTGGCTCCAGGAGGTTGAGATCGGCGGCCGGATCAACGAGTACGGCCCCGCCCGCCTCGGCTCCTCCACCGCCGCCGTGGGCGACTTCGCGCTCTACATGCCGCTGCTGCGCCGGTAGGGTTCGGCCAGTTTACTGCGGAGGCGCAGAGGCGGTTGAGCTTTTAAAAACGGCTTGAAAACGCCGTACCGCTCCGGATCGGGGGAAAACTCTGCCGGAGCGGTACGGCGTTTTTACCAGATCCAGTCCAAACCCCCGCGCTGTGCGCCGTTGCGGGGCTCTACATAACATCTCCCATGTGCGACACATCGTACCCGCCGAGGGCCGCGACGGCGGCGCGGTAGTCGGGGCTGGCGAGGGCGGCGCGCAGGGGCGCGAGCAGGTCGCTTTCCCAATGGCGGCGGGGAGCGGCGAGGTCGTAGCGCTCCTGGAACAGCGGCACAAAGTCCAGGTTGAGGGCGGCGGCCGCGGCCCTGATGCCCAGGCCGGCGTCGGCGGCCCCGGAAAGAACGGCGGCGGCCACCGCCATATGCGTCAACTCCTCGCGCTCGTAGCCGGGGATCGCCGCCGGGTCGACCCCCTGCCGGGCGAGGTGGTAGTCGAGCAGGACGCGGGTGCCCGAGCCTTTCTGGCGGTTGACGAAGCGCAGGCCCGGGCGGGCAAGGTCGGCCAGGCCGGCGAGGCCGCGCGGGTTGCCGGGCGGCAGGATGAGGCCCTGGTCGCGCATGGCCAGGTGGACCAGCAGCACATCGTCGTCGGGGAGGTGGCGCGCGACAAAGGGGCGGTTGTACTCGCCCGTGGCCTCGTCGAGCAGATGGACCCCGGTGAGGTGGGCGTCGCCGCGGCGCAGCGCGATCAGGCCGCCGAGGCTGCCGACGTTGGCCGAGCTGAGGCGGGCCCGCCCGCCGTGCCGGCGCAGGTGGCCCGCCAGCAGGTCGAGGGCCAGGTCGTGGCTGCCGATCGCCACCACCGTCGCCTCGATGTCGGCTATGTCGCGCAGCAGCTCGACCCGGGCCGGCGCCCCGGCGTGGAGCCCCTCCGAGAAGCGGGGGACGTGCATGATTCCGTCGGCGCGCACCATCGACATAATCACGCCAGCCCCGCGGGTCAGTGGCGTGGCGACCAGCCGCTCGCCGACCCGGCCCAGCGTCACGCGCACGAACTCGTCCTCGCCCATGGGCGACAGCAGCTTGCGGCTGACCACTGCCTCCACCACCGGCCGGGGCGGCGGCTCCTGCCCGGCCATGCGGTAGACGAGCGGGCGCAGGAACAGCTCCGCCGTGATCGCGGCGCTCACCGGGTAGCCCGGCAGGCCGAGGGCCGGCCTGCCTCCTGCCACGGCCAGAATGACTGGGTGGCCCGGGCGGATGGCGCAGCCGTGAACGGCCACCGTGCCCAGCTCGGCCAGCACGCCGGCCGTGTAGTCCTCCGAGCCGGCCGACGAGCCCGCGTTGACGACCACGATGTCGTGGGCGGCCAGGCCGCGCGCGACGGCGGCCCGCAGCTCGTCGCGCTGGTCCGGCAGGGGCGGGTGGCGCACCGCCTCGCCGCCCCACTCCTCGACCTGGGCGGCCAGCATGAGCGAGTTGAACTCAACGATCTCGCCCGGCCGCAGCCCCCCTGCCTGCTCGGGGGGGACGAGCTCGGTGCCGGTGGGGATAATCAGCACGCGCGGGCGCCGGCGCACAGCGATTTTGCTGTGGCCGGCCGCCGCCGCCGCGGCCAGGTCGTAGGGGCGGAGGGCCTGGCCTTCGCCGAGCACCAGCTCGGTGGCGACAATGTCCTCGCCCAAGGGGCGGACGTGTTGCCAGGGCGCTGCCGGGGCGCGTATCTCGATCGTCGTCTCGTCGACGGCCTGCACGTGCTCGGCCATGATCACGGCGTCGTACTCCGCGGGCAGGGCGTCGCCGGTGTCGACCCACCGCGCCCCGCGCCCCAGCTCCAGCCGGAGCGGGCTGGCCTCGGTGGCGCCGACGGTATCGGCGGCGCGCACGGCCACTCCGTCCATCGCGGCGGCGTGGTAGTGCGGCGCGGAGATGCGCGCCCACACCGGCGCCGCCGTCACCCGCCCGCGGGCGGCCGCGAGCGGTAGCGTTTCGGCCGGGGTGCGCGGCAGCCCGCCGGCCGCCTCCAGCGCCGCGGCGAAGCGCCGCCGGGCCTCGTCCAGGGGCAGGTCCTCAAGGTAGTACTGTCGCCGCATATGCTCCTTGTGCTCAGCGCGAAGGCGCAGGGCGCGCCGAGGTTGCTATCCCGCAGCCGGCGCGCGGGGCGGGCCGGATCGTCGCAGGCCGGCCGCGCCCTCCGCGCCCCCGCGGTTAAAAGATGCGGACGGTCACCTCGTCGCCCGCGTACAGTCCCGAGCGGTCGAGGGGGACGCGCAGCATGCCGTCGGCGCGGGCCAGGGTGAAGATCAGGTTCGACTTGCCGAAGACGGGAGTGGCCCACAGCGCGCCATCGCGGCGCTGGAGGCGCACCGGCACGAAGTCCTCGCGGCCGGGGATCGAGGCGACGTTGTGGCTGAGCCGCGCGCTCGTCTCCGCCGCCGGGGCCGCGCGCTCGCCGAGCATGCGGGCGACGGCGGGGATGACGAACAGCTCGCAGGCGACCATGGTCGAGACGGGGTTGCCGGGCAGGCCGAAGACGGGCTTGCCGCCGGCGACGGCGAGGATGGTCGGCTTGCCCGGGCTGATCGACACGCCGTGGACGAGCACGCCGGGCGCGCCGAGGTCGGCGATCACCCGGGCGGTGTTGTCGCGGGCGCTCACAGAGCTGCCGGCCGAGATGATCAGCGCGTCGGCGCCGGCGAGGGCTGCGTCGGCCATCGCCCGGAGGGCCTCGGCGTCGTCGGGGGCGATCCCCGCCAGGACCGGCGCCGCCCCCGCGCGCAGGAGGCGCGCGGCCAGGCTGTAGCTGTTGATGTCGCGCACCTGGCCGGGGCCGGGCGCGGCTCCCGGCGGCACGACCTCGTCGCCGCTGGCGAGGATGGCTACGCGGGGCCGGGCCGCGACGGGCGCTTCGACAAAGCCCGTGCCGGCGAGGGCGCCGACGTCCTGCGGGCGCAGCCGCTGGCCGGCGGGAAACAAGGGCTCGTCGGCGCGCACATCCTCGCCCACGGGCAGGACGTTTTCGCCCACCGCCACCGGGCGCACCACCTCGATCGTCGCCTCGTCGACCGCCTGGGTGTGCTCGACCATCACCACGGCGTCAGCGCCGGCGGGCAGCATCCCGCCCGTGTGGACCCGGGCGGCCTCGCCGCGGCCCACGGTGAGGGTCGGGGCGCGGCCCATCGGCACCTCGCCGCAGATCTGGAGGTAGCCGGGCAGCCCCTCGCTCGCGCCGACAGTGTCGGCGGCGCGCACGGCGAAGCCGTCCATCGTTGAGCGGGGGAAGGCGGGCAGCGGGCCGGGCGACCGCAGCTCGGCGGCGAGCACCCGGTCGAGGGCGTCGAGCAGGGCCACCCGCTCCACGCGGCCGAGGGGCGCGAGGTGGGCGAGCAGGCGGGCGAGGGCGTCGTCGGCGGTGAGGACGGTGAACAGCTCAGGCATGGGTTAGTGGTTCGCGGTGGCGATGATCCGGCGCACCTCGTCCAGCTCCTCGGGGGTGTTGATATTGCGGAACGAGCGGCCCTCGGGGTCGGCGGCGGCGAGCTCGGCCGGCTCGACCACGCGCACGCGCACCTGGTCGAGGAAGTCGATGATCCGGCGCCGGCCCGCGTCGAGGGTGGACCGCAGCGGTGCGAGGCAGGCCCGCGTGTAGACGGCGTGAAGTGGCTCGAGATCGAGGACGTTGCGCGCCCGCTCGGGGCGCGGCGACCGGGGCACGATTGCGTCGTACTCGCCCCCCGCGGCGAGCATGGCCCGCAGGACCGCGGGGCTGAGCAGCGGCATATCGGCCGCGACGACGATGGCGCGCGGCGCCTGGGCCGCCGCCAGGCCGCTGTAGATCCCGCCGAGGGCCCCGGCGTCGGGGTACGCGTCGGGGACGGCGCGGGCGGGCAGGCCGGGCCAGGCCTCGGGGTCGTTCAGCACCACCACCAGCTCGGCGCAGAGCGGGGCGAGCACGCCGAGCGTGTGGGCCAGCAGGGTCGGCCCGTCGTCGCCCCACAGGCGCAGGCGGCGCTTGTCCTGGCCGAGGCGGCGGCTTTGGCCGCCGGCCACCACCACCCCGGCGAGCGGCTCACTCATCGCCGCGCCCCTTCCCCGCGCCGGCCGTCGCCAGCTCCGCGGCCGCCATCGGGCTGAAGCCGACCCGCGCGGCCCCGGTGTAGACGCGCAGCCGCGTCGAGCGGACATAGCCGATCAGGGTGATGCCCCAGGCCTCGGCCAGGCGAACCGAGGTCGCGGTGGGCGAGGTGCGGCTGACGACCACGGGGACGCCCATCTTGTAGGCCTTGCCGATCATCTCCGTGCTGATCCGCCCGCTCGACAGCAGCAGCCGGTCGCGGGTGTCGAGCCCGGCGAGCATGCACTCGCCGCGGATCTTGTCCAGGGTGTTGTGGCGCCCGACGTCCTCGGCGAGCACCAGCCGCTCGCCGCTCGCCGGGTCGTAGAGCCCGGAGGTGTGGACGCCGCGGCTCTGGTTGTAGAGCGCGGCGCTCGCGTTCAGGTCGCGCATCATCGCGCACACCCGGGCCGCCTCGACGCGCACCTCACCGCGAAGCGGCTCGCGCTGGCCGGACAGGTCGTCGAAGCTGATCCCGCCGCCGCAGCCGCTCGTCAGGATGCGCTTCTCGCCCCGCGGCGGGGCCGGCCGGCGCAGCCGCACGTCGATGCTGCCGACCGCCTCCTCGCAGGCGCGGTGGTGCAGCTCGGCGTCGAGCCCGGCCGCCGGGAACAGGTGGTACACCCGGCTCTCGTCGAGAAACACTTTGATCTGGTGCACGTCGTCGAGCCCGTCGATCAGGCCCTCGGAGCGCAGGAAGCCGAGGGCCAGGCAGTGCAGCCGCGTCGGCGTGCACATCATCGTCAGCAGCTCGCGCCCGTCGACATACAGTGCCCACGGCGTCTCGGCGATCACGGGGCGGCGCACCTCGTTCGCGGCGCGGCCGTCGTACTCGATGTAGGTTAGGGGGAGAATCGGCGGATCTGTCATGTGGTACCACTACCCCGGCGGCGCATATCCCCTGTCGAGGGCAACCATGTCGAGGTGGACGAGGGCGAGCTCCTCGACGACGAGCTGGGGCGGGCTGAGCGGGGCGAGCGCGTTGCGCACCTTCCAGTAGCTGCCGCAGGCGTCGCAGGTGGCGGCGCGCTCGCGCTCCTCGCCCTCGACCTGGAGGTAGCCGAGCTTGGTGTGGTCGCGGTTCTCGCAGATGGGGCAGAACAGGCGGTCGACCTCCCAGTTGGCGGCGCACAGGCCGCAGCGCATGTAGCGGAACTGCTCCAGGCCGCGCTGCTCGGCCAGGATCGGCCAGGCCCCGCATACGGGGCAGTGGCCCTGGCGCCAGGAGCGGCCGGCGAGCAGCGGGGCGAGCTGCTTTGACACGTCGGCCAGGGCGGGCAGCAGCGCCAGGCGCAGGAGCGTGAGCGCCATGTCGGCGGGCAGGCCGCGCTCCTCGACCCGGGCGGCGAGCCCGGCGCCCTGGCCGTTTAGCAGGTCCCCGGCGAGGGCCCAGGGGTCGAGCGCGCCGGAGCGGACGGCCTTGGCCAGAGCCTGGGCGGCGTCGGCGGCGGGGCCGCCGTGCTCACCCGCGGCGGCGCACAGGCGCAGGAAGCGCTCGCGCAGCAGGTCGGCCCGCAGCGGGGGCTGCTGGCCGCGGAGCAGGGGGGTGCCGGCGGCCAGGCGGGCCGCGGCCTCCTCGGCGGCCAGGCGGGGGGGATCGGCGGGCGCGGGGGCGCCAAAGGCGGCCCGCAGCAGGGCGGCCTGCTGGGCGGCGGCAGGCCCGAGCTCTGGGCGGTCCTCGGCGAGGCGGGCGAGCCGGGCGAGGGCGTCGGCCAGCTCGGGCGGGTCAGGGGCCTTACGCCCCAGCAGCCTGGCGATCCTTCCGGCCACGGCGTCGTTTTCCTCCCGGCTCCTGGCCCTCGCGCACGGCCTGGTCCAGCAGCCACTCGACAAAGGCGGGCGACTCCTCGGCGGAGCGCCAGTCGTCCATGATGCTCAGGGCGACGCCGCGGGTCGGGCCGGTGGGCGGCCCGAGCTCGAACACGATCTCCTCCAGCGCGGCCTCGATCGCCTCGGGCTCAGGGTCGCGCGCGACCAGCTCGTTGAGCAGCCGCACCTTCAGCTCGCCGCCGCTCACGTCGGCCCGCTGGTCGCGGGCGCGCTGGCGCGGCAGCATGTCGCCCGAGGCGAGCAGGAACAGGGCCAGGTCCTTCGGCCGGATGGTCATCCCGGGTCCTCGCTGTTGAAGACCTTGCTGCGCGGCGTGACGCCGCCCGCTGGCAGATTGTCGCTCATCCCGCCCGGCCCGCCCCCGCGCGCCCGCCCGTTCTCGGGGCTGCACGCGGCGAGCGTGGCTGCCAGGAGCAGGGCTACAAGCATCTTCCGTGTGAGCTTCTTCATGGGCACCCCTCACCTACCTGCCAGCGACCGTGATATTCTCGCCGCCGAAGACCATCGCGTAGCGCAGGAGAAAGCCGCCGATCAGGACGAGCACGGCGGCGACGACATGGCTGTCACGGCGCCGCAGCGCTGGGACGGTGATCATCGCCAGGGGCAGGACGATGCCGAGCAGGCCGGTGCCGAAGACCAGCAGCAGGCCGTAAGGCGTGAGGATGAGCGCCGGAGCCAGGGCGCCGAGCGAGATGAAGAAGATCACCAGCATCACGCCCTCAAGGATCATGGCCCAGCGGTCGGTGCGCTCCAGGTTGATCAGCTCATGGTGGCTGCGGTGGCCCCAGACGGCGAGCACGAGGTACAGGGCGGCGATCCCCGTGGAGGCCGCCGAGGCCAGGAACAGCGAGGCGATCCAGTTGCTGTCGCTCCAGATCGGCTGGTTGGTGGCGGTGAGCAGCGCCCCCGTGTAGGCGGCGAGGAAGAAGCCGGAGAGCGTGCCGAGCACCTGGAAGACGATCCCGACCGGGCCGCGGTGCAGGTAGGAGGCCAGCTTGCTGAAGCGGCCCAGCCCGAAGTGGCGATCCTCGGCCAGTGCGCCGACGAACGAGGCGAAGCTGAAGGCGCCGAAGGCCGAGAGGCCCCAGGAGCCGACAGACATCGGCGACCAGTACTTGAACATGGGCCGGAAGGTGTTGTTCTGGAGGATCATGTGCCAGAACCGCTCGGGCCGGCCCAGGTCGACGACCAGCAGCAGGCCGCACAGCACCACCAGCGGGAAGGCGATGATATAGCCCGCCTTGGCGATCGGCCGGTCGCGCTCGCGCCCGAACAGGTCGATCATGGTGCCGATGAAGTAGGCGCCCGCGGCGATCCCGCCGAAGAAGAAGTACAGCGTGATGTACCAGCCCCAGTGGGGCGCGGCGACGATGCGCTCATGAAGCATCGGCGGCCTCCTTATGCGGCGCGGGCGGCGTGTCGGCGGGCGGCGCGCCGGCGTTCTCGTCGTCGCCCTCGTCGGCGCGGCGCAGGCGGAACGAGAACAGCGCGGCCAGGGCCATGAGCAGGGCGGTGAAGATACTGAAGCCCGACGACGGCGGCACCGTGGTCGAGGGCACCTTCGGGTTGCTCGGCAGGCCGTACACCTCCGGCTCGTCGAGCAGCAGGTAGAAGGAGTTCAGGCCGCCGAGGATGTCGGCGTTGGCGCCGTACAGGTGCGCCTTGCTGAAGCCCTCGCCCTGGAGCTGCTGCACGCGGGCCTCGGCGCGCACCTTCAGCTCCTCGATCGGGCCGAACTGGATCGACTCGGTCGGGCAGGCCTGGGCGCAGGCCGGCACCAGGCTGTTCTGGAGCCGGTCGTAGCACAGAGTGCACTTCTTGGCCGTGCCCTTGCCCTCGTTCTCCGGCCCGGCCAGGTGGATCACGCCGAACGGGCAGGCCGCGATACAGTCGCGGCAGCCGTTGCATGTGTTCTCCTGGATGTAGACCGTGTCGAACTCCGTGCGGATGATCGCGCCCGTGGGGCAAACCTCCAGGCAGGGCGCGTTCACGCAGTGCTTGCACACGTCCGACATCATCAGCCAGGCGGCCTCGGTGCGGTTCTCGTTGAACTGCTCGATGAACTTGACGTGGCGCCAGTTGTTGGCCGTCAGCGAGCCCGTGTTGTCATACGAGGCCCCGGTGAGCGGGTTGGCCCGCCCGACCTCGCCGTCGCCCGGCTGCTCGGCCAGGTCGGAGGGGAGCGCGTTCCACTGGTGGCAGGCTACCTGGCAGGCCTTGCAGCCGATACAAACGCTGGTGTCGGTGTAGAAGCCGACAGGTACTTGAGCCATATATCACCCCACATCACGCCTTCTCGACGTTGCACACGAACACCTTGGCCTCGTGGATGCTCACGTTCGGATCGCCGATCATGGCCGCGAGGTCGTTGACCACGTCGCCCACCGCGATCCCCTTGTAGCCCCAGTGCCAGGGCAGGCCGACGTAGTGGATGCGCTTGCCGCCGATCGTGTAGGGCCGGGCCCGCCGCGTCACCAGGGCCTTGGCCTGGATGGTCGCCCGCGGGGTCGTGATCCGGATCATGTCGGTGTTGCGGATCCCCAGCTCCTCGGCGTGCTCGGGGCTGATCTCGGCGAACAGCTCCGGCTGGAGCTCGGCCAGCCAGGGCAGCCAGCGGCTCATGGCGCCGCTGAGGTGGTGCTCGGTCAGCCGGTAGGTCGAGAGGACGTGCGGGTAGTCGGGGTTGCCGATGCCCGCCAGCCGCTCCTGCGGCTCCCAGATCTTGGTCAGCGGGTTGACCTGCTGGCCGCTGTAGACCAGGTTCTCCACCGGCGACTCGAAGGGCTCGTAGTGGGCGGGCAGCGGCCCGTCGATCGCGCCGGAGGGCGCGAACAGCCAGCCCTTGCCGTCGGCCTTCATGATGAAGGGCGAGGCGCCGTCGTGGTAGTCGAGGCCCACGCCGTCCGGCTTGGCCGCCGCGTCGGGGCGCTTGGTGGCCGGGAAGTCCGGCACGTCGAGGCCGACCCACTTGCCCTGCACCGTTTCGCCGGCGGCGTTGGTCGAGGTGGCCGCCGGGTCCCAGTAGACGTAGCCGCGGGCGCCATTGGTGCCGAGCTGTTGGGCGAGGCGGGCCTCTTTTGGCCACGGGTTGCCCGCCGGGTCGGCCGAGGCCCGGTTGTACAGGATGCGCCGGTTGGCCGGCCAGGCGAAGCCCCAGCCGAGCGACACGTAGTCGTCGGGCACGCGGTTGGCCGCCTTGTTCACGCCCTCAGGGTTGTCGGCGGTGGGCGCGAAGATACCCGAGTAGATCCAGGCCCCGCAGGCGGTGGAGCCGTCGTCCTTGAGGTCGGCGAAGCTGGCGAGCATGCGCCGGTCGGCCACGGTGTAGCCGTTGATCTCCTGGAGGATACGGGTGGCGGAGGGCTCGTCGAGGATGCGCGTGCCGATATGGCGGTTCTCCTCCTCGTCGATGTAGTCCCAGGTCAGGTTGAGGAAGCCCTGGTCCTTCTCGGCCGTGCTGCCCTCGTACAGCCGCTTCAGCCGCAGGCCGAGGTGGACCGTCCACCAGATGTCGGAGCGGCAGTCGCCGGGCGGATCGACGGCCTTATCGTGCCACTGGGCCACGCGCTGCGTGTTGGTGAAGCTGCCGTCCATCTCCGAGATTGAGGCCGAGGGGAAGAAGAACACCTCGGTCTGGATGCCGGCCGGGTCGAGCTGGCCGCCGCGGACCTCGGGGCTGTCCTTCCAGAACGAGGCCGTCTCGGTCTCGAACAGGTCGCGCACGACCAGCCACTTCAGCTTGCCGAGGGCCCGGCGCTGGAAGCCGGAGTTCTGGCCGCCCACGGCGGGGTTCTGGCCGAGGGCGAACATGCCCTCGATCTTGCCCTCGTCCATGGCTTTGAAGAGCGCCATATGGCTGTGGTCGCCGGTGATCTTGGGCAGCCACTGGTAGCCAAACTCATTCTCAGGCGTGGCGGCGTCGCCGTACCAGGCCTTGAGCTGGCTGACGATGAACTTGGGGAAGTTCGCCCAGTAGGCGGTCGGCGTCGTCTCCGTCTCGATGTAGTCGCCCAGGGTGTCGTGCTTGCGGTTGACGTTGGGCGTGTTCAGGTAGCCGGGGTGGATGTTGTACAGCGTGGCGATGTCGGTCGAGCCCTGGATGGTGGCGTGGCCGCGCAGGGCCAGGATGCCGCCGCCGGGCCGGCCGATGTTGCCGAGCAGCAGCTGCACCAGGGTCGAGGTGCGGATCAGCTGCACGCCGGTGGTGTGCTGCGTCCAGCCCACAGCGTAGCAGAAGGCCGTGGTCTTGTCGGGCCCGCTGCGCTCCAGCAGCGTCTCCGCCACCTGGATGAAGGTGTCGCGCGGGGTGCCGCAGACCTCCTCGACCAGCTCGGGGGTGTAGCGCGCGTAGTGCCGCTTCATGATCTGGAAGACGGTGTTCGGGTCCTCCAGCGTGCGGTCCTGGCGCGGCGGCGGGCCGATGAGCTTGCCCACGCGGGCCGCGAAGCTCTGGCTGTCGTCGCCGGGCTGGTTCGGCTGGGTGGAGGGCGTGCCGGGCTGGGGCTGGTTCGGCTCGCCGGCCGGCTGGCCGCCTGGAGTGGAGGGGTTGGTGGGCTGGCCGCCGGGCTGGGCCGGGCCGGGCTGGTTTGTGTCCGGCGTGCCCCCGCTCTGCGGGTCGGTGGTCGTGGGCAGGCCGCCCTGGCTGGCGCTCTGCTCCGACTGGCCCGCCGTGCCGGCCGTCTGCTCGCCGGACTCGAGCGCCTCCTCCTCCGTCTGGTAGGCCCAGCTCTTGGTGTTGTAGCGCTTCGCCTCCGCGTCCCAGCCGCTGAACAGGCCGTCGAGCTCCTCGGGGCCCTGGAACTCCTCGCTGACCAGGGTGGCGGCGTTGGTGTAGTTGAGGACGTACTCCTTAAAGAAGGGCTCGTTGTTCCAGCGGTCGCTGTTGATAATATAGTTCACCAGCGCGCCGAGAAACACAATGTCGGAGCCCGCGCGCAGCGGGGCGTAGATGTTCGCCATCGCGCTGGTGCGCGTGAAGCGCGGGTCGATGTGGACGATCTTTGCCCCCTTCGCCTTCGCCTTCATGGGCCAGCGGAAGGCCACCGGGTGGCACTCCGCCATGTTCGAGCCCATGATCACGATCGCGTCGGAGTTCTGCAGGTCCTGTGCGAACGTCGTGGCGCCGCCACGCCCAAGTGAGATGCCCAGACCGGGCACCGTAGCGCTGTGTCAAATCCGGGCCTGGTTTTCAATGGCCGGCAGCCCGAGGCCGCGCATCAGCTTGAGCTGGACGTAGTTCCACTCGTTGTCCATCGTCGCGCCGCCGAGCGAAAAGATCGCCAGCGAGTGGTTGACCCGCTTCTGCGTCTCGGTGCCATCGGCGTTCTTGATCGCGACCGTCTCGACCCAGGTGGCGTCGCGGGTGGCCTTGACTCGCTCGGCGACCATGTCCATGGCCCGCTCGAGCTCGAGCTCCTCCCACTCGGTGCCGCCCGGCCGGCGGTACAGCGTCTTGGTCATACGGTTGGGGTTGACGGCGAGCTGGAAGCTGGCCGCGCCCTTGGGGCAGAGCGTGCCGCGGTTGATCGGGCTGTCGGGGTTGCCCTCGATGTTGATCACCTGGCCGTCGCGCACGCTGATCAGCGTGCCGCAGCCGACCGCGCAGTAGGGGCAGACGCTCGGCACCTCTTTGGCCCCCGCGATCTTCAGCGAGCGTGCCCGGGCCTGGGCCGGTCGCACGTCCATCACCGCCATCATGCTGCCGACGGCGAAGCCAGTCGCCGACAGTTTGAGGAAGTCACGCCGGCTGACCTGCAAGGACTCGGACATGGTGGCCTCCTTCAGTCTAGGACATGAAAACAGCGACGGCGAACCGACGGCCGATGGGGATGGCCCAACCGAATTGGGAATGCACTGGGGGTGCGGCACCAGGGCGGTATGGAGGGCATTGGTGTGGTGCGCGCATTATAGCACGCACGTCGGAAGTAGCACATGCTGTGCCAAAAAACCGGCTCCCGGGCGCGTCCCGTGCGCCTTTTCGCCGCGCTACGCCAGCCCGCCCTCGTAGATCCCGCGCACGATGCCCTCGACCTCGGGCTCCTCGACGGTCAGGTCGCGCACGGGGTAGCGCGCGGCGACCTCGGCGATCAGAGCGGCGGCGCTGACGGCTTCGCGGTCGAAGCGCAGCCATGCCCGCGGGCCCTCCTGGCGCACCAGCTCGGCGTGCTGCACCTGTGGGGCGGCCCCCGCGTCGGCCAGGTCGACCACAAGGGTGCGCCAGCGGCCGTAGCGCGCGCGCAGCCGCTCTAGGGCGCCGTCGTAAACGACGCGGCCGTGGTCGATCAGCACCACGCGCGGGCACAGCCGGGTGATGTCGGCGAGGTCGTGGCTGGTGAGGATGACCGTCACGCCGCGCTCGCGGTTAATGGCGGCCAGAAAGCCGCGGATGCGCTCGCGAGCCACCACGTCGAGCCCGATCGTCGGCTCGTCGAGGAACAGGATGTTCGGGTCGTGGAGCAGGGCGGCGGCCAGGTCGGCGCGCATACGCTGGCCGAGCGAAAGCTGGCGCACCGGGGTGTCGAGAAACGGGCCCAGCTCCAGCAGCTCGCAGAAGGCGTGGAGGTTCTCGCGGTAGCGCGCGGGCGGGATGCGGTAGACGTGGCGCAGCAGCTCGAACGACTCAATGGTCGGCAGGTCCCACCAGAGCTGGGTGCGCTGCCCGAAGACGACCCCGATCCGGCGCACGTGGGCCACCCGCTGCCGGTGGGGCACCAGCCCGCCCACCTCCACCCGCCCCCCCGACGGCACCAGGATGCCGGTCAGCATCTTCAGCGTGGTGCTCTTCCCCGCCCCGTTCGGCCCGAGGTAGCCGACCATCTCGCCCGTCGCGATCGCAAAGCTCACCCCGTCGACCGCCCGCACCTCGCGTTGCTCCCGCGCGAACAGGCTGCGCAGCGCGCCCATCGCCCCCGGCCGCCGCACCGCCCGCGTGAACACCTTCTCCAGCCGCTCGACCTCGATCAGTGTCATAGTGGTACCTTTGTTCTTCTGTTCTTCTCAGCTCCCGGTCGACGTGTACTTGCTCACCCCGAAGCGCCAGAAGCGCAGCGCGGCGGCGGCGAACAGGGCGGCGACGAGCGGGGTCAGCCAGGCGGACCAGGCGGGGAGGCCGCCCGGGTCGGCCCGGCCGAGCAGGTACAGGGCGGCGGGGTAGTTGGCGAAGCCGACGGGGATGAGGAAGAGGAACACAGCCCGCAGCCACTCCTGGTAGATGCTCAGCGGGTACTGGCTCATCTGGAGGCCGCCAAAGGTGAAGACGTTGATCACCTCGGGGGTGCGGATCGTCCAGAAGGTGATCGTGGCCCCGATCACGATCAAAGCCATATAGATCACGCTCCCGGCGACGACCGTGACCGGCACCAGCAGCAGGCGGTCGGGCGTCCAAACGATCGAAAGGCGCGGCAGGGCGTAGGCGAGCACCAGCACGGCCTGGAGGGTGCGGCCGAGCCGGCGCAGCTGGAACTCCGAGGTGAGGATCTGGAAGAAGGCGCCGAGAGGGCGGGTGAGCACCCCGTCGAAGGCGCCCTGCTGGATCATGCGCTCAAAGGGCGCGTCGAAGCCGCGGCCCACCATCTCGGCCAAGCTGAAGGCGATCGACGACAGCCCGTACAGCAGCGCGACCTCGGGCACCGTCCAGCCGGCCACGCCGCCGAAGCGGCCGACCAGGATGGCCAGGGCCGCGAACTCCAGCCCCGTGATCAGAGCGAAGCCGACCAGTTCGAGCCAGAACGAGGCCCGGTACTGCATCTGCGAGCGCACCCGCGAGCCGATCAGCCGGAAGTACAGCGAGAGCATCAGTTCACCCCCCTTGGACGACGACCTTGCGCAGGGCGGCGGCCTGGGCCGCGAGGCCGAGCGCGCCCAGGGCGACGGCCCAGCCGAGCTGGAGCAGCAGGGTGGCGGGCAGATCGGCCGGGGCGATCTGGCCGAGCAACACCTGGGCGGGCAGGCCCGTGATCGCCTGGAAGGGTAGCGCGCGGGCGACGGCCGCCAGCGCCGGCGGGAAAAAGGCGATCGGCATGATGAAGCCCGAGAAGAAGGTGAGCACGACGTTGGCCAGCAGGCTCACGCCGGTGTTGTCGAGCAGCCAGAAGGCGCTGAGCTGGACGATGAAGCTGAAGCTGAACGAGACGAGCAGGGCCAGGGCGACCGAGGCGGCGAAGGCGATCAGGTCGGCCGGGCCGGGCACGCGGGCGCCGAAGTACAGCACCCCGATCAGGTAGGTCAGGCTGCCGCGGACCAGCAGGTTGTACAGCCGCTCGCCGACCGAGCGGCTGAGCCAGTAGAGGAAGAAGCTCCAGGGGCGCATCAGGTCGGTGACGACGTCGCCGGTGCGGATGGAGCCGCCGATCTCGTGCGAGATGAGCCAGCCGCCGCCGATCGAGATCATCGCCTGGGTGGCCCAGGCGTAGCTGATCGCGTCGTGCTCCGACAGGCCGGCCACGCCGGCGCCGCTGGTGTAGAGCGCCCGGTAGACGAAGCTGACCAGCGCGCCGAAGAAGGCGTTGGTCAGGATGCCGGCCACATAGGCGCTGCGGTAGGTAGTGGCGCGCCGGAAGGCGCGGGCCGCGACGGCGAGGTACAGGCTCATACGGCGCCACCCGGTAGACAACGGGCAACAACCGCGACGGAGCGTGCATCGGCGCCGGGGCGGGCGGGCGGCGCCGCGGGTGATCGGTGAGGTTTCATCTTGCTCTCCCTATCTGCTGCGCGGGCGGTGATGGAGGGGCCCAGCGGGCACGCCGAAAGGCGCCGGGGCAGCCCATGGGGGGCTCGCCGTGGCGCGGGGCGTGTGCTGTTGTCGTCTGGCCGGCTCCAGCATACGCCGCGCCGGGGAGCGCGGCATCGGCCGCGAGCCCTACTTGCGCCGGCCGGCGCCCGCCCCTGTGCTAAGATAGTGCGGGCTCCGGCGCGATGCGCCGCGCTGGCGGTGATCCGGGGCGCCAGGAAGCGATCCATGGCTATTGCATCTTGCGTGGTGCGCGTGTCACACCCGGCGGGCGGGCCATGCGGCTGAGCGCGCCCGCCCGGCAGGCCGCGGCGATCCTGCTGCTGCTATCCGGCCTGTATCTGCTCACGATGAGCGGCCACACCTACTCGGCCGACGAGGAAACGATGGTCGCGGTGACCCGCGGGATCGTCGAGTCGGGCCGGGTGGCGGTGGTCGTGGAGGACGGCGCCCCCGTCGCGGCGCTGCGCCCCGGCCTGGGCGGGCTCGGCTACTCGCCCTACGGCGTGCTGCCCTCGCTGCTGGCCCTGCCGCTGTACGCCCTCGGCGCCCTGGCCGGGGCGCTCGGCCCGGCCGCCGAGGAGTACGCGGCCCGGCTGGCGGTCGGCGCGCTGAACGGGCCAGTCACGGCGGCCACGGCGGCCGTGCTGGCGCTGTGGTCGCGCCGGCTGGGAGCCTCACGCGGCTGGGCGCTCGCGTTGGCCCTGCTCTACGGCTTTTGCACCTTCGCATGGCCATACGCGCGCACCTTCTTCTCCGAGCCGCTGGCCGCGCTGCTGCTGCTCGTCGCCGCCGAGCGGGCCGACGCGGGCGGGCAGCGGCTGGCCGCGGGCCGCGCGGGCTTGCAGGGCGGGGCGGGAGCTTCCGCTGCAACGACGCGCCGGGCGAGCGCCGACTTCCTGTGCTCGGGGCTGGCGGCGGGCCTGCTGCTCGCCACCCGGATCGCCTCGGGGGTCGCCCTGCCGGCGGTCGGGCTGTATGTGCTCTGGCACGGCCTGCGGGCGTGGCGCCGCGCCGACTCCCCCGCGGCCGTCCTTGGGCCGCTCGTCGCCTGGGCGGCCGGCCTGCTCCCGGGCCTCGCGCTGGTCGTCTGGTACAACCTGGCCCGCTTCGGCACGCCGCTGGCCACCGGCTACGCGAGCGAGGCCGAGCTGTTCACCACGCCGCTGGGCGAGGGGCTGTACGGGCTGCTGCTCAGTTCGGGCAAGGGGGTGATTTGGTACGCCCCCCCGCTGCTGCTCGCCCTGCCCGGCTCCTGGCGGCTGTGGCGGCGCGGCGCCGGCGGGCGCGGGGCGGCGCTCCTGGCCTGGGCCCTGTTTCTCGGCCACCTGCTGCTGTACGCCCGCTGGGGCGAGTGGCAGGGCGGCGGCGTCTGGGGCCCGCGCTTCCTGCTCCCCGTCGTCGCGCCGCTGCTCGCGCTCGCGGCCGGGCTTTCGCCGCCGGGGCGCGCGGAGCGGGGCGCTTTAGTGGGAGGTGCCGCCGTGCCCTCCGCGCCGTCCGGCCGGCCTGCGCCCTTCTCAGTCGCCTGGGCGGGCTGGAGCGCCGCCGTCGTGCTCGGCCTCCTCGGGCTCGCGGGGAACCTGGGCGGGGTGCTGCTGAACTTCAACACCTACGTGGTAGCGCCGGCCCCGGCCGACAAGGTGCTGAGCTGGGAGGGCTCGCCGCTGGTCGGCCACTGGCGCGCCCTGCTCGACCGCTGGGGCCGCTACGCCGCCGGGCCCCCGAGCTGCCGCCTGGGCGACGGCCTGTTCCCGAGCGAGGACCCGGGCGGCCCGCTGCCCCGCCGCGCCGGCGCGAGCGCGGAGCTGCGCTGCGCGCTGGAGGCGCCGGCCCGCCTGCGCTTCAGCCTTGACGACCGGCGGCCGCCCGCGGCCCCCCCGAGCGAGCTGCGCCTGCTGCTCGACGGCCGCGACCTCGGGCCGACCCCCGCCGGCCAGCTGCGCGACTACCGCCTGCTGCTGCCACCCGGAGGCCCGCGGCTGGAGCTGCGCGCCGCCCCCTGGAACCCACTCGCGGCCGGGTTCAGCCCCCGCGATGACGAGCTCGGCCCCCTGCTCGCCGGCCTGCGCGGCGCCGTTGCGGCGGGGGGCGCCGTCAGGGTGGTGGACACGGCGGTGGCCCCGGTGCCGGCGCGCCCGGCCCCGCGCTGGGCCTGGTACTACGACCCGCCCAACCAGCACCTCCTCGACCACTGGGCCTGGTACCTCCCCCGCTCCGAGCTCGCCGGCCCCGCCGCCTGGGCCGCCGCCGGCTGCATCCTGTTGCTCGGCGTGGCAGGGGTTGCCGCCGGCGCGCGGCTGGCGCTCCGGCCGGAGTAAACCGCGGGGGCGCGGAGGCGCAAAGGTTCGGAACTGGTCGCACAACAGCGCCGTACCGCTCCGCCAGGGGCAACGCCCGGTCGGAGCGGTACGGCGCACGTGCGCGACAATAGTAAACGCTTTACGTCCTCTGGGTCGCTACCGCAAACGTGGGAACCCCTTACACCCTGACGAACGCCGACATGATCACGATGTCGTGGAGGTTGCCGTCGCGGTCGATGGCGTGGCGGGCGAGCTGGCCCTCGACGGCGAAGCCGAGGCGGCTGAAGATCGCCTGGCCTGCCGTCTGGGCGGCGAGCATGTCGACAATCACCTTGGTGACGCCGAGCTCGCGGGCGGCCTCGACCGTCGCCTGGGCCAGGACCGTGCCGAGGCCGCTGCGCCGGCAGGCCGGGCTGACGATCAGGCGGATGTCGGCGACGTGGTACGACCAGCCGGGGAGCCGCATCGCGGCGCTGTAGGCGACGATCTGGCCGTCCTCAGCGACGGCGACGATCTGGCGCCAGTTCTCGGCCTTGGCGGCATTGGCCAGCCGGCTGATGATGTCGGGGTTGCTGAAGTCGTCCTCCAGGTACAGCACGTCGTTGCGCGGCAGCGCCGCCCCGAACGCGCCGAGGGCGGCCTTGTCCTCCTCGGCGAGCGGGCGGATCATCACAGCCCGGCCGTCTTTGAGCGCGATTCCGCTGGCCGCCTCGATGCGAGGGCCCATAACTATCTCCTGCACAAGTTGGGGGTGGTGGTACCGGGCCACACGCGGCCCAGGGCTGCGAGCACTATAGCATGGAAAGTTACACCCCGGTTACCGCCGCCCGCCGCCGGGCGCCCGGGCGCCGCTTCGTTGCCAAATGTCCACCGGGGCGGGCGTCGCCGCCACCCGAGGTGTAACCGTGGCTGCTATAATGGCCGCATCCAGCCCGGACATACTGGGGCCCGCCGCGGTGGGCCGACAAGGAGGTCGCGATGAGCGATAAGCGTGAGGTTGTGGTCCTCAGCGGCGTGCGAACTGCGATCGGCAGCTTCGGCGGCGCCCTCAAGGATCAGCCGCCGACCGAGCTGGCCGCCCTGGCCCTGCGCGAGGCCGTGGCCCGCGCCGGCGTCGAGGCCGCCGAGATCGGCCACGTCGTCTTCGGCCACGTGATCAACACCGAGCCCCGCGATATGTACCTGGCCCGGGTGGCCGCGGTGCGCGGCGGCCTGCCCGTCGAAACCCCGGCCCTCACCCTGAACCGCCTGTGCGGCAGTGGCCTCCAGGCCGTCGTCTCGGCTGCCCAGGCGATCGCGCTGGGCGACGCTGAGGCCGCGGTCGCCGGCGGCGCCGAGGTGATGAGCCGCGGCCCGTACGCTGTGCCGGCCATGCGCTGGGGCGCCCGCATGAGCGACGCCAAGATGGTCGACATGATGGTCGGCGCCCTGACCGACCCGTTCGACGACTGCCACATGGGCATCACCGCCGAGAACGTGGCCGCGAAGTGGGAGGTTTCGCGCGAGGAGCAGGACCTGCTCGCCGTCGAAAGCCACCGCCGCGCCGCCGCGGCGATCGACGGTGGCCGCTTCAAGGAGCAGATCGTGCCCGTCGAGGTCAAGGTCAAGGGCGGCACCGCCCCCTTCGACACCGACGAGAATGTGCGCCGCGACGCGTCCATGGAGAAGATGGCCAAGCTGCGCCCCGTGTTCCAGAAGGACGGCAGCGTGACCGCCGGCAACGCTTCCAGCATCAACGACGCGGCGGCGGCCGTGGTGCTCATGGAGCGCGGCGCGGCCGAGCGGCGCGGCTACAAGCCCCTGGCCCGGCTCGTCGGCTACAGCCACGCCGGCGTGGAGCCCCAGTATATGGGCATCGGCCCGGTGCCAGCGGTGCGCCGGCTGCTCGACCGCACCGGGGTGCGCCTGGAGGAGATCGACCTGTTCGAGGTGAACGAGGCTTTCGCCGCCCAGGCGCTGGCCGTGGCCAAGGATCTCGGCCTGCCCCCCGAGAAGACCAACCCGAACGGCAGCGGGATCTCGCTCGGCCACCCGATCGGGGCCACCGGCTGCATCCTCACGGTTAAGGCCGTGCACGAGCTGCAGCGCACCGGCGCCCGCTACGCCCTGGTGACGATGTGCATCGGCGGCGGGCAGGGCATCGCGGCGATCTTCGAGCGGATGTAAACAAGCGGACAGGGGAGGTGGGCCGATGGGCAAGCTGGACGGACGGGTCGCGATCGTGACCGGGGCAGCGCGCGGGATCGGGCGGGCGATCGCCCTGCTGCTGGCCGGCGAGGGCGCGAAGGTGGGGCTCAACTTCCACAGCAGCGAGGCCGCCGCCCGCGAGGTGGCCGACGAGATCGCCCGCCTGGGCGGCGAGGCGATGCTGCTCCAGGCGAACGTGAGCGACTCCGACGAGGCCCGCAGCATGGTCCGCCGGGTGGTCGAGCAGTGGGGCCGAGTCGACGTGCTGGCGAACAACGCCGGGATCACCCGCGACCGCACGCTGCGCAAGCTGACCGACGACGACTGGCTGTCGGTGATCAACAACAACCTCAACAGCGTCTACTACTGCACCACCGCGGCCATGCCCAAGATGATCGAGCAGCAGTTCGGCCGGATCGTCAACATCAGCTCGTACGTCGGGCAGGCGGGCAACTTCGGCCAGGCCAACTACGGCGCCTCGAAGGGCGGGATCATCGCCTTTACCAAGACGGCGGCGATCGAGCTCGCCAAGTACAACATCACGGTCAACGCCCTCGCCCCCGGCTTCACCCTGACCGACATGCTCGCCAAGGTGCCCGAAAACGTCCAGGACCAGATCAAGTCCAAGATCCCCATGGGCCGCTTCGCCCAGCCGGAGGAGATCGCCAAGGCCGTGCTGTTCCTGGCTGCCGACGCCGACTACATCACCGGGCAGCAGATCAACGTGAACGGCGGGGTGTATATGTAGTAGGCTAGAGGCTTTAGGCTTTGGGGCAGCCCCCATAGCCTAAAGCCTCTAGCCTCGGGCCGATAGCCCTGCCCTACTTCCCGTCCTTCTCCTTGGCCTCGCCGCCCTGGCCCTGCCACGCCTGCAACATCTCGCGGCTCAGGCGTTGCTGCATCTTCAGGGCGTCGAGGATGGCCTGGTCGGCGGCGCCGCGCAGGCTGCGGCTGTAGTTCCAGTTCTTCAGCACCAGGTCGAAGGCCATGTCGGTGCTGGCGGCCAGCAGCTCATTCCAGGCCTGCACCGAGCGCCGCACCGCCTCAGCCGCCTCCTGGGCCGGCTGCACCTGCCCCTCGCCGCGCTGTTCCTCTTCGCTCGCCATCGGTGGGTCTCCCGATCAGTTGCCATCCCCGCCTGGGGCTGTGGCCGGGCGCGTGGCCACATAGTACAATACACGTACGCCCGCAGCGCAGCTGACTGTTCTTCGCCAGGGGTCGGCCCCGGCGCTACCGCCCGGCACCCGCGTGCTGCGTTCTGCATGGTGCATAATCGCGATGGTACCACACGCAGTTACGGGGAAGTTCAGCCAGGGGCCTGATACCGTGATGCTCACGCGCTTGGCCCCGCCCGCCGCCAGCGCCCGCCTGCTGCGCCGGGCGCGCGTCGAGGCCCGCCTCGCCGCCATCCTCGACCAGCCTATTGCCACCGTTGTCGCCCCGCTCGGCGGCGGCAAGTCGGCCGCCCTGGCAGCCCTGGCCGCCCACGGGGGCTGGCCGACGGCGTGGTGCCGGGCCCAGGCCGACGAGCCGCCCGCCGGCCTGCTGCGCCATCTCGCCGCCGCTTTTCGGCCCGTCGCCGCGCTCGACGAGGCCCGCATCGCCGCCGCCCTCGACCGGGCCTCCGACGGCCTCCAGGCCGCCCTGGAGACGCTGGCCAACGAGTTGGCCGCCGCCCTCGACGACGAAACGCTGCTGGTGATCGACGACTTCCACTTCGTCGACGCCAGCTCCGAGCTGCGCGACCTGATCGACCGGCTGGTGGCGCTCCAGCCCCTGCGCCTCCATATCGCCCTCGCCGGCCGGGTCGAGCCGGCCCTGGCCGTTCTCCCGGCCGCCCGCCTGCGCGGCGAGCTGTGCGAGATCGGCCCGGCCGACCTGGCCTTCACCGCCGACGACGCCCGGGCCCTTGCCGGCCAGGCCGGCGTCGACCCGCCCGCCGAGCTCGGCCTCCTCGTCGAGCTGTCGCGCGGGTGGCCCCTCGCTATGCAGGTGGCCCTCGGCGCCGCCGACTGGCGCGCCGCCCTCGGCCTGCGCGACCCGGCTGCGCCCCCCGCCCCGCTCGACGACTACCTGGCCGCCGAGCTGCTCCCCGGCCTGCCCGCGGCGCTGGGCGCGTCCCTGCTGCGCCTCGCCGCCCTGCGCCGACTCGACCCGGAGGCCTGCCGGCTGGCGTTGGGCGGCCCCCCCGCCCCGGTGCTCGCCGAGCTGCGCCGGCGCCGGCTGTTTCTCGACGCGGGCCCCGATGGCCGGCTGGCCTTTCAGCCGATCTTCCACGCCTTTCTGGAGCGGCGGGCCCGCCACGAGCTGCCCGACTGGGCCGAGCTGAACCGAACCCTCGCCGGCCATTACCGCCGCGTGGGCGACCAGGAGGGGGCTCTGCACCACCTGATCGCCGTCGACGACCCGCAGGCCGCCCCCGCCCTGGCCGAGCTCGCCCCGGCCCTCGTGGCCGCCGGCGAGCCAGAGAAGGCCCTGGAGTGGCTGCGCCGGCTGGCCGCCCACACCCGCGACGACCCGGGCCTGCTGCTCGTCCAGGCCAGCGCCCAGCGCCAGCTCGGGCGCTTCGATGCGGCCCTCGCCGCCTTCCGCCGCGCCGAGGACGGTTTCGCCGCGGCGGGCGACCTCGACGGCCAGGTGCTGGCCCTGCGCGGCCAGGCCGAGGTCTACCTCGACACGGTGCAGCCGGCGCCGGCCACCGCCCTGCTCAAACGGGCGCTCAAGCTGCTGCCGCCCCAGCGCGCCAGCGAGCGGGCGGCCCTGATCCGGCTCCAGGCCGAGAACTGGGCCAACCGCGGCCGCGCCGACGTGGCCTTGCTGCTGGAGCGAGCCGCCGGCCGGATCGAGGTGAAGCACTGGGGCCAGGAGCCGGGCCGGCTGCCGAAGCCGCCGGTGGCCGGCCTCCAGACGCCGCTGCCGCCGCGGCTGCTGCTGCGCGCGGGGCGGCTCGCCGAGGCCCGCCAGCAGCTCGAAGCGCTGCTCTGGGCCGAAAGCCAGGCCGGCGCACCGCCCGTGCGCCCGAGCGGCCACCGCGAGCCGCTTCTGCTGCTGGCGCTGATCTACGCCATGCTCGGCAACGGCACCCGGGCCCTGGCCATGGCCCAGCGCGGCATGGTCGAGGCCCGCGCCGCCGGGGCCGACCTGACCGAGGCGATCGCGGAGCTGCGGCTCGGCCACGCCTACCAGATCATCGTCGCGCACGACGCCGCGACCGCCCGCCAGCGCTATGCCCAGGCCCTGCGCACGATCGCCCGGATCGGGGTGGCCCGCACCCGCGCCGAGGGCTTTCTCGGGCTGGCCCTGCTCCATGGCCACGCCGGCGACATGGCCCGGGCCGAGTCTGACGCCCGCGAAGGCTTGCAGATCGCCGCCTCCGCCGGCGACGAGTGGACGGCGGCGCTGATCCTGCTCGCCCTTGGCGGCGCGGCCGTGGCAGCGGGCGACGGCCGCGCGGCGGGCTGGCTCCAGCAGGCCAGGGCCCGCTTCGCCCGCGGCGGCGACAGCTTCGGCCTGGCGATGACGACGCTCTGGGAGGCCCTGGCCGCCCTGCGCGAGGGGCGGGCCGAGCAGGCCGACGCGCTGGTGGACCGGCTGCTCGGCGCGGTGGCGGAGCGCGGCTACGAGGGCGTGCTCGTCGGCCCCAGCCTGTTCGGCCCGCGCGACATGGCCGTGCTGGTCCCGCTGCTGCTGCGTGGGCGGGCGCTGCCGGGGCGGGCCGAGCTGGCCGGGCGGCTGCTGCGCCAGGGCTTCCCGAGCATTGCCGCCGACGACACCGTCGAGGACTACCACCCGGGTTTCACGCTGCGCGTGCAGATGCTCGGCAGCTTCCGGGTCCGCCGCGGCGCCCAGGAGATCCAGGCCCGCGAGTGGCAGCGGGAAAAGGCGCGCCAGCTGTTTCAGCTCCTCCTGACCTACCGCGGCCACTGGCTCCAGCGCGAGCAGATCTGCGCCTGGCTCTGGCCCGACGCCGAGCAGGAGGCCGCCGAGCGGCAGTTCAAAGTGACGCTGAACGCGCTCAACGCGGCCCTGGAGCCGGCCCGGCCGCCGCGGGTGGCGCCCTTCTTCATCCGGCGCCAGGGGCTGGCCTACAGCTTCGCGCCCTCCTACGGCGTCTGGATCGACGTCGACGAGTTCGACCTGCGCGTGGCCGGCGCCGCCGCCCGCGACGAGCCCGACTTCGCCCGCCGCAACGCCCAGATCGCCATCCAGCTGTACCGGGGCGACTTTCTGGCCGACGCCCTCTACGACCCCTGGACGACGGAGGAGCGCGAGCGGCTGCTCGCCCGCTACCTGGCCACCGCCGTGGCCTACGCCGAGCAGCTCAGCGCCGCGGGCGACCAGGCCCAGGCAGTGCAGCTGTGCGAGCAGGTGCTCCGCCGCGACCGCTGCTACGAGGAGGCCTACCAGCTACTTATGCGCGCCCACGCCCGCGCCGGCAGCCGCTCCCAGGCCCTGCGCAGCTACGCCCGCTGCGTCCAGGCCCTCCACGACGAGCTCGGCATGGAGCCGCTCCCCGAAACGGCAACCCTCGCCGCGCGCCTGCGCCGTAACGAGCCCATGTAGCGCGTTTGACATTTCTTGTGATGCGGGGTACTATCAGCATGAACGAATAGTCAGCTCTGACTATTTATGCCGCGCCTGCATCACACCCGGATCTGCGCGGCCTGGAGAGCGTGAGCGATGGGCGTCGTTTTTCAGATCCACAGCGTGTTCGGCGAGCGGATCCTCCCGGTGCTGATTCTGCTTGCGGCGATCTTTCTGACGGTGACATACCGGCAGGGGGCGCCGCGCAGCCCGGTGGCGCGGATCTTTCCGGTCCTGGTCGACATCCAGGTTACCCTCGGCCTGATCTACTGGGTCTACCTGCTTGTCAGCACCACGGGGGCGACGCAGGCGAAGTACCTCGGCTTCCCGTTCATCCTGCACCCGGTGATCGGCTTTATCGCCGCGGGGCTGGCCCACATGGCGGTGGGGAAGCGCAACCCGCTGGCCGGCCTCGGGCGGTGGTCGCCGCTGGCGTCGCTGGGGGTGCTGCTGGTGCTGATCGTGTCCAACGTGTTCATCGGGATGACCAGCTAGGCGGGGTACAGACCTGGCTCGTTTGCCGCCGGGGCTGCGCCCTGGGCCCGCGGGGAGTGGAAGCCCTTCGGCCCACCCGCCTTCCCGGCGGGGCACAGCCCCGAGCGCAGGACGCGCAGCCCTGACAGGCCCCCGAGTTTGGGGCAAAGCCCTGCCACCCCCGCCCGCGTCCTCGCGCGGTATAATACTGGGGAGACCGCGCCTCACCGCGGAGGCCGAATGGCGCCCCAGCCCCTCATCTTGCGCTCTCGGGTCACGCCCCCCCGCCCGCGCCGCCGGCTTCTGCCGCGGCCGGCCCTCCACGCGCGCCTGCGCGACGCCCTCGACTACCCTGTCACCCTTGTGCAGGCCGGCACCGGCTACGGCAAGACGACCGCCCTCGCCGCCCTGGCCGCCGGTCCCGAGCCCGTCTGCTGGTACGCCCTCGGCGAGGGCGACGGCGACCCGCACACCTTTCTCGCCTACCTCGCCGCCGCCTGTGAGGCCGCCCTGCCCGGCCTCGCCGGTGCGGCGGCCCTGCGACCCGCCGACGACGCCGCCCTCGACTGGTCCCGCGCCCTCGACGCCCTGCTGAACGATGTGGGCGCCGTTCTCGCCGGGCCGGCCCTGCTCATCCTCGACGACTACCACTTTGTCGCCGGCGCACCCGAGGTGGCCGCTCTCACCGAGCGCCTGATCGCCCACGCCCCACGCGACCTCCACGTGGTGCTCGCCGGCCGCCACCAGCCACCCGCCCCCGCGCTGCTGCGCTGGCGGGCCCGGGGCGAGCTGCTCGAGATCGGCCGGGAAGCGCTCGCCTTCGATGAGGCCGAGATCGCGGCCTTGTTCCGCGACATCTACGGCTTCGCCCTCGCCTCCGCCGACCTCGCCGCCCTTGCCCACCAGACCGAGGGCTGGCCGATCGCGCTCCAGCTGGCCTGGCAGGGGCTGCGCGGCGGCTCCGCCCGCGGCGTGGCCGAGCTGCTCGCGAGCGGCCCGGCTTCGCTCGGCGCCCTCGTCGACTATCTCGCGTCCGAGGTCCTTGGCCGCCAGCCCCCCGACCTTGCCGCCTTCCTGTGCGACACCGCGGCCCTGCGCGAGCTGACCCCGGCCGCCTGTGACGCTGTGCGCGGCGCGACCGACAGCGCGGCCCAGCTCGACGCCCTGCGGGAGCGCGATCTGTTTGTGGTCGAGCTTGGCGAGCGCCACCTGCGCCTCCACCACCTGTTCCACGACTTCCTGCGCCAGCAAGCAGCCGCCGCGGGCGCCCTGTCCGCCCAGCACCGCCGCGCCGCGGCCCACTTCAGCGCCGCCGGCGATGACGCGGCAGCGATCGAGCACGCCCTCGCCGCCGGCGAGTTCGGCCAGGCCGCCGCCGCTGTCGAGCAGGCCGGCGAGGCCGCCCTGCGCGCCGGCCGCCCCGACACCCTCGCCGCCTGGGTCGACGCCCTCCCCCCCGACGTGATCGCCGCGCGACCCCTGCTCCAGGCCTTTCTCGGCGACCTGTACCGCCTCCGCGCCCGCTTCGACGAGGCCCGCTCGTGGTACGCCCAGGCCGAAGTCGCCGCCCGCATGCGCGGCGACCGGGCCGGCGTCGCCATGGCGCTGCGCGGCCAGGCCAACGTATTCCTCGATCAGGTCCAGCCCGCCCAGGCCGAAAGGCCCCTCGCCGAGGCCCTGCGGCTCGCCGACGGCGACGCGGACCGTGCCGCCCAGGCCCGCCTGCTCGAGCTGCTGGCCGAGAACAAGCTGAATATGGGCAAGCCCGGCGAGGCCGAGCGGCTGCGCGCCGAGGCCCGCGCCCTGCGCTCCGACAGCGCCGAGGCCGAGCTGATCGACGCCAGGGTGCGGCTCCGCACCGGCCGCCTGGCCGAGGCCAGGGCCGCCCTCGAACGCCGCGCCGAGGCCGAGCGCGCCGCCGCCGCGCGCGGCGAGGGACGGCCGCCGCGCGGCCACCGCGAGACAGTGCTGGTGCTCGCTCTGGTCTACCTGTTCCAGGGCGAGGCCGCCGCCGCCCACGATCTGGCCGCGCGCGGCCTCGCAGAGGGCGAGCAGGCCGGGGCGCCCTTCGTGGTCGGGGTGGCCCACGCCCGGCTGGGGCACGCCGCGCAGCTGTATGCCCCCGGCGGCGGGGCCCCGGCCGCCCGAGACCACTACGAACAGGCCCTCGCCGCGGGGGAAGCGCTGGCCGCGCCGCGCCTGCGCGCGGAGGCCCTGTGGGGGCTGGCCCGCCTCCACGGCCTCGCCGGCGATCTCGCCGCCGCCGAGCGGGCCGCCGCCGAGGGCGCCGCGATCTGCCAGTGGGCCGGCGACCAGTGGGTTGCGGCGATGATCGATCTGACCCTCGGGCTGGCCACAGTGCTCGCCGGCCAGGCCGCTGCCGCCGTCGAGCCCATCGAGCGGGCCCTCGGGAGCTTCCGGGAGTGTGGCGACCCGTTCGGGCACGCCGCTGCCCGGCTCTGGCTCGCCCTGGCCCACAGCGCCCTGCGCCAGGGCGAGCGCGCCGCCGCCAACTTCGACGCCTGCCTGGCCCTGGTGGCCGAGCACGGCTACGACCACCTGCTCGCCCGGCCCAGCCTGCTCGGCCCCCCCGACCCGCGCCGGCTCGCCCCGCTGCTGCTCGACGCGCAGGCCCGTGGCGCCCGCCCCGAGCTCGCGGGGCGAGCCCTGGCCATCCTCGGCCTGGCCCACGTTTCGCTCCACCCCGGCTACCAGCTCCGCGTCCGCACCCTCGGCGCCTTCCGGGTCGCCCGTGGCGAGCAAGAGGTCGAGGCCCGCGAGTGGCAGCGCGATAAAGCCCGCCAGCTGTTCCAGCTCCTGCTCGCCCGGCGCGGGCGCTGGCTCCAGCGCGAGGAGATCGGCGAGCTGCTATGGCCGCGGCTCAGCCCCGAGGCCGCCGCCCGCGACTTCAAGGTGGCGCTCAACGCCCTGTACCGCGCCCTGGAGCCGGCCCGCGCCCCCGACGCGTTATCGGCCTATATCGCCCGCGACGGCAGCGCCTACCGCCTGCGCCCCGAGGCCGACCTGTGGCACGACGCCGACGCCTTCGCCGAGCTGTGCGCCGCCGGGGCGGCCCGCCTCGACTCCGGTGACCTCGCGGGCGGCGCCGCGCGCCTTGCCGACGCCGTGAACCTGTACGGCGGCGACGCTCTGCCCGAGGCCCTCTATGACGACTGGGTCGCCGCCGAGCGCGAGCGCCTGCGCGACCTGTTCCTGCGCGCCGCCGACCGGCTCGCCGTCGCCCTGCTCGCCCTCGGCCGCCCCGCGGAGGCCGCCGCCGTGTGTGGCCGTATCCTCGCCCACGAGCGCTGCCACGAGCGGGCCTACCGCCTGCTCATGCACGCCCACGCCGCCCAGGGCAACCGCCCCCTCGCCGCCCGGGCCTTTCTGCGCTGCGTCGAAGCCCTCCGCGCCGAGCTCGACCTCGACCCCGCCCCAGACACCGCCGCCCTCCACGATCTCATCCGCCGTGGCGACCCCCTCCCCCCCGTAACCGCTTTGTAACTGCCCCGCAACCGGCCCCTGCTATCCTTCATCCCATCCTGGTTGCCCACCGAACGAAGCGCAGAGGTGCGGAGGTTATCGCCTCAAGCTCTCAGCCTCTCCGCGCCTCCGCGGTTATTCCGGATCAGTATGGACAGCGACGTCACGATGTTCCGCGGCGACTGGCTCGGCCGGCGGGCGCAGCTTTCGCCCGAGCGCACCGCCCTCTACGACGCCGAAGGTGGCCTGCGCCCCGTCAGCTACGGCGAGTGGGACGCGGCGGCCACCCGCACGGCCGCCCTGCTGCGCCGGCTGGGCGTGGGCGAGGGCGACCGGGTGGCCGCGCTGGCCCACAACTGCCTCGCCTACCTCGACCTGTGGTTCGCCTGCGGCAAGCTGGGCGCCATCCTCCAGCCGTTGAACTGGCGCCTCACCGCCCGTGAGCTGGCCGGCCTGCTCGCCGACGCCGAGCCCGCCGTCCTCGCCTACGGTCCCGACTTTGCCCCCGTCGCCCACGAGCTGCGCGGCTTCGCGCCCTCGGTGCGAGCCTGGCTGGCCCTTGGCCCCGGGCGCACCGCCGACTCCGACATCCTTCTCGCCGAGCGCGACGGCTGCGCCGAGCCCGTCCCCGCCGTGGGCCTCGGCCCCGGCGCGCCGTGGGTGCTGTGCTACACCGGCGGCACCACCGGCCGGCCCAAGGGCGCCGTGCTCACCCACGGCAGCATCACCGCAAACGCGGTCAACACCGTCATGAGCTGGGGCCTGGACGCGGGCGATGTGGCGATCCTCAACGCGCCGCTGTTCCACACCGGCGGCATGAACGTCTTCACGGCGCCGCTGGTGATGTGCGGCGGGGCCAGCGTGGTTTGCCGCGGCTTCAGCCCGGATCAGGTGTTTGATCTGGTGGAGAACGGCCCGGTGACGCTGTGCTTCGGCGTGCCGACCATGTTTATCGCCTTGCAGCAGCACCCGCGCTGGGCCGCGGCCGACTTCAGCCGGCTCAAGCTGGTGATCAGCGGCGGCGCGCCCTGCCCCGCCCCCGTCTTCAAGGGCTTCTGGGCCCGCGGGGTCGACTTCAAGACCGGCTACGGCCTGACCGAGGCCGGCCCCAACACCTTCTGGCTGCCGCCGGCCGAGGTGCGGCGTAAACCCGGCGCCGTCGGCTACCCGCTCCTCTTCGTCGACGTGCGGCTTGTCGACGGTCGGGGGGAGGCGTGCGGCCAGGGCGAGGTCGGCGAGCTCCAGGTGCGCGGCCCTCACGTTTGCGCCGGCTACTGGCGCCGCCCCGCGGAGACGGCGGAGGCCTTCGTCGACGGCTGGCTGCGCACGGGCGACCTGGCGAGCCGCGACGAGGACGGCTGCTACACGATCGTCGGCCGGCTGAAGGATGTGATCATCTCGGGCGGAGAAAATATCTATCCGGCCGAGGTCGAAAGTGTGCTCGCCGGCCACCCCGTTGTCGCCGAGGTCGCCCTGATCGCCGCGCGTGACCCGCGCTGGGGCGAGGTCGGCTGGGCCGTCGTGGTGCCGCGCCCCGGCCACGCGCTCGACCCCGACGCCATCCTCGCCTACGCCGCGGGCCACCTGGCCCGCTACAAGCTGCCCCGCCGGATCATCGCCGTTGACGCCCTCCCCAAGACCGCGGCCGGCAAAGTCGACAAGGCCGCTCTCATTCGGATGTATATCAGCTAAGCCCACGGAGACAAACCCATGAGCAGCATCCCGCTCCTGCCCGGCATCGAGTCCCACATGGTCGACACGCCCCGCCTCCGCGTCCACGTCCGCACCAGCGGCCCCGCAGAGGGCACGCCAGTGCTGTTCATCCACGGCAACGCCTCATCGGCCAGCTTCTGGGAGGAGACGATGCTGGCCCTGCCGGCCGACTTCCGCGCGATCGCGCCCGACCTGCGCGGCTATGGCGACACCGAGGACAAGCTGATCGACGCCACCCGCGGCATGGGCGACTTCGTCGACGACCTGCTGGCCGTGCTGGACGCCCTTGGCGTCGAGCGGTTCCACGCCGTCGGCCACTCGCTCGGCGGCGCGGTCGCCTTCGCCCTGATGCCGGCCGCAGGCGAGCGCATGCTGTCGCTGACCCTGGCCGCCCCCAGCTCGCCCTTCGGCTTCGGCGGCACCCGCGGCCTGGACGGCGAGCCCTGCTGGGACGACTTCGCCGGCTCGGGCGGCGGCACCGTCAACCCCGAGTTCGTCAAGCGCATGGCCGAGGGCGACCGCAGCGCCGACAGCCCCGTCTCGCCGCGCAACGTGATGAACAGCTTCTACTGGAAGCCGCCCTTCCGCCCGGCCCGCGAGGAGGAGCTTCTGTCCAGCCTGCTCAGCGAGCGGGTCGGGCCGCAGCAGTACCCCGGCGATTTCGCGGCCTCCGGCAACTGGCCGGGCCTGGCCCCGGGCGCCTACGGCCCCGCGAACGCCCTGTCGCCCAAGTACGTGGGCGACACGGTAGAGCGCTTCCTCAGCGCCGCCTACCGCCCGCCGGTGCTCTGGGTGCGCGGCGTGGACGACCAGATCGTGGGCGACGCCTCGCTGTTCGACTTTGGCATGCTGGGCAAGATCGGCGCGGTGCCGGGCTGGCCCGGCGACGACGCCTTCCCGCCCCAGCCGATGGTCGGCCAGATGCGCCGGGTGCTGGAGCGCTACGCCGAGCGGGGCGGCAGCTTCCGCGAGCTGGCCCTCCCCGATTGCGGCCACACGCCCTACCTGGAGAAGCCCGAGGAGTTCAATGCCGCCTTCCACGCCCTGCTCCGCGGGGAGTAGGCCGGTTTCGCACGCATCGCGCACGAAAGAGGAGCAGAGGAGCAGAAGCACAGGGGGACGAGGAACCTTTTTGGCCGCGGAGCTGTTTGCGATAGCGGCAAAGCTGTCCCCCTGTCCCCCTGTCCCCTACCGGCCTGCCGCCAGGGCCCGCTCCAGGTCCGCGCAGATGTCGGCCGGGTCCTCGATGCCGACGGACAGGCGCAGCAGCCCGTCGCCGATGCCGAGGGCGCGGCGGCGCTCGGGGGGCAGGGCGCGGTGGGAGGCGAGGGCGGGGTAGAGGATCTGGCTGGCGACGCCGCCGAGGGTGGTCACGGGGAGGACGAGGCGCAGGGCGTCGAGGAAGCGCTCGGCGGCCGCGCGCGAAGCGTTCGCCAGGTCGAAGGCGAGGACGCCGCCGCTGCCGCCGGGCAGCAGCTCGCGGGCCATGGCGTGCTGCGGGTGGCTTTCCAGGCCGGGGAAGTAGACGCGGCTGACCTCGGGGCGGGCCTCCAGCCAGCGGGCCACCTCCAGCGCGTTGCGGCAGTGCTCGCGCATGCGCAGCGGCAGGGTGCGCAGCCCGCGCAGGGCCAGAAAGGCCGCGTGAGGGTCCAGCACCCCGCCCAGGTTGATCGCCAGCCAGCGCAGGTCGGCCGCGTGGCGCTGCCTGGCGAGCACGACGCCGCCGAGCACGTCGTCGTGGCCGCCGATGTACTTGCTCACACTGTGCATGACGATGTCGGCGCCGAGCTCAAGGGGGCGCATCAGGTAGGGCGTGACAAAGGTGCTGTCGACGACGAGCTGGGCGCCGTGGTCGTGGGCGAGGCGGGCGAGGGCCCCCACATCGCACAGGCGCAGCAGCGGGTTGGACACCGGCTCGACGATCAGGGCCCGCGGCTTGTGCTCGGCGAGGGCGGCGGCGACGGCGGACTCGTCGCTCGCGTCGACGAACACGGGGCGCACGCCGAGGCGGCGCAGCAGGACGTCGATCACGGCGTAGGTGGCGCCGTAGGAGTCCTGGGCGGCGAGGAGGGTGTCGCCGGCCTGGAGGCCGGTGAGCAGCAGGGCGAGCTGGATGGCGGCCATGCCGGATGCAGTGGCCCGGGCGGTGTCGGCGCCCTCAAGCTGGCACAGGGCGGCCTCAAGGGCGCCGTTGGTCGGGCTGCCGTAGCGCGAGTAGGAGTGGCCCGGCCGCTCGCCGCCGAGCATGGCGTGGAGCTCCTCGGAGCGCTCGGCGCGGAAGCTCACCGCGAGGTCGATCGGCGGCACCGACGGAATAGACGGATCGCCCCGGTCCGGGCGGCCGGCATGGACGGCGGCGGTGAAGATGCTCTCGGCCATATGGTCCTCTTCTGCGTATGGGACGGCGTGTCGGGGCAGTATAGCGGATGTTGACGCCTAGACAGAAGGGCCCGCCATGCGTACAATGCACGCAGTCGCGCGCACGGCGAGGTGGCGCACGCCCAGCGCCGTTCGCGCGCAGCACGGCGGGCGCCCGCCGTGCGGGGCCCGGCCCCTAGCAGAGTGAGGAGTGTTCATGGTCCGGCTCGAAAGCGAGATTCTTTTCACCCCCGTCCCCGACCGCATCGCTCGCCTGCGCGAGCTCGCCTACAACCTGTGGTGGACCTGGCACCCCGAGGCCCAGGATCTGTTCCGCACGATCGACCCGGAGCTGTGGGAGCTGGACTACCACAACCCCGTCGACTTCCTGCGCGACGTCCGCCAGCGCAAGCTGGAGGCGGCCGCCGCCAACCAGGCCTACGTCCGCCAGTACGACGCGGTGCTCAAAAGCTTCGACGCCTACGTCGGCGCCAAGAAGACTTGGTTCAGCAAGCACTACCCCGACGCCAAGAACGCCCAGATCGCCTACTTCAGCGCCGAGTTCGGCCTGCACGAGTCGCTGCCGATCTACTCCGGCGGCCTCGGCATCCTCTCGGGCGACCACGTGAAGGAGGCGAGCGACATGGCCCTGCCATTTGTCGCCGTCGGCTTCATCTACCCCCAGGGCTACTTCCGCCAGCGCATCGACCCGAGCGGCTGGCAGCAGGCCGAGTATAACAAGATCAACTTCGCCGACGTGCCGGCCATCCCCGCCCTCGACCCGGAGGGCAAGGAGGTGGTGGTCGAGGTCGAGCTGCCCGGCCGCACGATCTACGCCAAGGTCTACAAGTTCCAGGTCGGCCGCGTGTCGCTGTTTCTGATGGACACCGACATCCACCCGAACAGCCCCCAGGACCGGCAGCTGTCCGCCCGGCTCTACGGCGGCGACCAGGAGATGCGGATCAGCCAGGAGCTGGTGCTCGGCATCGGCGGCGTGCGGGCCCTGCGCCGGCTCGGCTTCCAGCCCACCGTCTGGCACATGAACGAGGGCCACTCGGCCTTCCTCGTGCTCGAGCTGTGCCGCGAGCTGGTGACCCAGGGCGTCGACTTCGACGACGCGATGCGGCAGGTGCGCGAGCGCTGCGTGTTCACCACCCACACGCCCGTGCCCGCCGGCAACGACGCCTTCCCGATGCCCCTGATCGATAAGTTCTTCCGCAGCTACTGGCCCCAGCTCAACCTGTCCAGCGACGAGTTCAAGAGCCTGGCCCTCCAGGAGCAGCAGTGGGGCCCGACCTTCGCGATGACCGCCCTGGCCCTGCGCCTGTCCGACCACCACAACGGCGTGAGCAAGCTCCACGGCCATGTCGCCCGCGGCATGTGGCAGTGGCTCTACCCCGGCAAGAACCAGGACGAGGTGCCGATCACTGCGATCACCAACGGCGTCCACACCGCCACCTGGCTCGCCCCCGAGATCCGCGAGCTGTTCAACGCCTACCTCGGCAAGCGCTGGGAGGACGAGCTCGACGACCCGAAGGTGTGGCAGAAGGTCCACCAGATCCCCGACGACATTCTCTGGAACACGCGCCAGAAGCTGAAGAAGGATCTGATCGCCTTCGCGCGCAACCGGCTCACCCAGCACTACGCCTTCCTCAACCAGCCCGCCCCCGTCTGGCCCGTGCTCGAAGAGGGCATCCTGACGATCGGCTTCGCCCGCCGCTTCGCCACCTACAAGCGGGCCACCCTGCTGTTCAAGGATGTCGAGCGCCTGAAGTACCTCCTCAACCGCCCGGACAAGCCGATCCAGATCCTATTCTCCGGCAAGGCCCACCCCAAGGACGACCCGGGCAAGCACTTCATCCAGGCCGTCTACCAGCTCGCCCAGCAGCCGGGCCTGTCCGGACGGATCGTCTTCCTCGAAGAGTACGACATGGCCGTCGGCCGCGCGCTGACCCAGGGCGTCGACGTGTGGCTGAACAACCCGCGCCGCCCCTACGAGGCCAGCGGCACCAGCGGCATGAAGGCCAGCCTGAACGGCGCGCCCAACTGCTCAATCCTCGACGGCTGGTGGCCCGAGGCGTTCAACGGCAAGAACGGCTGGGCGATCGGCGAGGAGCGCGAGTACGCCAACCAGGACGAGCAGGACTGGAACGACGCCCAGTCGCTCTACCATCTGCTCGAGCACGAGATCGCGCCGCGCTTCTACGATAACCGCGACGCCAACGGCGTGCCCGCCGCCTGGGTGCAGATCTGCAAGGAGGCGATCGCCACCGTCGCCCCGGCCTTCAGCATGCGCCGCATGCTGGCCGACTACGTCTGCGAGCTGTACCTCCCCGCCGCGTCGGTGACGCAGGGGTAGGGGGAGAGGGGGACAAGGGGACAAGGGGACGTTCCGCGCCCCTTGTCCCCGCGCTCGCTGCGCTCCCCCGAGCCAGCGCAGCGAGCGACTCCCCGCTCCCAATTATGCTCTCACATAGCATTACACTCGGCCGCGTCGCGGCCATTCCGATCCGGCTCCATTGGAGCTGGGCGGTGATCTTTGGCCTGCTGATCGTCGCTCTGCGCCCGGTCTACGCCTTCTACGCCTGCGATGGCGCCGTTGTCTGCGGGGCCGACGTGGGCCTCGCCGTGGCGATGGCGGTGCTCGTCGGGGTCTCGGTGCTGCTCCACGAGCTCGGCCACGCCCTTGTGGCCGGCCGGCTCGCCGTGCCGGTCCAAAGCATCACCCTGTTCGCCTTCGGCGGGGTGGCCGAGGTGGACCACGACGCGCCCGGCCCCGGCGCGGAGTTCGCCATCGCCGTCGCTGGCCCGGCTGTGAGCCTGCTAATTGCGGCCGGCGCCGGGCTGTTCGCCTGGCTCGCGCCCCGCGCCGACGGCCCCCTGGCCCTCGCCGCCCTTGTCGCCGGCCACCTCGCCGCCGCCAACGCAATCATGGGCGTCTTCAACCTGCTGCCCGGCTACCCCATGGACGGCGGGCGCGTGCTGCGGGCCACTCTGTGGTACCTCGGCGACGAGCTGCTGCCGGCCACCCGCGCCACCGCACAGATCGGGCGGGCCTGCGGGGCCCTGCTCGGCCTCGGCGGCCTCGCCGTCGGCGTACTATCGCGCCAGCCGGTCGCCGCGGTCTGGGCCGCCCTTGTCGGCCTGTTCCTGTTCCGCACCGCCAGCGGCAGCTATCGGCAGGCCGTGCTGCAAAGCGTGCTCGACGGGGTGAGCGTGGGCGACCTGATGCAGCGCCGCTTCCGCACCGTTTCGCGCGAGCTCACGCTGGAGCAGTTCGTCGCACGCTATGTGCTCGGCCAGGCCGAGACGGGCTTCGCCGTGGTCGAGCCCGCCGATGACGCCGCCGAGCCGGCCCTGATCGGGATGATGACCCTGCGCAACATGCGCCGCTTCACGACCGTCCAGTGGTCGCTCAAGCAGGTCGGCGAGGCGATGACGCCGATCGGGCAGGTGCGCACGCTCAGTCCGCAGCTCCCTGCCTTCGACGCTCTGTTCCTGCTTAGCGAAAGCCCCGACGGCCTGCTCCCCGTCGCCGATGGCCCCCGGCTCGTCGGCATCCTGCGCCGCCGCGACCTCGCCGTCTTTATCCAAGTGCAGCTGGCCCGGCGCAGGCAGTAGGCGGCGGCCGGCCGCCTGTCTTCGTGTGCCCAGGCCGCATCGGCAAAGGAGTCTCGCCCGGCCCCCGCCGCCGGCCGCTATGACTGCTTCACTCGCCGCTATCTACGGGCTGCTGCGCGAACACTTCGGCCCGATCCACGGCCCCGACGCGGCGCGCCAGTGGTGGCCGATCTTCGGCGACGACCCGCCCTTCGAGATGATCGCCGGCGCCGTCCTCGTCCAGCAGACGCGCTGGGAAACGGTCGAAGCCGCCGTCCTGCGCCTCCTCGATGCCGGCCTGCTCAGCCCCCCCGCGATGGCCGCCGCGGACCCCGCCGCGCTGGCGGCGCTCATCCGCCCGGCCGCCTTCCACACTCAGAAAGCCCCCGGCCTGATCGCGATCGCGCAGCACATCTGCCGCAGCTACGCCGGCAGCGCCGCCGGCATGCTCGCCCGGCCGAGCGCCGCGCTGCGCGCCGAGCTGCTCGCCCTGCCCCGCGTCGGCCGTGAAACCTGCGATGTGATCATGCTCTATGGCGGCGGCCACCCTGTCTTCGTGGTCGACGAGTACACGCGCCGCCTGTTCGAGCGCGTCGCCCCCGCCGGACAAGGGGACAAGGGGGCTGAGGGAGGGCCGGCCACGATCTGGCGGGCGCCCTACGAGGCGCTGCGGGCGCATATCGAGGCCGAGCTGGCGGGCGGCGAGGAGCCCGCCCCCGCGCTCGCCGCGCTGTACGCCGAGTACCACGCCCTGATCAACGAGGAGTGCGTGCGCTACTGCCTGAGCCGCCCGCGCTGCGACGGCCCGCCGGCCCGGCGCGTCTACAGCCGGCAGGACGGCCGCGACAGCTACCTCGACCGGCAGGAGGGCTGCCCCCTCCGACCGGTCTGCGCCTTCTACCGGCGCGAAGCGTAAGCCCCGGCGGGGCATCGGCGCCCGTCGGGCCGGCGCCGGGAACCCTCGGCCGTAAATCAGGGGGAGGAGCGCATGAACTCACAGGCCGTCGCCGCATCCGCCGGCCGGCCCGGGTCGGTCGTCGAGGTGTTTCTGGTCTTCCTGCGCCTGGGGCTGACCTCGTTCGGCGGGCCGGTGGCCCATCTCGGCTACTTCCGCGAGGAGTTCGTGGCCCGGCGGCGCTGGATGGACGACGCAACCTACAGCGACATCGTGGCCCTGTGCCAATTCCTGCCCGGGCCCGCCAGCAGCCAGATGGGCATTGTGATCGGGACCGCCAGGGCGGGCCTCCTCGGCGGGCTGGCGGCCTGGTGCGGCTTTACGCTGCCGTCCGCCCTGGCGATGGCCGCTTTCGCCCTCGGCCTCGGCGCCCTCGGCGACGTGGCGGGGGCGGGGTGGCTGCGCGGGCTCAAGGTGGTGGCGGTGGCGGTCGTGGCCCAGGCTGTCTGGGCGATGGCGACCAAGCTGTGCCCGGACCGGCTGCGGGCATCCTTCGCCCTCGGCGCGGCGGCCCTGCTGCTAGTCTGGCCGGCGGCCCTGGCCCAGATCGCGGTCATCCTGCTCGGCGGCCTGCTGGGCTGGCGGCTGATCGCCGCGCCCGGCGCGGCCGCCCGCGCTCCGCTGCGCCCAGCGCTTCCGGTCGCCCTGAGCTGGGTAAGTATCCTGATCCTGGCGCTGCTGCTGTTCGGCCTGCCCGCCCTTGCGGCCGCCACAGGCAGCCCGGCGCTGGGTTTGTTCGGCGGCTTTTTCCGGGCGGGGGCGCTGGTCTTCGGCGGCGGGCACGTGGTGCTGCCGCTGCTGGAGGCGGTGGTGGTGCCGCCTGGGTGGGTCAGCCCCGAGCAGTTTGTGGCCGGCTACGGCGCGGCGCAGGCGGTGCCGGGGCCGCTCTTCACCTTTGCGGCCTTTTTGGGGGCGATCAGCGCCGCGCCGCCCGGAGGCCTTGCCGGTGCCGCCCTCGCGATCATCGCGATCTTTCTGCCCTCGTTCCTGCTCGTCTGGGCCGCCCTGCCCTTCTGGGATCGGCTGCGCGCCGCGCCCGCCGTTCAGTCGGCCCTGGCCGGGGTCAACGCCGTCGTGGTCGGCATCCTGCTCGCCGCGCTCTACAGCCCGGTGATCACCAGCGCGATCGCCGGCCCCGCCGACGTGGCCCTCGCCCTCGCCGCCTTCGCCCTGCTCCAGCTGTGGCGCGTCCCGCCCTGGCTGGTGGTGCTGCTCAGCGCCCTCGTCGGCGGCGCGCTCTCCGCGTCCTAACCTGACCGCTACGCGCCCGGCGCCACGGCGCTACTCCCCGGCCATGAACCCTCGCAGCGCGCCGTACAGCTCGGCCGGGCGCTCGGCCATGGGGATGTGGCCGCAGGCGGGGATGACCTGGAGCTTCGCACCAGGGATGGCGGCGGCAAGCACGGCCGCCGCAGAGGGCGGGGCGATCCGGTCGGCGGCGCCGGTAATAACCAGCGTCGGGCAGGCCACGCGCGTGGCGAGCGCGGCGACAATCGGGCTGCTGATGCTCGCCGCGCTTTGCAGCCCCGCAAGCGCATCCATCGCGACGAGATCGGCCACGCCGGCGGCCACGGCGGCGGTTGGAACGCTGCTGGCCGGCGCCAGCACCGGGCCCGCGAGCAGCGCGGGGAGAAGCGAGGTGGAAGCGGCAAGCTGCCGCCAGGGCCGGCTGAGCGCCGCCCACGGGCGCCAGGGGATCACCCACGGCGCCCACACCGCGGCAGCCAGCCCGAGCTGCGCCCCGATGCCCGCGTACAGGGCCAGCTCGCCCGGCGAGCGGGCAATGCCCGTGCTCACCAGGGCCAGCCGGCCCACGCGCTCGGGGTGTGTCGCCGCCAGCACAACCCCGACCGCCGCCCCGAACGAGTGGCCCGCCAGCGCGAACTGCTCCCAGCCGAAGGCGTCGGCCACGGCCAGCGCCGACTGGGCGAGGCTAGCCAGATCGGCCGCGGTACGCGGGGGCGTGTCGCCGAAGCCAGGCAGGTCGGGGGCGGCCAGCCGCCGCCCGCCGCCCAGCCCCTCCCTGGCGCCGGCCCAGTAGCGCGACGAGCCGCCCCAGCCGTGCAGTAGCAGCGCCGGGGGTCCGTCGGCCCCGGCCGTCCGGCAGGCGATCGGGCCCAGGCGTGTGTCGATTGTGCGCAGCTCCATCGGTGCCTCCGCTCGCGCTCAGGATGAAACAGGGTGAGCAGGGTCGACAGGCCGGAGGGCGGCAACACCGCGAACACCGTCCTGTCCGGCCCGCTCCTATGCTGAGCACCACGCTGACTCTACGCCGCGCAGTTACACAGACCAGCTCGCGCGACCCGAGCTGCGTGCCAACAGCGTTTAGAGCGGCTCCGGGCTGATTGTCGTCCGCAGCGTGTGGCTCGCGCCGGGAGCGAGCTCGACGCTGTCCTCCTCGGCCAGCGCCGTCTCCACACAGACGAACTGCGGGTACTCGTCGTCGGCCAGGTCGGCGAGCCGGGCCGCCTTCTCGGTCCACGGGTTCCAAACCACCGTGCTGTGGCTGCCGGCCTTCGCCACGCTGATCCGTCGGCCCAGGGCCGGGTCCACGATCGTGCAGGTCGCGGTCGTGTCGCGGTAGACGCGGTCGACCTCGCCGGCGATCGTCACCGGGCCGGACTGGCGCCGCTCGCCGCCGCCCACCTTGTCGTGGTAGGCCGTCCCGTCCAGGCCGAGGATCTGCACCTGGCCGACGTCGCCGACGGCGAAGTAGCTGTGGAGGGCGCCGCCGAAGCGGAAGGGGGCGTCGCCGGGGTTGTGGGCGATCAAAGCCACATTGAGGGCGGGGCCGACGGTAAGGGCTAGCTCCAGGCGGAAGGGGTGCGGCCAGAGAGCGCGGGTGGCCGCGTTGTCAGCGAGGCCGAGGCGGATGAAGGCCCCATCGTCGGCCGGGCCCGTCTCGAGCACCTCCCAGGGCTGGTTGCGGGCGAAGCCGTGGGCCGGCTTGGCCGGGTCGTCGGGGTGGGGGCCGAACCAGGGCCAGCAGATCGGCACGCCGCCGCGCACCGGCTTGCCGGTGGCGTACTGGGCCGCGCGGCTGACCCAGAGAATTGGCGGCTCGCCCGCGTGGCGGAAGCTGAGCGGCTGAGCCCCGTTGAGCGCCAGCTCCGCCTCGGCGCCCCCGGCCATGATCACGGCGTGCGGCATGCCGCCCGGCCCCGGCGCGAAGCGCACCCGGTCGTCGAGCCCGAAGCGGGCGTTGAGCGCGGCGATCTCCATCGTTCTCCCTTTCCTCTAGGCGCCCCGCGGCTCAGCGGGCGGCCAGAAAGGCCTCCACCTCGGCGGCGCGCGGCGGGTCGGCGCCCGGGCGGCTGCATGTGATCGCGGCGACGGCGGCGCCGAAGCGCAGGGCCGCCTCCAGCTCCTCCGCCGGCATGGCGACGACGGCCTCGCGGGTGGTGGCGCCCCGGCTGGCGAGGGCGGCGAGCAGGCCGGCGCTGAAGGCGTCGCCGGCGCCGACGGTGTCGGCCACCTGCACGCTGAACCCGGGCGCCTGGAGCATTTCGAGGCCGGCGGGCCCGCGGCGCAGGGCTACCACGCCCGCGGCGCCCTGGGTGAGCGTGACGAGGGCCGGGCCGGCGTCGAGCTGGGCGGCGGCGTAGGCGGCGATGTCGGCGCCGGGGGCGAGCCAGGCCACGTCGGCGGCGCTCAGCTTGAGCATGTCGCAGGCGGCGACGGCGCGGGCCACCGTCGCCCGGAAGGCGGCCTCGTCGGCGACGACGGCGGGGCGCACGTTGATGTCGAGCGAGACGAGCGCGGCGCCGCGGAGCCGCTCGGCGGCGGCGAGGGCGGCCTGCGGCGTGGTGCCGCGGAGCAGGCTGATCCCGCCGAAGTGGAGCAAGGCCGCCCGCGCGAACAGCTCCTCCGGCAGGTCGTTCGGGGCGAGCAGCGTGTCTGCGGCGGCGTCGCCGTAGAAGGTGAAGGCCGGCTCGCCGTTCTCGTGGGCCACAAAGGCCAGCGTCGTCGGCGCGCCGGAGGCCGTGGCCAGGAAGCGGTCGTCGATGCCCTCGGCGCGCACGGCGCGGCGCAGCCGGCGGCCGAAGAAGTCGGCGCCGACCTTGCCGACAAAGGCCGTGGGCTGCCCGAGGCGGGCCAGGCCGACGGCCACGTTGTACGGGCCGCCGCCCGGGTGCATGCGGAAGCCCACCACCTCGCCGCCGGCCTCCTCCGGCAGAAAGTCGATCAGGATCTCGCCCAGGCAGATCAGTGCGCGCTCCATCGGCCTTCCTCCACGCTATACGGGCTCGCGCTCATTATACGCCCCGTTCGGCCGCCCGCTCGATCAGGGCGACCGCCCTGCCCACCCCGTCCTCCGCCCGGATCGCCGCGCCCACATGGGCGGCCCTGCGTACGACGGCCGGGGCGGCGGCCGCCTCAAGCGCGCGGGCCAGCCGATCGGCCGTGAGGGCGCGGCGCGGCAGGGGCGCGGGTCCGGCGCCGAGGCCGGCCACCCGCGCGGCCCAGAACGGCTGGTCGGCGAAGAAGGGCACCACGACGGAGGGCACGCCGGCCCGCAGCCCGGCCGCCGTCGTGCCCGAGCCGCCGTGGTGCACCACCGCGCCCATGCGTGGGAACAGCCAGTCGTGGGGCGCGCTGTCCACCACGTGGATGTTGGCCGCGGCCAGGCCGGCGGCCAGGCCGCCCCAGCCGGTGAGCAGCAGGCCGCGCCGCCCGCTCAAATCCAGGGCCCGCAGCACCAGCTCGGTGGTCCGCTCCGGGTCGCGGCTGTTCATGCTGCCGAAGCCGATGTAGACGGGGGGCTCGCCCGCGGCCAGGAAGTCGCGCAGGGCGGGCGGCGGCGCCCAGGCCGCGGGGGCTTCGAGAAACCAGAAGCCGGTGACCGCGATGCTCGATGGCCAGTCGGGCGGGCGGGGCACGACGAGGGGGCTGTAGGCGTAGAGCGTGGGCTGCCCCGCGCGGATGGCCGGGGTGCCGGGGGCGGCGAGCGGCCACGGGCGTAGCCCGAGCTTGCGGCGGGCGCCGTTCATCACAGGCCGCGCCATCTGCCAGAGGGCCTGCTCCACGAACTGGTGGCTCAGCCGGTTGAGCGCCGCCACGCGCGGCGGCGCGGGCAGAAGCGGCGAGGGGAAGGCGGCCGTCGCGTAGATCGGCTGCAGCGCGGCCGAGACGAAGGGGACGCCGCGGGCCTCGGCCAGCGAGGCGGCCCCGTAGTAGGCCGGGCCGACGGAAACGATCACATCAGCGCCCTCGCCCGCGCGTATCACGTCGGCCGTCGACTGATCCGCGTTCTCGCGCAGGGCGTCGCCGATCACGGTGAACAGCTTGAGCGGGTTGCGGCCGGAGATCATCGCCTGGCCCTGCTCGCTCTGGAGCAGCTCGGCGATGTCGCCGGCGATCGGCGCGAACTGGAGGCCGTGCTCGCCGGCCAGGGCCGCGAACTGGCGGTAGGAGCCGAGGCGGACGGTGTGGCCGGCCCGAAGCAGGCCGACCCCAAGAGCCACCGCAGGCTGGACGTCGCCGCGTGACCCGACTGCTACAATGGCGATGTGCATCAGTTTTCGGCGGGCGATTGTCGCCGCGCCGCCTTGCCGGAATCCCCGCCCTATTATGACTCCAGCTGCCATCGACGCGCTTATCGCCGGGCTCGCCGCCGCCCCCGTCGCTGCCGACTGTGTCAACCCCTATGCCGAGCCCGGCCCGCCGGGCAACGCGGCGCGCCGGGCCAACCTGCGCCTGGCCCTGTCGCTCGCACTCGAGCGCGGCCCTGACCTCGTGCTCGTGGGCGAGGCGCCCGGCTACAACGGGGCCCGACGCACCGGCGTGCCCTTCACTAGTGAGCGGCTGCTGCTCGACGGGCTGCCTGAGCTCGGCCAGTTCGGCGCCGCCCGCGGCTTCGTCCGGGCCACCGCCGACAACCGCACCTCATCCGAGCAGACGGCCACGATCGCCTACCGCGCGCTCGCCGCCAACGGCCTGTTCGCCGTCGGCTGGAACGCCTACCCCTTCCACCCCCACCGCCCGGGCGACGACCAGAGCAACCGCCCGCCCCGCGCCCCCGAGGTGCGCGCCGGCGCGTTCTTTCTCGCCCAGCTGCTCGGCCTGTTCCCCGGCGTGCCCGTCGCCGCGATGGGCAATGTCGCCGCCCGCTCGCTCGCGGCCCTCGGCGTCATCCACACCCGCCTGCGCCACCCGGCCCAGGGCGGCGCCCGCATCTTCGCCGCGGGGCTGGCGGCCCTCGCCGCCGGGCTGCCGCGTCGGCTATAATCCACCCGTGGATGCATACCGCGGAGGGGCCGATGATCCGAACCGTGACGGCGACCCGCTACGTTTCCCCGCTGCGCGAAGGCGGCTCGCTGCCCGCCGTGGTGGAGGCCGACGACGACGGGCTGTATGTGCTCAAGTTCCGTGGCGCCGGCCAGGGGCCGAAGGTGCTGATCGCCGAGCTGATCTGCGGCGAGCTCGGCCGCGCCCTCGGCCTCCCGGTGCCCGAGCTGGTGTTTGTCGAGGTGGACCCGGCCCTCGGCCGCAACGAGCCCGACGAGGAGGTGCAGGCCCTTGTCGCCGCCAGCGCGGGGCTCAACCTGGCCCTGGACTTTCTGCCCGGCGCCCTCGCCTTCGATCCGCTCGCCGCCGCCGAGGTCGACCCGGCCCTCGCGTCGGCGGTGGTCTGGTTCGACGCCTTGATCACCAACGTCGACCGCACGCCGCGCAACACCAACCTGCTGCTCTGGCACCGCCGGCTCCAGCTGATCGACCACGGCGCGGCGCTTTATGTGCACCATACCTGGACTGACTGGCAGGCCCGCGCGAAGAGCCGCTTCCCCGCGATCAAGGACCATGTGCTCCTCCCCGCCGCCGCCGACATCCGCGGCGCCGACGAGCGGCTGTCGCCCCAGGTCACCGCCGAGCTGGTGGCGGGGCTGGTGGCCGCCGTGCCCGACACCTGGCTCGACGGCGAGCCTGCCTTCGACGGCCTGGAGGAGCACCGCGCCGCCTACGTCGAGTACCTGCTCGCCCGCCTCGCCGCGCCGCGGCTGTTCGTCGAGGAGGCGGCCGATGCCCGCGCTCAGCGCTTTTGAGTACGCCGTGATCCGGCTCGTGCCCCGCGTCGAGCGCGGCGAGTTCATCAATGTCGGCGTGGTGATGCTGTGTCGCCAGCGCCGCTTCCTCGACGTGCGCTCCCGGCTCGACCCGCCCCGCCTCCACGCCCTCTGGCCCGGGCTCGACCTCGCCGCCCTCGCCGCTCAGCTCGACCACCTCCCCCTCGTCTGCGCCGGCGGCCGCCGCGCCGGCCCGATCGGCGAGCTGCCCATCCAGGAGCGCTTCCGCTGGCTCACCGCCCCGCGTAGTACTGTGCTCCAGCCCTCGCCTGTCCACTGCGGCCTGTGCGCCGAGCCCGCCGCCACCCTTGATGCGATCTTCCAGCGCATGGCCGGCTGAAGGCGCCCCTAACGGTTTCCGTACGTTTTCACTCCACGAATTACATTGACAAGGGGCGCACTTTTTGCTACGCTTGCACACGTCCTGTTCAGCGAATGTAGGGATGTAGTACGTCCGATGGGGCGGCCGCCGTCGCACCCCGGCCTTTCGGCGTGGGCTGCGATCGCGACGTCGGTCGGCCAGGATGGTGCCTGGCGAAGCGTCTCCCTGCTCGGGCGGCACTTTGCGCCCAGGTGCGGCGCCGCACGGAGCCAGTACCCTGGCCCGCCCCCCTCGATGACCAGGAGGTTGTGGACACGCCGGTCCTCACCGCGCAAGCCCACCCTTACACGGCGGGCCCGCACCGCTCGCGCTCCTGTCGGGTTGATGCCTGACCCTGCGCTGTCAGGGGTATGCGCCAAGGAGTGAACGAACCGATGGTTACGCTGCACCGGCACCATTTCGCCCGCTTGCTGGTCGCCATGCTCGTCGTGTTCTCCGTGCTCGGCCTCGGGCCGGGGCGGGCGGCTGCCCAGGAGAAGGACAGGGGCAACGCCGCGCCCCAGGCGAGCCAGTCGCTCAACGGCGCCCCGCTGCGGGTCGTCGTCCAGGACGACCTGGCGATGGAAGTGTATTACGAGGGCAGACCGCAGTTCTTCGCCAATGACGCCGGCGGCACCTTCCTGGTCGTCGACGGCGTAGTCTACGGCACCGACCCGCCCGCCAGCGGGGGCTTCGCCCCAATTCCGCCGACCCCGATCGCGAACGGCCCCGTTTCCGGCACCGGCACCGCCGCCGATCCGTTCACCGTCGTCACCACCGTCGCCGCCGGCACCACCGGCGTTCAGCTGACGCAGCGGACGACCTATGTGAACGGCGAGGTGCGCTACCGCATCCAGTACACCGTTGCCAACACCGGCTCCGTCAGCCGCTCGGTTCGCGTCGTCCACGGCGCCGACCTGTACCTGAACTTCCCGGGCAACCGGCCCGACTTCGGCAACGGCTTCTTCGACGCGTCAAGCGGCGCGGTCGGCGCCGCCTCGGAGGACGGCTCGATCATCCAGGTCTTCATCCCCGGCACGCCGCCCACGGCCTACCAGGAGGCCTTCTACGCCTCGTTCTGGACCACGATCGGCAGCGGCTCCGCCGTCGGCGCGGGCTTCAACAACACGATCAACCCGGCCTACCACGACGTCGCGGCCGGCCTCCAGTGGGACCGCACCATCGCCGCCGGGGCCCAGGAAACGATCAGCCTCCACGGCGCCTTCGGCCTGGCCGAGGTGATCATCCCGCCCGGCGAGGAGCCCGCCGAGCAGCCGGCCCGCAACCCCGCGAACGTCACGGTCGCCCAGCGGCTCACGCCTAACCACGCCGTCGCCCGCGGCAGCATCGTCACTCACGAGATTGTGGTGGTCAACCGCGGCGAAGGCGCCAGCGGCGATGCTACGCTCACTGTCCCCTTCGACCCGGCCGTGGTGCGCGTGCTCGACGCCACTTTCAGCGCCCCGAGCGGCTGGGTGAGCCAGCTGAGCACGAACTCGCTCACGATCCGCACCGGCTCCCTCGCCGGCAACGGCGGCCGCCTCGTCGCCACCCTGCGCTTCCAGGTGCTCGACACGGCCGCCAACGGCGCCAGCCTCGGCAACCGGATCTCGTTCCGCTGGTCGGACCAGGTCGAGGGCGGCAGCGGCATGAGCAACCTGCCAATCGCCGTGGTCGGGGGCGGGAACGACAACCGCCAGACGTACACCCTCAGCGTCACCCCGGCCTCCGGCCCCGCCGGCACCGTCCACCAGATCGACGGCATGATCTTCGTGCCCAACGAGCCGGTCGGCGTCTGGTACAACACCCCCGACGGCCAGGCGGTCGCCCTCGACACCTACATCGCCGACGAGGAGGGCAACCTGTTCCTCGATCTGAGCACCGAGAACACGCCCGCCGGCAGCTACTCCCTGGTCATGTACGGCCTGTGGAGCGAGTTCACCGCCGTCGGCCCCTTCACGATCGAGTAAGCTCAACCCTTTTCGCACCACACGAACGCCCCCGCTCAGCGTCGAGCGGGGGCGTTCTGTTAGCCGTAGGCGCGGCGCCGACGTTAGCGCGCCGCTGGCGCGGCCGGGGTCGCGGCGGGTGGCGGAGTGGCGCCGGCTGGGACCGTGCCGTTGGCGTGGGACAGGGTGGCCGCGCCGAGGGCGATCCGCAGCACCTCGTCCATCGACGAGACCGGGATGAGGTCGAGGTCCTTGCGGACCTTCTCTGGCAGCTCGACGATGTCCTTGGCGTTCTCCTTCGGCAGGATGAAGGTGCGGATGCCGGCCCGGTGGGCAGCCAGGGTCTTCTCCTTGAGCCCGCCGATCCCGAGCACCTTGCCGCGCAGCGTCACCTCGCCCGTCATGGCCACGTCGCGGCGCACCGGCTGGCCAGTCATCGCGCTGATCAGGGCCGTGGTGAGCGTGATCCCGGCCGAGGGGCCGTCCTTCGGCACCGCCCCCTCGGGGATGTGCACGTGGATGTTGTGCTCCTCGAAGTAGTTCGGGTCGATCCCGAGCTCCTTCGCCCGGTAGCGCACATAGCTCATGGCGGCCTGCGCGCTCTCCTTCATCACGTCGCCGAGCTGGCCGGTGAGCTGGAGCCCGCCCTTGCCCTTGACCGGCAGCACCTCGATGCTGAGGATGTCGCCGCCCGTGCTCGTCCAGGCCACGCCCGTCGCTACGCCGACCTCGTCCTTCTCCTCGGCCAGGCCGAAGGTGAAGCGCTCGGGGCCGAGGTAGATCGCCACGTCGCCGGCGTCGATGGTGAAGCTGGTCGCCCCCTCCTCGCTGCCCGGCTCGCTGGCCCCGGCCACCTTGCGCGCCACCTTGCGGCACAGGCTCGCCACCTCGCGCTCGAGGTTGCGCACGCCGGCCTCGCGGGTGTACTCGCGGATCAGCTTGAGGATCGCGCCCTCGGTGATCGTCAGCTGCTCGGTCTCCAGGCCGTGGAACTCGCGCTGCTTCGGGATCAGGAAGCCGCGGGCGATCTCCAACTTCTCGTCCTCGGTGTAGCCGCCGATCTCGATGATCTCCATGCGGTCGCGCAGGGGGCCGGGGATCGGCTCCAGCTGGTTGGCCGTGGCGATAAAGATCACCTTCGACAGGTCGAACGGCACCTCCAGGTAGTGGTCCGAGAAGGTGCTGTTCTGCTCCGGGTCCAGCACCTCCAGCAGGGCCGAGGTCGGGTCGCCGCGGAAGTCGGTGCCGACCTTGTCGACCTCGTCGAGCACATAGACCGGGCTGTTCGACTTGACCGACTTGATGCCCTGGATCACGCGGCCGGGCATGGCCCCGATATAGGTGCGCCGGTGGCCGCGGATCTCGGCCTCGTCGCGGACGCCGCCGAGGCTGGTGCGGATGAACTGGCGGCCGAGGGCCCGGGCGATCGAGCGGCCCAGGCTGGTCTTGCCCACGCCGGGCGGGCCCACAAAGCACAGGATCGGGCTGCGCATCTTGTTGCCGGCCAGCTTGCGCACGGCCAGGAACTCCAGGATGCGCTCCTTGACCTTCTCCAGCCCGTAGTGGTCCTCGTCGAGCACCTTCTGGGCCTCGACGATGCTGATCTCCGGGTACTCCTCCTCGGCCCAGGGCAGGCTGACGATCCAGTCCAGGTAGGTGCGGATCACGCCGGCCTCGGGGCTGTTCATGCCCTGCTGGGCCAGCCGCTTGACCTCGTGGAGGGCCTGCTGCTTGACCTGCTCGGGGGCCTCCAGCTCGTTGACCTTGCGCCGCAGCTCGTCGATCGGGTCGTCCGAGTCGTCGTCCTCGCCGAGCTCGCGGCGGATGACCCGCATCTGCTCGCGCAGGAAGTACTCGCGCTGGCTTTGGTCCAGCACCTCCTTGGTGTCCTGCTGGATCTTGGCCCGCAGCTTGAGCAGCTCGAGCTGGCGTGCCAGCACCAGGTGGGCCTTCTTCAGCCGCTCGGCCGGCTCGATTGTGTTCAGCACCTCCAGCCGGTCCTTGAAGTCGAAGGCCGGGCCCCAGGTGATCACGTCGGCCAGGTGGCCGGGGCGGTCGATCCGGTGCACGAACTGCACCGCCTCCTGGGGCACCTCGCCGAGGTGGTCGACGAACTCGTCCACCTGCTGCTTGACGGTGTCCATCAGGGCGGTGATCTCCATCCCTGGGGTGTCGACGTCGAAGACCGGCACGCAGCGCACGCGGTAGAAGGGCGAGATCTGCAGGGCGCCCAGGATGCGGGCCCGGTGCAGGCCCTCCAGGATCACGCGGGCGGTGCCGTCGGGGAGCTTGGCAAACTCCTCGAGCCGGGCGATCACGCCGATCGGCGGGAGCTGCTGGGCCTGGCTGCTCTTGTAACCCTCCAGCTCGCTTTCGCGCACAAAGATCAGGAGCACCTCGCGGTCCTCCTCCCAGGCCTTCTCCATAGCCCGGTAGGACTTGCCCTGCGGCACCTGGAGCGGGATGGTCATGTGGGGCATGATCACCATCTCGCCGAGCACCACGAGGGGCAGGCGCCGCTCCTCGCCGTCGAGGGCGCGCTCGAAGTCCTGCGCCTCCGCGTCCTGCGGGTCGGCGCGCTCATCGTCAAAGGGCCGGGTGTCGTTGGTCATCTTCTCCTCGCTCTTCGAGCGCTATGCTCGTCAGACGGCGGCTTGGCCACCGCTTGTATCTACTAGAACGCGCAAGCGCGCGTCAGGTTGCGTTTGTTGTCGCCAGGGGCGGCCCGGCGATCTCGGCCAGCAGCGGGAGCAGCTCGCGGTCCTCCGCGCGGAACTGCATTGCGTAGAGCCGGGCGTAGACCCCGCCGCGGGCCATCAGCTCGGCGTGGCTGCCCAGCTCGGCCAGCTCGCCGGCCACGATCACCGCGATCCGGTCGGCCCGCTTGATCGTGCTGAGCCGGTGGGCGATCACAATGCTCGTCCGCCCGCGCATCAGCCGCTCCAGGGCCTCCTGCACCAGCCGCTCGCTTTCGCTGTCGAGCGCGCTGGTCGCCTCGTCCAGGATCAGCACCCGCGGGTCCTTCAGGATGGCCCGCGCGATAGCCACCCGCTGGCGCTGCCCGCCCGACAGCTTGACGCCGCGTTCGCCCACCGGCGTGTCGTAGCCCTCGGGCAGGGCGGTGATAAAGGCGTGAGCGTTGGCCGCCCGCGCTGCGGCCTCGATCTCCGCGTCGGAGGCGTCGAGCCGGCCGTAGCGGATGTTGTCGCGCACGCTGCCGCTGAAGAGCTGGGTTTCCTGCGGCACGATCCCGATCTGCTCGCGCAAGGAGCGTACCGTCACGTCCCGCACGTCGCGCCCGTCCACCAGCACCCGCCCGGCCCGCACGTCGTAGAAGCGCGGGATCAGGTTGACGATGGTGCTTTTCCCCGCCCCCGACGGCCCCACCAGGGCCAGCAGCTCGCCCGGCGCGATGTCGAGCGAAAGCCCCTTGAGGACCGCGGGAGGGGGGGAATCGCTGGCTGCGCTCGCTCGGGGGACGGGGGGAAGCGCTGGCTGCGCGCGCTCGGGGGACGGGGGGACAGCGGGAGCGATCACGCCGGCAGCATACGTGTTACCGGCTGAGGGTGTCTCGGTCCCCTTGTCGCCCTGTCCCCTTGTCCCCCCCTCCCCTTGTCCCTCGACATAGGCGAACTCCACATCCTCAAGCGTCACCCGGCCCGCGATCGCCGGCAGCGCCACGGCGCCGGGGCGGTCGACAATCGCGGGCCGGGTGTCGAGCAGCTCAAAAACCCGGGTCACCGCGCCGAGGGCCTCCTGGAGCTGGCTGAACAGGCTGGAGAAGCTGGCCAGGGTGCCGCCGATGTTGCCCGCGTAAAGCAGAAAGGCCAGCAGGTCGCCGGGGAGCATCTCGCCGGCGAGCACCATGCGCCCGCCGAGCCAGAGCACGCCCACCGACACGCCGAAGGCGAGCAGCCCCACCAGGGGGCCGAAGATCGCCCGCAGCCGGGCCCGGCGCATCGCCATGGCGAAGGTGGCCTCGACGGCGTCGGAAAAGCGGCCGACCTCGTAGGGCTCGCGGGCGAACGACTGGACCACGCGCACCCCCGACACCGTCTCCTCCAGCACCGCCGATGTGTCGGCCAGGCGGTCCTGGACTTCCACGGAGATGCGGCGCTGCCAGCGGCCGAACAGGATGCCGAGCAGCGTCACCGCCGGCACGAGCAGCAGGGCCACGGTGCTCAGGCGCCAGCTCACCGTCAGCATCAGCGCAAGCGCGCCGACGAACTGGACGACGCCCTGGAGCAGCTGGCCGACGTTGGTCGTCACCGTGGTCTGGATGAGGGTGACGTCGTTGGTGATCCGGCTGGTGATCTCGCCGGTGCGCCGGCCGGCGAAGAAGTCGAGCGACAGGCGCTGCAGGTGGGCGTAGGCCTCCTTACGCAGGTCGCTCACCACCCGCTCGCCCACAAAGGCCATCGCGTACGTTTGAACCAGGTTGAACAGCGCCTGGACCACGATCACCCCGACCAGGGCCAGGGCGATCTGGTTCAGGTCGAAGCCGGCGGCCTGGTCGGTGAAGCTGTTGATTAGCTGGCCGAAGGCGAGCGGCAGCAGCAGGCCGACGCCGGTGGCGACCAGCATCGCGAGCAGCGCAGCGGCCATCCACCAGCGGTAGGGCCGCAGGTAGCCGAGCAGTCGGCCCCAGCTCACGCCGCGCAGCGCGCGCAAGCTGGGCCGCGCGGGCCCGCCCCCCTCACTGCCGCGCCGCGGCCCGCCCAACCGGTTGTATACTCGTCCTGCCATAGCCCTGTCGCCGGACGCGCCGCCCGGCCCGCTCCGTTCGCTATCTTTTGCCCGCCGCTACGCCCAGCGCCCGGACTCGCCGCGCTCAAGCACGCGGACCATGCCGGCCAGCACCCTGTCCAGGGTCGAAAGGAGCGCGTCGATCTCGCCGCCGTCGAGGTGGGCCAGGGCGGCCTGCATCTGCTCGCGGCGGGCCTGGCGGATCTCGACGATCAGCTCCCGGCCGCGCGCGGTGACCACGACCATGACCTGCCGCCGGTCGCGCTCGTGGCGTGTCCGCTCGACGAGCTGCTTTTCCAGCAGCCGGTCGACAACGCCCGTCAGCGAGGCGGCCGACAGGTGCGTGGCCTCGGCCAGGTCCGACATTTTGCACTCCTCGTCCGTCTGGAACAGGTGCAGGAGGGTGTAAAATTGCGGCAGCGTGAGCCGGAAGCGCTCCTCGTCGAGGAGCTGCATGAACTGGCGCTGGGCCAGCCAGCTGATCTGCATGATCGCCCGCTCGATCTCTTCGAGCGGCCCGCGCTCGGCGGCCCGGGCGGCGGGCTCGTGGTGGGCTGCGGCCATGAGCTGGTCCTGCCGTTCCTAGAGCTTCTTAATATTTAACGTTATTGACTATATCATTTTCTAAAGGTCGTGTAAAGGCGAAACGGAGTTAGAGCAATGTTAGATCAGGACACAGCGTTCGGCGACGGCCGCTTCGCCATTCGCCCCTTCTCCCCGGCCGACGGGGCCGAGCTCTACGTGGCGATACGCGAGTCGCAGCCGGAGCTGGGGCGTTGGATGCCAAACCTGCACGGCGAGCTGACGGAGCCGCAGATCGTGGGCTGGATCAATGGCCACCCGGCAGAGCGCGCGGAGGGGCGGGCGGAGCACTGGCTGATCGCGGACGCCGTGGACGGCCGGCCGCTGGGGGGCGTGGGGCTGACCCATATCAACCCCATGCACCGCTTCGCCAACCTGTACTACTGGGTGCGCGGGAGCGCCCGCGGCCGCGGGGCCGCCAGCGCGGGGGCCAGGCTGCTCGCCCGGTACGCGCTGGCCCGGCTCGGCCTGTCGCGGATCGAGATCGTAATGGCGGTCGACAACCACGCCAGCATCCGTGCGGCCGAGCGGGCCGGGGCAGTGTTCGAGGGGGTGCTGCGCCAGCGCCTCGGCTACCACGACGGCAACTACGACGCGCGCATGTACTCCCTCGTCGCGGACGACCTTTCCCAGTAGCGGGGGCGGCGGGGGGGTGCCCGCGGGCGGGGCCGCGCGCACGAGGGCGCTCGGCGCGCTGGCCAGGCTGTTCGCACAACGGGCACAAAAAACACGGGGCCCGCCAGGGGCCCCGCGCCGGGAGTTTGTGGGGGAGGCTAGGCGCCGCTCTGGTCCGCCTCGGGCTCGTCGTCGGCGGACTGGTGGCGCTCGGCCAGCTCGCGAAGTGCGGTGTACAGCTCCACATCGAGGATGACGCCCGTGGGATAGCCCTTCTGCGTCACCACGATCGGCTGGTGCTGCGAGCGCGACCGCTTGATCAGCGCCGCCAGGGACGATGCGGCCTTCGAGATCGGAACCACGCCCTGCTTTAGGTCTACGTCCAGGGTATACTTCTTGAGGTCGGCCATTGGGCTACTCCTGTCCGGCCCTGGTGCGGGGCAGTCACCACGGGCGTGTGTAGTTATGCGGGAACGACGCCCCTTCGGCCTCAATTGAACCACGGAGGTTTTTTGCAGCGTGATGAAGGGCTCCGGATTATAACACAGCCCTTGGACATTTTCAATAAGCGGAGAAGACAAAGACGTAGGGCAATTTTAGCTTGCTGCAAAGCTATAGTACGCCTTTTTTACCATTTGTCAACCGAGAAAAGATCCAGATTTCCAACCCCACAAACTGCTGACAGTCTACTTATAAGGACGTTATAAAAACGCATGCGAACATTTCTTGAGCTCAACCACGGCACGCTCGCGCTGCCGACCTTTCTCCCCGACGCGACTCTGGGCACGGTGCGGGCGGCCGACGCGCGAGATCTGCGCGAGGCGGGCGTGACCGGGGTGGTGATGAACGTGTTCCACCTGATGCAGAAGCCCGGCTCGTCGACGATCGCGGCGCTCGGCGGTTTGCACCGGATGGCGGCCTGGGACGGGCCGATCGTCACGGACAGCGGCGGCTTTCAGGCCTACTCGCTGATCCGGCAAAACCCAAAGTTCGGTCGGCTGAGCGATCAAGGCATCACCTTTCAGCCCGAAGGGGCCGACCGCAAGTTCCAGCTCACGCCCGAGAAGAGCGTGCAGCTCCAGCTCGCCTACGGGGCGGATGTGGTGATCTGTTTAGATGATTGTACACATGTGGACGACAGCCCCGAGGAGCAGCGCCGCTCGGTGGAGCGGACCATCCGCTGGGCCCGGCGCTGCAAGGAGGAGTTCGGCCGGCAGTTGCGCCAGCGCCGGCTCCAGGGGCGGCCCCCGCTGCTGTTCGGCGTGGTCCAGGGCGGCGGGTTCCCCGAGCTGCGTGCCGCCTGCGCCGCCGCCCTGCTCGAGATCGGCTTTGACGGCTTCGGCTTCGGCGGCTGGCCCCTCGACGCCCAAGGCCGCCTGTTGTCCGACATTCTCGCCTACACCCGGGCCCTCATCCCCCCGGAGCTGCCCATGCACGCCCTCGGCGTTGGCCAGCCGCAGAACGTGGCCGACTGCTTCCGTATGGGCTACGACATCTTCGACAGCGCCCTCCCCACCCGCGACGCCCGCTCCGGCCGGCTCTACGCCTTCACCGCCGACCCGGCCGCCCCCGGCTTCCGCGCCGCCGGCCCATGGTATGACTACGTCTACATGGCCGACAACAAGCATATCAAAGCCACCGCCCCGGTCTCCCCGGGCTGCGGCTGCTACACATGCCAGCGCTATACCCTCGGCTACCTGCACCACCTGCACAAGATCGGCGAAACCCTGTTCCTCCGGCTGGCCACCATCCACAACCTCCACTTCATGCTGGACCTTATGCGCGTGCTGCGCGCCGAGCGGGGCGGCTGAGCACTTTCGACGCTCTTTTTCTAGTGCTTCTGACCCATTGACAACCCAAAAGGCCCATGCTATGCTGCGCCCGGTACAGGGAGGAGCAGCGGCGTGATCAAACGTGACGGGATCAACCCAGACGCGATCTACTCGCGTGAGGAAACGGCCGAACTACTCGGGGTAAGCCTGAGCACCGTCAAGCGGCTGATCGCCGCCGGCCAGCTCCAGGCCAGTCGCCCCGAAAGCATCCGACGGGTTTTTATCAAGGGGTCGAGCATCCTCGCGATGCTCGAGTCGACCAGGATCGAGAGCGGACGATGAGCGACGGCGGCAACAGATTCGGGCGGCCTGGGATAGGCGGCGGGCGGTGCGGCCTGGTGTGTGCCGGCCAACTGGCGCGCACACCGTCGGCCCGAGCACTGCCCTACGGTCCGCACGCCACCGGAGGCGCCATGTGAACGGCTGACACAGCCGGTCCGGGCGCGATCCGGGGCGTGAGGCGCACAGCCGTCTCACGCCCCGACGTTTTGCTGAGGTCGTCTGCCCCACCGCTGCCCGGCCCGCCGTACGCAAGACAGGCTTGACACAATAATAGGCAGGAGAATGGCCATGCCGCAACCGCCCCCGTCCGCGCCGCGTCCGCCCACGGTATAGCCCTTGCCGAAGAGGTGAAGATGATGACCACACTCGACCTGAGCCTGACCGAGCGCATCCGCCGCGACTACAGCGCCGAGGGCATGGAGGAGCTCCTGCTCCGCCTCGACCTGCTGCACGACTTCGCCGCCGCCGGCAAACTGGCCGAAGCCACCGGTCTGTCCCGCGAGGAGCTGCGCGGCTGGCTTGAGGAGATCATCTTCACCGCCCGCGAAACGCTCCGCGAGATGAGCGCCCCCGCCGCGCGCCCCTGGGAGCTGTGAGCCGCGCCGCTCCGCCGAAGCAGTGGGGCGCCCGGTCGGGCGCCCTCGCTTTATCCTGGCACTGCTCTTGCCGCGATCATCCTGCACTGGCATCCATACGACCGGGTATCTGGCAGCTCTTTCGGAACCGTGTATACTCTGTGCTGATCCAATGACAGGTATCGACGCGCAGCGCTCCTGTTGTAGCATAACTTCACCCGCGAGGCACCATGAAAGTAGTCGAGGGGATCCCTGTCTGGGGCGAGCACGACGATGCGACAATCGCGCAGATTAAGCGCTGCGCCAGCGACCCGGAGGCTGCCGGCGCCGCACTCCTTGCGGATGGCCATAAAGGTTACTCCATGCCGATCGGCGGTGTCGTCGGCTACCGTAACGCCGTGAGCCCCAGCGGCGTTGGTTATGATATATCATGTGGCGTCAAAGGGACACTAACCGATCTAAAAGCCCACGACATCCGCCGCGACATGGCCAAGATCATGGACGAGGTAGCGCGCACCGTGGTCTTCGGGATCGGGCGCACCAGCGGCGAGAATGTGGACCACGAGCTGTTCGACGACCCGGCCTGGCACGACGTGCCGCACATCCGCCGGCTCAAGCAGCTCGCCCGTGAGCAGTTGGGCAGCGTGGGGAGCGGCAACCACTTCGTGGACGTGCTGGAGGACGAGCAGGGCCGGGTCTGGGTGACGGCCCACTTCGGCAGCCGCGGCCTCGGCCACCGCACGGCCAGCGGCTTCCTGAACCTGGCGGCCGGCCGGGCCTTCGACGACAAGGCCCCGGGCGAGCACATGGATCAGCCGGCCACCGTGATCTCGCTGTCCACGGAGCTCGGCCAGGCCTACTGGCGCGCCATGGAGCTGGCCGGCCGCTACGCCTACGCCGGCCGCGACTTCGTGGTCGGCCAGGTGCTCGCGATTCTGGGGGCCAAGGCGCTTGACGAGGTGCACAACCACCACAACTTCGCCTGGAAGGAGATCCACAACGGCGAGGAGCTGGTGGTGGTGCGCAAGGGGGCCACGCCGGCCTTTCCGGGGCAGCGCGGCGTTGTCGGCGGCTCGATGGGCGACATCACCGTGATCGTCGAGGGCGTGGACACGCCGGAGGCCCGGGCAGCCCTGCGCAGCACCGTGCACGGCGCCGGCCGGGTGATGAGCCGGACCCAGGCCGCGGGCAAGCAGCGCTGGGTGCGCGAGAACGGCCGCCGCGTGCTCAAGACGGTCAAGGAGGGCCAGATCTCGCGGGCCATGATGCAGGAGCGCGTGCGCGCGGCCGGCGTCGAGCTGCGCGGCGCCGGCACCGACGAAAGCCCCCACGTCTACCGCCCCCTGCGCGATGTGCTCGCTGCCCACGCCGACAGCGTCCGCGTGCTGCACACCCTCAAGCCGATGGGCGTGGCGATGGCAGGGGAAGACGTCTACGACGAATACAAGGATTGAACATCAACGCGCGAAGGGCGCTCCACTGGCGCGGATGCACAATGCCCGCGGCTCCGTCCTTGGACGGATCTTCCGCTACCAAGGGCCGCGGTGGCGTGTATAATGCAAGCGAAGGTCCGGAACACAGCGATGACGCTGCGCGCGCCGCCACGCGCCCGGCGTTTTTTGTATGGGGACGGCGATGCGACTGCGGGTGGGCTTTGAGTTTGTGCTTGAGTCAGGGGCGCCGACGCCGACGGCGGCGATCGTGCGGCCGCGTGGCGCCGAGGGCCACCGCCTGCTCGAGGAGCGGATCGAGGCGACGCCCGAGCTGCCGATCCACAGCTACCGCGACGGCTTCGGCAACGAGGTGTGGCGCTGGCTGGCGCCGCAGGGTTCGCTGCGCCTGCGCTACGACGCCGTAGCCGAGCTGCCGCGCGAGCCAGACCCGGTGCTGCCCGACCTGCCCGGCACGCCGGTGGAGGATCTGCCCGACGACGTCCTGATCTACACGCTGCCGAGCCGCTACTGCCCGTCCGACCTGGTGATCGGCGACGCCTGGCGCCTGTTCGGGGATGTGCCCGACGGCTGGGCCCGCGTCCAGGCGATCTGCGACTGGGCCCACGCCAACATCGCCTATGGCTACGGCAACAGCACCTCGACCACCTCGGGCTACGACGCTTACCAGGCCCGCAAGGGCGTCTGCCGCGACTTCGCCCACATCGGGGTGATGTTCTGCCGGGCGCTCAACATCCCGGCCCGCTACGTCTACGGCTACCTGCCCGACATCGACGTGCCGGAGAACCCCACCCCGATGGACTTCCACGCCTGGTTCGAGGCCTACATCGCCGGCGCGTGGCGCACCTTCGACGCCCGCCACAACCAGCCGCGCATCGGGCGGGTGCTGATCGCCCGCGGACGCGACGCTGTCGACACCGCGATCATGACCAGCTACGGCGACAGCCGCCTGACCGGCTTCACCGTCTGGGCCGACGAGGTCGCCGACGATTTCGCCCTCCCCGCCGCCCCCGAGCTGCCCGCCGCCCACAGGTAACGGAATGGACGACCCGATGTCTGCTCCCGTCGAATCGATTCCGCTGATCGACCACCGGGCCGTGGAGTGGGGCGCCGTGCGCCAGTCGCGCTACTGGATGTACCAGCGCTTCCAGTATCGCTATCCGGGCGCCATCCGCGAGCTGCGCCAGCGCCTCGTCGTCGTCCCCGGCGACCGCTACGGCGACCAGCGGCTGTGCGCCTTCGACCTCCACGTGTCCGCCCCCGGCGCCACCACCAGCACCACCTACGATGAGTTCGGCAACCGGGTCTTCCTGGTCTACGCGCCCGCCGCCGAGGGCGAGGTGACGTTCGAAACCCGCATGGTGGTCGAGCGCGACCTCGACGCCGAGCCCTGCCCGCGCCTGGGCGAGGCCGAGGCGGCCCGCTACCTGCCGCCCACCTCCCTGACAACAACCGACGCCACCCTGGCGGCCGTCGCCCGCGAACTCGTCGCCCGCCACGCCGACCCGGAGGCCCTCGCCTCCGCCGCGAGCGACTGGGTCTTCGCCGCGATGCGCTACGGCGCCGGCGCCACCAGCGTGGCGACGACCGCCGCCCAGGCCCTGGCGATCGGGCGGGGGCTATGCCAGGACTACGCCCACATCATGCTGGCGATCTGCCGGGCCGCCGGGGTGCCGGCGCGCTACATCTCCGGCCACATGCTCGGCGAGGGCGGCTCCCACGCCTGGGTCGAGGCCCTCGTCCCCGACGGCCCGGGCCGCCGGCGCGCCGTCGCCTTCGACCCGACCAACGACCGGCGCACCACCCCGGCCTACATCACCGTCGCCATCGGCCGCGACTACGCCGACGTGTCCCCCACCTCGGGCAGCTACATCGCCCCCTACCAGGGTCGCCTCTACGCCAGCAAGCGCGCCGGCCTGACCCACGTCGAGTACCGGCGCTGAGACCCGCCGTTTGCCGCAGAGGCGCGGAGGGTTGAACGTAGGCTCGTAACAGCGTCGTGCCGCCCCGACAAGGCCTGAGCCTGGTCGGAGCGGCACGGCTTGTTGTACCGGACGTTTTAAAACCTTTGCGCGCTCTGCGCTTCCGCGGCCGCGCTCACCGCTGGAGCCGGAACACGGCCACGGCGACGCGGCCGCTGCGGTTGCCCTGCCCGACGAGGCTGTACTGGCCGGGCGGGTCGCCGGCCTCGGTGCGGAAGCCGATCAGAAGGCCGCCGTCGCTCGCGGCGATGCCCTGATAAGGCAGGGCGCGGGCGGTGCCGTTGGGAAGGTTGATCCACAGGCTGATCCGCTCGTTCGGCTCGTAGCCGCGGACCTCGAAGCCGAGGGTCGTGCCGGGCGCGCTGACCTCGGGGTAGACCCGGCTGGGCAGGTAGCTCGGCTGCGGCTGCTGCTGGGGCGCGCAGCCCCGCGAGTCGCCCTCGGGGACCGGGCCGCTCGGCGGCGAGGAGGCGGGCCGGCCGGGGCGCAGCTGGCAGGGCGCCAGGGCGCTGCCGAGCAGGCCGAGCCGAACCTGGCCGCCCACCAGCTCGAAGCGGGCCCGCTCGAAGTACTGGACGAGGTAGTTGCGCCCGTCCTCGAGCTGCTGGGTCTGCTCCTCGCTCGTGGGAAAGCCGAAGATCTCCAGGCCGCCGCGCCGCTCCCAGTACGAGCGGAACGCCCCGCGCAGGGTGTGGCCCGTTTCGGGGAAGTAGCGCACACCGGCCTGGTTCGGGTTGGCCACCCGCGGGAAGCCGAGCCCCCGCGCGTCCAGGTACTCGCGGCCGATCAGGCCGAGGCTGATCACCGCCACGTTGCCGCGCACGTCGAGCTCGAAGCGGGCCCGCTCGAAGTACTGGGCCACCCGCCCGTCGCGGTTCTGGTAAAACTCGTCCGTGATCGGGAAGCCGAACAGCTCGACCCCGCCCCGCCGCTCCCAGTACGAGCGGAACGCCCCGCCCAGGAAGTGGCCCGTTTGCGGGAAGTACAAGCGCGTCTGCGCCCCGGCCGGCGCGGCCGGCAGCGCCCCCAGCAGCACTACGAGCACCAGCAGCCCCAGCGCCGCCCCCCATCCTTTGCGTAGCTGCACCATGCGTTGCTCCATCGACCGTAAAGTGAAACTACGGACCAGGCGCGCCGAACATGGCGCGCTGCGCCATTGAGCGCCCGGGCGTACGGATGTATATCGTTTACACTGCAAGCCCACTATACGCGAAGTGCCGGCGACTGTCAATGGTTACGCCCGAACAAAGCGCGCGGTGGCGCGATTCGGGCGTCTCCCCCGCATGACGACGGGTTCGCTTCCGGCGCGCCGGCGCATCGGGGTATAATGCGTAGCAGAGGATTGACGAGGGGCGCCATGACCATCCCGATCATCGACGACATCGCCGCGGCCAGGGCCGGCCTGCTGCGCCGGCCCACGCTGGAGGAGGACCAGGAGACGGCCTCCGCCGTCGCCGCCATCCTCGCCGACGTCCGCGCCCGCGGCGACGCCGCCCTGCGCGAGCAGACCCGCCGGCTCGACGGCGTCGTTCTCGACGCGATCGAGGTGCCGCGCGAGCGCTGGGCCGTCGCGGCGGCCGCGCTCGACCCGGAGCTGCACGCGGCGCTCGGGCTGGCCGTGGCCGAGATCCGGCGCTTTCACGAGCGCCAGGCCCGCAACTCGTGGGTTGATTTCGGCGTCGAAGGGGCACGGGGCCAGATCGTAGTGCCGCTCCAGCGGGTCGGTGTGTATGTGCCCGGCGGGGCCGCGCCGCTGCCCTCGTCGCTGATCCACGCCGCCGTGCCGGCCCGGGTGGCCGGCGTCGCGGAGATCGTGGTCTGCTCGCCGCCGCAGCGCGAGAGCGGCCTGCCGGCCGAAGTAGTGCTCGCCGCGGCCCACCTCGTCGGGGTGGACCGGCTGTTCGCCGTCGGCGGGGCCCAGGCGATCGCCGCGCTGGCCTATGGCACGGCGAGCGTCCCCCGGGTGGACAAGATCGCCGGCCCGGGCAATCGCTTCGTCATCCAGGCCAAGCGCATGGTCTTCGGCGCCGTCGGCATCGAAAGCCTGCCGGGCCCGACGGAAACGCTGGTGGTGGCCGACGCCGCCGCCGACCCGCGCTTCGTCGCCGCCGACCTGCTGGCCCAGGCCGAGCACGTCGAGGCCAGCGCCATCCTGCTGACCGACTCGCCGGAGCTGGCCCGCGCGGTGCAGGCCGAGGTGGGCCGGCAGCTGGAGGCCCTGCCGGAGCCGAACGCGCGGGCGGCGGCCGAGGCGGTGGAGCGGCGCGGGGGGATCGTGCTCGTGCCGGACGTGGGCGCCGCCCTCGACCTGGCGAACGAGTACGGCCCCGAGCACCTGTGCCTCCTCGTGGCCGACCCGTGGCCGCTGGTGGGCCGGGTGCGCAACGCGGGCGGGGTGTTCCTCGGCGAGCTGTCGTTCGAGGTGCTCGGCGATTATGTGGCCGGCCCCTCGCACATCATGCCCACGGAGGGCACCGCGCGCTACGCCTCGCCGGTCAACGTCGACGACTTTCGCAAGGTGATCTCGCTGGTCGGCCTCAACGCGGCGGGGCTGCGCCGGCTCGGCCCGGCCGCCCAACGCCTCGCCGAGGCCGAAGGGCTCCACGCCCACGCCGCCGCGGTGCGGGCCCGTCTCGAGCAGCAAGAAGAAAGGTTGTGAACGCCAATGGGCTTCCTCGTCAGCTTCATCTCCATCCTGTTCAACGTGCTCCTGTTCGCCATCTTCGGCCGGGTGATCATGTCCTGGATCGACCCGATGGGCAACATGCGGATCACCCAGATGCTCCAGGAGATCACCGAGCCGATCCTCGGCCCGATCCGCAGCGTCCTGCCCAGCTTCGGCATGTTCGACCTGTCGCCGATCGTCGCCATCCTGCTGCTTAACCTGCTGCGCGGGCTGATCATCAACGCGATCTAGGCCGGGGTTGGAGAACAGCAGAATAGCAGCGAGCGGTCGCTGTTCCTTTGTTCCTGTACTTGAGGGTCTTCTGCGGTGACACAAACGCGCCCCGCCCGCGGCGATGGCTTTCTGATCGCCCTGGTCTTTCTGGCGGGCGTGGGCACGCTGGGCATCGAGATGGTGATGCCGCGGCTGCTCGCGCCCTTCTTCGGCACCTCGCAGCCGATCTGGGCGGTGGTGATCGGGACGACCCTAATCTACCTGGCCATCGGCTACCGCGCGGGCGGGGTGCTGGCCGACCGCCGCCCGGACGAGCGGCTGCTGTTCCAGCTGATCGCCTGGGCCGGCGCGCTCTGCGCCCTCGTCCCGCTGCTGGCCCGGCCACTGCTCGGGCTGGCCCAGGCCTCGCTGCGCGGCGTGGCCGCCGGCGGCTTTCTCGGCGCCCTGGCCGGAGTGGTGGTCCTGTTCGCCGCGCCGGTCATCCTGATGGCCATGGTCGGGCCGTTCGCGATCAGGCTCCAGCTGATCCGGGCCGCGGCGGGGGTCGAGGCCGCGGGGCGGACGGCGGGCACCATCTCCGCCGTCTCAACCCTCGGATCGATCGTCGGCACCTTTCTCACGGTGCTGGTGCTGATCCCGGCCATCGGCAGCGCGGGCACCCTGTTTCTCTTTGCCGCCTTCCTTGTCGCCCTCGGGGCCCTCGGCTGGCGCGACTGGCGGGCCCTGCTCCTGCTCGTCGCCGTAGGCGTGCTCGCCAGCGGCTACTACGCCGTTGCCCCGACGATCAAGAGCGCCGACTGCCGTAACTGCGCGCTCGTGGCCGAGGCCGAATCGGACTACAACTACATCCAGGTCGCCGACCAGCAGGTGATCTACGCCAGCGGCGACGTCGACCCGCGCCGGGTGCTGATCCTGAACGAGGGCCAGGCCATCCACTCCGTCTACCGGCTCAAGTACCGCCAGACGGGCGACCCGCTCGACCTGCTGACCGACGGCGGCCCCTGGGACTACTTCAGCGTCGCGCCCTACGTCTTCCCCGACGTCGACCCGGCGGATGTGCGGAGCCTGGCCATGCTCGGCTCGGCGGCGGGCAGCGTGCCCAAACAGTTCCTCGCGATCTACGGCCCGGACACGGTGATCGACGCCGTCGAGATCGACGCCCGGATCGTCGAGGCCGGCCGGCGCTATTTCGACCTGGAGGACCAGAACCCGGCCTTTCCCAACTACACCACCTACGCCCAGGACGCGCGCTTCTGGCTGGCCGGCGCCACCCGCACCTACGACGTGATCGGCATGGACGCCTACCACCAGCCGTACATCCCCTTCCACCTCACCACCGTCGAGTTCTTCCGCGAGGTCAAGGCCCGCCTGAGCGAACGGGGCGTCGCCGTGGTCAACGCCGGCCGCCCCGCCAGCGGCGACGACCGGCTGGTCAACGCCCTGGCTTCGACGATGCTCGAGGTGTTCCCCCAGGTGTTTGTGATCGACACGCGCTTCTCGAACGCCATCCTGGTCGGCGTCGGCCGGCCGGTGGGCGACGGCGCGGCCAACTTCGCCGCCAACTTCGCCCGGGTCGAGCCCCAGGCCCTCCAGCTGGTGATGTACTGGGCCCTCAGCGAGGGCCGCTTCGGCCCCGTCCGCGAGTTCACCCGTGACCAGGCCCGCTTCGCGCCCTTCACCGACGACCGCGCGCCCGTCGAGCAGCTCGTCGACAGCCTGATCTTCAGCGAGGCGGCCCGGCCCAGGCCGTAGCTCTAGAAGGGTCAGGGAAGGTCACGTCGGCTGGAAGGCCGATCCTATTTGACAAGCTTCATGCGATTGTGTTACTGTAATAGTGACACCACAGCTATTTGGCGCCCCGAGCCACCGGGGCGCGCGAGGTCCGATGTTTACTGGCGAATGGAACAACCAGACGGCGCCATCCCTCACGGCGGGGGCCCTGAGTAGCGCAGCGCTACGGGCCTACTGTGTGCGGGCGTCCGCCTGTCCCTGGGCCGGGCGGAGCGCCACGCTCCGCGCGATCAGGGCTGTCTCCTCCGCCAGCCGGGCCAGGGCGCGGGCGCTCTAGTCGGGGTACAACCCTTCCCCCCGGCTGGAGCCCTTGTTACACGTAACAATGGTGCTCGAAGGGGGTGGGTTGCCGTGGGACAGCGCGTTCTCGTCCTCAACGCAAGCTACGAACCGCTTCAACTGATCTCCGTGCGCCGGGCCGTCGTCCTGCTGCTTCAGGAGAAGGCGGAGCTGATCGAGGCCGCCCGCCAGCAGCTGCGCGCCCGCGCGATGTCCTTCGACGTGCCGCTGGTGATCCGGCTGGTGCGCTACATCCGCATTCCGCGCCGGCTCAAGCTGCCCTGCTCGCGCCGCGGCGTCTTCGCCCGCGACCGTGAGACATGCCAGTACTGCGGGGGCCAGCCCGGCCGCTCCCAGCTCACGATGGACCACGTCGTCCCGCGCTCGCAGGGCGGCGGCACCACCTGGGACAATGTCGTGACGGCCTGCCGCGAGTGCAACCACCGCAAGGGCGGCCGCACCCCGGACCAGGCGAGCATGCCGCTGCTGACCACGCCGCGCCAGCCCCAGTACGTGGCCTTCGCCCTGATCGGCGAGCTCGAGCGCCACGACGTGTGGCGCAAGTATGCCTTCGGATAGGCGGCGCGCCCTCGGCGGGTTCGGCGAGTCGGCCGCCGCCGCCCACCTGGCCCGCCGGGGGATCGCGGTTGTCGCGCGCAACTGGCGCTGCCCCATCGGCGAGATCGACCTGGTCGCCCGCGCGGGCGACCAGGTCGTGTTTGTGGAGGTGCGGGCCCGCCGCGCCGGCCCGATCGCCCCCGAGGAAACGATCTCCCCCGCCAAAGCCCGCCGCCTCGCCGCCCTCGCCCTGGCCTACCTCCAGGCCGCCGCCCTCCCCGAGCACACCCCCTGGCGGATCGACCTCGTCGCCGTCGTCGTCGACGCCGCCGGCCGCGTCGAACGCCTCACCCACATCGAGAGCGCCGTCGAGGAGTGGTAGGCTGTAGGCTTGTAGGCTGTGTGTTTCCTAACGCCCAAAGCCCAATGCCCTCTACCCATTCCGCGGCTCCCAGACCTCGCTGAGCACACAGTCCCAGGGGAACTTGAACTCGTCGGCGGCGTCGTAAACGTGCGACTGGAGGTTGACCACGATCACCTCGGGCTCGGACAAGGCCTTCCAGCCGTGCATGACCATCGGGGGGATCTTGATCAGGCGGGGCTGCTGCACGCCCAGGAAGATCGGGCAGACGTGCCCGAAGGTCGGCGAGTCGGCGCGGATGTCGACAAGGGTGACCTGAAGCTTGCCGCGGGTGACAGTGAACTGGTCGGTGTGCTCGTTGTGCAGGTGCCAGCACTTGACCACGCCGTAGTCCGTGGCGCTCTGGTACACGTGCTGCGGCATCACCAGGCCCTCGCGCTCGATCCAGGGGCGGCTCCACAGCTCGATCACGTCGCCGCGGCCGTCGACCAGCGGCCGCAGATCTTTGACCACGACGCCGGCGATGGTCGGCGGCCGGTATGGCGACTGGATCACGTAGGGGATGCTGCGTAGCCACTCGACCGTGACCTCACGGGCGTGGGCTGGCGACGTTGAAAGGTCGGGCGATGCCATTGAATCTCTCGCTCCTCGCTAACACCACAAAAACCGAAGGGCGCAATGGGGTGATTGCGCTGTCGCATCACCGCGCCGCTGCGCCCCCGCGGGCCCGTGCCCGGCCGGCGCCCTAGTATATCACGCCGCGCCGCCGCCCCCTTCCGCCCGCGCCGCCGCCACCAGCAGCACCGGCAGCGGCTCCGGCTCCGCCGCCGCCTCGGCCGCGGCGCACGCCGCCGCGACCTTTTCCGGCAGGCCCGGCGCTAGCGGGGCCAGCTCCGCCCAGGCGAGCAGGGGGAGCGCGGCGGCCGCGGCGCCGAGCCCCGCCGGGGCGAGCAGGTAGGCCCGCAGCACTACGCCCCCAAAGCCGGCCGCCTCCAGCGGCGCGCGCAGCTCCTCCCCCAGGCCGTCGGCCGGGGCGAGCGGCGGCTGCGCGGGCAGCGCGGCGGCCAGGCCGGCCGGCCAGCGGCGCGGGCGCACCCAGCGCTCGCCCGCGCCGGCGACCACCAGGGCGCCGCCAGGCCGCAGGGCCCGCCGCGCCTCCGTTAGGGCGACGTCGGGGCGCGCGAACAGCCCGAGGGCCGCCACCATCCACGCCAGGTCCGCGCCGCCCGGGCGCACTGGCAGCGCGTGGGCGTCGGCCACAAGGGCGGCCAGCCCCGCGCGCCGGGCGGCGGCCGCGCTGTCACGGTCGATCTCCACGCCGACGGCCAGGCCGCTCGGGGCCAGCCGCCCGGCCAGCCAGGCCGCCTTGAGCCCGGGCCCGCAGCCGATATCGAGGGCCGCCCGGGCGGCCGGCGGGCTGAGCTCGTCCAGCGCCTCGCGCAGCAGTTCGGCGTAGGGCCCGTGGAGCGCGGAAAGATCTGGGGGCATACCACCTCTTTGGAGAACGAATGCCAGCGGCGCGGCAGGGCGCGAAGGGCCGCGAGGAATGTACAATGGGAGCGGCAACACGTCCTTGGTGTCTGCCCGTTTGCGCGATATTCGCTCCTGGGAGCCCCTATGCCCGCCCTGACCATCGAGCGCCTGAACGCCTACCTCGGCCCGAACATCTTCGGCCCCGCCCCTGGCGTGTGCCTGCACGCGGTGGCCGACCGCGACCGCTCCGCCCGGCTGCGTGCCGCGCTCAAGGACGGCGCCCAGGCCGTCGGGCTGGTGCTGGCAGGGCTGGAGGTGGCGGCCGCCCCGGCGGGGGCCGGCGCGCGGCTGGAGGCGCGCTTCGCCGCCGACGCCCCCGATCTCGCCGCCGACCTGTGCCGCTACGTCGTGGACGGCATGAACGCGGAGGCCGCCGGCGACGAGGCGTGGGACCGCGACACCCCGCTGCTCGACCTCCAGGCGCGCCGCCGCTCCGAGGGCCTGCCAGTGGCCGCGCTCCAGCTCGTCGCCGACGCGCGCCGCCGCGGCCTGCCCGTTCTGCGCCTCCCCGACGGCCGGCTGCTGCTCGGCCACGGCGCCGCCGGCTGGGCCACCAACCCCGCCGCGCTCGGCCAGGGGGGCGGCCCGCCCTGGGAGCGGATCGGGCGCATCCCGATCGTCGCCGTGACCGGCTCCGCCGGCCGGGCGGCCGCCGTCGAGCGCTGGGCCGCCGAGCTCGGCTCCGCCGGCCTCGCCGTGCGCGCCCTGGACGGCGCCGGCTACGCCGAGGCGGCCGCCCTGCTGGCCGACCCCGCCGCGCGGGCCGCCGTGCTCGGCCTCGACGTTGCCGGCATCTTGCGCCGGGGCCTGCCCTTCGAGCGCTGCGACCAGGCCGTGATCACCGACGCCTCAGGCGCCCGGCCCGCCGAGGCCGCCGACGACGAGGAGTGGCTGCGCGCCCTCGGCCTGCCCATGCTCCTTGCGGAGCGCCCCGCCCAGCTCAACCTGGCCGACCCGCGACTTCACCCCCTGATCCCCTATGCCCCCTTCGGCGTGGTCGGGTGACGCAGCCCCAACGCGGCGACTTGCCCTCCCCAGGCGGCCTTGTTATACTAAGCTGACCCGTTGTCTCCAAATTACTAGAGCGGGGCGCCGCATGACCATGCAGGAACCGAAGGTGGCCGAGCCTGTCGACGCGCCGGCCGCCCCGGCCGTGCCATACCTCAACCGCGAGCTGAGCTGGATCGAGTTCAACCGCAGGGTGCTCGACGAGGCCCTTGACGGGCGCAACCCGCTCCTGGAGCGGGTGAAGTTTCTGGCGATCTTTGCGGCCAACTTCGACGAGTTTTTCATGATCCGCGTCAGCGGGATCAAGCAGCAGATCAGCGCCGGCGTTCAGCGCCAGTCCCCCGACGGCCTCACGCCCACGGAGCAGCTCGCCGCCGTGCGCCGCGCCGTCCTGCCCATGCTGGAGCAGGAGCGGGCCCTGTTGCTCGACGACCTGCTCCCCCGGCTCCGCGAGCAAGGCATCCACCTGCTCAGCTACGCCGACCTGAGCGAGCAGCAGCGGGCCTGGGTCGCGGACTTCTTCAATCGTCAGATCTTCCCCGTGCTCACGCCCCTGGCCTTCGACAGCAGCCGGCCCTTCCCCTTCATCTCCAACCTCAGCCTGAACCTGGCGGTGGTGATCCAGGACCGCGAGAAGGGCAACTTGTTCGCCCGGATCAAGGTGCCCGAGGTGCTGCCCCGCCTCGTCGCCCTGCCCCCCGAGCTGTGCGAGGCCGCCTCCGATCTGCCGGTCGAGCGGCGAACCTGCTTTGTCTGGATCGAGGAGGTGATCGCCGCCAACCTCGGCGCCCTCTTCCCCGGCGTCCAGGTCGTCGAGTCCTACCCGTTTCGTGTCACCCGCAACGCCGATATGGAGATCGAGGAGGACGAGGCCGACGATCTGCTTTCGAGCATCGAGGAGGGCGTGCGGCAGCGCCGCTTCGGCGAGGTGGTCCGGCTCACCGTCGACCGCTCGATGCCCGAGCGGATCAGCCAGCTCTTGCTGAAAAACCTCAAGATCGACACCGGCGACCTGTACCAGGTGCGCGGCCCCCTCGGCCTCAGCGACATCATGGAGCTGACAAAGGTCGACCGGCCCGACCTCAAGGACCCGCCTCACATGCCGGCCCTGCCGGCGGTGCTGCGCGGCGGCGAGAACATCTTCGAGCAGATCCGCAAGGGCGACATCCTGCTCCACCACCCCTACCACTCCTTCAGCCCGGTGATCGACTTCATCAGCGCGGCCGCCGCCGACCCGCAGGTGCTCGCGATCAAGCAGACGCTCTACCGCGTCGGCAGCAACTCGCCGATCGTCAAGGCCCTCATGCACGCCCGCGAGCAGGGCAAGCAGGTGACGGCCGTGGTCGAGCTGAAGGCCCGCTTCGACGAGGAGAACAATATCATCTGGGCCAGGGCTATGGAGAGCGCCGGCGTCCACGTCGTCTTCGGCCTGCTCGGCCTCAAAGTCCACGCGAAGCTGGCGATGGTGGTGCGCCAGGAGCAGGACGGCATCCGCTGCTACTGCCACCTCGGCACCGGCAACTACAACGCCGCCACCGCCCGGGTCTACACCGACCTCGGCCTGCTCACCTGCCGCCCCGACATCGCCGCCGACGTGGCCGAGCTGTTCAACTTCCTCACCGCATACAGCCGCCAGGACAGTTACCGCAAGCTGCTTGTCGCCCCCGTCACCCTGCGCCCCCGCCTGCTGGAGCTGATCGGCCATGAGACGGAGCTGGCCGAGCGCACCGGCTCCGGCCGCCTGATCTTCAAGATGAACGCCCTGGTCGACACGCAGGTGATCGACGCGCTCTACGCCGCCTCGCAGGCCGGCGTCGAGGTCGACCTGATCGTGCGCGGGATGTGCGCCCTCCGCCCCGGCGTTCCCGGCCTGAGCGAGCAGATCCGCGTCCGCAGTATCGTCGGGCCGTTCCTGGAGCACAGCCGGATCTTCTACGCCCACAACAACGGCCAGGAGCGGATCTACATCGGCAGCGCCGACATGATGGAGCGCAACCTCGACCGGCGCGTTGAGGAGCTGTTCCCCCTGGAGGACGAGGGCGTGATCCGCTTTGTGCGTGACCAGCTGCTCACCACCTACCTCGCCGACAACCTGCGCGCCCGTGTGCTCCAGCCCGACGGCAGCTACCTGCGCCTCGCCGCCGGCGACGGGGAGCTGGTCGACAGCCAGCGGCCGGAGCGGATGCTGCCCGATCGTTGACGAAACGGGCGCGGCACCAGCTCCTGGGCCGGCCCGGACGGTGCCTGTATGCGACTGTTCATCGCTCTTCAGCTTCCCCAGCCGGTGAAGGACGCCCTCGCCGACGCGCAGGCCCGCCTCAGCGGCCACGCCTTGCGCCCCGTCGACCCGGCGGCCATGCACCTGACGCTCCAATTTCTCGGCGAGGCCGACGCGGCGCTCGTCCCCCCGCTGCTGGCCGGGCTGGCGGCGATCCCCACCCCGCCGATCCGCCTGCGCCTCGACGGCGTCGGCGCCTTTCCCAACCCGCGCAGGGCCAGGGTGGTCTGGGCCGGCGTCGCGGGCGACACGGCGGCCCTGGCCGATCTGCAGCGGGCCGTCCTCGCCGTCAGCGCCCCCCTCGGCTTTTCCCCCGAGGAGCGCCCCTTCCGCGCCCACCTCACCCTCGCCCGCGTGCGCCAGGACGCCCGCCCCGAGCAGCTGCGCGCCCTCGGCGAGGCCCTCCTCGCCGCCCCCCCGCCCCCGCCCATCCCCTGGGATGCCGGCCGCCCCGCCCTCATCCACAGCACCCTCACGCCGCGCGGGGCGGTCTACCGCGAGCTCGGGCCGGAGGGGTAGGGGCACAGCGGGACAAAGGAACAGGCTTCCTTCGCGCGCTCTGCTCCTTTGTTCTTCTCTGTTGAACCCGCCGGGGCGATCTGGTAGACTCACCACAGAAACAGTGCAACCCCGAGATGTGAACGATGCGCCACTTCCCCCGTCTGATCGCCGCGCTGCTCGTGCTGCTGGCGCTGCTCGTGGCCCCGGCCCCCCCCGCCAGCGCGCAGGGTGTGGACTGGCGCGAGCGGGCGAGTGATAAGTTTACGATCCTGTACGCGGCCGGCGCCGAGGCCGAGGCCGAGCGCTACGCCGGCTTTGTCGACGCGGTCTACGACGAGATCGCGGCCGCCTTTAGCTTTCAAACCGCCACCCCGCTCACGCTGCGCCTGTACCCGACCAGCGAGGACTACTACCTCGTCAACCCGGCGGCGCGCAGCGTGCCCGGCGTGGTCGCCCACGCCGACTTTCGGCGCCGCGAGCTGGTAGTGATCGTCGAGCGCACCCGCCAGCAGAGCGAGGAGGAGGTGCGCAACAACGTCCGCCACGAGCTGACCCACATCGTCGCGGCGGACCTGAGCGGGAACCGGCTGAACACGGGCTTTCAGGAGGGCGTGGCCCAGTATCTGGAGCGGCCCTCGCGCGAGCTCGACAGCAAGATCGCGGCCCTGCGCGCCGCGCGCGACCAGGGCCGCCTGCTCCCCTGGAGCGCCTTCGACCAGCGCGAGCAGATCTACGCCGACCCGTCGCTCGGCTACCCGCAGACCATGTCCGCCGTCGCCTTTCTCGTGGACCGGTACGGCTTCGCCCGGCTGCGCCAGTTTTTGGAGATTAGCGCCCGCAGCAGCGGCTACCGCTCAGCCCTGGAGCGGACCTACGAGGTTTCGCCGGCCGAGCTCGAGTCGGCCTGGCGCGACTGGCTCCCGGGCTACCTCGACGGCGGCTATCGCTCCAGCGCCCTGGAGGCCTACGACCCGACCTACGCCGCCGAGCTGATCGCCCGCGGCCGCTACCTCGACGCCGAGGCCGAGCTCCAGGCCGGCCTGGAGCGGGCTCGCAAGAACCCCGAGGTCCACACCCCGGAGCAGACCGCGACGATCGAGGGCTTGATCGCCCAGGCCCGTAGCGGTATGCGCGCCGACGAGCTCGCCGAGGACGCCCGCCGGGCCCTGGAGGCGTCCGACTACGAGCGGGCGGCCCCGCTGATCGGCCTGGCCCGCGCTGCCTACGCCGAGCTGGGCGATAGCAACCAGGCCGCCGTTCTCGCCGCGTATGAGGAGCGGGTGAGCCGGGGCCTGCGCGCCAGCGAGCAGCTCGTCGCCGCCGGCGAGCTGGCCCGCGCCTTCCGCTACCCCCAGGCCCGCGCCGCCGCCGACGCCGCCGCCGCCGAGTTCGCCGCCCTCGGCGACCAGCTCCGCCTCGACAACGCTGCGGCCCTGCGCCAGTCCCTCGACACCCGCCAGCGCCTTGCCGGCCTCGGCCTGCTCGCCATCGGCCTCGCCGGCGCCCTCTTCAGCCTGATCGGCCGCATCTTCCAGCGCCCCGCCGAGGCGTGGTAGGGCCTCGCCGCGCCCCCTCCCCTACACCCGCACCATATCAGCGGGCACCGGGAAGCCCTGGCAGAGCTCGCGCACCTCGTCCGCGATCCGCTCCTGACGGGCGGTGTCGGCCACGTCCTCCAGCACCTCGGCGATCCATGCGCCGATGCGGGCCATTTCGGGCTCGCACATGCCGCGGGTGGTGACGGCGGGGGTGCCGATGCGGATGCCGCTCGTCTTCATCGGGGGCTGCGGGTCGTCGGGGATGGCGTTTTTGTTGACGGTGATTCCGGCGTGATCGAGGGCCCGCTGAGCCTGGGCTCCGGTGATGCCGAGGGGCGACAGGTCGACCAGCATGAGGTGGTTCTCGGTGCCGCCGCTGATCAGGCGCAGGCCGCACTCGCTCAGGCCGGCCGCCAGCGCCTTCGCGTTGTGGCGGATCTGGGCGGCGTAGGTTTTGAACTCGGGGCGCAGGGCCTCGCCGAAGGCCACCGCCTTGCCGGCGATCACATGCATGAGCGGGCCGCCCTGGTTGCCGGGGAAGACGCTGCTGTTGAGCTGCTTGGCCAGGCCCTCGTCCATGAGGATCAGGCCGCCGCGCGGGCCGCGCAGCGTCTTGTGCGTCGTCGTCGTCACCACGTGGGCGTGGCCGACGGGGGACGGGTGCTCGCCGGCGGCCACCAGCCCGGCGATATGGGCGATGTCGGCCATGAGCAGCGCGCCCACGTCGTCGGCGATCTGGCGCATGCGGGCGAAGTCGATGATCCGGGGGTAGGCGCTGGCCCCCGAGGTGATCAGCTTGGGCCGCGCGGCGCGGGCCTTCGCCGCCAGGTCGTCGTAGTCGATCTGGCCGCTGGCCTGGTCCACGCCGTAGAAGGCCGTCTGGAACCACTTGCCGGAAAAGTTGACCGGGCTGCCGTGGGTCAGGTGGCCGCCGTGGTCGAGCCGCATGCCGAGGATCGTGTCGCCGGGCTGGAGCAGGGCGGTGAAGACGGCGATGTTGGCCTGGGCGCCCGAGTGGGGCTGCACATTGGCGGCTTGGGCGCCGAACAGCTCCTTGGCCCGCTCGATCGCCAGCGTCTCCACCACGTCGACGAACTCGCAGCCGCCGTAGTAGCGCTTGCCGGGCAGGCCCTCGGCGTACTTGTTGGTCAGCACCGAGCCCTGGGCCTCCATCACGGCCAGGCTGGTGTAGTTCTCGCTGGCGATCAGCTCCAGCCCCTCGCGCTGGCGGCGGGCCTCGCGCTCGATCGCCGCGGCGACCTCGGGGTCGGTCTGCTTTAGATGCTCAAGCATCGGTCACTCCTTTGCAACGCCGGTCGTTCCTAATACCCCGCGGCCTTGTCGACCACGTTCCGTAGCGGCTCGCCGGCCTGGAGGCGGCGCAGGTTGTCGATGAACAGGGCGATCTGGCGCTCGCGCATGCGGGGCGAGCTGGCCGTGGCGTGGGGCGTGATCGTGACGCCCGGGAGCGCCCAGAGCGGGCTGTCGGCGGGCAGCGGCTCCTCGTCGAAGGTGTCGAGGGCCGCGCCGGCCAGCCGGCCGGACTGGAGCGCGTCGACCAGGGCCGACTCGACGACGATCTGGCCGCGGGCGATGTTGATCAGGTAGGCGCCGGGCTTGAGGGCGGCCAGTGCCGCGGCGTCAACCATGCCGCGGGTCTCGTCGGTGAGCGGCGCGGCGACCACCAGCGCGTCGACCTCGGGCAGCAGGGTTCGCCACTCGTCCATCGGCACCACCCGCTCGACGCCGGGGGTGGGCCGCGCGGTGCGCCGGGTGCCCCAGACCCGCACGCCGAAGGCCGCCGCACGCTCGGCGATCGCCTGGCCGATCCCGCCCGCGCCGAGGATCAGCACGGTCCGCTCGAACAGCTCCTCGGGGGCCGTCTCCCGGTCCCAGCGCCGGGCGGCCTGCGCGGCGGCGTAGGCGGGCAGGCGCTTGAGGTGGCTGAGCAGGGCGGCCAGCACGAACTCGGCGATCGGGATGGCGTGGACGCCGGCGCTGTTCGTCAGCGTGATGTCACGCTCAAGCACAGTTGGGGTGAGCAGGTGGTCGACGCCGGCGCTCGGGGTGTGCAGCCAGCGGATGGTGGGGGCGGCGGCCAGCACCTTTTCCAGGATCGGCCGCCCCGTCCACCAGCGGAAGTAGGCTGTCGCGCCGGTCGGGACGCCGTCGAAGTCGCCGTCGACGTTTACCCACACTGCCTCCACGCCGGCGGGGAGCTGCGGGGCCAAAATCTCGCGGATCTGCTCGGGGACAATAATCTTCATTAGTCGGCAGGTGGCGGTCGGCAATGATGGGGCCCAGCGCGCCCATCGGCAACCGTAGTGTAGCATAGTCGCGGGGGCGGGCAGCAGCGCCGCCCGCGGCCGCCGCCGTCTACTGCACGCTTTCGCCCGGCCTGAGCGCGATCACCTGGGTGGCGACGCCGAACTCCTGGCAGGCTGCCACCAGGGCCTCGGGGGTGCCGGTGAGCGCGGGGAAGGTGCCGAAGTGCCCGGGGATGGCGTACCGGGAGCCGATCAGCTTGAGCGCGTAGGCCGCCTGCCGCGGGTCCATCGTGAAGTGGTCGCCGATTGGCAGGATGGTCAGCTCCGGCTTGTACAGGTCGCCGACGATCTGCATGTCCATGGTCACGCTGGTGTCGCCGGTGTGGTACAGGGTGAAGCCGTTGCTGAAGCGCAGCACATAGCCGGCCGGCTCGCCAAGGCCGATGATCTGGCCGTTCTCATAGGCCGTGCTGGAGTGGTGGGCGTTGGTCATCGTCGCCCGCACGTCGGCGATGGTGATCGTGCCCCCCTTGTTGAAGCCGGTGAGCTGCTCGCCGGAGCAGCCCTGCCCCTCCAGGTAGGGCACCATGTCGTACTGGCAGACGATCGTCGCGCCGGTGTCGCGGGCCAGCCGGTGCACGTCGGCGATGTGGTCCTGGTGGCCGTGGGTGATCAGGATCGCGGCCAGCCCCTCGCGCACCGTGCGCTTGACCGGCTCGGGGCAGACCGGGTTGGTGTCGACCCAGGCGTCGATCAGAAGGCCCCGGCCCTCCGGGGTGCGGATGTGGAAGGTGCCATGGCCGACCCATGTGATCGTGACATCTTTGCCGATCGTGGACACGCTGCCTCCTTGCGCCGCCAGCGTCAGCAGGCGGTGCCGTCGTCGGAACCAGTCGGTAGGATCAGTATAGCACAGCTCCATCCGCGAAACGGGCTTGACAGGCACACCCCGGTGGGGTATCATAATACCCCAGGGGGGTACTATGGAAACGTCAACCCCAGCCACTACCGTACAGGAGGTTATAAATGGCGAAGCCCATTCCCGTGACGGACGCCGAGTTCGAGCAGAAGGTTCTCAACGCCGACACCCCGGTCGTGGTCGATTTCTGGGCGCCCTGGTGCGGCCCCTGCCGCGCGATCGCCCCGACCCTGGACAAGCTGGCCGGTGAGTACGACGGCAAGCTGACGATCGCCAAGGTCAACACCGACGACGACGCCCAGTGGGCCGGCCGCCTCGGCATCCAGGGCATCCCGACCCTGATCATCTTCAAGGGCGGCAAGGAGGTCGGCCGCCTGATCGGCTCGCGCCCCGAGTCCGACTACCGCAGCGCCTTTGAGAAGGTGCTGGCGTAAGGCTGCCGGCTCACCGCAGAGGCGCTTGCTGCGCCTCTGCGGTAACAACAAGAGGTACACCATGGCCGAAGAGCCCCTTGTCCGCGCCCTTTCGGCGCCCCGCCGCGACGATGTGCTCCTGCGGCTGCGCCGGATCGAGGGCCAGGTGCGCGGCATCCAGCGCATGGTCGAGGAAGGCCGCGACTGCCGCGACATCGTCACGCAGGTTTCGGCCATCCGCTCCGCGCTCACCAGCGTCAACAGCGTGGTGCTCCAGTGCTACGCCCACAACTGCCTGGAGGCCGAGGAGCAGCCCCGCGACCGCACGATCGCCGAGCTGATCGACCTGTTCAAAGAGAACAAATAACGGGGACGCGAGCATTGGCTCGCGCCCCCGTTCGGCATTTGCCCCCGCCGCCCGCCGCTACTCCTCGGCCTCCCAGCCGTTCTGGCGCGCCACATCGCGCAGCCCGCGGGCCAGGCTTTCCAGCTGTTTGAGCAGCAGCCGCAGCTTGAACGGCGCCCCCTCGTCGCTCTTCACCCACTTGACTAAGTCGCCCTCGGCGTAGGCCCGCGACAGCCGGTCCGTTTCGTCGACCATCTGGTCCAGCGAGCGGATGCGGAAGACCCGCGCCTTGTTCTTGGGCTGGTTCTCGACCGTGTCGTCCTCGACGCCGAGGAACTGGCCGTCGTCGCCCTCCTCCTCGTCGTCCCACAGGTCGGCGTCGGACTCGGGCCGGTCCACGGCGGCGCCGCCCGTCTTGGCCAGGGGGCCGCCGGCGACGCTCACCTCCGGGCCGGCCTGGGTGCGCAGCTCCTGGCCCTGCTCAAGGGCCTGAAGCGCCGTCTCGACAGTCAGGTTCGGGTTGGCGGCGAAGTAGGCCACCAGCTTGGCCAGCTCGGCGGCCGACATGCCCTCCTCGACGGCGAGGCGGGCCAGCTCGACCTGCGTCTTTGGGCTGCCGACCCGGCGCAGATGCTGGGCCTGCGTGACGTTCAGCTCGCCGCGCCGCACCATGTGCTGCACCTCGTCGGCCAGGTCCAGCAAGCCGAGGTAGCGCCGCACATTGCGCCCGCTCATGCCCACCGCCCGGCCCAGCTCCTCGTCGAGCTCGTTCTCGGGCAGCTTGCCGCGCATCTCCACGATCCGGGCCCGCAGGCGGGCGTAGGCCCTGGCCTGCTCGATGTCGTTCAAGTCCTCGCGCTGGACGTTCTCGATCAGCTGGCGCAGCAGCAGATCCGGGTCGTCGGCGTCGAGCACGATGCAGGGCACCCGCTCCAGGCCGAGCTGGATCGCGGCCGCCCGCCGCCGCCCGCCGTACACCACCCGGTAGCGGTCCCCGCCGGCGGCCACCACGCCGAGCGGCTGAAGCAGGCCCCGTTCGGCGATCGTCGCCGCCAGGCCGCTCACGTCGCCCGGCTCCTCGCGCACACCGTCCGGGTCGGCCTCGAGCTGCCGCGGGTCAAGGTAGAGGAGCTGCATGCATCACCCTCTGAGCTGGCAAAACATTTGTGCCAAGTATAGCAGATGTGCCCGGGCTGGGCAAACCACGCGGCCGCGACCCGACCTGCCGTTACGACGATCGAAAGACACATCGCCGTGCCGGCCGGCTCCTATAATGGGTCACAGGTCGGGCCTGCGCCGAGCGTCGTCAGCGACCACACCCATGCACACTATGCTCACAGCCTCATCGCAACCCACAGGCCCGGCCGAACGCGCGCAGGCGACTCCGCTCGCGCGCGGGCTCGGCTGGCTCCTCGGCCTGAACCTGCGCGCGCGCACCCTTGGGCTAGTGGCCGCCATGCTCGGCCTGCTGATGCTGCTGCTTTTCTTCCCCCTGCGCTCGATCCTGCTCGACAACACCCTGCGCCTCGAAGCCAAGCTTGTCGCCGTCGACGTCGGTCGGGCCGTCGAAACGCTCAACGCTCGCATCGCCGCCCTCGCCCGCACCACCCGCAGCTACGGCGTCTGGGATGACACCTACCACTTCGCCGAGGGCGATGACCCCAGCTACCCCGTGGTCAGCCACGCCGTCGAGGCCTTTGTGGCCGAGGACCGGGACGTGGTGCTGATCCGCAACGGGGCCGGCGTCGAGCTGCTGCACAAGGCCGTCGACCTGTCGTCCGGCGCCGAGCGCCCTCCCCTGCCGCTCCCCCCGCCCCTCCCCGGCGCGCCCGACCCGCTCTTCGCCCACCACGACGCGAAGGATGTGCACAGCGGCTTGCTCTGGGACGCCAGGGGCCCGCTCATGGTCGCCGCCGCGCCGATCCTGCACAGCGACGGCAGCGGCCCGATCGCCGGCACCCTGCTGCTTGGCCGCGGGCTCAGCCCCGCCGACGTGGCCAGCCTTGGCGCCTCGATCAGCCTCGACGTGGACCTGTACGCCGCCAGCGCCGCCCTTCCCCCCGACGTCGCCAAGGCCTTGCCCGACCTCCACCTCGGCGGCCCGCCCTTGGTGCGCGCGCTGAGCGAAACGCGGGTGGCCGGCTACACCCTGCTCGCGGACGCCTATGGGCGACCGGCGATCGTCCTGCGCGCGGTGGAGGGCCGCGACGTTTATGCCCAGGGCCACGCCAGCTCGCTCTACCTGGCCCTGGCCCTGCTGTGCGCGGTGGTGATCGTCGGCGGCGCCATCCTGCTGCTGCTGGAGTACACCCTGCTCGCTCGCCTGGCCCGGCTGAACACGGCGGTAGCCCTGATCGGCGGCGCGGGCGACAGCGGCGCGCGCCTTCCCGTGGCCGGCCGCGACGAGCTGAGCCAGCTCGCCGGCTCGATCAACGCTATGCTCGCGGCCCTCGAGCGGGCGGAGGAGGGCCGCCGCCAGGAGGCTGAGGAGCGGCTGCGGCTCCAGGGCGAGGTGCTTGAGGCCGAGCGCCAGCTGATCTCCCGCGTGTCCCACGAGCTGCGCACCCCGCTGACCCCGATCAAGGGCTTTGTCGACCTGCTGCTCATGAACGGCGACGGCACGTTCGGCGAGCGGCAGCTCGAAGTGCTTCAGATCGTGCGCAGCAACACCGACCGCATGATCGCCCTGGTTGACGAGCTACTGGAGATCGAGCGGGCCCAGGGCGGGCGGCTGGAGTTGCAGATGGGGCCGGTCGACGTGGGCGCGGTGGTCGCCAGCGCGATTGGCCTGCTCCGCGCCGACGCCGAGCGCAAGAGCCTCGGCCTATTTACCATTGTCGGCCCGCTCCCCATGATCGAGGCCGACGGCCGGCGCCTGGAGCAGATCGTGGTCAACCTCGTGTCGAACGCCGTTAAGTACACCCCCCCCAACGGCTCCGTCGAGGTGCGGGCGTATCTCAACGCGCCCGGCTGGCTGACGATCGCCGTGCGCGACAGCGGGATCGGCCTCACCGCCGAGCAGCAGAAAAAGCTGTTCACCCCTTTCTACCGCGCCGACAGCCCGCTCCACACCGCCAACAACGGCACCGGCCTCGGGCTCCTGATCACCCGCACCCTCGCCGAGCTGCACAAGGGCCGCATCCAGGTCGAGAGCGAGTACGGCGCCGGGAGCACCTTCAGCCTGATCATGCCGCTTTCGCAGGGCTAATCGTGAGCGAGGCTTTGGGCTGGTGGCTGTGGAGTTTAGGCGAGGCGCGCCAGTGCGCGAAGCGCGTTGTTGATCTGAAAAGTACGCTCAAGCGTTAGCTAGAGCCAATAGCCCGAAGCCCGATCTCACACAACTAGCCGCAGGGCGCCGGGCATGGCCTCGATCTGGACGCGGCGGGCGTCGGTGGCGACCACCTCGCCGTCGGTGGCGACGGGGAAGGTGGCGGTGGAGCCGATCTCGATCCGCTGGGCGGCGCCCATCGTCACCTCGCGCAGGGTGGTATGGCTGCCGTCGAGCAGCTTGGGGTAGTAGCGGATCACCTGGTCGAGGCGCAGGCTCTGGACGGCGCACAGGTCGAGCTTGCCGTCGTCGATCCGGGCGCCGGGGGTGAGCACAAAGCCGCCGCCCTGCGTGCTGCCGTTGCCGACCGTGGCGAAGTACAGGCGGCGGCGCAGCTCGCGCTCGTCGTAGCGCACGGTCATCGGGGCGGGGCGGTAGGTGGCGAGGGCGCGGAACGAGGCGACCATATAGGCGGCCAGGCCGGTGAGCCAGGTGATCCGGCTGACCTCGACGGCCACCTGGGCGTCGATCCCCGCGCCGAGGCCGTTGATGAAATAGCGCTGCAGCTCCCGGTCGCCGGCCTCGACAGCGATCCGGCCCACGTCCACGGGGCGGGTGCGCCCGCCGGCGAGGCGCCGGGCGGCGCCGGCGAGGTCGTTCGCCGTCACGCCGTCAAGGGCCTTGATAAAGTCGCTGCCGGTGCCGAGCGGCACGATCCCGAGGGCCGCGTCACCGAGGCCGCCCTCGCGGCTGCCGACGATCCCGTTGACCACCTCGTTGATCGTGCCGTCGCCGCCGACGGCGACGACACACTCCGCCCCGCGGTCGATCGCCTGGAAGGTGAGCTCGGTGGCCCCGCCGCGCGAGTGGGTGGTGAGCAGCGTGTAGTCGACGCCGGCACCGCGCAGGGCGGCCTCGAGCTCGCCCCGGCGCTGGCCGGCGAGGCCGCGCCCGGCCATCGGGTTGAGAATGACGCAGGTCTTCATAGGTGCAGCCCGCAACAATGCGCGGCGCGTCAGATGCCCACGCCGAGGGTGTCGGCCACGGTGAAGATGTCCTTGTCGCCGCGGCCCGAAAGGTTCACCAGGATGATCTGGTCGGGGCGCATAGTCGGGGCGAGCTTGATCGCCTCGGCGATGGCGTGGGCGCTTTCCAGGGCCGGGATAATCCCCTCGTAGCGCGACAGGGTTTCGAAGGCGTCGAGGGCCTCCTCGTCGTCGGCGGCGGTGTAGGTGGCCCGGCCGCTGTCGTTGAGCCAGGCGTGCTCGGGGCCGACGCTGGCGTAGTCCAGGCCGGCGGAGATTGAGTGGGTCAGGGCGATCTGGCCGTCCTCGTTCTGGAGCACGTAGGAGTAGGTGCCCTGGAGCACGCCCGGGCTGGCCGCGACGAAGCGCGCCGCGTGGTCGCCCAGGGTGGCGCCGCGCCCGCCCGCCTCTACACCGCGCAGCGCTACCTCGGCGTCGGCGAGAAAGGGGTGGAAGATCCCGATCGCGTTGGAGCCGCCGCCGACGCAGGCGACCACCACATCGGGGAGGCGGCCCGCGATCTCAAGCATCTGCTCGCGGGCCTCGCGGCCGATGATGCTTTGGAAGTCGCGAACCATGGTCGGGTAGGGGTGCGGGCCGAGGGCCGAGCCGAGCAGGTAGTAGCTGTCGGGGTTGGTCACCCAATCGCGCATGGCCTCGTTGATCGCGTCCTTGAGCGTGCGCGAGCCGCTATCGACCCCGCGCACCTCGGCGCCGAGCAGCTTCATGCGGAACACGTTGGGCCGCTGGCGGGCCATGTCGTCAGTGCCCATGTAGACCACGCACTCGAGGCCGAGCAGGGCGCAGACCGTGGCCGTGGCGACGCCGTGCTGGCCGGCGCCCGTCTCGGCGATGATCCGGCGCTTGCCCATGCGCCGGGCGAGCAGGCCCTGGCCGAGGGCGTTGTTGATCTTGTGGGCCCCGGTGTGGGCCAGATCCTCGCGTTTGAGAAAGATCTGGGCCCCGCCGAACTGTTCGCTCAACCGCGCGGCGCGGCTGATCGGCGTCGGGCGGCCGGTGTAGCTGCGCTCGAGCTGCCGCAGCTCGGCCCAGAACGCCGGGTCGGCCTTGGCCTGCTCGTAAGCCGCCTCCAGCGCCGTCACCGCGGGCATGAGCGTTTCGGGGACGTAGCGCCCGCCGTAGGGGCCGAAGCGGCCGGGGGTGTGCTGCTCTGTGGGGTTGGTCATAGCGGGCGCTTTTCTAGGGGGTGACAAGGTAAAGAGGGTCTGGGTTATGGGCTGTTAGGCTTTGGGCTCTGGGCTGTGGCTCTGGGCTTCAGCACAGCTCCGCTCTTCCCGAGCCCCAAGCCTAACAGCCCAACGCCTACTTCTGGATCAGGCTCTCGTCCTTGTGCTTCTCACCCTCTTCGAGCAGCATGATCGGGATGCCATCCTCGACGGGGTAGCGGAAGCCATTGCGCCGGTTGATCAGCCACTCCTTGCCCTCGCCGTCGGTGAGCAGCTCGACCGGGCCCTTGTCGCCCGGGTCGGCGAGGATGCTGAGCAGCTCGGGGCTGATGCTGCGCTTCTGGCCGCTCCCGCCGGCCGCGGCCGGGGCGAGGTCGAAGACGCTGTCTTCGCGGTATTGGCGGATGGCCCGCACGACGACGATGGCGATGCCGACAAGGGCGGCAAGGCCGACGATACGAAGGAAGTTCTTCATAGCTCCTCCTGCTAGGGGGGCGCCGGGCGCCCGAAGTACCACACGCGATCTGTCCGGCGCAATTATACTTGATCTGGCCGCGCCCGCGCGCCGACCCCGCGCGGGCGCCCGCGCCGGCCTTTGCGTGGCCCCTCCTGCCACGAGTGCGGCGGCTCGTCGCTCCCCTCCCAGACCAGCAGTTGCCAGTGCGGGCGCTCGCCCTCGGGGTAGGTGACTTCGAGAAAGGGGAAGCGCTGCTCCTGGCGCAGCATCGTGGTCAGGTCGTAGATGATCTCGGTCCAGGTGCCGACGTTGATATAAAACTGGCCGTGGCCGAGCGGGGTGACTCCGGCGCCGTGGGTGTGCCCGCAGACGAATAGCGTCAGGTTCTGGTGCTCGGGGCGGCGCGCGATCGCGAGCATCTCGCGGGCGAAGCGGTCGCGGAAGGCCCGGGCCTCGCGCTCGTACTGGCGGGCGGCCTCGCTCTGCACCTGGTCGAGCACCTGCTCCGGCGGCTCGACGATCTCGGCCACCTGGCCGACCTGGCGGGCCACCTCGCGGTGGCGGTCGACGCGGCCGCGGCGGAAGCGCACCAGCCAGCGCCACAGAAAGCCGAGGGCCGGGAGCCGGCCCTGCACCGTGCTGGTGAACGGCATGTGGTGCGGCGTGGGCCAGGCCACCACCTGCATATAGCCGGCGACGCCGCGCAGGGTGAAGCGGCGGGCGGCCGTGTTGCGCAGGCGCGGCAGGGCGAGCATATACCACAGAAAGGCCGAGGCCGGCTTGACGTTGTCGATCAGCGGCGCGTAGGGGAGCGGGTCGTCCTCCAAATCGTTGACGACCTCTTTGACGATCTGAGTGCCGCGGGTGACCTCGAAGGGCTCGCTGATCCCGTCGAAGTTGAGAAAGCGGTTCCAGCCGTCGAACTGGTTGCCGTGGACGAGGTAGATCCCGCCCCCCTGGTAGCTGACGGCGAAGCGCAGCCGCCCATCGCCGGCGGCGAGGCCGACGGCCTGGCGGAGCTGGGCCTTGGCCGCGGGGTAGTGCAGCTCGAAGTCGTGGTTGCCAATCACCACGGTGAGCTGGTTGCCGGGGCGGGCCACGAAGCGGCCGAGGGCCTCGAAGACGGGCTTGTGGGCGCCAATGATCGCGGCGGCGCGCAGGCCGGCGGCCGCGTCGGAGTACTCGTCGTCGTCGAGGCCGGGGAGGCGCACCTGGAGGAACTCCAGCAGGTCGCCGGCCAGGATCAGCTCGGTCGGCTCGTCGCCCGCCACGTAGCCGTCGATGAAGTCGGCCAGGGCCCCGTCGTCGTCGAAGTCGTCGAGCCGGTCGCCCCCGCCGAGGTGCACGTCGCTGATGATGATCCGGCGCATGCCGGGCGCCACCGCGTCGGGGCCGATCGCGGGCGTGGTGTAGCCGGTGGGGTGGAGGGTGATGCGGCGCAGGCGCAGAAAGATCCAGCGCAACAGAAAGCCGAGGCCCCCCAGGCCGAGGAGCAGGGCGAGCGTGCGGAGCGCGGCGCGGACCTGCGCCGCTGCCCGCCTAGCTACTGGCGCGTGCGGCTGCAATGAAGGCCTCGATCTTTGCCACATCCTTGACGCCGTCGGTCTCGACCCCGCTGCTGACGTCGACACCCGCGGGGCGCACCGCCGCGATCGCGTGGCCCACGCTCCCCGGCGCCAGGCCGCCGGCCAGGATCAGCGGGAGCCGCGCCGCGAGCGCGGCCGCCTTCGCCCAGTCGGCCCGGGCGCCGGTGCCGCCGTAGGCGCCGGGCACGTGGGCGTCCACGAGCAGCGTGGGGACGGCAGGGAGCGACGCCCTCGCCCCTTTGCCCCTCGCCCCCCGCGCCAGCTCGTCGGCGAGCGCGACCCACGCGGCCTCGCGGGCGGAGCCGTCGAGCCGGAGCGCCTTGATCACCGGCAGCCCGATCGCGCCGGCGTCGGCGGGGGGCTCGTCGCCGCTGAGCTGGACGGCGTCGAGCCCGACCTGGGCGGCCAGGTCGTTGATAGTGGCGGGGCGCTCGTTCACGAACAGCCCGACCAGCAGCGGGCGGGGGCCGGGGCGCCCGCGCAGGGCCGCCGCGATCGCGGCGGCCTCGGCGGGGCCGATTTGGCGCCGGCTGGGGGCGAAGACAAGCCCGAGCGCGTCGGCCCCGGCCGCGGCGGCGGCGAGGGCGTGGGCGGGCGTGCGGAGGCCACAGATCTTTACCAGCATAGCAAGGTCAGGCGGGCATAGGGCAGGATCGCCGGGCGGGCGGCTGGTGGCAGGCGGGCGGCGCTCCCTGGCTGCGCCCGCGCGGTCTGCACGCATGGGCGGCGCCCGACAAGCCAGGCACATCCCGGCCGATCACGCGCCGCCCGCGGCTCGTCACTCGTCGCTCTTCAAGGCGTAGTAGACCCGCTTGCCACGGCCGCTGCGCTCGACCATGCCGTTGTTGATCGCCTGCTTGGCCATGGTTCGCAGTTGCTCGTTGGTCCGGTCGAGCTGGCCGCTCTGGCGCAGGCCGCGCAGACCGTCGAAGAGCTGCTGGAACGAGACCGGCTTGGCAAAGCCGCGCAGCATCTCGCGGAAGGTCGCCCATTCTTCGTCGCTAAAGGCGACCTGTTCCTCCGCGCCGCCCTCGTCGCCCTCACTCTCATCGGGCGCGGGCGCTGCCTCGGCGGGCTCGGCGGGCTCGGCGGCCGCCGGCGCCTCCGCGGCGGGCGGTTCGGCCTGGACCTCCTCCGGGGCGACGGGGGCCGCGGCGGCGACGGGCTCGGGCGTGGTCACCTCGGCGGTGGCCTCGGTGGCCGGCTCGGGGGCCGCCGTCTTGCGAGGGCGGCCGCGGCGGCGCTTGGGCGGGGCCGGCTCCTCGGCGGGCTCGGCCTGCGTCTCCTCGGGGGCGACGGGTGCCGGGTCGACGGCCACCGGCTCGGGGGCCGCGACGGCGACGGGCTCGGCCGGGGCCTCCTCGGCGGGGGCGGGCTCGGCCGGGGCCTCCTCGGCGGGGGCGGGCTCGGCCGGGGCCTCCTCGGCGGGGGCGGGCTCGGCCAGGGCCTCCTCGGGGGCGACGGGTGTCGGGTCGACGACCACCGGTTCGGCCAGGGCCTCGTCGGGGGCGACGGGGGCCTCGGCCTGGGCCAGGTCGGCGGCGGCCTCGCCGAGCGTTTCCGTGGTGATGCCGGCGGCGGCGAGCTCGTCGGGCGAGCGCTCCTCGGCGAGGTTGGCCAGCTCGGCGGGCTCCTCCAGATCGGCGAGGGCGGCCAGCTCGTCGGCGGATGCGGCGAGCTCCTCGTCGTCGGCCGGCGCGACCGGCTCGTCGTCGATCGGCGGGGTGTAGTCCGGCTCGTCGCCCTCAAACTCCTGCGTATCGAGATCCTGGGCCTCGGCGCCGATGGCGGACCCGTTGCCCTGGCCACGGCGCGAGCGGCGGCGGCGGCGGCGGCCGGTGGCCGCGGCGGGGGGCGGGGCGGCCTGCTCGACGGGGATGGGGGGCAGCTCCTTGCGGCCGTTGGCGACGACAGTGGTGTCGGCGACGGGCTCGACGGGGGCGGAGTCGTCGCTGAGGGCGGCGGCGAACTGCGACAGCTTGTACGGGTCCTCGCCGGGGAGGAAGACCTCGTTGACGGTGCCGTTGGTGAAGATCTGCACCTTGCCGCGCTTCTCGGCGTCCATCACGAAGTCCTTGAACTTCGCGAACGGGCGGCCGTTGAGGTCCTTGTAGCGGCTTTCCTTGAAGTCGCCGCCCATGAGCTCCTTCATCACCAGCTTGATCGAGCCCAGGGTGGAAACATAGCCGCGCTTGCGGACGAGGTGGATCGCCTCGACGAGCACCTCGTAGACATCGGCCTCGCCGGCGGGCTGGGCGGGCTGGGCGGGGGGGACTGTCTGGGCGGGCTGGGCGGGGGGGACTGTCTGGGCAGGCGGCGGCTCCTCCGCGCGGCTGGCGGCGCGCGCGGGGGGGGCGGGCTCGGCGGGCTCGAGGCCGCGGGTCAGCTCGGTGGCCCGGTTGGCGATCGCGGTGGCGGCCGCGGATCCGCCGGTGGGCTTGCCGACGAGCTGCTCGTAGAAGACAAACTCATCGGCGCTTTGGGCGAGGTGGGTGCTGGCGGCCCCGCCGATGCCGATGATATAGACCTCTTTGCCCTGCTGGCGAATGCTGTTGACGAGGGGGATGAAGTCGCGGTCCCCGGTGACGAGGACGAAGCGCGAGATGTTGGTGTTGGTGAACAGCGTCTTCATGGCGTCGATGCACAGGTTCATGTCGACGCTGTTCTTGATCGCGCGGCCGGTGCGGCCGGCGTCTTTGTCGTAGTAGTAGGTGGCGACGTAGATCGGCTCGATCGCGTTGGCGTACAGCGCGCTCGTCACGCGCGGGTAGCGGTACCAGTCGGCGTAGGCGCGGGAGATAACCACCCGGCCGAGGTCGCTACAGCGGTCCATGATCGCTTCGAAGTTCGGGTTGGCGTTGAGCTTGTCGCGCACGCTCACGTAGACGTTTTCGAAGTCGATGAAGACCGCGACGTCGGGGCGCCTGTTCTCGTACATTGCTGCTTGGTGCTCTCCTTGGCTGGGTGCGGGAAAGGTGGGAGCAGCGGGAATACTTCGGGGCCAGCAGTGGGGCGCGGCCCTGGTTAGGGGAGCGATACGGAGGGGGGCACCATACCGCGGAGTGAGGGGAACGATCCGCGTGGCGCGACGGCTATCTGACTGGCTCAGGGGCGGCAGGGCCGCCAGCCTTCGCGCCGGTATGCAGAATGTTCGCGACACTAGAAACCAGGGCTCGGCTGTGGAGCACAGCACCGGTAAATTCCCCTGGATCCACCTCGCGTTGCTGTTCGTCGAAAAATCCAGTGTGCCGTGCCGCGCGCCGCCGGCCGCCAGCCGCCGCCGCGTGGACGCTCACCCCCCTACTATAGCATTGGAACGCCCCCATTGCAAACACGCCCTTGCGAATGGCAATAAGCGCCGGCGGACGGCGACGGGCGCTACAGCGCGCGGCTGGCCTCGCCGTAGGCGAGCAGGCGGGCGCGCAGCTCGTCGCGGGAAAGCTGCCCGCGCCAGTGGGCGCGCCAGGCCACCAGGGCGAGGCGCAGCATGCCTAGCCGCACGATCATGCGGTGGGCGCGAACGGCGGCGGGCGAACGGTGCAGGCTGAGAAAGCGGGCCCGCGAGCGGTACAGCGCCACCAGCATCTTCCAGCGGAACTGGCTGGTGGCGGCGCCGCCCACATGGACCACCTCGGCTGCCGGCTCCTGCCAGATCGCCCAACCGGCCCGCCTGATGCGCCAGCACCAATCGACCTCCTCGCTGTACATAAAGTAGCCCTCGTCCATCCCGCCGACCGCGGCAACCACCTCGCGTCGGAGCAGCATGACGGCGCCGAGGGGGTGGTCGATCGGGAAGGGGGCTTCGCCACGCTCCTGGGGATAGCGGCCGTGCCACCAGGAGTTGTACAGGCGACCGGGGAGCAGCTCGCCGGGCGGGAACAGGTCAAGCAGGGCCATGGTCAGGGTCGGGAAGCGAAAGGCGGCTGGCTGGCGCGTCCCGTCGGGGTTGAGCAGCCGCGGCCCCACCAGCCCGACCCGCGGGTGGGCCTCCAGAAACGCCACCAGGGCCTCGACGGCGCCCGGCCGGGCTACGGTGTCGGGGTTGAGGATGAGCACGTAGTCAGGCGGGGCTGCGGCGGCCGGCGGCGCTGCGCCCCCCGCCGGGAAGCCGAGGGCGGCGAGGCCGGCGTTGGTGCCGCCGGCGTACCCCAGGTTGCGGCCGAGCTCAAGCAGTTCGACGCCGGGGCCGGCGGCGCGGGCGACGGCGGCGCTCCCGTCGCGGGAGCCGTTGTCGACCACGACGACGCGCAGGGGCAGGGCGCAGCCGGCGAGCGAGGCGAGGCAGGCCCGCAGCAGCTCCGCGGTGTTGTAGGAGACGACGACCGCGCCGACGCGGGGGGGGCGCTCATTCATAAGGGCATGCCCACGATCCAAGCTGGGAACGGCCACGTGGCCGCGGCGGGCCGATTGTACGGCGGGACGGCGCGTGGCGCAAGCGCCGGGGCGAAAATCTCCCCCCACAGGTGGTTTACGTCGAGGCCGACCCTTGGTAGAATAGCGTGTTGTCGGCCGCGCAGCCGGGTTGGACGCGGCAACAGAACAGCCGGCTTGTGCGAGGCGCCTGGTGCCTCTTGCACGGGCCTGAAGGGCCCCCATGCTCGACTTTGCAATCGACCTGGCCGTGCGCGCCGGGGCGCTGCTGCGGGCGGCCGCCGAGCGCGAGCGCACCGTCGAGGCCAAGCGCTACGCCGACCTCGTCACCGACGCCGACAAGGCCAGCGAAGCCTTGATCCTGGGCGCCATCCGCGAGCGCTTCCCGCACCACGCCATCCTCGCCGAGGAAAGCGGGGCCAGCGGCGGCTCCAGCGGCTACACCTGGGTGGTGGACCCGCTCGACGGCACGCTCAACTTCCTGCACGGCTTCCCCTTCTACAGCGTCTCGATCGCCCTGGCCCACGAGGGCGAGCCGGTGCTCGGCGTGGTCTTCGACCCGGTGCGCGGCGAGCTTTTCGCCGCCGAGCGCGGGTCCGGCGCGCGGGCCAATGGCCGGCGGCTCGGCGTGTCGGCCACGGCGACGCTCGGCACCGCGCTGCTGACGACGGGGTTCCCGTACAGCCGCTTCAGCCAGCCCGACAACAATCTGCGCGAGTTCGCCCACATGAGCCTGCGCGCCCGCGAGATCCGGCGCTCCGGGTCGGCCGCCCTGGAGCTGTGCTACGTCGCCGCCGGCCGCACCGACGGCCACTGGGAGCTGGAGCTGAACGCGTGGGACCTGGCTGCCGGCGCCGTGATCCTGCGCGAGGCTGGCGGCGCCGTCACCGACTGGCAGGGCCAGCCGTGGCGCCTGGAGCAGGGCCGCGTCGCGGCCAGCAATGGCACGCTTCACGCCGAACTTTTACGGGAGCTCGCCGCCGCGTGAGCGGTGGCACGGTTTTTGCATACGGAAACGTAACCCTCCGGTATGCGGACCATCAGTTCATGACGCCGTGCGGCGTTCCTCAGCGGAGCGGCGACGCGCAGCGCCAACCACCACATGGCATACTACATCCGTGACTTCCCGAGCGAGGCCCCCGCGCTGAGCAGCCGCCGGCCGACGGTCAACGAGTTCTACCTGTCGTCCTACACGCTCAGCATCTACACCGGCTGCGAGCTGGGCTGCCCCTACTGCGACAGCTGGGCCTACACCGAGCGCCCGCTCAACGAGACGGTGCGCGTGCCGGTCGACCTGCCGCAGCGCCTGGCCGACGAGCTCGACGCCGTCGACCCGGGCGACCTGATCGCGATCACCGCCCTGAGCGACCCGTACCAGCCCGCCGAGCAGAACTACCGGCTGACCAGGCAAACGCTCGCGGTTCTCGCCGAGCGCGGCCAGCCCACCCTGCTGCTCACCAAAAGCCCCATGGTGTTGGACGACGTGCCGCTGCTCCAGCGCATCCACCGGCAAAGCCTGGCCGTGGTGATGACGACGATCGTCACCATGGACCCGCACCTGTCGGAGAAGCTGGAGGGCAAGGCGCCCCCGCCGGCCCTGCGGCTGGAGATGCTGTCTGAGATCAAGCGCGCGGGGCTCCCGGTCGGCGTGGCCCTGCTGCCGATCATGCCCTACATCAACGACACCGACTACGCGCTGCGCGGGATGCTACGGGCCTGCGCCGAGGCCGGCGTCGACTTTGTGGTCTGGGACTACCTGCACCTGCCGAACGAGCGCCACCGCTCGCGGGTGACCGAGATGCTGACCCGGGTCGGCTCGTACCCGGCCAGCTACTACCGCGACATCTACCGTGGCGGCCCGATGGTCGACCCGCTCTACCGCCAGGACCGCGACGCCGAGCTGCTGACCCGCTGCGACGGGCTGGGTCTGGAGGTGCGCGCCCCCCACTCGCTGTTCGCCGGCCGCCTGAGCCCGGCGAACGAGGCCGCGCTGCTGCTCAAGCACGCCGCGTTCCGCGACCGCGTCCAGGGCCGCGACCGGGTGGCCGCCCTGCACCGCCAGCTGGCCGACCAGGTCTACGCCGGCGCAGTCGACCGCGCCGCCCTGCGCCAGAGCCCCCTCTACCACACCCTCGTCGACGTCCTCAGCCGCCCGCCGGTCGAGCGCGCCCGTGAGGCCAACGCGGGGGATTAGGGGGACAAAGGAACAAAGGAACAGAGCAGGGTTTTCGCCCTGCTCTGTTCCTTTGTGCTTTGCTGCTAGCCGGGGACGGGGTTGCCCTGGGCCTGGCCCTGGAGGCGGGCGAAGAGCTGGCGGCGGAGCTCGGAGAGGCGGGCCTTGTACTCGGAGGTGTCGATCGGCTCGGTCCACATGATCAGCGCGTCCTCGTTATTGTCGGTGTAGTAACGGGGGCGGGTGCCGCCGGGCTGAAAGCCGTACTTGAGGTACAGGCGCTGGGCGGTGGTGTTGCTGACCCGGACCTCGAGGGTGAGCATGCGGGCCTGGAGCTCGAAGGCGTGGTCGATCAGGGCGTTGAGCAGCAGCTCGCCGACTCCGCGGCCGCGGTGGGCCGGGTCGACGGCGATCGTGGTGATGTGGGCGTCATCGACGGTGAGCCAGAGGCCGCCGTAGCCGACAACGGGGAGGCCGCCCGGGGTGGGGGCGGCGGGGGGGAACAGGGCGCTGAACAGCTGGCCGAGCAGCCCATTGCGGCGGGGCTGCTCCTGGCGGGGGGTGGGCGGGGTCGGGCTGGCCCTGGCGACAATGTAGCGGCAGCTCTGGTGGTTGCGGATTTCGCGCCGGTAGGGGTTGGCCGACCAGGGGGTGGTGAAGCTCTGGCTCTCGATCTGCTGGACCTGGGAGATGTCGTCCTCGGCCATCGGCTCGATGAAGTAGTACATCGTCGTCACTCCACCAGACGCCCTACACACAGTCGGCAGTGCGCAGCTAGCAGGTAGCACAACGTGTGCCCGCTACCATTGTACTGCGAACTGCCGACTGCGGACTGCCTACTCGGCGAGCGGCGTGGCCGACTCGACGAGGAAGATGCTCTGGTAGGCGCCGTCCTTGCCGAAGCCGCCGCCTGTCTGGAAGGTGCCGGTGACCTCGACGGGCCCCCAGACATAGCTGTTGTTCGGCCCGACGTTCAGCTCGGCCGACTTGTCGGGGGGGAAGCCCTCCATCCAGATCGCGTCGCCGATCGCCTGGGGGCTGGATCCGTCCTCCTCGGTGCTGACGCCCTCGGCGAGCACATAGATCACGGAGTTCCAGAAGTAGTAACCGCGCACGGTGACCGTCTGGCCGTTGTACTGCTCGGGGTTGCGCCGCAGGTCGAAGAAGGAGACCTGGCCGGCGGGGGCGGGCTCGTCGTCGATGCGCTGCTCGACGCGGACGACCTGCTCGATCGCCTCGGCCTGGTCGACCACAAGCTGGTGTTTGTACTCGCCGCCGGGCCCGAAGCCGCCGCCGCTCGAAAACTCGCCACGCACGCGGACAAAACCGTAGACGGCGTCGCCGGGGCGGTGGAGCGCTTCGCTGAGCTGGGCGGGGAAGCCTTCGAGCCAGATCGGCTCGCCGAGGGGCTGGGCGTCGAGGCCGTTGTCGAGGGTGCTGACGCCCACGGCCAGGACGGAGATCGTCGGGTCGCCGGGGCGCCACACATAGGCGCCGTCGACGGTGATCTCCTGGCCCGAATAGTCCTGGGGGCTGGCCGTGACGTTCTGGACGTAGAGCGGCGTGCCAAGGGCGCTCCCCTGCCAGCTGCAGGTGGACAGCAGCACCATCCCGGCGAGGAGCAGGGCGGCGAGCGACAGGGCTCGCCACGGTGCGCGTAGCATGCGATTCTCCTAGACGAAAACGAACTGTTCGACGGCGCGCCGGACGATGCCGGGGCCGCGCGGCAGCGCCGTTCCGCCGGCGGGTCCGGCGGGGGCTCGGCGGGGAGGGACAGGGTGCGGGGGCCGGCCGGGGGCGACGGCGTCGTCGCGGTGGGTGCTGACGCTTGGCCGATTATACCAGAATGGGTAGCAGGGGGCAACCGGCCCTGTGCCAACCTGTCCGCTAATCCTTGACAGCCCTTTTGTTGGTCAGTATTATTAGCAGACCATGAGGCTATAAGTCCATATTGGCACCCTCCAGCACAGCGGGGTTCAGCCACAGCGTGGACCTCGTTTGATGCACATTAACAACTGTATAGGAGGCTAGCGTGGTAGACCTACTCTGGGCCGTGCCTGGCCTGCTGGTGGGCCTGGCCCTCGGCGCCTTCGCTGCGATCCAGTGGGTTAACAATGGCGTTAACTCGCTGGCCCAGCGCAAGCGGGCCGAGGCCGACCTGCTGGTGGAGCAGGCGCGCTCCCAGCAGAAAGAGATCTTGCTTCAGGCCAAAGATGAGGCCTTGCGCATTCGGAATGACGCCGAGGCGGAGCTTCGGGAAAGCCGCCAGGGCATCCAGCGGCAAGAGGAGCGCTTACAGCGGAAGGAGGAAAGCCTCGACCGGAAGCTCGAAGGGCTGGAGCGGCGCGAGCGGCAGATCCAGGGCCGCGAGCGCCAGATCGAGCAGCTGCACCAGGAGGCCGATCGCCTCAAGGGGCAGCAGGTCGTCGAGCTGGAGCGTATCTCCGCGCTGAGCCGCGAGGAGGCGCGCGACATCATCCTGGGGCAGGTCGAGCGGGAAGCGCGCGACGATGCGGCCCGGCGCATCCGCGAGATCGAGCAGCAGGCCCGCGAGGAGGCCGAGAAGACGGCCCGCAAAATCATCGGCCTGGCCATCCAGCGGGTGGCCTCGGACTACGTGGCCGAGATCACGGTCTCGACCGTCAATTTGCCGAGCGAGGAGCTCAAGGGCCGGATCATCGGCCGCGAAGGCCGCAACATCAGGGCCTTCGAGCAGATCACCGGCGTCGACATCATCGTCGACGACACCCCCGAGGCGGTGACGCTGTCCTGCCACGACCCGGTCCGCCGCGAGGTGGCCCGCGTGTCGCTGACCAAGCTGCTCAAGGACGGCCGCATCCACCCGACTCGGATCGAGGAGGTGGTTCAGAAGACCCAGCTCGAGATCGACGCGGTGATGCGCGAGGAGGGCGAGCGGGTGGCCTACGAGGCCAATGTCCAGGGCCTCCACCCCGACCTGATCAAGCTGCTTGGCCGCCTGAAGTACCGCACCAGCTACGGCCAGAATGTGCTGCAGCACTCGCTGGAGTGCGCGCTCCTCGCAGCGCACATGGCCGCCGAGATCGGGGCCAACATCAACATCGCCAAGACGGCCGCCCTGCTCCACGACATCGGCAAGGCCGTCGACCACGAAGTCCAGGGCCCCCACGCCCTGATCGGCGCCGACATCGCCCGCCGGCTGGGCCGATCGCCCGCGATCGTCCACGCTATCGGGGCCCACCACCACGACGAGGAGCCCCAGTCCGTCGAGGCGTTTCTCGTGATCGCCGCCGACGCGATCTCCGGCGCGCGGCCCGGCGCCCGCCGCGAAACGCTCGACCTGTATATCAAGCGGCTCGAAGCGCTTGAAACCGTCGCCACATCCTTCCCCGGCGTGCAGCGGGCCTTCGCCGTGCAGGCCGGCCGCGAGGTTCGCGTGATGGTCCAGCCCGACCAGATCGACGACCTCGCCAGCATCCATCTCGCCCGCGATGTGGCGAAGAAGATCGAGGAAAGCCTGCAGTACCCCGGGCAGATCAAGGTCACGATTATCCGGGAAACCCGGTCCGTGGACTACGCCCGATAAACGCCAGCGTTTGGAGATCGAGGGCGAGCGATTGGAGATTGGGGCGGCGATAGCGAGACGCAGCTATCGCCACGCTCCGATCTCCAGAACCAAGCGCCGCGTTTCCGCCACCGCCGCTGTTCGTCGCAGGTGTGTTCTTAGCGCCTGTGGTACAATCGCGGGCGACCCTTGCGTTTCCCCATACGTCACGAGAGGAGGGCTGCGCTCGATGTCCCTCGACACCGCACCCGACAACCTGAACGCGTTACCAACCATTCACGACCCAGAGGAGGACCGTATGACCAACGCCCAGACGCTCCCGATCGCCCGCGCCATCGGCGGCAGCGGCCCCGAGGCCGTGGATCAGCGCTCCGCCGAGGTGCTCAAGGTGTCCACCCGCTCCCGCCCGAGCGCGGTGGCAGGCGCGATCGCCGGCGTCATCCGCGAGAACGGCGCGGCGGAGGTCCAGTCCATCGGCGCGGGCGCCACCAACCAGGCGATCAAGGCTGTGGCGATCGCCCGCAGCTACCTCAACGAAGAGGGCATCGACATCTTCTGCGTCCCGTCGTTCATCGACGTCGCCATCGACGACGAGGAGCGCACCGCCATCCGGCTCCTGATCGAGCGCCGCCCCCGGTAGCCTCCGTGCAGTGAACTCGGGCTCTCACCCAATGGCGGGTGGGAGCTTTTTGCTGCCCGCGAAGCCGGGCCGGACAAGCTGTAGAGGCGCAGCGGGTGTTAGGCGTTCTTTCGTGGACGCAGCGCCGCTCCGATCAAGTTGATGGCCTTGTCGGAGCGGCGCGGCGCTGTTGTAAGATCCCTCACCCAATCTCTGCGGCCTCTGCGCTTTACCAGACCGCCATCACCCGCGAGGGGCCGCCCGAGCCGGCGGCGACCTTGGGCGCGCCGACGAAGATGGTGGCGCCAACGGGCGGGATGGCGTTCAGGTTGGACAGGTTCTCCAGGCCCCAGCGGTTGGTGGAAAGCCAGGTGTAGTGGACCTCGAAGTTGGCGGAGGGGCCGTGGTCCAGGCTGAGGGTGTCGACGCCGATGCCGCTCACATTGCGCTCGGCGAGCAGAAAGTCCACGGCGGCCTTGCCGAAACCCGGGAAGTGCATCACGCCGGCGCTGTCGGGGTTGCGGAAGGCGGCCGCGGAGCCCACCTTCTCCCCCCAGCCGCTGACCATCAGCACGGCCGCGCCGTCGGGGAGGCGGCCGTGGCGGCGCTCCCAGGCCAGGATGTCGTCGGGGGTGACGACGGTGTCGGGGTCGCGGGCCGCTCGCTCGCTGATGTCGACGACGGCGGCGGGTACCACCAGCGACTCGGGCGCGATCTGGTCGACGAAGAGGCCGTTCGGTGCGAAGTGGACGGGGGCGTCCATGTGGGTGCCGATGTGCTCCCAGTAGGTGATGTTGCTGCCGTAGTAGCCGTTGGCCGCGTGGGTGACGGCCGTCTCGATCCGGAAGGCCGGCGCGTTGTCGAACGAGGGGAAGTTCGGGCCGAGCAGGTGGGTGAGGTCGCGCACGTTGCTGAAGCGGGTCGGGCGGACCTGGGCGGCCCCGGCCGGCCGGGCGGCGACGGCCGCGGCCGCCGCACCAAGCCCGAGGCCGAGGCGCAGCAGATTGCGCCGGCTAACGGCGGGGTCCTGGAAGGCGGCGAGGACGCGAGGTGGGCACATACCGACTCCTGCAATGCTAGGCGGCGCGGCGACGGTTGCGCGCCGGTGGCGGCGTGTTCAGCACGAACAGGTGCGCGTTGCTGGCCGCGGGCGCTGCGGCGCGATACACAGGGTAACTCCGGGGGGTTCCCGGTAGAGTAGCATATGCGACCGATCGTAGCAAGAGAGGGGTTATGAATCTGAACGGCTACCTCCAGTTCAAGGCCGGCCGCATGGCCGAGCTGCGCGGCCGGCTGGCCCAGCCCGGCGCCGGCCCCATCGCTCTTGAGGCCACGGCGCGGGTGGCCGGCGGCTCCGGTGTGCGCCCTGTGCGCGTCCGCGAGTTCACCATCGTGACGGACTCGGGCCCGGCCCTGGCCGGCTACGACCTCGGCCCGACCGCCCCCGAGCTGCTGCTCAGCGCGCTGGCGAGCTGCCTGGCCCACACCTTCCTGATCGTCGCCGCGGGCCGCGGCCTCGCCTACGAGGAGCTGTCCGTCACGGTGCGCGGCAGCATCGACTTCCGCGGCGTCCTCGAAGTCAGCCCCGACGCCCCGGTCGGCCCCCAAAACCTCAGCTACGAGGCCCGCATCAGCTCCCCGGCCGGCGACGACGAGCTCGCCGCCGTCCGCGCCGAGGTCGAGCGCCTGTGCCCCGTGCTGCGCGCGCTGACCGACCCTACACCTGTGCTGGGGGCCATCATACGGGCGTAGAGCGATTACGGCGGCTGCGGTACAATAGCCGGCACACGCTCGAAGCAGAGCAGACAAGCGAGGGAGCTATGCGCGCAGCGACGCACGCCCCGCCCATCGTGAACGACCTCGCGGTTGTCGCGGCAACCGTCAACGGCTCGGGCAGCCAGACGGCGAACACCGCGATCATCCGCGCGATCTTCCGCATGGGCATCCCGGTCAACGGCAAGAACCTGTTCCCCTCCAACATCCAAGGCGAGCCGACCTGGTTCGCCATCAGGGCGAGCGCGGCCGGCTACAGCGCCCGCCCGGCCGTCGTCCCCGTTCTGATCGCCTTCAACCCGCGCACCGCCGACGCCGACCTCCAGGAGCTGCCCCCCGGCGGCCTGTGCCTGTTCCCGGGCGACGGCCCGTGGCGCCCGCGGCGCGACGACGTGGCCCTCATCCCCCTGCCGGTGAAGGAGCTGGTGGCGAACAGCGGATTCGAGCCGCGCATGCGCGACTACGCCGCGAACATGGTCTACGTCGGCGCCCTGGCCGCCCTGGTCGGGATCGAGCTCGACGAGATCCGGGCCGCGCTCGCGCACCACTTCAAGGGCAAGCCCCGCCCGGCCGAGCTCAACTTCGGCGTGGTCGCCGCCGCCCACGCCTGGATGCGCGACCAGCCGGAGCTGCTGGCCGCCTGCCCCTTCCGTTTGGAGCGCATGGGCGACGGCGGCGGCAAGATCCTGGTCGACGGCAACACGGCCGGGGCGCTCGGCGCCGTCTTCGGCGGGGTGAGCGTGCTGGCCTGGTACCCGATCACGCCGGCCACCAGCCTGGCCGACGCCCTGGCCGAGTACCTGCCGCGCCTGCGCACCGCCCCCGACGGCACCGCCACCTACGCGATCGTCCAGGCCGAGGACGAGATCGCCGCCCTGGGCATGGCCGTCGGCGCCGGCTGGGCCGGAGCCCGCGCGATGACCTCCACCTCCGGCCCCGGCATCTCCTTGATGACGGAGTTCGCCGGCCTGGCCTACTTCGCCGAGATCCCCTGTGTGATCTGGGACGTCCAGCGGGTCGGGCCAAGCACTGGCATGCCCACGCGCACCTCGCAGGGCGACCTGCTTTCGACCTACGTGCTCGGCCACGGCGACACTCGCCACGTCATCCTGCTGCCGGGCAGCGTGGCCGAGTGCTTCGAGTTCGGCCACCGCGCTTTCGACCTGGCCGAACGGCTTCAGACGCCGGTCTTTGTGCTGAGCGACCTCGACCTGGGCATGAACCTGTGGGTCAGCGAGCCCTTCGCCTACCCCGAGCGCCCGCTGGAGCGCGGCAAGGTACTGAGCGCGAGCGACCTGGAGCGGCTCGGGACGTGGGCCCGCTTCGCGGACGTCGACGGCGACGGCGTGGGCTACCGCACCCTCCCGGGCAACCCCCACCCCCTCGCCGGCAACCTCAGCCGCGGCACCGGCCATAACGAGCGCAATGTGTACAGCGAGCGCCCCGCCGACTGGCACGCCAACATGGCCCGCCTCGCCCGCAAGCACGACACGGCCCGGGCCATCGTGCCGCCGCCCGTCGTAGAGGTCGTGCCCGGCGCCGAGGTCGGCATCGTCGGTTTCGGCTCCTCCGACGCGGCGATCCGCGAGGCCCGCGGGCTGCTCGCCGCCCACGGCCTCGCCACCAGCCAGCTACGCGTGCGCGCCCTGCCTCTCGGCCCCGAGACGGCGGCCTTCGTCGCCGCCCACCGGGTCTGTGTGGTCGTCGAGCTCAACCACGACGGCCAGCTGCGCCAGCTGCTCCAGCTCCACTGCCCCGCGCACGCCGCCCGCCTGCTCGGCCTCGCCCACAGCGACGGGCTGCCCCTGACGGCCACGTTTGTTGCGGAGCAAATATCCGTGGTTTTAACTACAGAGGCACAGCGAGCGCAGCAGATTTGATATAAGCATATATTCGACGCCGCCTCCTTGGCGGGGACAGGAATGCCGCAGGCGGGGATACCACCATCTCCGCGTCCGCCGCGCCTCGGCGGTACATATTCGGGGAGAACCAGTATGACGACGACAAAGCCCGCCGTGAACGCGATCGGCCTGACCCGGGCCGACTACAAGGGCGCCGCGAGCACCCTTTGCGCCGGCTGCGGCCACGACTCGGTGGCCAGCCAGATCATCGCCGCGGCGTACGAGCTGGGGCTGGCGCCGCACCGGGTGATCCGCATGAGCGGGATCGGCTGCTCCAGCAAGTCGGCGGCCTACTTCTTCGGCCGCTCGCATGGCTTCAACTCGCTCCACGGCCGCATGCCCTCCGTTACGACGGGTGCCCACGTGGCCAACCGCGAGCTGCTGCCGCTGGCCGTGAGCGGCGACGGCGACACCGGCAGCATCGGGCTGGGGCAGTTCAAGCACCTGCTGCGCCGCAACGTGCCGATGGTCTACGTCATCGAGAACAACGGCGTCTACGGGCTGACCAAGGGCCAGTTCTCGGCCACCGCCGAGCTCGGCGCGAAGCTCAAGTACGCCGGCACCAACCCGCTGCCCGCGGTGGACCTGTGCGCCGAGGCGCTGATCGCTGGCTGCGGCTTTGTCGCCCGATCCTTCGCCGGCGACGCCAGGCAGGTGCGCGAGCTGATCAAGGCCGCCTTCAGCTTCCACGGCGCGGCCGTGATCGATGTGATCAGCCCGTGCGTGACCTTCAACAACCAGCCCGACTCGCGCAAAAGCTACGCCTACGGCAAGGCCCACGAGGAGCCCATCCACGACGTGAGCTTTATCCCCGCCCGCGAGGAGGTGACGGTCGAGTACGGCCCCGGCGAGGTGCGCGACGTCCAGCTCCACGACGGCCCGACCATCCGCCTGCGCAAGCTCGGGGAGGACTACGACCCGACCGACCGCATGGCCGCGATCGCCCTGCTGGAGCGAGCCCGCGCCCGCGACGAGTTCGTCACCGGCCTGCTCTACCTCAGCGAGGAGCGCCCCACCCTCGCCGAGGCCCTCGGCCTCTGCGCCACCCCCCTCGCCGCCCTGCCCGACGCACAGCTCCGCCCGTCTCCCGCGGCGCTCGCCGAGGCGCTGGCCGAGCTGATGTGACGCGCCGGGCGGCAAATTCGCCGTGACATTCCGTTCATCAGGATGTCGCAGCGAACCATCAGCACTGCGCCGCCCGGCCGCGGCTATCGCGATAAAGGAGCGCCATGTCGAAGGACAAGGAGACGATCCTGATCGTCGAGGACGACCCGAACATCGCCCGCCTGCTCGAGGTCTACCTGGGCCAGCGCGGCTACGACATACTGATGGCCGGCCGCGGTGAGGAGGCGCTGGCAATCTGCCGGGCCACGCCGCCCGACCTGATCGTCCTCGACGTGCGCCTGCCCGACATGAGCGGCTACGACGTGGGCCAGGCTCTGCGCGCCGCCCCTGACACCCAGAATATCCCGATCGTGGTGCTGACGGCCTTCAGCGAGCGCAACAACCGCATGATCGCCCACAACGTGGTCAAGGCCGACTACTTCCTCGGCAAGCCCTTCGACATCGAGGAGGTGTACTCGGTCATCCGCAACCAGCTCAGCCCGGCCCGGCGGCGCGGCCAGTTCCACCCGATCACCAACCTCCCCACCGGCGAGCTAGTCAACGATCGCCTGCGGGCCCTGCTCGCCGGCGACGGCTGGACCCTGGCGTTGATCCGGGTCAACGGCTTCGAGCGCTTCACCCAGTTCTACGGCGTGGTGGTGGGCGAGAACGTGCTCCAGTTTACCGCGCTGCTCCTCGGCGACGTGCTGCGCGAGCACGGCGACCCGGCCGACTTCGTCGGCCAGATGGTGGTCGGCCCTTACTTCCTGCTGATCTCGGCCCCCGGCCGGATCGAGGCGATCGCAGACGAGCTGACCGCCCGCTTCGACAAGAACATCGAGCTCCACTACGACTACCGCGACCGCCCCCACGTCGTTCCCGCCGCCGACGCGCCGCGGGAGGTGCCTCTTATGTCGCTGTCGCTCGCCGTCCTGTCCAGCGCCGACGGGCCCTTCGGCGATATCCGCGAGCTGACCGAGGCCGCCGAGGCCCGCCTCCACCGCACCCCCCCTCCCGGCGACGGCCTCCGCCGGAGCGAGGTCATCCGCGACTGAGTCATCGCTCGCTGCGCTCGCTCGGGACAAGGGGAGCGATACGCTGCTCCAGGAATGCTGGCGGCGGAACGTCCCCCTGTCCCCACCCTGGCACGGCGGTTGCTCTCCACCGCCGCAACGACGGCTTGCGAGCAGGAGGGCAGCATGACACAGCAGGAACCGGTGCGGCGGGCGCGGAATGCGACGCGCCAGGCGGCAGCGCGGGCGGCGCGCCAGCCCTGGGTGCGGCCGCTGGCCCGGCTGGGCTACGTGGCGATCGGGGCGGTCTACGCCCTGATCGGCGTGCTCGCCCTGCGCCTTGCCTTCGGGCTTGGCGGCGAGGCGACCGACCAGCGCGGCGCGCTGCGCGAGATCCTCGAGGCGCCCTTCGGCCGCATCCTGCTCGGGCTGGTGGCCCTCGGCCTGGCGGGCTACCTTTTGTGGCGGATTATCGAGGCGGTGCTGGACGTCGAGGATAAGGGCGGCGACGCGAAGGGGCTGCTGGTGCGCGCCGGCTATGTGATCAGCGGGCTGCTCGCCGGTGGCCTGGGCCTGTCCGCGGCGCGCCTGGCCCTCGGCGGGGGCGACAGCGGCGACAGCGGCGACAACGCCCGCTCCTGGACGGCCCGGCTGCTTGAGCAGCCCTTCGGCGTGTGGCTGGTGATCCTGCTCGGCGCGGTCGTGATCGGCGTCGGCCTGTTCCAGCTGTACCAAGCCTGGAAGGGCACCTACCGCGACAAGCTTGCCTGGGACCGCATGAGCGCCGACGAGCGCAGTGCCGCCGACCGGGTGGCCCGCGTCGGCCTGGTGGCCCACGGGGTGGTGCTCGGCATCACCGGCTGGTTCTTCGTCCGCGCCGCCCTCAACGTCAACCCCGAGGAGGCGGGCAGCATCGGCGACGCCCTGACCGAGCTCGCCGCGCAGCCCTACGGCCCCTGGCTGCTCGGCGCGGTCGCCGCCGGCCTGATCGCCTTCGGCGCCTTCCGCTTCTTCGAGGGCCGCTACCACCACATTCTGGCCCGCTAGGCCTGACGCGCAGAGCATAAAGCGGCTTCGTTCCTCGCCGGTGATGGCGGTGGAGCGAAGCCGTTCTTCGTGGTCTGCGCTGCGTGCTACGCCTCTTCGAGCCCCCAGCCGCGCAGCTCGTCCATCCAGTGGTGGCTGGTCAGGTCCATGTGGACGGGGGTGAGGCTGGCGTAGCCGGCGCCGACGGCGGCGATGTCGGTGCCATCACCGGGGTGGTCCTCCGGATCCGAGCCGCCGATCCAGTAGTAGGGCCGACCTCGCGGGTCCTGGCGCGTGATCAGCTCATCGCGGTAGGTGCGCCGGCCGAGGCGGGCCAGGCGGATGCCCTTGAGCTCCTCGACGGGGCGGGCGGGGATGTTCAGGTTGAGCAGAACGCCCTCGGGCAGGCCATGCTCGGTGACGCCGCGCACCACCCGCCGCACGGCGGCCTGGGCGGCGGCGAAGTCCCACGGGCCGCCGCTGAAGCTGAGCTGCGAGACGGCCACGCCCGGGACGCCGAAGACGATCCCCTCCATCGCGGCGGCGACCGTGCCCGAGTACAGCAGGTCCGTGCCGAGGTTGGCCCCGAGGTTGATCCCGGAGACGACCAGGTCGGGCTTGCGCGGGAGCAGCCCCATCACCGCGAGGGCGACGCAGTCGGCGGGGGTGCCGTCGCAGATGATCGCCGGGCTGCCGTCGGGCAGGCTGCCCTCCCAGGCCCGCAGCGGGTCGAACAGCTTGCGGTAGTGGCCGGCCGCGCTCCAGTTGCGGTCGGGGGCCACCACCACCACATCGCCGACATCGCTCAGCGCCGCCCGCAGGGCCACGAGGCCGGGGCTGGTGTAGCCGTCGTCGTTGGTTATCAGGATATACATGGGCGCATCGGGTTGGCGAGAATCGTTCAGGGAGGGCAGCGCCCTCCCTGAGACCCCGCCGCTGCGATTACTCCTTTGGCAGGTCGATGTCGCTGAGCCGCACCGTCTTGCGGCCCTGGAACTTGATCGTCTTCTGGCCCTCGCTGGAGAGCTGGCCGCCCTGCTCCAGGTTGCTGATCTCCTGCTGCATCGTCTGGGCCAGCTCCGTCTCGCCCTGGCTGAGCAGGCGGGTAACGGCGCTCTTCAGCTTCTGGGTCGCCCCGGCCACGTCGCCCGTCTGTAGATCCTGGAGGGCGCGGGTCTGAAGCTTGAAGGCGCTGACCTTTTCGACGATGTTCATCACGCCGGGGTTGACCTGGGACAGCTGGCCCTGGTCGGCGGTGAAGGTGAGCATGACGTCGGCGCGCGTCTTCTCGGCGGCCAGGCCCAGGGCCGGCACATCGTAGGCGACCTCGGCCTGGCCGACGCGGTACGAGCCGACGGGGCGCGGGTCGACCAGGAGCTCGACGAGCAGGGTGCGGCCCTGGCCCGTCTCCAGCTCGCCGAGCGGCACCGACACGTCACGGTCGGAGATCGGGCGGTAGCCGAGGTTATTGATCAGCGGGATGACCTGCCAGACGGCGCGCGGGGTGATCCCCTGCACGAGCCGCAGGTTCAAGGCGCTGTTCTGGACGGCGGCGTTCTGGGCGCGCTGGACGGTGTTCTGGAAATACTCGGTGATCTCGTCGGGGCGGGCGATATAGTCGGCCGTGCCGCCGGAGCGGTTGGCGATCTCGATCATCAGGTCTTCGTTCCAGTCCTTGCCGATGCCAAGGGCCGTGATCGGCACGCCCATCCGGCCGGCGTCCTCGGCGCGGCGCAGACAGTCGTCCTCGTTCTCCGTCTGGCCGTCGGTGAGCAGGACGAGGCGCCGGATGGCGCCGCCGCGGTCCTTCTCGATCTCGCGCAGGCCTTTTTCGAGCGCGGGGGCGATCTTGGTGCCGCCGGCATCGCGGATGCGGCTGATCCGGTCCTGGACGGCGCGCCGGTCGCTGACCGGGGCGGCGGGGACGAGCACCTCGGTGCGGTGGTCGAAGATCACCACCGAGGCGATATCCTGGCGGTCGAGCAGGTTGATCGCCATGCTGGTGGCCTGGCGCACCCGCTCCATCTTCTCGCCCTTCATCGAGCCGCTGCGGTCGAGCACAAAGCTCACATTGACCGGCATGCGCACCTGGGCCACAACCTGCGAGGGCACAACCTCAAGCAGCGCGTAGGCCACCTGGGGGGTGTTGGTGGCGGCCAGGAACGGCCGGGCCAGGGTGGCCCGCAGGGTAACTTCACCGGCCATTGTGATCTCCTTACATCGGGCGCCCGGCCCAAGGGCACAGGGCGGAAGTCGCATGGTCCTTACCATGCTACGCGCCGCGCCGCCCCAAGGTTGCGCCAGCCTGCACAAAGTATAGCACGGGGGGCCTAGTCATCGCCTGGCTTCCCGACCGCGTCGGCCTGCTCGTCGGGCTGGGAGATCAGCACCTTGTCGACCCGCAAACCGTCCATGTCGACCACCTCGAAGCGCCAGCGCTCCCAGCTCACCGTATCGCCGGTCTTGGGGATCTGGCCGAGCAGACTGATCACAAAGCCGGCCAGGGTGTCGAAGCGGTAGGTCTCCTCGTCGGGGAGGGTGTCGACGTCGAGCAGGTCCTTGACCTGGTCGATCGGCAGGAGGCCGTCGGCGAGCAGGGAGCCATCGTCGCGGCGGACCACGGGCGGGCGGGAAGCGTCGTCGAACTCGTCGTCGATCTCGCCGACGATCTCTTCGAGCACATCCTCCAGCGTGACCACGCCCTCGACCCCGCCGAGCTCGCCGACCACGATCGCCATATGGCGCCGGCCCTTGCGGAAGGTGGCGAGCAGGGCGCTGGCCCGGCTGTTCTCCGGCACATACAGCGGCGCGGCGAGGGCCTCGCGGACCTTCGCGCCCTCGCCCTGCTTTCGGTACAGCAGCAGCAGGTCGCGGACGTGGACGGTGCCGATGATCTGGTCGGGGGTTTCCTCGTAGGCGGGGAAGCGCGAGTAGCCGCTGTCGAGCACCTCGTCGAGGATATCGCCGAGGGTGGCGTCGGCGTCGACCATCTCGACCTCGTGGCGCGGGGTCATGATATGGCGCACGGCGCGGTCGGTGAACTTAAAGATGCTCTCGATAAACGCCTGCTCCTCGGGCTCCACCGAGCCGCCCTCGGCGCCCTCGCGGACAAGGGCGCGGATATCCTCCTCCGTGACGCGCTCCTCGGTGACGTTGGCGCGCCCGATCACCCGCAGGATGAGGGTGGACGAGGCGCTGAGCAGCCAGACGACGGGGGTGCTGAGGCGGGCGATCAGGGCCATGGGGCGGGCCATAAGGGCGGCGAGCCCTTCGGCGCTCTGCAGGGCGATCCGCTTGGGCACCAGCTCACCGAGCACCAGCGAGATATAGGTGACGAGGAGGACGACGAGGAACTGAGCGGCCCCGGCCGCGGCGGCCCCGCCGATATATGGCAGGTCCTGGATGGCGGGCTGGAGCTGCCGGGCGAGGGTGGCGCCGGCGAAGACGCCGCTGAGCGTGCCGATCAGGGTGATACCGATCTGGACGGCGGCGAGGAACCGGTCCGGCTCCTCCTGGAGGCGCAGCGCGGTGGCGGCGCCGGCGTCGCCGTCCTCGGCGCGCTGTTCGAGGCGGCCGCGCCGGGCGGAGACCATCGCCAGCTCGGTGGCCGAGAACAGCCCGTTGGCCAAGGCCAGAGCGACGATGATCAAAATCTCTACCATACCTGCTCCCTAACGGCCCGAGAAACAGAAGGCAGCGGGCGGTGGACAGCGGCGGCCAAAGCCGCTCCTGCTTGCTGCCTCCTGCCCGCTGCCTCCTGATGAAGGCCGTCGTCCATTGGTTCGCCGGAGCCGTGCTACCGGAACTGCACGATCCGCAAGAAGCTATCGGCCTTGAGCGAGGCGCCGCCGACGAGGGCGCCGTCGATATCGGGCATGGCCATCAGCTCGTCGACATTGTCGGGCTTGACCGAGCCGCCGTACTGGATGCGCACCTGCTGGGCGCCCTCGTCGCCGTAGAGCTCGGCCAGGGTGCGGCGGATGGCCAGGTGCATGGCCTGGGCGTCGGCGCTGGTGGCGGTGTCGCCGGTGCCGATCGCCCAGATCGGCTCATAGGCGATCACCACGTCGGCGAGCCGGTCGGCGGCGAGGCCGGCCAGGCCCGCGCGGATCTGGGCGGTCACGATCGGCTCGGCCTCGCCGGCGTCGCGCTGGGGCTTGCTTTCGCCCACACACATGATCGGGCGCAGCCCGGCCCCGAGAACGGCGTGAAGCTTGCGGTTAACTGTTTCGTCGGTATCGCCGAAGATCTGGCGCCGCTCGGAGTGGCCGACGATCACATACTGGCAGCCGACGTCAGCCAGCATGGCGGGCGAGATGGCCCCGGTGAAGGCGCCCTGGGCCTCGTAGAACACATCCTGGGCGCCGAGGGCGAGGGGCGTGCCCTGTAGGCGCGGGGCCAGCGCGGCGAGGGCGGTGAAGGGCGGGCAAACCAGCACCTCCCGCCCGGCCGGATCGCCGAGGCCGGCCAGCAGCTCGTCGACGAGGGCCTGTCCCTCGGCGATCGTCTTGTGCATCTTCCAGTTCCCGGCGATCAGCGGGATTCGTGTTGCCATAGCAACTCCTCCTAAGCTTACGGCCTGAGCAGGGCCAGGATCGAGCCGATCGCCTGGTCGTTGAGCACAAAGGTGAGCCCGATGCCGACGGCGACCGTGACGGCGAAGACCTGCCAGTTCCAGTTAAGGACTTTGGCGCCGTCGAAGGGGCCGGCCGGGATCATGTTGAACAGGCCGAGGAAGGCGTTGAACTTAAACCCGATATAGCAGGTGGTGATTAGCCACTCGAGCTGGTTGATCTGGGCCGGCGGGAGCAGCGCGAAGAGGGCGAAGAGGCTGAGCAGGAACAGCACCGCGAGCACAAGGTTGGTGACGGGGCCGGCGAGGGCGATCAGGCCACTCTGGCGCGGCGTCAGGTGGCCGCGGTGCCAGACGGCGCCGGGGGCAGCGATGAAGAAGCCGGCGAAGGCGATCGCGATCGAGATCAGCAGCCAGGGGTTGTTGGCCACAAAGTGGGCCTCGGCGCCGTAGCCGCGGGCGACGACGCGGTGGGCCAGCTCGTGAAGCACAAAGGCCAGGCCGCAGACCACGGCCGCGATCAGCAGGTACCGGATGAAGTCGGGGGTGAGCAGGTTGCCGCGGGCCTGGAAGACGGCGAAGGCGAGCGTGCTGCCGGCCCAGGCCTTCAGCAGCTCGAAGGCGTCGTTGCCGCCGCGGGCGAAGATATCGTCGGACGGCGGCGAGAACATACCGCGCACAATGCGCTCCTCGGGTTGGGCGATGCGCCGGCGGGGCGCCACACCGGCGCGGGTCGCCCCGCGCCGCTCCTCTGCATTGTAGCATATTCGCGGCCCTTAACCGCCCGCTCACCTGAGGCCCACCGAGGGCTTACCTGCGACCGGCCCCCGCGGCGCTATACTGGGCCCGTGCCCCATCGTCGGAGCCACAATGTCACAGCAAGGGGAACAAGGATGTTCACGACCGATCTGGAGGAAGAACCGGGACGCGGCGCCGGCCGGGCCGAGCCGCAGTCGCTCAGCGCAATCTACGAGCGGTACGGGCCGGCGATCTTCCGCTACATCTACTACCGGGTGGGCGACGCGGAGCAGGCCCGCGACCTGCAGGGCGAGGTGTTCCTGCGCGTCGTAGAGGGGATCGACCGCTACGAGGACCGGGGCTGGCCGATCGGGGCCTGGCTGTACCGGATCGCCCGCGACCGCACCATCGACAGCCTGCGCCGCCGCACCCGCCAGCCCACCCAGCCCCTCGACGACGAGATCGAGGCCGCTGGTGGCCCCGACGCCGACGTGGCCGCACTGCTCCGGCGCGAAGAGCTGCACGCCGCCATGGCCCAGCTCTGCGAGGCCCAGCGCCGCGTCATCCGCCTGCGCTTTATCTACGACCTGTCGCTCCAGGAGACCGCCAACCAGATGGGCCGCACCGTCGGCTCGGTCAAGGCGCTCCAGCACCGGGCGATCGAGCAGCTGCGGCGGATCATGGCGGTGGAGTAGGAGGAATTGGCGGAACAGCGGAACAAAGGAGCAGGTAAGGTGTGCTCTTCTGTTCCTTTGTTCCTTTGTTCCGCTGGTCTCCGCTACCGCTTGCGGATCACGTCCACGAGCTGCTCCAGGGACAGGGCGGAGAAGTGCTCGGGGGGGGCTTTGGGGGTGCCGCAGAGGAGCAGGCGGCGGCTGGGGTGGAGGTACCAGTCGGCCGCGGCGTCGAGGCGCTTGAGGTCACGGTAGACGGGCTCGAGGTCGACGCTGGAGCGGCGCTGGGCGGCGACGCCCATGTAGCCGCGCCGGTCGCGGTAGGCGTAGAGCACCGCGCCGTGGCTGTAGGCGAGCTTTGAGGAGCCGCCGTCGTCGCTGTTCATGGCGATCCCGAGGCCCCAGCGGGTGTCGAACTCCAGGCGGCGGGCGAAGGCCCGCTCCAGCCGCAGCTGGCGCTGCTCGTGCTCGTACCAGGCGTCGAGGTTGGGCAGCATGGCCTGGGCGACGTGGTGGGGGCGGTTCGGGTACAACGCGTTGTAGCCGGCGATCAGGTCGGTGATGTTGAAGAAGACCGGCTGGCGCCCGGCCTCGGCGTGGTCGATCCGGGTGACTTGGTCGGTCAAGCGGCGCAGGGCCTCGTCGTTGGGCCGCAGCTCGCGGCGCACCAGCTCGGCCGCGCTCAGGGCGGTGTCGTCGGTGTGGTGGTGGTCAAAGCGGCCGCCGCCCGTGTCGACGTGGACCACCGCAGGGTCCGAGTCGACGGGGCGGTCGGCGTAGGTGCGGCCGGCCGGCACAAAGGCCAGCTCGGCGTCGCGCGCCTTGCCGAAGCGCACCAGGATCCAGATCGCGGCCAGACAGTCCAGGTCCGGCGCGAGATGTCCGACGATCACGTTTGGCGTTTCCACGCGCGAGCGCTCACCTTCTAGGCACAGGCTAAGACAGGGTCGATTGTTGAGACGTCAAGTATACCAGATCCCCGAATTATGCGTCAATGACGGTCGCATATATCAATAAGCGCCCTATGCCCCCTGGTTCAACCTGTTGTATAATAAGTAACAGGGTTGCAACACGGGGGAGGTGGGGGATGGCCGGACGCGACACAATCATGCTCCAGGTGAGCCAGGGCGGCGCCTGGTACGATGGCGAGGCCTTCGACGTAGGCGCGCGGGTGGCGATCGTCGATCAGGCGGCGCGGGCGCAGGCCGGCGCGGCGGCCGGCCGGGTGGTGGGCTACGACCCGAGCGGCCCGCTCCCGGGCGAGCCGTTTCTGCGCGTCCTGGTCCAGCCCGACACCGTCGAGCCCACGATCGTCGCCCTGCCGCCGGCCGCGATCGCCCCCGAGGACGGCTCGGAGCGGGCCGGGCTCGCGCGGAACCTGCTGGCCAGCCTGGAGCCGACCATGCGCCGCGAGCGCTTTCTGGCCCTGCTCGAATGGCTGGCCGGCCCCGCCTGCGCCGCGCTCGTCGTCGACCCGGAGATCCGCCGCCGCCGCGTGCGCCTCGGCGGCTTCTACCTCCCCGGCCTGCTCCTCCCCGAGCTCGCCGACCTGGCCGCGAAGCGCCTCGCGGCAAAGTAGAGTCCTCGCGGCGCGGGTGCCGCCCGGCGCCCTGGCGGTGCTCCCCCTACCCGCGCTCGAGGATCACCACGTCGCCCGGCCGCACCTCGCCCTCGCTGAGGACGCGGGCGTAGAGGCGGCTCCAGCCCGGGTGCAGCTTCTGGGAGATGCGCTTGAACGCCTCGCCGGCGAACGATTCGGCGATATTGTTGCACGGCGCCGCGTAGCCTGTAATCTCCAGCTCGACCCAGTCGCCCACCCGGAGCCGGTCGCCCACGGCGACCTCCCCCCAGTCGATCCCGCTCACAGTCAGGTTCTCGCCGGTGCTGCCCGGGCTGATCGGGTGGCCCTCGGCGCGCAGGGCCTCGATCCGCTCCAGGGCGAACAGCGACACCGCGCGGGTGGGCCCGCCGTGGAAGCGCCGGTCGCGCTGCTTGTCGCCGCGCACACCCTCGACCGTCAGCTCGGCGGCCGGCACCGCCGCTTTGGGCACCCCGCCGCGCGAGTTGACGTTCACGCTCACCACCCGGCCCGTCGGCCCGTTTTGTGCTTCCATCGTTGCGCATCCTTATGTGGGGCCGGGCGGGCAGCCGCCGGCCCGCGGCCGTCGTCCTAGTATTCTCGTGACCCGGCCAGTATAATGCGGCCAACCGCCGCGTGCATCGGCCGGGGCGCGGAGCGGAAGGGGCGCAGCCATGCCAAAGGCCGACAGGATCACAGCGCCCGAGCCCACCGTCGCCGAGCAGCCGCCACAGGCCGCCGACGCCGCGCCACTTCCCCGCGAACGATCCAGGCTGCGGCGGGCCGCCTTCGCGGTCGGCGGGCTGGTGCTGTTCGTGGTCGCGCTCGAGCTGCTGAAGAAGGGCGCGGCCGGCTACGGCCGGCAGCTCGTCGGCGTGCTCGACATCAGCACGCCCGCCAGCGCCCTCGGCTTCGGCTGGCTCCTGGCCTACATCTTCCTCAGCGGCTCGCCGGTGGCGGCCGTGGCCGTAACCTTTTTCGCCTCGGGGGCGATCGACGCCCTGCAGGCGTTCACGATGATCACCGGCTCGCGGCTCGGCGCCTCGTTTATCGTGCTGTTCGTCGGCTTTGTGTACTACCTAAGGGGCCACCGCCGCGCCGCGAGCGTCTCGATCGGCGTGCTGGCGTTTCTCGTCACCGCCGCGATCTACCTGCCGGCCCTGGTTATCGGCTACATGCTGCTCAGCGCCGACGCCGTCGGCGTGCTCCAGGCCAGCGCCGACAGCCCGCTCGCCTCGATCACCGATTTGATCGTCGACCCGATCGTCGGCCTCGCCGCGGCCTGGCTGCCCGGGTGGGCGCTGCTCCTCAGCGGGGTGGGGGCGCTGCTGGCGGCCTTCGCCCTGCTCGACCGGGCCCTGCCCGAGCTGGGGGCGGCCGGCGGGCCCTTCGGCCGGCTCGGCGGGCCGGCGGCGCGGCCCTTCGCGGTCTTCATGGTCGGCGCGGCCGTCACCGCCGTCACCCTGTCCGTCTCCGTGTCGCTGTCGATCCTGGTGCCGCTGGTGGCGCGCGGGGCGGTGCGCCGCGAGAACACGTTGCCCTACATCATGGGCGCCAACATCACCACCTTTATCGACACCCTGGTGGCCGCCCTGATCGCCGGCGGGCCGGCCGCCTTCACGATCGTGCTGGTCGAGATGTTGAGCGTCGCGGCCCTTTCGGCCGCGGTGCTCTTGTGCGCCTACCGCCCCTTCGCCCGCGCCATCCTGCGGGCCGAGACTCTAATCGTCCGCGGCAACGGCACCCTCGCCGCCTTTCTCGCCCTGATCCTCGTCGTGCCGCTGCTGCTGCTGTTCGTCCGGCTGTAGATTCGGGTGTTACCGCGGCGGCTTTGCCCGCCTGTGCCTGTGCGGTTCGCCTTACTGCGCCCCGATCTCGGCGATCGCGGCGAGCACCTGAGGGTCGGAGTCCAGGGGGTAGCGCCACCACTCGACGGAAACCTCGCGGTCGGGGGTGACGCCCTGGCCCTCGATCAGGGTGCCGTCGGGGCGGCGGTAGGCGACCTGGGCCATCAGGAGGCGCGAGCCGTCGTCGAAGCTGTAGCTGTATAAGTTCTCGGTGTTGCCTGCGCTCGGCACCCCGACGACGCGGGCCCGGCCGAGCACCTGCATGCCGGCGGCGAACATCTCGGCCGCGCTGGCCGTCTCGTCGCTGATCAGCACCGCCATTGGCACCTCGGCCATGCTGGGGATGGCCTGCCCGGAGGGGATGAGCTGCTCCTCGCCGTCGCCGCGCCCCCTGGTGCTGCCGATGCTGCCGCCGTCGTGGAACAGGCCGATGGTGGCTCGCATCAGGTGGACGTAGCCGCCGGAGTTGTTGCGGACGTCGACGATCAGGCCTTCCAGCGGGCCGTCGCGCAGCAGCCCCTCGACCGCCGCGCGCACGTGGGTGTCGAGCTCGGCGACGTAGAAGCTCGGCACCTCGACGTAGCCGAACCGGCCGTCGCCCAGGCGCCGGGAAGTCACCCGGTTGAACACGTCCTGGTCGATCACCTCGCGGAACACGTCGATCTCGCGCTCGTCGCCCGCCCCTGAGCGCACTGTCAGGCGCACAGGGGTGCCGGGCTCGCCGCGCACCATCCCCAGGGGGCCCTCGGGGCCGAAGGCCTCTGCGTCGACGAAGGGGATGCCGTTCACGGCGACGATCAGCTCGCGCGGCTGAATGCCGGCGCGCTCGGCGGGGCCGCCGGCGGCGACGCTCACCACCAGGCCGCCCTCGTCGGTGTCGCGGATCACGGCGCCGATCCCGCCGTACTGAAGCTCGCCCTCGAACTCAGCCTGCTGGGCCGCCACCTCCTGCGGCGACTCGAAGCGCGAGTGGTCGTCGCCCAGCCGGTCGATCAGCTCCCGCATCAGCCCGTAGAACGCCTCGGGCTGCTCGGCCGCGGCCACCCGCGGGGCGAACTCGCCCCGCACGGCCTCCCAGTCGACGCCGTTGAAGTCGTCGTACAGGTAGCTATCGCGCACGAGCGTCCAGACCTCGTCGAAGATCTGCTGCCGCTGCTCGGCGCCGACTGGCGCGAGGGTCGCGGTCGGCGCGAGCGGCACAAAGGTAGCGGTCGGCGGGGCCGGCG